>Ga0310913_10000211_pt1 | contig 25204 bp, 22 predicted proteins | sample GREbulkMGOX082_FD_203447 | JGI IMG/M metagenome (GOLD analysis project Ga0310913, IMG submission 203447) | Lab enrichment of tropical soil microbial communities from Luquillo Experimental Forest, Puerto Rico - GRE.bulkMG.OX082 | ecosystem: Environmental > Terrestrial > Soil > Tropical forest >...
CCGTATTTGCGATCAGATCAGACCAACTCAAAGTAACGGTGAGACTACTTTTTGACGCGGTGCTGGACACTAAGCTGACGAGGGCAAGGGTAAAGTGGCGGTCCACAGCCGGCGAACGAGGTTCTGGTGATGCCGTACGCCGACTGTCCGACAGGCGCCACCTCGAGAACCGAAGGTGATAGGGGCGATGGGCAGCAACACCGGGTCCGAATCCGCTCGCTCCGCCGGTCGGCGGAACCTTTGGGGCCACCCAAAACCAGTGGACTTGTCGCCGCAATGCGTGACAGAACGATTGACTAGGCGAGCGGCGCTGACTGTCGTACTTCTATTGTCGCTCGGGCTATGGGCCGCAATTTGGACGGCCGTTGCCTCATTGGCATCGGCCGTATTCGGCTAGCGATAAAACCCGACCTCTTCGACGCACTCCTTTCGCCCTTGGCGCGACGAACGGGGGAACCGCCGAAGCGCCCCCGGTCTCCTCGGCCGCTAGTTGCGCGGCGATCCGGTGGCTTGCAAAACCGTCCCCGTAAGGATTTTCGACCCGGCTCATCTGCCGATACGCTTGCGGATTGTCGAGCAACGCCTCCATTTCGTCGAATAGCTGCCGGTCATCGGTTCCAACCAGCTTGGCCAAGCCGTGTTCCATGGCTTCGGGCCGCTCGGTCGTGTCGCGAGTGACCAGAACCGGTTTTCCAAAGGACGGCGCCTCTTCTTGAATCCCACCCGAGTCGGTAACGACGAAGTGACACCGCTTTAACAGAAACACGAGCTCGGGATAATCGACTGGGTCAACCAGAAGAACGTTGTCGTGCCGATGAAGCGGCTCTGTTGCCCGCCGCACATTCGGGTTCGGATGGACCGGAAAGACGATGGCCACGTCCTTTCGGAGCGCGATCCGCGCCAACGCACGGCAAATCCGCGCGAGCCCGCCGTCGAAGCTTTCGCGGCGATGACCTGTCATCAGGATTACTCGCTTGCCATCGGCGAAGCGTCCGTCGAGAATCTTCTCAACCCGCGCCCGCAACTCCGTCCGACCGTCCAACAGAGCAGACGCCCAGAGCAAAGCGTCGATCCCGGTATTGCCAGTCACGAAGATCCGACCCGGGTCGATTCCCTCGCGCAAGAGATTGTCACGCGCCCGGGCGGTCGGGGCGAAGTGAAGATCGGCCACCTGGCCTACGAGCCTGCGGTTGACCTCCTCGGGCCACGGCGCATAGATGTTGTCGGTACGCAGGCCGGCCTCGACATGCGCCACCGGAATTCTCTGGTAGAAGGCTGCAAGCGCCCCGGCAAAGGTCGTAGTAGTGTCCCCCTGCACGATGACCCGATCGGGTTGCCAGGAAGCGAGGACCCCGGCGACGCCCGACAAGGCGGCCCCCGTCAGATAGGGCAAGTCCTGATCTGGCCGCATGATTTTGAGATTCCAATCCGGCCGTAGCCCGAATAAGTCGAGGACTTGCACCAGCAGCTCGCGATGCTGGCCGGTCACGCAGAGCTTGCAATGGAAATTCGGGCGAGCCGAGAGTTCCCTGACTACCGGAGCCAGCTTGATCGCTTCCGGGCGCGTCCCAAAGACGAACAGAAGTTTCATCCCGCCCCGGAGCTAACCGTATCCGTGAGTGAGGCCGGTCACGTCGATGACGACGCGGCGCATCAACTCTTCGCGCGGAATTTTGCGAAACCGGGAATGCGCCACCAGCACAGCGACGATGTCCGCGCGGCGAAGTGCCTCCAAGGTGTCGCAGAACGCCACGTTCGACAGCGTCGCCAGCGCTTGCGGCAGCGCACTCAAATTCGGCTCGGCGACGAGGATCTGCTCTTCTCCGGCGCGTGCCAGTTGCCCGACGATTTCGATCGCCGGGCTCTCCCGCAGGTCGTCGACATCCGGCTTGTAGGTCAATCCGAGGCAAGCGATGACGGGCCGTTTGAACCGTTCGGCACGTTCGCGGATTTGCGCGACGACGAAATTCGGTTTGGCGTCGTTGATCTCGCGAGCAGTGCGAATCAGCCGGGTCCGGTCCGGCGCCGAGGCGATCATGAACCAGGGATCGACGGCGATGCAGTGCCCGCCCACGCCCGCTCCGGGTTGCAGTATTTCCACCCGGGGATGGCGGTTGGCCAGCTCTATCACTTGCCAGACATTGAGCCCGAGCTGATCACAAATCAGCGACAACTCGTTAGCAAAGGCGATGTTGACGTCTCGGAAGGCATTTTCGGCGAGCTTGACCAGCTCGGCTGTCGGCGCGTCCGTATGTATCGGCTTCCCTTGCAGGAAAATCCGGTATACCGCTTCGGCGTGATCGGCACACGCCTCCGTCATGCCGCCGATGATTCGGTCATTCTCGATCAGCTCGCGGACCATGCGGCCGGGCAGCACCCGCTCCGGGCAGTGCGCGACATGCACGTCGAGCGGCTCGGCATGGCGCCCCGGCGGAAACGCCAAGTTCGGCCGCAAGCGGGCGAGCCGAGCGGCCAACCGCTCGGTAGCGCCGACCGGCGAGGTCGATTCGAGGATCACGACGTTGCCGGAAGCAAGGACCGGCGCGATCGCGTCCGCCGCGTCGTCGATATAGTCTAGGTTTGGCGACCGGTCGGTGTTGAACGGGGTCGGAACGGCGATCACGAACGCGTCGGCGGGCTCCGGCCGCGAGGTGGCGCGTAGTTTGCCCAAGGTCGTCGCGGCACGCAGCAGCATGTCAAGGTCGGGCTCGGAGAAATAGGGCTGCCCGGCATTGACGGCGTCGACCACTTGCGGGTTGATGTCGACACCGATCACCTCGACACCTCGGCTCGCCAAGGTCGCCGCCGTCGGTAAGCCGATGTAGCCCAAACCGACGACACACACCGTCCTGATCGGGTAATCCATCGGTCGCCGGTCTAAATGCAATCCAAAGCTTAACTCGGAATATCGCAGATCATGATTTGCGATAGCCGCACCAATACCCGAAGAACCTCATTGTGGCAAGCCCGTCATCCCACGATCGTCGTTAACAGAGGAGCCTTGCTCTGGCGTATTTACCGACTAGAGTCTGAGCCGAGGTCTGATGACATCGATTATTGGGAGGCTCGGCATGACTGCGATACCCGACGCTCTGATGATCGAAGACTATCTCTTCGCCGATGACGGACATGTGCCGAACAACCCTCGGCTGCCGCTGCTCGTCTACCGCCGCGTGCTCGAAAGCGGCGGCGATGCCGCGGCGAGCTGTGTGGCGCTGTTCGACCGCAATGGTTGGACCGACGCCTGGACGAATGGGGTCTATTCGCATCACCATTATCACAGCAGCGCGCACGAGGTGCTTGGCATCGCCGCCGGTCGGGTCCGCGTGCGACTCGGCGGGGCGGCCGGCAAGACAATGGAGCTGCACGCCGGCGATGTCGTCGTGATCCCTGCGGGTGTGGCCCACAAGAACGAGGGCGCGAGCCCCGATCTCCTCGTCGTCGGCGCCTATCCGCGCGGGCAGAGCCCGGATATGTGCCGTCCCGGTGCGGCCGATCATGCGCGTGCCTTGCCGCGGGTCGCCGCGGTGCCGCTGCCCGCCGGCGACCCGGTCCATGGCCCTTCAGGGCCGCTGCTCGAGCGCTGGCGCAGCGTACAACGCGGCTGACGAGGGCTCTGAATGTCGTTTCCGGCGGGCTACAGGCAACGTCCGGTGTAGACGATGTCACCGCCATTACCGAACGGCCCCTCCCAGGGTTGCTCGAAGCGGCGTGTCTCGACGACATAGCCGGCCGCGCACATCCCATGGGCGGTGAGTGCCTCGGCCAGCCAGTCGCGTCGGATCTGCTCCGCGGCACCATCGTCGTTGGCCGTCATCACCGTGTTGGTCCAAGCATCGTAAGTGAAGGTCGTCGGCGTCTCGGCGATGAAATTCTCGACGCGAACCGGGTCGTTGTCGATGATGCAGCCGGCGAGGACGACGAGAGAGGCGAGAACAAGCGTGCGCATCTGGTCGGACTTCCTGATCAGCTCCGTCACTCTCATCCTTCTTTCCGTCGCCTGAAGCAAGTATTCCGCGATTTGATGTCATTCTGCCGAGCGCTCGGCGGTTGCCCGCCGCGGGCAGCCGCGCTAGAAGACGCGCCGCGCCCTTGGGACGCTGTAAACCATCCGCAGCGAATGACTCCATGCTGAGCCCACAATCGCTCTCCATCGAAGCGCCGCGGCGCAACCGCATCACGGCAATTTCGAGTGTGGTACAACGCAGGCCGATCGTTCTCGTGCTGGGCATGCATCGCAGCGGCACGTCGCTGTGCTCTCATATCCTAAGCGCCCTCGGGGTCGATATGGCGGATAGGATCCCGGGGCCAGGGGCCACATCCCCGCACCCGAGCAATCCACGGGGTCATTGGGAGCGGTGGGAGATCGTCGAGTTTCATGACCGCATCCTGAACCTCTTCAACCGCGACTATTTAGGTCGCTTCCATGATTTTGCGCTACCGGTCGCGTGGTGGGCTGATCCGCGTGTTGCCCAAATCAGGCGCGAGATCGTCGCTTTTCTCCAACGGCGTATGGGCGACGGGTGTTTCGGCTTCAAGGACCCGCGCGCGGTTCGTCTGATGCCGGTTTGGCATCAGATCTTCAACGAACTGAAGCTGGCACCTAAAATTGTGCTGTGCTTGCGGAATCCCGCGCAAGTCTCTCGTTCGCTTCATGCACGCGATGGCCTCGATCCCGCCAATGGGGAATATCGATGGCTCGTTCACATGATGGATTTTTACCGTTACGCGAGCAACCTCGATTGCTGCGCGGTGGAATACGAAGAGTGGTTTGATAATCCCGCAGCCAACATCGAAAAATTACGGAAATTTCTCGATCTGCCGTGGCAGCAGAGCGAAGCAGATCTCGCTCTGCTGATGTCGGACCTCGTCGACTCTGCCGCTCGGCACGATGACTCCGGTCATCGTGAGGTCAGGCAACCTTTGGTCCGCACCCTGTACAAGCTTGCCGGCCAGGCCGGTCAGGATGCCACGGCGCGTGATCAGATCGCTTACATCGTTTCGCAGTTTGTCAGCTTTCAGCAACTGCAAAGGCCCTTACTGCAGGCTTTCGAGGACGTCGCCAAGACCGCCACCAGATATCCCGAGATCGAGCAGGAAGTAGCGGGCTTGAGGGCATTGATCGGCGAACGCGATGCCGGGATCGCTGCTGCCGAGTTGCGAGCGGATGCCGCGGAGGCGCGTCTCTCGCATGCACTTGCCGAGATCGAAGGGCAACGCGCGCGAATCGCCGATCTTTCCCAGGACCGTGCCGCGCGATCCGAGATCGAGCGCGAGGCGAGCGAACTGAGGGCGAGGCTTGCAGAGCGCGAGACGGCTCTGCGACACGCCGAACGGGAGGCGCAAGAACGCGCCGCTGCGGCGCAAGCGATGCAGAGCGAAATTGCAGTGTTGCGGGATGCCCTGTCGCGGGCCGAGCAGCAGCGCGCGGCAGCAGCGGTAACATTGGAGGCCGAGCTTGGGACGATGCGCGAAACGCTGGCGCGTGCTGAGGGCGAAGCGCAGCAACGTGCGGCGGCGGCGCATGCACTGGAGGCTGAGGTCGGGGCGCTGGGCGGAAGGCTGGCACGGGCCGAGGGCGAGGCGCGGGAGCGCGAGGCGGCGGTTGCCGCGTTGGAGGCTGAAATCGCAACTTTGCACGACACGCTCACGGCGGCTCGGAAGGTCGGAAAGGCCGCGATTGCAGCGTTCCGCACCGAAACTGCGGCGCCGGCACCGGTGAGGCTGGGCGAGTCGCGCGGATGGCGGCGAAGGATGATGCGATTTTTCGGCGCCCGGCCGAGTTTGTGAGCCGTTACGCCCGAGCAGGTTCAGCTTTCGGCCGCGCGGATCATTCGATCACCACGTACTTGCGGCTATCACGCATCAACCACAAGCCTAACAATGTCAAGACGGCCAGGGCAAACGTTGTATAGCCGGGGTCGCCATAGGTTGTGATCGTCGTACCGAAAACCCCGGCGCGAATCATCTCGTATGCCTGCGTGTATGGTTGAAAGAGGGCCACATAGCGCAGCCGGGGGGGCAGCCAATCTGCGAGATAAAAGAAGCCTGAGAACATCATGTAAAGGTAAGAGTAGGGCATCCAAATTTGGTGTACCCAGTCGGTGCGCTCGCTCAGGGCGCCGATGATAAGAGCAATCGCAACCGACCACCAGATCATGTAACAATAACCCAAGTAAAACATTGGCAGATCACGCGGCACGTCTACTGCTCCGATTTCATAGAATACCGAGAAGGATACGATCAGAGCGGTGAGATTCGAAAAAATCTCTAACAGTGCGCGCGCGAAAAAAACATCTAAGATCTTGACTCGCTGATGGTAAAGCAGCGGCACGTTCGCTCGGATGAACAACAATATACGGCCGCCAAGATGGCGGAACAGCAATAGTGGAAGATAGCCGCTCCACAGAAATGGCACCAGCGAAAGGCCATGCTCGTTGGGGTCTCTGACGGCGCGCCACACAAACAGGACCGGGAGCGCAAACACCAGCGGCTCAGCCACGATCCAGGCGAAACCGAGGCTCTCGCGCCCAAACCGCGAATAGATCTCGCGAATGATCAGCGCATGGACGACCCGCCATTGGATCGCGAGCCCTCGCCAAAACGACGACATGCGTGTCCCGCCCACTCAAAAGAAGCGCCGATTGCGGCAACCGCATCGGTGCGAGGTCACTCTAACGCGTTGCGGCGGCAAATGGAACATGGCGAACACGCGACCCCCTCGACAAGGTGCCCGCCCACCGCACCGAACAGCATCCGGGGTGGCATTTCACCGCGCCTTCGACAACTGGTCGGGTGGTTGCTCGCACTAATCGACCGCGCTAGAACACAACGGCAGTTGTAACCAATTTCTGCCGGGCAGGCCCGAGCTTCTGGATCGGGCATATGATTTTAATCGGAGTGAAATGAGATTGGGCAGCGCCGTTGACCTGCTCCGCTTCCGCCGGAAGCAAAATGTCGTCGATCTTGCCGACCGTGCCCGAGACGAGCGGCAGTGGGAGCTTGCCGCCCAGCGCTATCGGAGGGCTCTTGATCGAAATCCTGGGGATGTGGGGATTTGGGTGCAGTACGGTCACGCCTTAAAAGAGTCCGGCGAACTGCGAGATCCCGACAAGCTGGCGAAAGCGGAAGTGGCATACCGGCGAGCGCTTTCGCTCGATCCCGGTGCTGCCGATACCCATCTGCAGCTCGGTCACGTTCTGAAGCTGCAGGGCAGGACTGAGAAGGCAAGGAGCGCATATTTGCGGGCATTCGTGCTCGACCCTTCGCTGGATAGCGCATCATTAGAGTTGTCGCAGCTCGGCTGGTCGAAGGCTCATTTTTCCGAGCTTCGAGGCATGCTCGAAACGAATGCACAAAAACAGTTGCCTGATCATGTCGTCAGTCAAGACGGCTCGACCAACACCTCGTCGGTTGCCCAGGCCGCGCGTGCCGGTTCCTTAGACCCCGATCGAGACGCCGTGCTGAGGACCATACAAGCGGAGTTCGACACTCAGTTCTATCTCTCCAAATACGCCGATGTGCGAGCAGGACAGCTAGACGCATTGCAGCATTTCGTAGATTTTGGTTGGAAGGAGGGTCGTGATCCAAATGGCGTCTTTTCCACGGACTACTATCTTAAATGCAACTCAGACGTGCGAGACGCAGGGATTAATCCATTTTTACATTATTTAATATCCGGTCGAGCAGAACACAGATTACCGTCGCCATCTGCCCTATCATATCGTGGGTACAACATCCCATATGACATCGACGACCGCAATCCAGTTTTGAGGTTACCGGTGCAAATAGGACGTGATGTGGCCAAACGGCTCGACGTTAGGACACGATTGGCGGTTCACATACATCTCTTTTACCTAGATTGTATACCGCAAATATTAAATTACCTCAAGGTCATCCCCGAGAAATTTGATCTTTATATATCGACGGATGAACAATCAAAGTTAGAAGAGATAGCGTCTATGTTAGGAGATCTACCAACGGAAATCCGACGCGATGTCCGACTCTGTCCAAACCGCGGCAGGGATATTGCGCCCTTTCTCCTTTCTTTCAAGGACGTCTTTGGGAATTACGAATACTGGCTTCACTTGCATACTAAGAAATCGGTCGACAAACCCGGGCTGGGCCCACGGTGGCTGACGCATAACCTTAATACCCTGCTTCACGATTCCCGATACATCCGCTCAATCCTAACTCTCCTCGATGAAGAGCATCGATGTGGAATGGTGATCCCGGTGCCGGTGGATGAGATCCGTTCTTTTATGTATTGGGGACGCAACCATGAAATTGCGTCTGGCTTTTTGAAGACACTCGATATCGATCCCGCAATATTGGATGCCTTCCCACTATTCTTTCCAGCTGGAAACATGTTTTGGTGTCGAGCGTCGGCCCTGGAACGAATTGTTCGTAACCGACGGCTATCCTTCACGGATTTTCCCGAAGAGCCTATACCCGATGACGGGACATTGGCGCACGCTCTCGAGCGGTTGCTGCCCTATGTCTCATATCACGACGGGTTTCATTATCGCGCCGTAGAACCGCTCCCGGCCGAACGGATGCCTAGCCCACACGCGGATTACGTTTTAACCGTTGTCATTCCCGCGTATAATGCCGCGAAGTGGCTTCACCATTCTATTCAATCGATCCTAGCTCAGGAACTTCTCACACCGGCAATAGAAATTATCGTCGTCGACAACGGATCAATCGACGAAACCTCCGCGATATGTCGGTTTTATTCGCAATCGTTCAGCAACATCCGCTGCTTTCATGAGAGCATCCGCGGCGCGGGCGCAGCGCGAAACCTCGGGATTCGGGAGGCGCAAGGCGAATATATTTGTTTTCTTGATGCCGACGATATGTTGGCATTCGATGGTTTGGAAAGCCTTTTGGGGTTAGCGATTGATAATAACGCCGATCTTGTTACTTCATCATTATGCATGTTCACGGAAAACGATATATCCCACCCGGATCCAGAATTTGTAGGAGGTTTGATCAAAATGCGTCAGATCGTCAGAGGGGAGCAGCCGTTTGATCCCGACACTCCAGTCGGTAAAGATGTAGAGCGAATGTTCGCAGATTTTGGTCCCTGCGCTAAACTTTATAAGACAAAATTTTTGCGTCTATACCAAATTGCATTTCCGACTGAAACCAATTACGAAGATAATTTGTTTGTGTTTCAGGCTTATCTAAACGCGGAGTTGATAGCGGTATACCCGCGCCCTACTTACTTTTATCGAAAATATATTGCTCATCAAGGGAATACCCAGTCTACAGTTCTATCAGATGAAGTCATCGGGGATCAGATACGCATGCTACACCGGGTACTCGATCTAATCGAGCCCAGCTTTTCTCCGGCCATAGTCGAACTAATCCAGCGAAAAATTTTAACTAAAGTGGCGTGGCTTTTTGATATCGGTCAACCGATCGAAGATTACTTGTTGGCGAACAAGGAAGAAGTTCACCGCCTATTTGAACGAGCCGCGCTCTCGACTCTCCTGCCGCAATGGGCTGGGAACCCGGCATACCGCGACCGCTTGCATAAGATTGCCAGCCTGGTAGGCCAGTGTGTCAACGAGCACGAGTCAGATTCCTGGTCGGGGGAGCGCCATGTGGCTTTCCGATATGGTAGTGGGGCTGGGCGGGGGTAAGAGAGCCGGAATAAGAGAAATGATTACGGTATTTACATCTGCGACAAGCTCCTATCTGCCAAATGCCAGAATCCTCGCGAAATCGCTATCCGATGCGCATCCGGATTGGTGGTTCGTGCTTCTCTTCAATGACATTACGCCAAAGGGCATCAACTGGGCGATGGAGCCATTTGACGAGGTGTTTTTTGCGCATTGGCTTCCAATACCCCGATTCCGGCGGTGGGCATTCGGTCAACACGTTGTTGAATTCTGTACGGCGACAAAAGGATTGATGGCTACGCATCTACTGGAGGAACGTGGCTCTAAGGGAGTTATCTATCTCGATCCGGACACTGTGGTATTTTCTCCACTCAAAGAGGTTCTAGAGCTATTACGGCAGCACGACATAATTCTCACCCCGCACCTGACCGATCCGGAGGCAGACACCAACACCGATGCCATCGAAAGCCACGAAGTCGCGGCACTGAAGCACGGCACTTTCAATCTTGGTTTTTTTGCGCTGGCACGTCGACCACAGGCGGGCCAGTACCTGCATTGGTGGACCGATCGTCTTCTTAAATTCAGCCAAATCGATTTCGAACGGGGATTATTTACTGATCAGAAATGGTGTAATCTAGCTCCATATTTGTTCGACGGTGTTTATTCGCTGACCGATCGTGCCTACAATGTAGCCACCTGGAATATGAGGAATAGAGTTATTCGGCGAGGAGAAGGGGGTCAGTGGACGGTTAATGGCCGGCCGCTTCGCTTTTACCATTTTTCTGGCTTTGGAAACGATTTTGCCTGGGCGGATAGAGAGCTCGAGATGTTTGATGATGGCGCAGGAGATTTGGGGGAGCTGTGGCAATACTATAAATCGCTGTATCGTGAAAATTCCAATGGTACAGCGCCCCCCTGGCACTGGGGCCACTTCGTGAACGGTGTTCCGATAACCCGGGAGGATCAGCAACGCTATCGCTCAGACTTGGCGCTGCAACAGGCCTTCCCAGATCCCTATTCTGACGGGTGCTTCATCGCGTTGCGTCAGGCGTGAGGCTATTCCGTAAGCTATTCGCGCAACTCTTCGAGCGCTTGATGCATAAGATCAACGCGAGAAACCTGCGATCCGCCCTGTCTACTCATCGATGCGAAAAATTCGCACCCTTCTGTTGGAAAAAACAGGCACTCCTTTAGCAAAATCAGCTGCGCGCTTGCCAAGTCGTACATTAGCAATCGAAAGGACGAAGGAGTAAAGCACCAGGCATGAATGTCGATGTAATCCTGACAACTAGCCGACTTCGCGAACATGTCCTTGGCAATTTGAAGGGAGTACGGGAAGCGCATGTCTCCCGAATAGTTTTTATCCCAGGATAAGGTTTCATTTTTCCAACAATGGTACAGAAAATATTCCAATACCGAGCCAGGAGAATGAAATTTACGACGAGCGATAAACGCATCGACGACTTGCGATAGGCTTGAAACGGGGCGGAAATAATCGAAGCAGCAACGTTTGTCGGGAATTGCGAGAGACAGGATGCCATCCTCTGCGAGGATACACCCGCAGTCATTAACGAAAGTAATAAAGTCGGGTGTGTGTTCAATCACGTGTGAAGCGATTATCCAATCGAATTTCTGGTTGTGACCAATAATATCTTGAAGATTTCTGCCATCCCAAATATAATCGACAGGTTCTATTTTATTTATGTCATAACCGCGGGCAGCGTTAAGGGAGATCAGTTCGTCCGTAGACATAAAATCAATGATCTTCACATTATACCCCGCACGCTTCGGAGCGAGTGGGTTAAAGGATGGGCCGATTTCGAGACCGGCTCCCTTGGTATTTATCATTTTGAGAATTTTGTCAGCGCGGTTCATGGATTGTCTCCAGGGTCACTCGTCATAGGCATGCAGTTCGCCGTGTTGGGCGCGTGATCCGGCTTCCGCAAGAGAGTCATTGCGGACCGGTTGCCGTCTCCTTCTCCGCCGCTATTGTGAAGTGGGGCCCCGCTGTCCCTGGTGGACAAATCGGCGGGGTTTCATGATGTAGCTGAAGACGGGAAAACCCTAAGTGCTTGAGGAACCCAAGAATATCGTTTCTGCTCAACCAGATGCTCGTAGGTGCTGTTCCGCCTGCGAAACAGCTCTTGTGACCGGCCGGATCGTCATATACAAAAATGTGCCCCTCGCAGCGGTATCCGGCGTGCTCCAGAGAGACCTTATCCCCAGGGAACCTTCTCGCAAAATTCTCGCCCAGTCCCGCGGAAAGTCCCTCCTTGTCATAGTAATGGCTCCAAATGAGACAGTGATCTGTCCGGCGGGCTATCAGATCCAATAACCTTAGAGGTTCCATAGAATGATAGAGAACACCGGACGCAAAAATTATGTCGAAATCCTGCTGTTGCTGATCTAGGAATCGAACGATATCGCCGAAATAGAATCGCGCTCTATCCAGTCGCCAGAGTTCCTTCACGATCAAACATTTGAGAAACGCTCGCTCACTTGCCTCAACTGCGACGACTTCTCTAGCCCCCAATCGGTGGATCATGTAGGTGTGGCCAGCTTCAAGCGGACCAAGCTCAAGAACCCGCTTGCCCTCAACCCCAAATATTTCATCCGCCCAGCGAATTCTTTCATCTTCAAAGAGAGCCGCCGAACCTGATACAAGGTCTTCGGGAAGCTTGGAAATCCACTCCCCCTTGAAAAGGTCGATTGTCGACTGACGGTTCGGAGCGTGTACCGCATGTTCAGGCAAAGCTTCCATGAACTATCACCCCAAAATCGATAATTTACAACGGTACCCCGCCGCGGCGGCAAGCGTAATTGAACAGAGCCGTGTACCAGAGCTGTCGGCGAGAATGACTCCTTTCATCGCCCGACGCGTTGGGAGTTCGTCGGCGGTTCATAAAGAAAATATCGGGGCGAGCAAGACAGGACCGGGAGTGTCCGATCCTTGTCGGACATCGATGCTTCGTCGGCCGACACCGGCCAGGCGATCCCGAGCGCCGGGTCGTTCCACAGTAGGCCCCGATCGTGCTCGGCCGAATAATAAGCGCTTACTTTGTAAAGGACCTCGGTATCGGGCTCGAGCGTGCAATAGCCGTGGGCAAACCCCTCCGGTATGAAGATCTGGTTCCAGTCGGCAGCGCTGAGCACCGCTGAGACATGACGGCCGAAACTCGGGGAACCCGAGCGCATGTCGACCGCGACATCGAAGATCGACCCCCTGGTAACGCGCAAGAGCTTGGCTTGGGCGAACGGCGGAATCTGGAAGTGGAGCCCACGAACCACCCCCTTGCTTGCCGACAAAGAGTGGTTGTCTTGCACGAAGGGGATGTCAATTCCGTGTTCGCGTAGTGCGCTTTCCTTGAAGACTTCAGAAAAAAATCCGCGCGCATCGACGTGCCGCACTGGCTTGATGACCTTCACTTCGGCGATCTCGGTTTCGACAATCTGCATAGAAATTGTTCCCGGTGACCTCTACGATGTTTTAAACAGTCCGTGTCGGGTCATCTCCTATGCTTATTACCAAGCGGTTAGGGATGACATCGGAATGTCAGCAATATTGATGGTTTCCGCCACCGTCACGCCAGATCGATCGCAGACCCCGCTCGGTCGCGGGTTCTGTCACAAACCCGCAGGTCCCACAAGGACGGGGTCCCTGGTCGTTCGCTGATCGGCCGCAGAGCGCCAGATTCATTCCCTGTTCGGCCGGCGAGCTTGCCCTGATCGGCGGAAAAAATTCCCTGTTCGCCAAGCTAGGGAATTGTCGATGCAAGTGCTTGATTCGCCTGGGGGCACGACGGGCGTTTCGGGGTCCCCACCGGGCGGTTCTCCGGCGTCCCTGTATTTCTGGCCGACGAGAATTTCGCGGATCCCGCTAACCGGAGGCTCGCGCACCCTCTCTGACCCGCGCGATCGTCGCTGAGGTGCCTTGGCCCGGGAGCAGGTCCACCAACAGCACCTTCCCGCCGTTGCGCCGGACGATGTCGGCGCCGACGACCTGATCCGGGCGATAGTCGGCCCCCTTGACCAGGACGTCCGGGCGGATTAACCCGATCAGCGACAGCGGCGTGTCCTCGGCGAAGAGAACCACGAGGTCGACCGAGGCCAAGGACGACATGACCGTGGCCCTTGCGGTTTCGGATTGTATCGGCCTCTCCGGCCCTTTGAGGCGCCTGACCGAAGCATCGGTGTTGAGCGCTACGACGAGCCGGTCGCAGGCCGCGCGGGCCTGCGTGAGCAAATGGACGTGGCCGGGATGGATCAGATCGAAGCAGCCGTTGGTGATCCCGATCCTGAGACCGCGCCGACGCCACTCTGCGATGCACTGCAACGCGGCTTCGGTCGCCATGACCTTTTCGTCGCCGGCGATTACAGTCCGGCGGTGCAGCTCCTCGGCCAAATCGCGGCCGCTGACCACCGCGGTTCCGGGCCGCGAGACGGAAATCCCTGCCGCGATGTTGGCGAGCCGGGTCGCCTTCGCGAGATCCGGGTCGCAGGCGAAGGCCGCAGCCAAGGCTGCGACCAAGGTGTCGCCGGCGCCCGACACGTCGGAGACTTCCTGCACCCGCGCCGGCAGGTGCAGGGTCGGCATTTCCCGGCGCACCAATGTCAGGCCGTTTTCCGAACGCGTGACCAGCACGGCATCGCACGCAGCCGCATAGAGCGCCGCCCGGGCCGCCCGCTCCGCGCCGTCGTCGTCCACGGCCTCGATACCCGTCGCTTGAGCGACTTCCTGGGCGTTTGGCGTCAGCACCGTGATGTTCCGGTAGGCTTTGAACGAAGCGCGCTTGGGATCGGCGATGACGGAGCGGCGGGCCCTGCGCGCGAGATTGATCACCCCTCTGAGCACCCGATCGCTCAGCACCCCTTTTGCATAATCGGACAGCACGACGACGTCGCTTTCCGTAAGCGCTCGTGCGAACCGCCGTCTGACCTCGGCGGCACTCTCGTCGTCGATCGGGTCCGCCGTCTCGTCGTCCACCCGCAACAATTGGTGGGCGCCCCCGGTGGTGAACCTCGTCTTTACGGTCGTCGGTCGATGCGGGCTCGCAAACAGCCGCGCGTCTACGCCATCGCCGGCTTTGGCGACGAGGCGCTCAATCTCTGCACCCGCATCATCGGCGCCGATCACGCCGATGAGGATTGCTCGCGCGCCCAACGCCGCAACATTGTGGGCAACATTGGCGGCACCGCCCAAGCTCGCCCGGGTGGCGGTGACCCGCAGCACCGGGATCGGGGCCTCCGGCGAGATCCGGCTGACCTCGCCGGACACGTATCGGTCGAGCATGACGTCGCCGAGCACGAGCACCGTGCGGCCAACGAAGAGTGGGATAAGATCGGCGATCGTGCCGTCCGCGATCTCGCCGCCGCGCGGCGCGCCTACCGCCCGCTCCATCATCGACACCGAGCTCCCCATGCTCCAACCGGATTAGATCGTAATTTACGCTAATGGAAGGGGCCGGCGCTGAAAAGCGGGGGAGGGTCGCGGCGACAACGATTACAGGGCAAGCGGGCGGGTCATGATGCTGGTGCAGTCAGCGCCCCAACCTCGACACGAGACCCGGTTGCGGCACGAACGGGGCTCGCGAGCTGGGCAAGCGGCAGCCGGCAAGTGATTCTGGTTCCCTGCCCCGAGGCCGACTCGATCACCACGGTTCCGCCGTGCAGCTCGATCAGGCTCTTGACCAGCGACAAACCGAGGCCTGCTCCCGATTGGTGCACGCCACGCTCGAACTTTTCAAAAACGCGGGCCTGGTCGGCGGGGGGGATACCGATGCCGGTATCGGTTACCGTCAGCGACAGCGCGTTTTTGTCGCGCGCCGCCTCGAGTCGGATTGCACCGCCCGGCGGAGTGAATTTGATGGCATTCGAGATCAAGTTGAAGAGGGCTTGCTTCAGCCGCCGCTCGTCGCCCTCGATGACCCCGATCTCCGGCGGGCAGCGAAGATCGAGTTCGAGATCGCGGCTGCGGGCGCGGTCGCGGGTCAGCGACAGCACAGCTTGGATCATCGCGAAAACCTCGATGCGGCCGCTTTCAAGCATCATGTAGCCCGCCTCGATCGTGGCGAGGTCGAGGATGTCGTTGATCAGCCCCATCAGCAGGCGCGCACTCGCGAGGATGCTATGGCTGTAGTCGAGCTGGCGCGGATTGAGAGTCCCGAAATACCGGTTCGTCAGGATCTCGGCAAACCCGATAACCGCATTCAAGGGGGTGCGCAACTCGTGGGACACGTTGGCGATAAACTCGCTCTTGAGCCGCCCTGCAGTCTCGAGCGCCTCGTTACGCTCGCGCAGCGCCCGCTCCACCCGGGCCGTGTCGGTCACGTCGAGGTAGGTCAGGAGGACATTGCCGTCCGGGAGAGGAACCGTCGCCACCTGCAGCATCGAGCCGTCGCTGCGGTGGAGCGGGCCACTCGCCGCCCTATGTGCGGTGACATTGGCGATGATGCCTTGCTTCATTGCCGCCCAGTCTTCGCCGTCGTCGAGAAAAGAACGCATCTTGTCGACGATCTCGCCGATATGCGGCTCCCCGGCGACATCGTGCTGCGACAATCCCCAGATCTTCCGATAAGCAGGGTTGTGCAGCTTCAGCCGGCCATCGCTGCCGTAAACTGCAACCCCTTCGAACAGGTTGTCCAGGGTCGCGCGCCGCACTTGGGTCAGAGTATTGCACGAACGTTCCAGCGCCAGACGGTCGGTCACGTTCTCGTAGACAAAGGTGAGCCCGCCGAACGGGTGCGGCGATATGGACAATAGCAAGGTACGGTCGTCCGGCAGATGCATCAGCTCCTGGTGTCGGTCGATCAGCGATGTAAAAAGCTGCAAGCGCTCGCGTTTGAAGGCACGGAAATCGGCATGTTCCGGGATGCGGCGGCGCTCGCGCAGCCGTTCCAGAACGTCGCCGAACGAGGGTTCGGCGGCAAGCCATTCCGCCTCGAGACCCCACAATCCTGCGAACGCCGTATTAAAAAATTTGAGCCGCTGGTCGGCTCCGTAGATTGCCACGGCCGCGCCCACGCTTTCGAGCACTTGGGCGTGTGCGCCGACGTGGCGCCGCAGCTCGGTTTCGGCGGTCTCAACCTCGGTGCAATCGAAGGCAAATCCGATCGCTCCTCCGTCACTGCAAGACAACTCGGTGATGTCGAGCAAACGGCGAGAGCCGCCGATCACAATATGGCGACGAGCGTTGCGCTGCTGTGCATCCGCTGTTTTGCGCGGTTCCTGTGGGTCGGTCGGCGCCAGTTGCCGGCCTTCCGCCAACACCAACTCTCGGGTCGAATCGAGGGCGCTCGCATACGCCCGGTTGCAATCGACCATGACCTGGTCTCGGTCGCGCCGCCAGATCGGCGCCGGGATCGCGTCGATCAGCTCGCGCAGGCTCGCGGCTTCCGCGCTCGCCTGTCGGGCCAGCGCCGCCGCGTTCCCATCGAGCAGCCACAGCACTGTCTCGCCCATCGCTGACTGCCGGCCTTCGACGGCAAAAGCCCCGCCGTTGCGCAGGCCGACGGTCAGCGAGAACGCAGCGCCGTTGCGATGGAGCGCCAGCCGCGCTGCCTCGAGTTGCGTGGCATCGCCGGGATTAAGCGCGGCAAGAAATTTCGGATAGGCGACATCTCGAACGGAATGTCCGTCGGGATCGCACCCGACAGGCCAGCGGTAGGCAGCGAGCGGAACCGTGTCGAGCACGGCCAAGGCTTCTGCTCGGGCACGCTCACATCCGACGGAGGTTGACCGCGCTTCTCGCAACTTCACCGTTGCCCACAGCGACAGTCCTCCCAGCGTCACCCCGACAACCGTGCACAGTCCGGCAGCCAACTCGATCACGGTTTTGTGCCTCATCTTCGTACGGAGGTATATCGGTGAGCGTCATACTCCCGTTAAGCGGGCAACATAACGCGTGTTTTACCAAAAAACAAGAGCGATTATCGTGTCGTTACATAATTAAAGTTGTATACGACCAAGCCACCCTCACCAGGCTCGACCGGCCTGTCCCCTCAGGACAAACAGCCGTATGCGACAGGCGGGATGAACACCGCCAGGCACAGGAGCGGGGCGATGTCCGGAAGCGATCCGAGGTATTATTGCGCCCGCGGTCGCTGACCGGCTCCTGAAATTCCGCAATGGAGGTACCGGTGAAAACAGTCTGGATCGAAAAGCTCGCTATCCAGGAGCTGTGCTCGCGCTATTGTCAGACGATCGACGCTCAGGATTCGGAAGGATGGGCACGATGCTTCTTGCCGGATGGCGAGTTCGAATTCGACGGCCACGTCGTGCGCGGCTACGCGGCGCTGCGCGAATATGCCGAGGCGCACAGGCGTGTGTTGCGTGGGCGGCACATGACCCTCAACCATCTCTATGACGTCGAGGGCGACCGAGCGACCGGACGCGCGACCACGGTCGTCTCGATCGCCACACCTTCGGGCTACAAGATCATGGGGCAGGGCGCCTACCATGACGATCTCGTCAAGGTCGATGGCGAATGGAAAATTCGCCGCCGCCGGGTCGTAAACGATCACCTGGTGTCCGACCCGACGAAGCCGGTGAACCTCGCCGACGCCGACGTCGCAGCGCTGGTTCAGCGGCTTATCGACACAGCTAGCGACCTCGCGCGGCGCAGTTCGGGCTAGTAGTAGCTTGACCGATTATCACCGCGTCTCCGGTCGCCCTCCGCACGGCACGTCAATACCGGCAATGCTCGGGTTTAAGGGGCGGCTGATCAAGTCAGGACGACAATCTTACCCCCGGCCTTGTTTTCCTCCATGCACCGGTGCGCTTCTACGATGTCATCGAGCCGGAAGGTTTGGCCGACCTGCACCCGCAATGTGCCCGCCGCAATCTGTTCAACCAGCTCTTCGAGCGGCGTCAGCATGAAATCCTCCGGCCCCCCGTCATAGGTGGTCAGGCATACCGCCGTTGGGATCACCTGCATCGGGCTGAAATCGTCGAACGACCATTTGTTGTCCACCATGCCGGTCATGCATACGATCCCGCGCTGTTTGGCACAATGGAGCGAGTCATTCAGCGTCGTCGTGCCAATGAGTTCCAGGACCTTGTCGACCCCGCTCGGAAAGACCTCCTTCACCTGTCCTGCGATCGCGCCGGTATCGATGAAGACTTGGTCCGCGCCGCTCGAGCGCAGCAGCTGCTCCCGGTCAGGCCTGCGGCTTGTTGATGCAACGACTGCCCCATGGTTTTTGGCAATCGCCGCCGCGCCGAGCCCGACCGACGTCGTTCCGCCGCGGATCAGCAGGCGCTCGCCTTTGCCGAGACGGAGCGACTTGAAGAGAGAGCCCCAGGCAGTCTGCAACATCTCCGGGATGGCACCCAGGGTTTCCCACGGCAGGCTGGTCTTGATCACTTGTACCTGACCCGCCGGCACGCAGGTGTATTCCGCATAGCCGCCGTCGAATTTGCGCCCCATGCCGCCCATTGCGGTAGCGACGATGTCGCCCTTGTTGAACTCCGCTCCCGGAGCCTCCTCGATCAGACCGACCGCCTCGATGCCGAGGATCCGCGGGAAGATGACGCCAGGAGAAAGACCCTGCCGGGTGAATAACTCCGATCGGTTTAGCCCGAATGCCTTGACCCGGATAAGAACCTCCCCTGCCTTTGGAGTAGGGACTGGGCGGGTCTCGATCTTGAGGACTTCCGGCCCACCCGGTTCGTGGATGACTGCAGCTTTCATAATACCCATCGCGAAGCTCCATTTGAACTGCAGTGTCCCGGCTCAACTCACGGGCTGCGCCTGCGGGAATTGCCATGTGCCATCGAGGATTTAGGGTCGCGGGGCAAAGAGGCGCACCGTGTAGTTCCAGTCCTTCATGATCGGCAGGCAATTGGGAATTTCGCCCTCGCAGCCGCCGAACTGGATGGCGACCGAGCCGTCGGCGCCCTTGTTCGCGGTGATGTTGTTCACGGAGTAGGCGTTGTATTGGTTCGGTTCCAAATAGCCCTCAGGGTTGTAGACGGTGATCGACCAGAAACCGTCGACCGGGACGTCCTTAACCGTGAGCTTGTGGATGGTGACCCCGTCATTCCGGGCCGGCGTGACCGGGAGGTAGAGAGCATCCTTCTCGGGAAGGCCGCCCCAAACCAGTGCGGTACCGACCAGACGCCGCACCGGATCAACCTGATGCTCGGCGGCGCCGAACATGCGCCTTGTGTCGGAAATCGTCTCCCCAAGCTGCAACAGCGCGGCGTGCACCTTCTTGAGGCTTGCCTCGTCCCAGTTGGGGACTTCGAATGTGCCGGGACTTTGCTGACTCGCCGTGAGCGCATCCTGCAAGGCGTGGATCTGCTGGAAATCTTGCGGTTTGCTGGATCGACCAGCATGCGCACCACGACGATGCCATATTGCTTCCCGATCCCCTCCTTGGTTTCCGTGAGGCTGTCGCGGTTCGTCATTGAGCTGCCGTTGGATCGATAGCGGTGCTCAATGAGCACCAGGCCGAAGCGTTGCAATTCGTGGAGCATTCGCGGCTTTCTTCCACTCCATGCCTGGGATCGAGCGTTGACGCAGTGCTCGATGCGGATTTCGCCAAGCTTTACGCGGCCGATGGGCGACCTTCGATCGCACCCGAGCGGCTTTTGCGCCTTCAGGTAAGCGCCGTGCGGCATGAAAGAAGGCGTCTTTGACGCCGCGATCCTGGAGGAATAGGCGGCTCCCTGACACGGCTCCAGTCCCGGCCTTACTTGCTATCGACAAATGAAAGTATCAGGGCGATGGGCTGCTCGGGCTGCTCCTCCATGATCCAATGGCCGGAATCGCTTATCACGGCGCCGCGAACATTGGCTGCGGCAAAAGCAATTTCTGTCGCAAGGCGGGCGCCATAGGAATGGTCACCACCAATGGCCAGGACCGGCATCGGCAGCTCGCCTTTGGCAAGTAGTTCTTGGTTGTCGATCGCATCCTGGGCGAATGCGGCGAACTGTCCGCTGAATGCATTGTGGATGGCGCCGGGGCGGGCATAAAGTGCGGCGTAATGATCGCGAGTCTGCTCATCGATGCGGGCGGGATTTGCCGAAAGTTCATTGTAGAAGCGGTCGAGCAGAATGCGCTCCCGGCCGGTCACAAGGCGCTCGACATCAGGACCGCGGAAGTTGAAGTGCCAAACCTTTGGGTTTTTCAGCTGGTCGTCCCAATGACCGATGCCGGGGAGGGAAGCGTCCATCACAACCCATTTCGTCACCCGCTGGGGATAAAGCGCTGCAAAGGCATAGCCGACCATATTGCCAATGTCGTGAGTGACGAGGGCGAGTTCCTGGATTCCCAACTCATCGAGGATTGCAGCCATGTCCCGAGCCTGGGCGGTCTTTTCGTAACCGCCTTCGGGATGGGACGACAAGCCCATGCCACGGAGATCAGGAACGATGACAGTGTGGTCTTTGACCAACACTTCGGCGAGAGGTTCCCACATGTCTCCCGTGTCACCGAAGCCATGCAACAGGAGCACCGCAGGGCCTTGACCGCCGACTCGAACATATTGGGTGCCTCCGCTTACCGGCATTTGTCGGGCGCGAAAGGTGTCGGGCCAGACGCCGATCGTAGCGTCGGCTGCCGGCGTCCAGGCTGTGAGCGCCGCTGCGAAGGCCGTCAGCGCGAAGGGCATCGCACGAGTGTCGGGGAGAGCGAACATTCGCCGCGCTCAACTCACAGGCTGCGCGTCGGGGAATTTCCATGTGCCATCGAGGATTTCGGGTCGCGGGCGAAAGAGGCGCACCGTGTAGTTCCAGCCCTTCATGATCGGCAGGCAATTGGGAATTTCGCCCTTGCAGCCGCCGAACTGGATGGCGACCGAACCGTCGGCGCCCTTGATCGCGGTGATGTCGTTCACGGCATAGGCGTTGTATTGGTTCGGTTCCAAATAGCCCTCAGGGTTGTAGACGGTGATCGACCAGAAACCGTCGACGGAGACGTCCTTAACCGTGAGCTTGTGGATGGTGACCCCGTCATTCCGGGCCGGCGTGACCGGGAGGTAGAGAGCGTCCTTCTCGGGAAGGCCGCCCCAAACCAGCGCGGTTCCAACCAGATGACGCACCGGATCAACTTGATCCTTGGCGGCGCCGAACATGCGCCTGGTGTCGGAGATCGTCTCCCCGAGCTGCAATAGCGCGGCATGCACCTTCTTGAGGCTTGCCTCGTCCCAATTGGGGATTTCGAATGTGCCGGGACTTTGCTGGCTCGCCGTAAGCGCATCCTGCAGGGCGTGGATCTGCTGGAAATCTTGCGGGTTTGCCGGATCGACGAGCATGCGCACCACGACGATGCCATATCGCGTACCAACCCCCTCCTTTGTCAGGGTGTGCCTGCCAGCGCCATAAAAGACCGCCGGGGTGTACTGGTCCTCATTGACTACCTGCATCACCATGTAACGCTTGCCCGGATCTGGCAGCATAACCGTCACCGGACCCGCGTCGAAGTCGAAGACCGCAAGCGAATACAATGTGTCTCTGTTGGGCCGAATGATGCCACGTCGGTCGATCGGCGCCAACTCGCGGCCATGCCGGAATCTGCCGAAGCCGTCCGCTTTGACGATTTGGCCAAAATAGACGTCTGACTGGGCCCGGTTGTAATTGTCGACGGTAACCGGGACAGCATTGCCCGACGGCGATTGCGCGGGTGCAACGGAGCCAGTTGCCGCCAGCAACGATGCGGCGCAGATTTCAGTGCGGAAATTTCTCATCGCCTTGTCTTCCTCAGTACATCAGGCGCGTGGCGGGTCGGTTGTGCAAAAGCAATAGCGCGCGATCTTCCAAGCCCCATCGATCTTCTGAAAGAGAAAGAGCTCTTGGTTGGCCTCCGGACCCTCGGCACCCGTCGCGTTGTTTTTGGTCGTGCCGGCGGAGTTTGTTCGCGCCAATACCCAATCCGGTGCGATCTGGCGAATTTCGGCGATCTCGAACTTGACGGTAAGAGTGATGGCGGCAAAGACGGCTTCGTACGCTTTGCGCACCGCAGCGGTCCCGACGCTGGCGCGGCTATGCTGAGGCATAAACACGCCGTCAGGAGCGTAGAGCTCGAGTGCCGCCTCGGCATCGGAGCGGTTCAACGCCATTTGGTAGTCCTTCAAGACCGACGCCACAGCGTTTTCGTCAGGATTCATAAGGGTGCGCTCCCATGGTGAATCATTTAGCGCCCAAAAGACTGATGGAATCCGGAGCGGGCGACTAGCGGGTCAAATCGGGAATGCTTTTCCCGATTTTGGAAATGTTGCCTCGGCTCAAGATGAGTGACTGGGCAGAGGTGCAGGTGCCCTCCGCACGACCCACCTACGCGCGTTCCGCCTTCATGCCGGGAGTGACGGAAATAGCGTCCGCGCCATCTGCGCGGCAAACTCCTTGAACACGCGCAGCAGGCGCGAGAGGTGCCGATTGCCCAGATGAACCATCGACAGATCGAAGCACCGGAAGCGCCATTTCGGCATCACTTCGACGAGCCGCCCGTCACGTATTAGCTCGGGCTGCACCACCGGCGGCAGGTCGCCTACGCCTGCACCCGCCAGTAGCGCGGCTGCAAGGCCGGTATAGTCGTTCATTGAGAGGTAAGGCAGGAACGTCAGCGTTTCCGTGTCCTTGCCGTTCTCATGAACAAAGCTCCAGCGATACTCGGGGTTCCAATGCTCGAACGCGAACAGCCGGTGTTCGAGGAGGTCCTGCGGCGTCTCGGGCGGCTTGACCCGATCGATATACGCGGGGCTGGCAACCAATTGATGGCGATATGTCAGCAACTTCCGTCCAACAAGCGACGAGTCCTTAAGCGGTCCCAGCCGGAACACCAAATCGACACCCTCGGCGATGTGGTCGACGAAACGGTCTGTCACGAGGATCTGCACGCGCACATCGGGATAGGAGGCCTGGAAGGCACCTACCAGTGGTGCGAGCAATGTATCGGAAATGCTGGGCGGCGCGGACAGCCGCAGGAGTCCCGAGACCGTTGCCGATTGGTTGGAGACGATGTTGCCGACAGCTTCGCCGATCTCAGCGCTCCGTTGAGCATGTTCGAAGACTTCTGCACCGATATCGGTAAGGCGCAAATTGCGCGTCGACCGCTCGAGTAGGCCTGCGCCGAGCTGATCCTCGAGTTCCGCCACGCGACGGCTGACGGTAGAGATCGGCATTTTGAGGCGTCTTGCGGCTTCCGAGAAACTCCTAGCCTCAACAACCTTGGCGAATATCGCCAGCGAATTCAGATCAATCATTGTCGTTCCAGATGCTGCCGACTGCGGGGTCTGGGGGACGTCGGGTGCAGGAGCCGACGACCCTGGCCCGGCTAGCGGCTGCGCGGCGCGCGGGTGGCTTGAGCTAAGGCGCGGCTGAAGCGAGATCGTACAGCGCGAGCGTGACGTCGTCGCCGTCGAGATCGAAATCGAGGACAGGGTTGACCGGAGCGCCGATCGCGGCGAGTTCGTCGAGCGCGACAAAGGGGCCGGAGCGCGGCAGGCCGAGATGGTTGGCTTGCGCCGCGGTGAGCGCAGGGTTCTTCACAGGCGTATCGAGGCGGGGTGCGCCATGACATCCGTCAGCCCAAAATCGCCGCCCTTGAACAAGAGTGGCGCGCGCATGACCGCCGCGACCGCGTAGGCCATGCAGTCGCCGAAATTGAGCCTTGCTGGGTGCCCGCTCGCCCGGCTGAACCGGTCGAAGGCTCCCGAGGCCGCGTCCGCCATCTCGCGGCTGAAAGGAACGACTGCGCCGCGCCCCGACCCGACGAAATACTCCAGCCAGGTTGACGAGCGCGCCGCCAGATTGATCGAGCACCACGCGCGTGTCTCGACCAGGGTCGGCGCGCCGATTGCGCATTCCTCGCCGGCCAGTAATTCAAGCAGCCGCTCGGCGTCCGCCTCCCCCTTGATGATCTCGACCAGGACGGAACTGTCGAGCACGATCACACTGGAAGTCCCGTCGCTTCGTCGTAAAGTGCTTCGATCGGCACCTCTGGCCGCGGCAAGCCGCGTTCGCGATCCTCGCGTAAGAGGCGCCGCCAGACCTCGACCTCTTTCCGCGGCGCCTTCCCGCGACGGCCGGGGCGGTATTGCCGCAGCGCCTCGAGCACGACGTCGCTGATCGTCTTGCCGGTTTGGCGCGCGAGAGCCCGCGCCAGTTGCGCGGCTTCGGCGTTGCGGATGTGCACCTGATCCTTCACGGACGCCTTCCCTTGCAAAAGTACATATGTACTTTGGCCGCCACGGCGCTGCAACAGGTAGGCCGCATGCCGCTGACCCCGCGGGGCGTGGCGCAAAAGCGCTTCAGCCTCCCGCGGAAAGCCGGGTCGGGCGGCTCGTCAATATCGGTAATGCTCGGGTTTGAAGGGGCCGGAGCGCGGCAGGGCGAGATAGTTGGCTTGCGCCGCGCTCATCGCGGTCAGCTTGACGCCGAGCTTGTCGAGATGGAGGGCGGCGACCTTCTCGTCGAGGTGTTTGTGCAGGATATAGACCTTGTTCTCGTATTTGCCCTGATTGGTCCACAGCGCGATCTGGGCCAGCACCTGGTTGGTAAAGGACGCGCTCATCACAAAGCTCGGGTGGCCGGTCGCGCACCCCAGATTGACCAGCCGTCCCTTGGCCAGCACGATCAGC
>Ga0310913_10000215_pt1 | contig 25009 bp, 25 predicted proteins | sample GREbulkMGOX082_FD_203447 | JGI IMG/M metagenome (GOLD analysis project Ga0310913, IMG submission 203447) | Lab enrichment of tropical soil microbial communities from Luquillo Experimental Forest, Puerto Rico - GRE.bulkMG.OX082 | ecosystem: Environmental > Terrestrial > Soil > Tropical forest >...
GGCCGATTGATGAAGAGCTCGGGATTGAGCCCTATTGCCTCGGCAGCGCTCACGTCACCTGCAAGCAGACGATCGCGAAAATCCATGGCATGGATTGCGACCCGGCCATAGAGGATCGTGTCGATCAGCGCGATGCCGATGGCGCCACCGAGATTGCGCATCAGGTTGAACAATCCACTGGCGTCAGCAACCTCGCCTTCGGGAAGCTCGCCGAGCGCGAAGCGAGTGGGCGGCAGCAGGCAGAGCATGATGGCGATGCCGCGCACGATTTGCGGCCAGAACATCTCGTCGAAATCGGCGATACGCGGCTGCAAGGAACTGAGGCCAAGCCCGAGGGCGAACAACGCAAAGCCAAGGGCCGTCACGGGGCGAGCTCCCAGACGGCTCTCCAGGATGACCGCAAGCGGCGCGCCGACGAGCTGCGCGACGCCCGTCACCAGCATGATCGTGCCGATCTCGAAGGCGTCGTGGCCGCGAACGAAGGCAAGAAACACCGGCATGAGATAGACCGAGCCGAAAAGCCCGACGCCGAGGCAGAAGCTCAAAGCGCAACCGACCGCAAAGGAGCGCCGCTCGAGCGCCACGAGCCGCAGGACGGGATGCTGCGCATAAGATGACCGCCACACGAACACAGCGAAGCCGATCATGCTTGCCAGCAGCAGGCCCGCGCAAGGAAGCGACAGCCAGCCGTTCTGCGGCGCCTGCTTCAACGCGATCTCAAGGAACGCAAGTGCGGCCGCCATCAGGACGAGTGCACGCACATCGAGCTTTTTCAGCTCAGCGAAATCTGTGCCGTCTCGCGGCAGGAGGAAGGGCGTCAGCAGCGCTGCGATCAGTCCGGGAATGACGTTGATCAGGAACAACCACGGCCACGACCAGGTATCCGTGATGAAGCCGCCGACGACCGGCCCGATCGTGGGGGCAAGCACCGCGACCACGCCGCCGATGGTGGTAGCGACGGCATGCAGATGCTGCGGGAACAGCAGGAAGACCGCCGAGAACACCGCAGGGATCAACACGCCGCCGGAAAAGCCTTGTATGACGCGAAACACCAGCAGCACTGAAAAGTCCTGGCTGAAGGCGCAACCGATCGAGGCCAGCGTGAAAATGCAGACCGCACCCGCGAATAGCCATCGCAGGGTCAGGACCCGCGTCAATACGCCGGTCAAGGGGATCGCGATGACCTCCGCGATCAGATAGGCGGTCTGGATCCAGCTCATCGCCTCCGGCGAAATGCCGAGCGCATCCTGGATCGTCGGCAGCGACGTCGCCACGACCTGGATGTCGAGGATCGCCATGAACATGCCGAGGCACATCAACAGGAACGCGGTCCAGGTCGCAAAAGAAGGCGGCAGCGATGGCGCGATCCGCCGGACGTCCGCGGGCTGTTCCTGCAACATCGTCATGACGCCCTGCTCACGCGTTCGGTGCACGCTGACAGCGCCTGGGCTTCGGTGCGGATGCGGACGACGAGAACCGCCCCATTTAGAAGCGTGAACACCAGCGCGAGCAGCGGCAAATGCAGCGCGAGCGGGAGTACCGCGATCTCGGCGACCACAATGACATAGTTCGGATGGGACAGGTATCGATAGGGACCGCTCGCGATCAGCGGCTCGCCCGGCAGCACGATGATGCGCGTGGTCCAGCGCGATCCGAGTGTCGACAAGATCCAGATACGACAACCCTGCAACGCGATGTAGATCGCAAGGGCGGCAAGGCTCACCTGCTGATTCCGGCCGAAGATCCAAAGGGCTGCGAGCCAGGCCGCATGAACCAGCACGATCCAGGGGTAGTGGTTGGCGCCGACCTCTGTCGCGCCGCGCGCCAGCAGCGCCTTGGTGTTGCGGCGGGCGAGCATGAGCTCGGCAATACGCTCCAGCGTAACCAGGGTCAGAATGAGCGAGGCCAGCGTCACGCGTCGTGCCGCAGCGCGACGCAACTTGCGGTGAAGCCGGGCCCAAGCGCGGTCAACAGCGAGCGCGGGGGCAGGCCTTGCGCGCGGGCGCGTTCCAGCACGAACAGTACGGTCGGCGCCGACATGTTGCCGTAGTCGGCGATGATGTCGCGCTCGTGATCGAGCGTGCCCTGGTCGAGTGACAGAGCGCCTTCGAGTGCCATGATAACCTTCGTACCACCGGGATGGCAGATGAAACGGTCGATGTCGTCGATCGAAAGATCCATCTGCGAAACGATTTCGGCAACTGCCGGCTTAAAGCGTTCGCTGATGAAATCGGGGATCGTTCGCTGGAACACCACGCCGAACCCCTGCGGGTCGACATTCCAGCCCATCACATCGAGCGTATCGGGCCAGAGCTTTTCGCCTGCCGCCTCGATTCGCGTGGCGCCGCCGTCGCCTGCACGCAACACGACGGCTGCGGCTCCATCGCCGAACAGGCTGGCGGCGACGATGTTGGCCTTGGTCAGGGTATCGTGGCGAACCGCAAGCGTGCACAACTCGAGCGCGACCAGCAGCACGTTGGTCCCGGGCCGCGCCTGCGCGAGCTTGGCTGCGATCGACAGTCCCGAGACGCCGCCCGCACATCCGAGCCCAAAGACCGGGATGCGTGACACGTCCGATCGGAAACCCATTTGGCTTGCGACGCGTGCTTCCAGCGTTGGCGTGGCAATGCCCGTGGAGCAGACCGTGACCACGGCATCGATGTCGGCGGCCGACAGATCAGCTCGCGCAATCGCCTTGCGGGCGGCATCAAGGAACAGCAATTCCGCGCCTTCCAGAAAGGCACTGGTCCGCTCCGGCCAGCCGCGCGGTTCGAGATACCACTCGATCGGCTTGACGCCATAGCGATGCCGAATGCCGGTGTTGGCAAACAGGCTCGACAGCGTCTCGAACTCGGCAAAGCGATGCGCGAGGACGCCGCGCGCGGCGAACAAGACCTGCGTCTGGTGGAACTGATGGGGTGGAACCGTGGTCGCAAGCGAAACCAACGCGGCCGTGTGGTTCATGTGCCTGTCCCTGCCTCTCACGTCCCGGTGCCAAAGTTCGCCAGATTTTGCGGCGGGCTCTCGTTGCAAACTTCGGGCTCGGAGGACGTCATCCGTGATCCCGATATGGTCCGATTCGGGAGGGTATCTTGCCGAACGTGCAGCAAGAATGAGGACTTCCGAACCACCGCACCGGTGCCCCGGCCTATCAACCGCGCACGCAAGCAAATATTTCAGCCACCATCACAACAGCCGGCTCAAGCCGTTCACTATAAGTTGAAATGTGGCCGCGATTGGCCGCAACAGCGGCGTCGCGAAGGTCAGCGCGCAACCAAGGGACAGCCGCCTTCGGCAAGCGGCCGGAACGCCTGGTCGCCGGGAATGACGTTCAGGACCTTGTAGTAGTCCCACGGCTTGCTGGATTCGGCTGGCGTCTTCACCTGCGCGAACAGCATGTCGTGCACAAGCCTGCCGTCCTCGCGGACATGCCCGTTCTTGACATAGAAATCGTTGACCGGCAGCTCGCGCATCTTGACCATGACGGCCCTCGCCTCGTCGGTACCGGCCGCGGCGATCGCCTTGATGTAATGCCGGACCGCCGAATAGATGCTTGCCTGCGCCATGGTCGGCATCCGGCCCTGCTTGTCGAAGAACCGCTTCGACCAGGCGCGGCTGTCGTCGTCGCGATCCCAGTAGAAGGCGGTCACGAATTTCAGCCCCTGCGCCGCCTGAAGCTGCATGCTGTGAACGTCGGAGATGAAGATCAGAAGGGCTACCATGCTCTGCTTTTTGGTGAGCCCGAATTCATTGGCTTGCTTCACCGCATTGACCATGTCGCCGCCGCCATTGGCAAAGGCCACGACCTTTGCGCCCGACGCCTGGGCCTGCAGCAAATAGGAGCTGAAGTCCGAGGTATTGAGCGGATGACGCACGCTGCCGAGCACCTTGCCGCCGGCTGCCTGCACCGCCGCCGTTGCATCCGCTTCCAGCGAATGGCCGAAGGCATAGTCGACCGTGATGAAGAACCAGGTGTCGCGACCCTCCGCAACGGTCGACTTGGCGAGGCTGGTGGTCAGCGCGTAGCTGTCATAAATCCAGGACGCTTCGTTGCGCGTACAGTTCTTGCCGGTGAAGGCGGTGCTGCCGACCGCGCCTGCGATCGCGATGCGGTTATGCTCGGCGGCAAGTTGTTCGACCGCAAGCGCCACGGACGAATTGTCGAACCCGATCGCCATGTCGACGCTTTCGTTCTCGAACCAGCGCCGCGCAATCGCAACTCCGACGTCAGCCTTGTTCTGGTGATCGGCGAACATGATCTCGATCGGCTTGCCGAGCACCATACCGCCGGCGTCCTCGGCCGCCATCCGCGCCGCTGTGACCGAGCCTGGGCCGCCGAGATCGGCGTACAGCCCGGATTGATCGTTGAGCACGCCGATCTTCACGACATTGTCGGAAATTTGTGCGCGAGAGGGCGAAGGCATAACGAAAAGGCTGGCGAAGGCCAAAACCAGCGCAGGCTGCAATCGCACGACGCACCTCCCGGGCAGATTCTTTTGCGATCCTTGGCGGACCTTGGGGAAGAGCCTATGCCCGCCGTCGCTTGCCCACAAGCGCGGCTATCCGGGGCACCGCGCCGCATCGATGGGCGCGCCCAATTCAGACCGTCTTCTCCGGCCAGCGGCACAGATCGTTGATCAGGCAAACCTCGCAGCGCGGCTTTCGGGCGAGGCAGGTGTAGCGGCCGTGCAGGATCAACCAGTGATGTGCGTGCAGCATGAACTCCGGCGGTACGATCTTCTCAAGGCCAAGCTCGACTTCGAGCGGCGTCTTGCCCGGCGCCAGGCCCGTACGATTGGCGACGCGAAACACATGCGTGTCGACCGCCAAAGTGTGCTCGCCATAGGCCATGTTGAGCACGACATTCGCGGTCTTGCGTCCCGCGCCCGGAAGCTCTTCGATTTCGGCGCGCGTGCGCGGCACCTCGCCGCCGAAATCCTTGATCAGCTTTTCCGACAGCGCGATGACGTTTTTTGCCTTGTTGCGATAGAGCCCGATCGTCCTGATGTAATCGCGCAATTTTTCTTCGCCAAGCGCGAGCATTTTCTGCGGCGTGTCGGCGACCTTGAACAATTCGCGCGTCGCCTTGTTTACACCGGCATCCGTTGCCTGCGCCGACAGCACGACGGCGACCAGAAGCGTATAGGGATTGAGGTGTTCCAGTTCACCTCTGGGCTCCGGATTGGCCTTGCGAAAACGGCTGAAGGCCTCACGAACCTCTTCAGGCGTCCAAGGTTTCAGGAGTTGGCGTTTTGGGGATTTCGCTTTGGGCGATTTGGACGCCTTCGGCTTCGCATTTGCTGCCGTTTTTGCGGTGCGTGCCGACTTGGCCTTTGCCGATTTTTTCGGCAACGATCGAACGACAGCTTTGCTGGCGCGTTGAGCGCGGGTGATTTTCGCCATGATCCGGATATACTGATACGCGATGACGCGAGGCAATGATTTTGATCGAGATGCCGCCGAGCCGGTGCTGTTCTCAGCGCTTCTGACGCCGCACCGTTCGCTCAACCGGACCGGCTTCCTGCTGGTGATGGCGTTTCTGAGCGTCATCAGCTTCGCCGCGGGGTTGGTGTTCCTGCTGATGGGCGCCTGGCCCGTGTTGGGCTTTTTCGGGCTCGACGTGCTCGCGATCTATTGGGCCTTCAAGATCAATTTCCGTCGCGCGCGAGCCTGCGAGGAAATTTGGGTGACGCCGTCGGAACTGCGCCTGCGCCGGGTCAACCACCGCGGCCATAGAACCGAATGGGTACTCAATCCGCTCTGGGTGCGGCTCGAGACGGTCGCCCACGAGGAATTTGGTATCGAGAAGCTTTATCTGGTATCGAGAGGGCAAAGGGTGTCGATCGGCAGCTTTTTGGGGCCCGACGAAAAAGCAAGTTTTTCCAACGCCTTAATGACCGCGCTGCACGCCGCACGGCGCGGTCCGACCTATAATCCGCTGGCTTGAGGGATAATCGGAAATCGGGTGGTTTCGCCCGCGGTAGCGTCCTACATCGAAGGCATGATGACACTTGCCATTCACGACCAGCGCCTGGCCAAGCCGGGTCCCCTGAACGCCGCGTTGCGCGACTACGACTCGGTGCGCCGCGCGATCGCCTTCATCTCCGAACATTGGCGGACGCAACCGACCATCGAGGCGATCGCCGATTCGGCTGCCCTCACGCCGGACGAACTCCACCATCTGTTTCGCCGCTGGGCCGGATTGACGCCAAAGGCCTTCATGCAGGCGCTCACGCTCGACCATGCAAAGGCTCTACTCCGCGATTCCGCAAGCGTGCTCGACGCTGCACTGGACTCCGGCCTCTCCGGTCCGGGCCGGTTGCATGATCTGTTCGTGACGCATGAAGCGATGTCGCCCGGCGAATGGAAACATGGCGGCAACGGCATGATGCTGCGTTACGGCTTTCATCCCTCACCGTTCGGCACCGCGATCGTCATGGCGACGAGCCGCGGGCTCGCTGGGCTCGCCTTCGCCGATCCGGGCGAGGAGCAAGCCGCACTGGCGGACATGAAGGGACGCTGGCCGAATGCGACCTATGTCGAGGATTACCTGAGCACGGCGCCTCTGGCGCAGCGCATTTTCGTACCAAAGCTGTGGCGGTCGGATCAGCCGCTGCGCGTCGTGCTGATCGGCACCGATTTCGAGGTTCGGGTGTGGGAGACGCTCCTGAAGATCCCGATGGGCAAGGCGGTTTCCTATTCGGACATTGCCAACAAGATCAGCGCGCCGAAAGCGTCGCGCGCGGTGGGAGCCGCAGTCGGCAAGAACCCGGTATCGTTCGTGGTGCCCTGCCATCGCGCGCTCGGCAAGGACGGCAAGCTGACCGGCTATCACTGGGGCATCACGCGCAAGCAGGCGATCCTCGGCTGGGAAGCGGGCCAGGTGAGCGCATCACGCGCTGCGTGAACTCACGCTGCAAGATCGAGCTTCGACGCCACCGTTGCGTCCGCGTTCAGGTGGTAAATGATCGGCACGCCGGTGGCGAGCTCGCGCTTCAAGATGCCCTCGGGCGACAGCTTCTCCAGCACCATGATCAGCGCACGCAGGGAATTGCCGTGCGCGGCAACGAGCGTGCGCTCGCCGCGCAGCACGCAGGGGAGAATCTCCTGGACGTAATAGGGCAGCGTGCGCGCCAGCGTATCCTTCAGGCTTTCGCCGCCGGGCGGCGACACGTCGTAGGAACGCCGCCAGATGTGAACCTGCTCCTCGCCCCATTTCTTGCGAGCGTCGTCCTTGTTGAGACCGGAAAGGTCGCCGTAGTCTCGCTCGTTCAGTGCGAGGTCTTTCTTGGTCGCAAGCCCGGTCTGACCGATCTCGGCAAGCATCAGGTCGAGCGTATGCTGCGCGCGCTTCAGGACAGACGTGAAGGCGATGTCGAATTTCAGCCCCTGCGCCTTCAGCTTGCGGCCGGCGTCCATTGCTTCTGCGATCCCCTGCTCGGTCAGGTCAGGATCCTTCCAACCGGTGAAGAGGTTCTTCAGGTTCCATTCGCTTTGGCCGTGCCGCACCAGCACAAGAAGGCGATCGCTCATTGCAACATGTCCATTTCGGTGAGGTTTCTAGATGTCGCTGAGCCCCAGCACATCAGCCATGGTGTAGAAGCCAGGCGGCTTGCCATGCGCCCACAGCGCCGCCTTCAGCGCACCGTGCGCGAAGATCGCCCGGTCTTCGGCGTGGTGCGACAGGGTTAGCCGCTCCGACGGACCGGCGAAGATCACGCTGTGATCGCCGGCCGCAGTGCCGCCGCGCAAGGAGGCAAAGCCGATATCGCCCGAGCGCCGTGCGCCGGTGACACCATCGCGGCCGCGCGCCGAATGTCCCTCGAGCGTGATCTTGCGTCCCTCGGCCGCAGCCTCGCCCAGCATCAGCGCCGTGCCGGAAGGCGCGTCGATCTTGGCCTTGTGGTGCATTTCCAGGATTTCGATGTCGAAGCTTTCGTCGAGCGAAGCCGCGACGCGCTTCACCAGTGCCGCGAGAAGATTGACGCCAAGGCTCATATTGCCAGACTTCACCACGATCGCGCGCGAGGCGACGCTCTTGATCACGGCCTCATCGGATGCAGACAGGCCGGTCGTGCCGATGACATGGACAAGGCCGCGCTGGGCCGCGATTGCGACATTGGCAATGGTCGCGCCCGGAACGGTGAAGTCGAGAATGCCATCGGCCTCTGCCGACAGGGCCCACAGATCGGCCGAAAGCGTCACGCCGTTGGCAGGCAATCCGGCAAGCACGCCGGCGTCTTTGCCGAGAAGTGCCGAACCCGGCGCCTCCAGCGCGCCCGCGAGCACGGCTCCCGGGGTGTCCGCGATGACGCGTGTCAGCGTGCGACCCATCCGGCCGCCCGCACCCGCAACGATCAACCGCATGTCGGCCATGGCTTATCCTCTCACCCGCCTATAGCGGGAGCGGGCCATTCCGGCAACCGGTGCGGCTTAAGGATCAGCCCTCGAGGATCAGGGCTGCGGGCCGTCATAGCCCTCGATGATAATCAGATCGGCGATGGAATGCGGCTGCCGGACCTTGATGTTTTGCTGGTATTCCGGCAAGCGATAGCAGGCGAGTGCCGTGTCATAGTCCGCAAATTCGATCACGACGTTGCGCGAACGGCTCTGGCCTTCCACGCCCGTGAACCTGCCGCCGCGCACGACGTAGCGCCCGCCGAAACTCTTGAAGATTGCGGGATTCGCAGCGGCGTAGGCTTTGTAGCCCTCCTCGTTGTGAACGTCGACGCGACCGATCCAGTAGCCTTTTGCCATGTGTTAAGCCCTTCTCTCCTCACGCAACGAGCCGCGGCGCGATCTCGGCCACGATTGCCTCGGCAGCGGCTTTGGGATCGGCAGCTTCCAACACCGGACGACCGATCACAAGATAATCGGCGCCCGCCGCGATTGCTCGCGCCGGCGTCATGATCCGCTTCTGGTCGCCGGTCGCCGAGCCTGACGGGCGAATACCCGGAGTCACCAGGCACATCTGGTGGCCCACGAGCTTGCGAAGTGCCGCGGCTTCTTCCGGCGAGCAAACCAGGCCATCGATCCCAAGCACCTGCGCCTGCTGGGCGCGGGCTTCGACCAGATCGGAAACGCCGAGCCGATAGCCGGCGGCATGCAGATCGTCATCGTCATAGGAGGTCAGCACGGTGACGGCGAGAATTTTCAGGTCCGTTCCCGCGCGCGCCTCGGCCGCCGCCTTCATGGTCTGCGGATAGGCGTGCACAGTGAGGAAGGTCGCGCCTAGTCTGGCGATGCTTTCGACCCCCCGCGCGACGGTGTTGCCGATATCGTGCAGCTTCAGATCGATGAAGACCTTCTTGCCCTGATCGGCAAGCTTGCGCACGAGCGGCAATCCGCCGGCATAGGCCAACTGATAGCCGATCTTGTAGAAGTTCGCGGCATCGCCAAGGCGCGCCACCACCTCCTCTGCGCGGTCCACAGCGGGAAGGTCGAGCGCTACGATCAACCGGTCGCGGGCAGCAATATCAGACGGCTGCATGGTCACCTCACATCATGCGTTGAGAGACTTCGACGAGTTGCCGCACCAGCGCATTCAGCGCCTCGATATCGGCCGAATTCTTCAATCTGTCCATATCGTCATAGGCCTGGTCGGCGAAAGACAGCGCGAGCTGGTTGGGAATGACGCTCGCATGGCAGGCGGTCAGGATCAGCCGCAGCGCCGCCAGCGCGCGCGTTCCGCCAAGCCGGCTCTCGGATGCCGCCGCGATGGCAAAGGGCTTTTCGCGAAACACCTGGCCGCGGATTTCGTGGCCATCCTGCACGCGCGTGATCCAGTCGATGGTGTTCTTCACCAGCGGCGGCACGGACGAATTGTATTCCGGGGTGACCAGCAGGACGGCGTGATGCGCGCCGATCATACGCTTGAGATTGATCGCGTTCTTTGGCACGCCGGACCTGGCCTGGAGGTCGCCGTCATAGATCGGTAGAGGAAAGTCGGCGAGCGAAATGCGGGTTACGTCAGCGCCAGCCTGGACGAATTGATAGGCCGCGGCCGCCGCGAGCTTCACATTGTGCGAGCCGCTGCGCAGCGAGCCGGGAACCACCAGGATTTTCAGCGCGGCCATAAGTTATTTTGCGTTCGGGACCATCCCGCCACGCTCCTCCAGCCGCGGCAGGCGGGTCTTCAGTCCTTCCGATACACCCAGACGCGCGCCGGCGGAAGGTTCATCCAGATCCGCTCGGACGCCTCGGTGGACACGCCCGGCAACGATTTCGGGATTGGCGGCGCCACCGAATAGGTGAACTGAACGAAGGGCGCGCCGGGCGCGAGCGCGACGAAGGCATCGCGGATCAGCTTCAGGCGCGTCAGCATCGGCTTGGTCACCAGCGGCAGCCCCGACACCATCGCCGCAGCAGGCACGCTCAGAACGTTCCAGAGCGTATCGCGCAGCGAATAGGCATCACCCTGCACCACCTTCGCTTGCGGATAGCGGTCGCGCAACAGAGCGCAGAAGCCGGGATTGTACTCGACCAGCACCAGGCGCTTCTGATCGACCCCATGATCGATCAATGCGCTGGTGATCGCGCCAGTGCCGGGGCCGAGCTCAACTACAGGTCCTTCGGATTTGACCTCGACATATTGCGCCATGGTGCGGGCAAGCAGCCGCCCCGATGGCATGACTGCGCCCACATGCAGCGGCTTTTCGATCCATGACCGGAGGAAGCGGACCTCATCGTCGAGACGAAGGGGCTTTTTCGACGCACGCACGGACGATTGCAGTGGCATTTCGCTACCAGACGGGACGGCGCATTTTGCGGTGGATGTCAGAAAACAGTCATAAAGACGTATAGGGAGCAGAACGAGCGGTCAAGACGAACCGTGTCCCATGTGAGCTTGGATGATGCCGGCGATTCGCAGATAAGACCATGCGTCCACTGAATTTTTCCGCACGGCGATGCGAATCATGATGGCCCCTGCGCCGGCAGCGCGCCTAGTTGGTCGCGCGATTGCCGAAGAAGTCCTTGACCTTGGTAAAGAAGCCCGCGGCTTCCGGCTGGGTTGCGCCGGAGGAGAGCTTTTCGAACTCGGCCAGCAATTCCTGCTGCTTCTTCGTCAGGTTCTGCGGCGTCTCGACCACGACCTGGACATACATGTCGCCGCTCTGGCGCGAGCGCAGCACGGGCATGCCCTTGGACGCGATACGGAAACGCCGGCCGGACTGCGTGCCTGCAGGGATTTTGACCTTGGTCTTGCCCTTGTCGATGGTCGGCACCTCGAATTCGCCGCCAAGCGCTGCGGTCACCATCGAGATCGGCACGCGGCAATGCAGATCAGCGCCGTCGCGCTGGAAGAACGGATGCGCGCCAAGCGAGAGGAAAATGTAGAGATCGCCGGACGGGCCGCCGCGGAAGCCGGCTTCGCCCTCGCCGGCGAGCCTGATTCGCGTGCCGTCTTCGACGCCCTGCGGGATGTTGACCGAGAGCGTCCGCTCGCGCGTCACCCGCCCCGACCCTGAACAGGACGGGCAGGCGTCCTCGATCATCTGGCCGCGGCCCTGACAGCCCGGGCAGGTCCGCTCGAGCGTGAAGAAGCCCTGCGCCTGCCGCACGCGTCCGGCGCCGCCGCACATCGAACAGGTCTTGGGCTTGGTCCCGGTCTTGGCGCCGGTGCCCGAGCAGGATTCGCAGGTGACGGAAACCGGGATCTCGATCTGCGCGGTCTTGCCCTGGAACGCTTCCTCGAGCGTGATCTCCATGTTGTAGCGCAGGTCCGCGCCGCGTTCGCGGCCGCCGCGGGCGCGCTGCCCGGCCATGCCGAACAGGTCTTCGAAAATATCGGAGAAGGATGAAGCAAACCCCGCACCGAAGCCGGGGCCGGCTCCGCCCATGCCGCCCTGCTCGAAAGCCGCATGGCCGAAGCGGTCGTAGGCAGCGCGCTTGTCGCTGTCCTTCAGGATCTCATAGGCTTCGTTGATTTCCTTGAACCGTACTTCGCTGGCCTTGTCGCCAGGATTGCGGTCGGGATGCCATTTCATCGCGAGCTTGCGAAAGGCCGCCTTGAGCTTGTTTTCGTCCGCGTCGCGGTCGACTTCAAGGGTTTCGTAATAGCAGCGCTTGATGGACATCGGTCATTTCGCCCGAACTTCTTCCTCGTACCGAGGTTCACTCCGAAAAATGCAGCCTTAGGCTTAACGAAAAATGACCCTCATTCCTTCGAGACGCAACACGCGCTCTTGGAACGAGGGTCATGATCCTTGTCCGTCGCTCAAGCAGACTTCTTGTTCTTGTCGTCGTCGACCTCGGTGAACTCCGCGTCGACCACGTCATCCTTGCCACCGGCGCCGGCCTTGGCGGCGTCGGCTTCGGCCTGCTGCTTGTACATGGCCTCGCCGAGTTTCATCGAAGCCTGCGCCAGCGTGTTGGTCTTGGCCTTGATCGCCTCGGCATCGTCGCCCTTCAGCGCCTCCTTCAGGTCGCTGACCGCATCCTCGATGGCGCGGCGCTCGGTTTCCGCGATCTTCGAACCGTGCTCGGCCAGCGCCTTCTCGGTCGAGTGCACCAGCGCGTCCGCATGGTTCTTGGCGTCGACCGCCTCGCGGCGCTTCTTGTCGGCCGCGGCATTGGCTTCGGCGTCCTTGATCATCTTGTCGATGTCGGATTCCGAGAGGCCGCCGGAGGCCTGGATGCGGATCTGCTGCTCCTTGCCGGTCGCCTTGTCCTTGGCCGAGACGTTGACGATGCCGTTGGCATCGATGTCGAAAGTCACCTCGATCTGAGGCATACCGCGCGGCGCCGGCGGAATGCCCATCAGGTCGAACTGGCCAAGCAGCTTATTGTCGGCCGCCATCTCGCGCTCGCCCTGGAAGACGCGGATGGTCACCGCATTCTGGTTGTCCTCGGCGGTCGAGAACACCTGGCTCTTCTTGGTCGGGATCGTGGTATTGCGGTCGATGATACGGGTGAACACGCCGCCCAGCGTCTCGATGCCCAGCGACAGCGGGGTAACGTCGAGCAGCAGCACGTCCTTGACGTCGCCCTGCAGCACGCCGGCCTGAATCGCCGCGCCGATCGCGACGACTTCGTCGGGATTGACGCCCTTGTGCGGCTCCTTGCCGAACAACTGCTTCACGACTTCCTGGACCTTCGGCATGCGGGTCATGCCGCCGACCAGCACCACCTCGCCGACCTCGCCGGCAGTGAGGCCGGCGTCCTTCAGCGCCTTGCGGCAGGGCTCGATGGTCTTCTGCACGAGATCGTCGACCAGCGCCTCGAACTTGGCGCGCGTCAGCTTCATCGTCAGATGTTTCGGCCCGGATTGGTCGGCCGTGATGAAGGGCAGGTTGATCTCGGTCTGGGTAGTCGAGGACAACTCGATCTTGGCCTTCTCGGCAGCTTCCTTCAGGCGCTGCAGCGCGAGCTTGTCGTTGCGCAGGTTGATGCCCTGCTCCTTCTGGAATTCGTCGGCCAGATAATTGACCAGCCGCATGTCGAAGTCTTCGCCACCGAGGAAGGTGTCGCCATTGGTGGACTTCACCTCGAACACGCCGTCACCGATCTCGAGAATCGAGATGTCGAACGTGCCGCCGCCAAGGTCGTACACCGCGATCGTGCCGGATTTCGATTTGTCGAGACCGTAGGCGAGCGCGGCCGCAGTTGGCTCGTTGATGATGCGCAGCACTTCGAGGCCCGCGATCTTGCCGGCATCCTTGGTGGCCTGGCGCTGGGCGTCGTTGAAGTAGGCGGGAACCGTGATGACGGCCTGCTCGACCTTCTGGCCGAGATGAGCTTCCGCGGTCTCCTTCATCTTCTGCAGGATGAAGGCGGAAATCTGCGAGGGCGAATAGGTCTTGCCGTCGGCCTCGACCCAGGCGTCGCCGTTGGACGCCTTGACGATCTTGTAGGGGACGAGCTTCTTGTCCTTCTCCACCATCGGGTCGTCGTAGCGGCGGCCGATGAGGCGCTTGACCGCAAAGAAGGTCCGCTCGGGATTGGTCACCGCCTGGCGCTTGGCAGGCTGGCCGACCAGCCGCTCACCGTCATCGCTGAAGGCGACAATCGACGGAGTTGTCCGCATGCCCTCGGCATTTTCGATCACCTTGGCGTTCTTGCCGTCCATTACGGCGACACACGAATTCGTGGTGCCGAGATCGATCCCTATGACCTTTCCCATGGTCCTCATATCCTTCTTTTTTCGGCAGGTTGGCAGGGCCCAAACGGCACCCCGGTCCTTAACCCCCTTAGATCAAATACTCGCGATATTGCGACGGTGAGCCTCATATAGGAGGGGGGTACCGGCCCGCAAGGACCGGGCCGCAATTGAGCCCCATGAAAAGGCCTGCGGCTGAAAGATAATGGCGGGCGAGGCGAGCAACCCAACGCGGTGATCCGGCAAGACCGCGTCAATGGACGGGCAGGAGAGCACGGCCCGGCCATTAAGGCCTCGGGCCATCTGTTATCTGGGCGGCAAAACCGGTAAAAGCGTGCGGATCAGATGAGCCCGCGCCCGTGATCAAGGGGCGGTGCTGGCCGACCATCGAACGGCCTCAATGCAAGCCACATAGGTTCTTCATGAAGTCCCTCCGACCCCTGATCGTCGCTGCGCTCCTCGCTGCCGTAATACGGCCCGCATTTGCCGGCGAGGCGATGTTTCCGCAAGGCGCGAGGGTCGGACTGACGCCTCTGGTCGGCCTGGTCCGCTCCAAGTCCTTTCCCGGATTCGAGTCGGAGGACCAGAGCGTCAAGGTGTTGGTGACCGAACTGCCCGCGGACGCCTATGGCGAGGTGAAGAATGCCTTTACCGCCAATCCGGCGGGCGCCGGGGGCGTCAAGCCCGAGAGCATCGAGACCGCCGCAGGTCTTGCCTACTACACGGCCGAAACCGCCAAAGACGGCCCGACCACGGTTCGGCGCTATTCAATGATTCTCTCGGGCGGCAGCTTCTCCGGCTATGTCGCCGTGCAGATCCCGGAGAACGCCACCAAAATCTACTCCGACGATGCCGTCCGCCAGATGTTTGCGTCCGCCGTGATCCGCAAGGAAGTTCCGGTCGACGAACAACTCGGCCTGATGCCCTTCAAAATCACCGAACTTGCCAACTTCAAGAACGTACGTACGCTGGCGCCCGGCGGTGCCGTGGTTCTCGCCGATGGCGACGAGACGACAGGTTTTGAGCCGGCACCCTTCATGGTCATCGGCATCATTGGCGCGACGCCGCCGCAGCCTGAGGACCGCGCACGCTTCGCGCAGCAAGCCGTCACCCAGATTCCCGGCGTCCGAGATGGCCGGATCACGATGTCGGAACCCGTCCGCATCGACGGCATGCCGGGATATGAGACGCGGATCGATGCGACCAGCGGCAAGGACAATACCTCCGTGACCGTCGTGCAATGGCTGCGCTTCGGCAGCGGGAGCATGCTGCGCATCGTCGGCAGCTCGCCGCGCGACCAGTGGTCGAGCGCTTTTCCGCGGTTCCGCGCGGTGCGCGACGGAATCCAGCCAAAGAGCTGATTTCGAACTTTCGGGAAAATTCGCCGACGATTCGGGCTTTCGCGCGCACATCGCCGTCGCTACGCTCCTCTTGCTCGACGCAAGGAGAGGTATCATGTTGGATCGACGGTATCTTCTCGCAGGAATCGGCTTAGGCGCGATTGCAACCTCGATGTCAGGCAAGCTTGCGGCGGCAACCCCGATCAAGCCCGACGATGCGTCGGCGCTTCTGGTCATCGACGTGCAGAACTGTTTTCTGCCGGGCGGCAGCCTTGCGGTGAAGGATGGCGACCAGGTTATTCCGGTGATCAACAGGATCGCCAAGAGCTTCATCAATGTCGTGATGACACAGGACTGGCACACCGCGGGCCACGTATCGTTCGCGTCGAGCCATCCCGGCAAAAAGCCGTTCGATACGATCGACCTGGCTTACGGCAAGCAGGTTCTGTGGCCCGATCATTGCGTGCAGGGAACCGACGGCGCTGCGCTGTCGAATAACCTGGCGATCCCGCAAACGGGGCTCGTCATTCGCAAGGGATTCCACAAGGACGTCGACAGCTATTCGGCTTTCACCGAAGCGGACGGCAAGACCACGACCGGGCTCGCTGCCTATCTCAAGGCCCGCAATATAAAGCGCGTCTTCGTGGCGGGACTCGCCACCGACTTTTGCGTCGCATGGAGCGCGCTCGATGCACGCAAGGCCGGGTTCGAGACCTATGTCGTGGAGGATGCCTGCCGGGGCATCGATACGCAGGGTTCACTTGCAAAGGCCTGGTCCGACATGGCCAAGGCCGGCGTCAAGCGCATCCAATCCGGCGATATCGCGCTCGTGTAGCGAAGCACGATCCTCAAGCTGCGTTGTCCGGCTCGTTATTGTTGGCTGGTGCCTGCGCCGCTTTCGCGCCGCCCTTGGAAACCCCAACCAGCGCCGGGCGCAACACGCGCTCGCCGATCATGTAGCCGGCCTGCACGACCTGGACCACGGTGCCGGCGGGTACCGAGGGATCGGGAACCTCGTACATCGCCTGTTGGAAATTCGGGTCGAATCTCTCTCCCGTCGGATCGAACTTCGTCACGCCGTTTTTCTCGAGCGCGTTGAGTAGCGCGCGTTCGGTGAGCTCAACGCCTTCGATCAGACCCTTCAGGCCGGGATCGGCGGTTGCCTTGGCCTCCGCGGGAACCGCATCGAGGGCGCGCTGCAGATTGTCGGCAATTTCAAGCACGTCCCGCGCAAAGCCGGTGATGCCGTAAGTCCGTGCATCCGTCACCTCACGGCTGGTCCGCTTGCGCAGATTTTCCATCTCCGCCAGCGTGCGCAACATCTTGTCGCGGGATTCGGCGGCTTCTCTCTTGAGCGCCTCAACCGACCCCTCCTCGGGATCGTCAGGCATGACATAGGGCTTTGACGCCACGGGCTCACCGGTCTGCTGCCCCCGGTTCACCGGATCTTTCTTCTGCAGGTCGGGATCACTCATGAGACGGCCTTCTCAAAAAAATCGACTGGGATGAAAGGGAGGCTGTGGCTGTGTTGGCCGCCATATCGTGCTTCGGACGGCGAAAATCAAGCGCCCGTGATCGCGTACCCTTTCCAAAGTTCGCGTTCCGTTTTTCGATTGGAAGCCCCAGGGTCGGACTTTCCGCCTTGCACTGCAGGGATTTAAAGCGCCAGGTCAGCCGCCCAGCATCCGGCTAACCGCGCGAGCGGCATAATCGACCGTGGGAATCACCCTTGCATAATTAAGCCGTGTCGGCCCGATCACGCCCAGCACGCCGACGATATGGCCGGCTGCGTCGCGGTACGGCGCCACAATCGTCGAGGAGCCCGATAGCGAAAACAGCTTGTTTTCGGAACCGATGAAGATTCGCACGCCTTCGGCGCTCTCCGCGCGGCCCAACAGGTCGATGACGCCTCGCTTGGTTTCGAGATCGTCGAACAACAGCCGAACCCGTTCCAGATCGTCAAGCGCGTGCAGATCCTCCAGCAGATTGGCGTGGCCGCGCACGATCAATTGGCGCTCCTCATGCTCGCCGCCGGACCAGCTCGCAAGGCCGGCCGCCACGACCTTTTGCGTGAGCTGATCGAGCTCGGCACGATCCTGCGCCATCGCGGTTTCAAGCTCGAGCCGCGCTTCCGCCAGCGTGCGACCGCGGATGCGCGCATTGAGGAAATTCGACGCCTCCGTCAACGCGGAAGGCGGAACGCCGGGCGGCAGCGTCAGCACACGGTTCTCGACCTGGCCATCCTCGCCGACCAGCACGACGAGCGCGCGTTCCGGCTCGAGCCGGACGAATTCGATATGCTTCAGCCGCGCATTCGATTTGGCAGTCAGGACGACGGCGGCCGCGCGCGTCAGACCCGACAATAGCGTCAAGGCTTCGCCCAGCGCCGCCTCGACGGATTGTGCCCGTCCGACCGAGACAAGCTGGCTCTGGATCGACTGCCGCTCGGCGTCGGTGAGATCGCCCATCTGCATCAGCGCATCGACGAAAAATCGCAAGCCCCGCTCGGTCGGCAGCCGGCCGGCCGAGGTGTGAGGCGCATAGATCAGGCCGAGCTGCTCGAGATCGGCCATGACGTTGCGCACCGAGGCGGGCGATAGCGGGACGGCGATCAGGCGGGAGATGTTGCGGGAGCCAACCGGCTCCCCCGTCGCCAGGTAGCTTTCCACGATCTGACGGAAAATGTCGCGCGAACGCTCGTTAAGCAGGGCAAGCCCGGCTGCCGGGGCGATCAAACCGATCGGATCGTGGTGGGCCACACTTAACTCCCTTCCAACCTCCCATTACATTTATATTTGTCCGTCCACCGGCTCCCTGACAAGCGGGCTTTAACGGTCTTAAAAGCACGGTTAAGGGCCTTGCCGCCCTCCTCCGCCCCTCCTACAAGCTGCGCCAGCCACATTTTGCTCGATCCCTGGAGGACCCCATGCGGCCAAGTCGCCGTGCCCCGGACGAACTTCGCGCCGTTTCGCTCGAGCGCGGTGTCGTCAAATATGCGGAAGGGTCTTGCCTCGTGAAGTTTGGCGACACCCATGTGCTCGTCACCGCGACCCTGGAGGAGCGGTTGCCGCCATGGTTGAAGGGCCAGGGCCGAGGCTGGGTCACGGCCGAATATGGCATGCTGCCGCGCGCAACATTGGAACGGACGCGGCGCGAGGCATCGGCCGGTAAACAGAACGGGCGCACCGTCGAGATCCAGCGCCTGATCGGCCGCTCGTTGCGCGCCACCGTCGATCTCGAGGCGCTCGGCGAGCGCCAGATCACCGTCGATTGCGACGTGCTGCAGGCCGACGGTGGCACGCGCACCGCCTCGATCACCGGCGCCTGGGTCGCGCTCGCCGACTGCATCGGCTGGATGAAGGCGCGCAACATGGTCAAGTCGGACGTGCTGCGCGACAACGTCGCTGCCATTTCCTGCGGCATCTACAACGGAACGCCGGTCCTCGATCTCGATTATGCCGAGGACTCCGAAGCCGAGACCGACGCCAACTTTGTCATGACCGGAGACGGCCGCATCATCGAGGTGCAGGGCACCGCGGAAAAGACGCCGTTCTCGCAAGAACAGTTCCTGACCCTGATGGCGCTGGCGCGCAAAGGCGTGGCGCGGCTGGTGGATCTGCAGAAACTCGCGGTCGCGTGAGGCCATGCATCGCCACATCAAAGGCAAGCTCGTGATCGCGACCCACAATCCCGGCAAGCTCGCCGAGATGCGCGAACTCCTGGCCCCGCACGGTGTCGAAGCCGTCTCGGCAGGCGAGCTCGGCCTCTCCGAGCCGCACGAAACCGGCGACACGTTCCAGGCCAATGCCAGAATCAAGGCTGTCGCGGCAGCAAAGGCCGCGCAGCTCCCGGCGTTTGCCGACGATTCCGGGCTCGTGGTGGATGCGCTCGATGGCGCGCCTGGCATTTTGTCTGCGCGCTGGGCCGGACCAAACAAGGACTTCGACGCGGCCATGGCACAGATCGAACGGTTACTCAGGGAGCGCGGCGCCACCACGCAGGGCAAGCGCGGCGCACATTTCGTTTCCGCGCTTTGCGTCGCCTGGCCCGACGATCATCTCGAGGAGGTCGAGGCCCGCGCCGACGGCACACTGGTGTGGCCGCCCCGCGGAACGGCCGGCTTCGGTTACGATCCGATGTTCATGCCGGAGGGATTCGACCGCACCTTTGGCGAGATGACCAGCATCGAGAAGCACGGTCTGCCGCCGCTCGGCCTGGGTCTCTCGCACCGTGCCCGCGCCTTCCTGAAGCTCGCGGAGATCTGCCTTGACCCGCGCTGAGACGGCAGCCTTCGGCGTCTATGTGCACTGGCCGTTCTGCCTGTCGAAATGTCCCTATTGCGATTTCAACAGCCATGTCCGGCATGCTGCGATCGACGAGGATCGCTTTGCCCGCGCGTTCGCGCGCGAAATCGAAACCACGGCCGCGCGCGTGCCGGGGCGGCAGGTCTCTTCGATTTTTCTCGGCGGCGGCACGCCATCGCTGATGCGGCCCGAGACCGTCGGCGCGGTCCTCGATGCGATCGCAAAACACTGGCGCCTGGATGATGGCGTCGAAGTTACCCTGGAGGCCAACCCGACCAGCGTCGAAGCTGCGCGCTTTGCCGGCTATCGCGCAGCCGGCGTCAACCGCGTTTCGCTTGGCGTGCAGGCGCTCGATGATGCATCACTGAAGCAATTGGGGCGGCTGCACTCTGTACGCGAAGCGCTCGACGCGGTTGCGATCGCGCGCAAGGCCTTCGAGCGCTATTCGTTCGACCTGATCTATGCGCGTCCGGACCAGACGGCGGACATGTGGGCTGCCGAGCTTCAGCTCGCAATCAAGGAGGCGGCCGAACATCTGTCGCTTTATCAATTGACGATCGAGGAAGGTACGCCCTTTTTCGGTTTGTATGCCGCGGGCAAGCTGAAGACGCCGAACGAAGCGACCGCACGCGCGCTCTACGACGTCACGCAGGAGGTCTGCGCGCATCATGGTCTGCCGGCCTACGAAATTTCCAACCATGCGCGCAAAGGCGCGGAGTGCCGGCACAATCTGGTGTATTGGCGCGGCGAGGAATATGCGGGCATCGGCCCCGGCGCGCATGGCCGCCTCGACATCAACGGCTCAAGACACGCCACCATGGCCGAAAAGCGCCCCGAAGCCTGGCTGATGCGGGTCGAGGCGAACGGTCACGGCGTCATCACCAACGATGTTCTCAACAGCGCCGAACGCGCCGACGAATTTTTGTTGATGGGCTTGCGGCTTGTCGAGGGCATTGACCCCAGGCGCTATGCGGCACTCGCCGGGCGCCCGCTCAACCCACGCCGCATCGCGCTGTTGCGCGAAGAGGGCGCCATCGTTGTCGACGGCGACGGCCGGCTGCGCGTCACCCAGGCCGGATTTCCGGTGCTTGATGCCGTCGTTGCCGATCTCGCGGCGTGACGGGTGACCTGATTATTTGCCCATGACCTCCGCGCAAACGCGTTCCGCGTTTGTCGCGAGAAAAACCGGTGCGCACTTTTCCGGATCATGCGCTAAGCGCCGAAGCTCTTTGGCGAGCCCGCAACCGCTACCCCGCCGCCGGTGCCGACCCGCATGACGGCAAGTCCCCGCTCATTGGTCCCGTCGGGCCGGAAGCGGAACAGCCCATCGATCCCGGCAAAGCCTGATGGATTGGTCAGCACATCCGGCGCGTAGCGTTGCGTGCCCTGCGCCCGAGCCAGCGCCGCGACAAGAGCCACGGCATCGTAGGCGAGTGTAGCGGTCCTGACCGGTTCGCCGCCGAACCGCGTGCGGTAGCGCCCGGCAAAGGCGCGGAAGCCGGAAGGATCCGGCGCCGCATAAAGACCGCCCTGCAAGGAAGGACTGGCAAACACGCGAGGATTGTCCCAAAGCCCCGTGCCGAGCAACTGGATGTTCCGCAGATTGGCGCCTGCCGCAGTGAGGGCATCGGCCGTCGCGACAACCGAGTCGCCGTCATCGGCAATCAGGAGCGCGTCGGCTTGCCCGAGCGCCTGCGCCACTGTCCGTGCCGGCGTCGCGCGGTCGGCGCTATATTTTTCGAACGCGACGATACGCCCGCCCCTGCGCCCGACCGCCTGCTTGAAGGCCACCTCCACCACATTGCCATAGGCGTTATCGGGTAACAGCGCCGCGAAGGATTTTTTGCCGATGCTTGCGGAGTATTCGACGATGCGGTTGACGTCGGATTCCGGGAGGAAGCTCAAGAGATAGACGCCGCGGCCGGCAACGCTCGAATCGGTGGAAAAGGCAATCACCGAGACGCTGCGCGAGCGCGCCGCCTGCGCGGTCGATGGGACCGCGAGCGCAAACAGGGGACCCAGGATGATCTCCGCACCTTCCCCGAGCGCCTGCTGTGCGCCTTGGGCGGCGCCTTGCGGACTGCCGCCGTCATCCTTGATGAGAAGCTGGATATTGGGATTCTGGAATTCCGCGAGCGCCATTTCGGCCGCGTTCTTCATGGATTGTGCGGCGACGCCGGCATTGCCCGAGGCAGACATCGGCAGGATCAATCCGACCTTGACCTGGCCCGTGCCGGCGACGCTCGGCTGCTGGGCCGGTCCAGCCGGCCCCGGCGTCTCCGAGCTCGTGAACTGGCTAAAGGTCTGCTGGATGCCGGAACAAGCCGAAAGCAGCGGCGCACCGAGCATCAGCCCGATCGCCGTCCGCCGGGTCGCACCAAGCGTGCGCGGACCCGGGACGTCACGACCCGCAGCGCCGGACCTGGGATTGAACGGGCCCACCATCACATCTCTTCGCTTGATCGACCTCGACCGGTCAGGACTGCCCCCTTAAATACGGTCGGGAGCGCGGATTCAGGCATATTCTCGGCGAATAGTTAACCAAAACAAAAGGATTGTGGCCGCCGCCGAACGGCCCCTGGTCGCACCGCTTTCGTCGCTTCGCCGTTGTCGGCCGCAAAAACGGCCGCACAGCTCAGGCTTGCAAGGTGGCGCCGAGGCTTTCTCCCCCTTAAGGTAGCATTATGCGCACAAAACCTGCCCCGATAAATACCGAAAGCGCCAGGGAACCCGATGGCCGCAGCTTTTCGGTCGCGGGCGAGCTTCTCACCGCACCGAGGGCTGAAGCCGGCCTCCATCTGGTGGCAACGCCGATCGGCAACCTCGGCGATATCACGTTGCGGGCGCTACAGACGCTCGCCGCCGTCGACATAATCGCCTGCGAGGATACCCGCATCACCCGACGACTGATGGAGCGATACGGCATCGCCGCGGAGCTCATGCTTTATCATGAGCATAATGCCGCAGCAGTGCGGCCGAAGATCCTGGAACACCTTGCGCAGGGCGGCTCGGTCGCGCTGGTGTCGGACGCCGGCACGCCTCTGATCTCGGACCCCGGCTTCAAGCTGGTGCGTGAGGCTGCAGCCGCAGGCTACAAGGTGACGGCATTGCCGGGGCCCTCGTCGGTACTGACGGCGCTGTCGGTCTCGGCCCTTCCGACCGACCGTTTTTTCTTCGAGGGTTTTCTGCCGGCAAAGCGGGCCGCGCGCCGCAGCCGGCTGTCCGGACTCGCGCGGATCGACGCCACGCTGGTGCTGTTCGAATCCGGCAATCGCGTGCAGGAGACGCTTGCCGATCTCGCCGAAATTTTGGGCGCGCGCGAGGCTGCAATTTGCCGCGAGCTGACCAAACTATACGAAGAAGTTGTGCGCGCCCCGCTTGCCGAACTCGCGGCCCGCGCAGGCGGGATTGAGACGCGCGGCGAGTTCGTGCTGGTCATCGGCCCACCGCAGACGGATGCGCAGATGACGGCCGCTGCGCTTGACGATCTGTTGAGGGACGAGCTCGAGCGGCACAGCGTCAAGGACGCGGTTGCGCACGCCGTCGAACTCTCCGGCCGGCCGCGCCGCGAAATCTATGCCCGCGCGCTGGAGCTCGTCCGGGAAACCACTGCAAGGGGCGACCATGTCCGGGAGTGAACGTGTTGCTCCACCGAGGGATGCCGCACCCGAACGTGTGGCGGCGTTCCGCACCGGTCTGTCGGCGGAAAGCCGCGCTGCGGCCTATCTCATGGCCAAGGGCTACCGGATTCTCGCAAAGCGCTTTCGCACGCCGCATGGCGAGATCGACATCGTCGCCAAACGCCGCAATCTGTTGGCTTTTGTCGAGGTCAAGGCCCGCGCCACGCTGGATGACGCCGCCTTCGCGGTCACGCCACGCCAGCAGGCGCGCATCATCGATGCCGCGCAGGCCTGGCTTATGGCGCATCCCGAGCATGCCGAATTCGAATTGCGTTTTGACGCGATCCTGATTGCACCGCGCCATTTGCCGCGCCATCGTTAGCGGCATTCGATGCCAGCTCCTGAAGATGTCCTCACACCCCGGGCTCACCTGATGAAATTGAACGTCGCCGTCCAGATGGATCCTATCGCGCGCATCAACATCGGCGGCGATTCAACCTTCGCGCTGCTGCTCGAAGCGCAAAAGCGCGGTCATGGGCTGTCCTATTACACGCCGGACAAGCTTTCGCTCGTCGGTGACGAGCTTTTCGCGCCGGTTCAGCTCCTGACCGTGCGCGACGAGCCGGGCAACCATTTCACCCTCGGTGAACCCAAACGCGAGCCGATTTCGTCCTTCGATCTGGTGCTGCTGCGGCAAGACCCGCCGTTCGACCTTGCCTACATCACTTCGACCCATTTTCTCGAGCGCATTCAGCCGAAGACGCTGGTGGTCAATGATCCGGCGGCCGTCCGCAACGCGCCGGAAAAACTGTTTGTGATGAATTTTCCCCAGCTCATGCCGCCGACGCTGATTTCGCGCGATCTCGACGAGATCAACGCCTTCCGCGATACCCACGGCGCCGTCGTGATGAAGCCCCTGCATGGCCATGGCGGCGCGGCCGTGTTTCGTGTCATGCCGCAGGACATGAACTTCGGCTCTCTGTTCGACATGTTCTCGGTGACTTTCAAGGAGCCGTGGGTCACCCAGCGCTTCCTGCCCGAGGTCAAGCACGGCGACAAACGCATCATCCTGGTCGACGGCGAGTTTGCCGGGGCGGTCAATCGCGTGCCGGCGGCCGATGATCTGCGCTCCAATATGGTGCGTGGCGGTGCGGCGCGGGCCACCGATTTGACGCCGCGCGAGCGCGAAATCTGCGCAACCATCGGACCGACCTTGCGCGAGCTCGGCCTGTTGTTCGTCGGCATCGATGTGATCGACGGCAATCTGACCGAGGTCAACGTCACCTCGCCAACCGGAATCCGCGCCATCGCGCGGCTCGGCGGTCCCGATATCGCCGCCAAAATCTGGGACGTCATCGAGAAGAAGCGAGGCTAGGGAGCAGCCCGCCTCCTGCCTTCGATATGTTGTGGTTGCCAATCTCTGAACGCGGCGCTGACGCCGCAATGTCCGCCCGCGTCGATCGGGAAATATACGCAGCTTTGTCCGTCGAACGATAACGTCTCGTTCACCATGCGGACGAATCCCTGATCTGCGGGCGCAATCTGTTCCCCGCTTCAAGCCGGCTTATACCTTTGCTGCTTAGTCCTGCTCATGGGTACGGGAGTAAGAGCAGATAGTAAGCGTATACGGCCCGAATTGTCGTCCTG
>Ga0310913_10000216_pt1 | contig 24934 bp, 18 predicted proteins | sample GREbulkMGOX082_FD_203447 | JGI IMG/M metagenome (GOLD analysis project Ga0310913, IMG submission 203447) | Lab enrichment of tropical soil microbial communities from Luquillo Experimental Forest, Puerto Rico - GRE.bulkMG.OX082 | ecosystem: Environmental > Terrestrial > Soil > Tropical forest >...
CCGGCCAATGCTCAAGCAGCTGCCGAGGCCCTGGGCCTCAAGGTTCACCGCAGTGTGACCCGCGCGGGTGCGACAAATACCGCGCGAGGAGGCCGAGATCGCGCTCGAATGTCTGCGCGATTGGGGAATCCCTGCGCGAATTCTGAAGGACACTCCGGGCGGTCCGCGGCCATGAGCAAGAAAAAGGACCGCGCCTGGTTTGTTTGCCGCAATGGGGCGACCTCGTTTCCAAGCATTACGCTAGCGATACTCAGGCCGGTTGGGCACTGAAGGCTCATCCTGCGGTCCTCGCGAAACTGCAAGCGGGGACACCCGTCCCAAAATCTACGGCGCTCAAGATGTTACGCCGCTCCGCTAGCCGGCATGAGTTGGGAACGGCTCTCACCGGCTTGGTTGTCGATACCCGATCGCGCTGACGATCGGACTGAATTTAATGACCGATCTCGCTTCAGGGTAGAATAGTCGGTCAACACTCACGTAAGCGGGCGCCAGGCAGGCGGACGCGTGCGGAGCTAACTCCACGCGTTTGGGACGCAGTAGATGTGCCCAGCGGACCGAAATACGCTATACTGATCTTATGCCGGAGCGCGAGGGAAGACCGTCCCCGGAGGCGTTGCTAGAGGCGGCCAAGCACGAGGGCCGCGGGCGGCTGAAGATTTTTCTCGGCGCCGCACCGGGGGTCGGCAAGACCTATGAAATGTTGTTGTCGGCCCAGGCCAGGCGGCGCGACGGCGTCGATGTTGTCGTGGGCGTCGTCGAAGCTCACGGGCGGCGCGAGACCGAGGTGCTGTTGGAAGGCCTCGAGGTGATTCCACGGCAGCAGGTCGACTACAAAGGACATCTCCTCGCCGAAATGGATCTCGACGCGATCCTCAGGCGTCGCCCCCGGCTCGTGCTGGTCGACGAGCTCGCCCACACCAACGCTCCGGGCAGCCGGCATCCGAAGCGCTACCTCGACGTCGAGGAGCTGATTGCCGCCGGCATCGATGTCTTCACCACCCTCAACATTCAGCATGTCGAAAGCCTGAACGACATCGTCGCCCGGATCACCCGTATCCGGGTGCGCGAGACCGTGCCTGACAGCATTCTCGACCAGGCGGACGACATCGAGGTCGTCGACCTCTCGCCCGAGGACCTGATCAAGCGCCTGCGCGAGGGCAAGGTCTATGTGCCGCAACAGGCCGAACGCGCGATCCGCCATTACTTTTCGTCGGGCAATTTGACGGCGCTGCGCGAGCTGGCGTTGAGGCGTACCGCGCAGCGTGTTGACGAGCAGCTGCTCTCGCACATGCGGGCACATGCGATTCCGGGTCCCTGGGCAGCCGGCGAGCGTGTGCTTGTTTGTGTCAGCGAAGCGCCGAGCACCGCTGGATTGATCCGCTATGCCAAGCGACTGGCGGATCGGCTTCAGGTCCCGTGGACCGCAATCTATGTCGAAACAGCACGAACGCAGCGGCTGACCGATGTCGAGCGTGACCGCATCGCCGATCATTTGCGGCTGGCAGAGCGGCTGGGCGCTTCGACCATCACGCTCCCGGGCCGCAACATCGCCGACGAGGTTGTCGCCTACGCTACCGCGAACAACATCACCCAAATCGTCATCGGCAAATCCGACCGGTCGCGCTGGTTCGAAATCATGCACGGCTCGGTCGTGCACGAGCTGGTGCGCAAGACCGGCCAGATCAGCGTCCACGTCATCTCGGCTGACGATAGCGAGCCTGTCCCGACGAAGTCGGTTGAGACCCGCCCGGGGCCGGAGCCGCCCCGCATCGGGCCCTATCTCGGCAGCGCTTGCGCTGTCGCAATCGCCCTCGGGGCCGGCCTGCTGGTCAAACATTTCATCGCTGTTCAAAGCATCTCATTGGTGTTTCTGACTGCGGTGCTGGCTTCGGCGATCGTCTGGGGCCTGTTGCCGTCGCTGTTCGCCGCCGTCGCGAGCGTGCTCGCTTATAACTTCTTTTTCCTACCGCCTCTCTATACCTTCACGGTTGCAGACCCGGAAAACGTTCTAGCACTGTTCTTTTTCCTCGTCGTGGCGGTCATCGTGAGCAACCTGACGGCGAGGACGCGCAGCCAGATCCTGGCCGCCCGCTCGCGAGCGAAGACCACGGCCGAACTCTATGCCTTCAGCCGCAAGGTTGCAGGGATTGGTGCGCTCGACGACCTCCTATGGGCGACCGCCTATCAGATCTCTTCAATGCTCGATGCCCGTACCGTGCTGCTGCTCCCGGCAAAAGACAGCGAGGGCCTTGAGGTCGCTTCGGGTTATCCCCCCGAGGACCACCTCGACGACGCCGATATGGCGGCGGCACGCTGGACCTGGGAGCACAATCGTCCGGCCGGCCGCGGCGCCGATACGTTGCCCGGGGGTAAGCGCCTGTTCCTCCCGCTGCGCACCGGCAGCGGCCCGGTCGGCGTGATGGGCATCGACCGAGACGCGCCCGGCCCGTTGCTGACCCCCGACGAGCGGCGTCTGCTCGACGCGCTGGCCGATCAGGCGGCGGTGGCGATCGAGCGGATTTCGCTCGCCAGGGGCCTCGACGAAGCGCGCGTATTGGCCGAAACCGAGCGGCTGCGAGCGGCGCTTCTGACCTCGATCTCGCACGATCTGCGCACACCGCTCGCTTCGATCCTCGGCGCTGTATCAAGCTTGCGCAGCTTCCCGGAGAGGTACAGTGCGGCCGAGCGTGAGGAGTTGCTCGCCACTCTTCAGGACGAGGCCGAGCGCTTGAACCGGTTCGTCTCCAACCTTCTCGACATGACTCGGCTCGAATCCGGTGCGATCGAGCTGAAACTCGAGCTGATCGATGTCGCCGAAATTGTCGGCTCGGCGCTGCAGCGCGCCGGGAACGTCCTTGCCGGGCACCGCGTCGAAGTCGAACTCGAGCCCCACTTGCCAATGTTGCGCATTGATGCGGTTCTATTCGAACAGGTCTTGTTCAACCTGCTCGACAATGCGGCGAAGTACTCACCCACCGGCAGCAGGATCGATCTCCGCGCGAGCCGCGACGGGGAACTCGTCGAGATCGAGGTCGTCGACGAGGGCCCAGGCATACCCTCCGCCGATCTGAAGCGCATTTTCGACAAGTTCTATCGTGTCCAGGCCCAGGATCGCAGGCGTGCCGGCACCGGGCTTGGACTGGCGATCTGCCGGGGATTTGTCGAAGCGCTGGGCGGATCGATCGTCGCCCGAAACCGGCGCGACCGCTCGGGGGCTGTGCTAATGATCCGTATGCCGGTCGTGCCGGAGGTCACGGTGGAGCGTCAGCCGATCATGGCCCATGGCTAGCTCGATACCGTCCTTGTCGTCGACGACGAGCCACCGATCCGCCGCCTCCTGCGTACCAGCCTTGCCGCTTCCGGCTACAGAGTCTTGGAAGCGGAAGACGCCGTGGGCGCGATGCGGGCGCTGGCGGCCGAAAAGCCGGATCTGGTGATCCTCGACCTCGGCCTCCCGGACCAAAGCGGCGTCGAACTGATCACCGAGGTGCGAAAGACCTCGACGGTGCCAATCGTCGTCCTGTCGGCGCGGCATGACGAGCGATCAAAGGTCGAGGCGCTCGACCGCGGCGCCGACGATTATGTCAGCAAACCGTTCAGCATGGCCGAGCTGACGGCGCGGTTGCGCGCCGCGCTGCGCCATGCGTTCCAATCGCAAGGGGAGTTGCCGGTCTTTGTTTCGGACGACCTCTCCGTCGATCTCGTGCGCCGACACGTCACCCGCGGCGGCCGGGAGATCAAGCTGTCGCCAAAGGAATTCGACCTCCTGCGGCATCTGGTCATGCACGCCGGCAAGGTGCTCACCCACCGCCAGCTGCTGCGCGAGGTCTGGGGGCCCGCGCAAGCCGACGAAGTACAGTATCTGCGGGTGTTTATCCGCGGACTGCGGCAAAAGCTCGAGCCCGATCCGACCCGCCCCACTCACATCCTAACCGAGCTCGGCGTCGGCTACCGTCTGCAGCTTCCCCCCGAGCAACGCGCCTGACCTGACCAAAAACCGCGACACTGATGCGCCTCGTACTTTGCCGCGCGGTGATCCAAAATCTTTACGCATCCGTTATATTGAACGACGCCGTTCATCATCGAACCTTGATACCCTGTGCCGGCGAACCGGATCCATCCTTCGAGGCTCGACGCGCTCTCGCAGCGCTGCGGCTTCCGGCTGAATGACAGTTCACGCCTCACGATCGCCGCGCTCGGCGTCGTATTCGGTGATATAGGTACCTCGCCGCTCTACGCCGTCCGCCAGTCGCTCGTCGACTTCGGCGATATGAGCGAGCATGCCATCCTCGGCGCTCTCTCACTGATCGTTTGGGCCTTGATGCTCATCGTCACGGTGAAATACGTGCTCGTCATCATGCGAGCCGCGAACCGCGGCGAGGGTGGCCTCTTGGCGCTTACAGCCCTGGTCCTGCGAAATACCGCCGGCTCCACGAAACGATATCTGTGGATCATGGCGGCGGGCCTCGTCGGGGCCGCGCTGTTCTATGGTGACGGGGTGATCACTCCCGCCATCTCCGTGTTGAGCGCCGTCGAAGGGCTGAAGGTGGCGACGCCGCTCTTCGAGCCCTATGTGGTGCCGATCTCGCTCGTCCTCCTTATCGGCCTTTTTCTCATGCAGCGCCGCGGCACGGCGGCGGTTGGCGGCCTCTTCGGACCGGTGATGCTGATCTGGTTTGCTGTGCTTGCCGCGCTCGGGATCTGGGGGATCGCGCAGCACCCTCGCATCCTTCGAGCCATCGATCCGCTCCACGGCCTCGCGCTGCTGTTTGATAGGCCGTGGCCCGGGTTCTTCATGCTGGGGGCAGTTTTTCTGGCTGTGACCGGGGCGGAGACCCTCTATGCCGATATGGGACATTTTGGCCGCAGGGCGCTGCGGACGGCGTGGCTCCGGCTCGTCTTCCCGGCTCTGCTGCTGAATTATTTCGGGCAGGGTGCGGTGCTGCTCGGCAATCCGGACGCCCTTGAACATCCGTTCTTTCGTCTAGCACCTGAATGGGCCCTCTATCCGCTCGTTGCGTTGGCGGCGGTGGCAACGATCATCGCCTCGCAGGCGGTGATCTCCGGTGCGTTCTCGATCACACGCCAAGCGATCCAGCTCGGCTATCTGCCGCGGCTCGAGGTGCGCCACACCTCCGAGCAGGAGATCGGGCAAGTCTATGCGCCGTACATCAGTGGCCTGCTCTTGGTCGTCATCATCATTCTCGTGCTCGGCTTCCGGACGTCGGGCAATCTCGGCGCCGCTTATGGTATCGCGGTAAGCGGCATGATGGCGATCACCACCGGGCTGGCTTTCCTCTACATGCGCAGCGGCGGTTGGAGCCTGACGGTGGCGCTACCGGTCTTCGCCACCTTCGGTCTCATCGACCTTACTTTTCTAAGCTCCAACCTGCTGAAAATCATGGAGGGAGGCTGGTTCCCGATCGTCGTCGCGGTGGTGGTGTTCACGCTGATGGGAACGTGGTGGCGCGGCCGGCGAGTGCTCGCCGAACTGCGCGCACGCGATGCGCTGGACTTGCGCCAATTTGTCGAGGCGCTCAGTCCGGAGAGACCGGCCCGGCTGCCAGGAACGGCGATTTTCATGACCCGCGACCTGAGGCGGGTCCCCGTGGCGCTCCTCCACGCTCTGAAACACTACAAGGTTCTGCACCAGCGCGTCATCATGATGCAGGTCGATAGCGAGGACGTGCCGCACGTGCCGGACGACCAGCGCCTTGAGATTGCCGAGCTCGGCAAGGGTTTCTCCACGATGCTCATCCGCTACGGCTTCATGGACGAGGTGAACATCCCGCGGGTCCTCGCGCAGGCCCGAGTCGGCGGCCTTCGCCTAAACTTGATGGAGACTTCTTTCTTCATCGGACGCGAGAAACTGCGCTTACGGCCGCACCCGCGCCGGCGAAACTTCTGGCGCTGGCGTGACCGGCTCTTCATCTTGATGTCGAACAATATGCTCGATGCGACCGAGTTCTTCCGCATCCCGCCCAATCGGGTCGTCGAATTGGGTGGCCAGATAGAGATCTGAGCGAAAGTTACGGCTCATTCCCAAGCGGATATCAGCGTCGGTGCGCTGGCATCGGCGAACGTCCTCCAGTAAATACGTGTGAGATGGCAATGGCGCGCGTGCTGGCAATTCGGGACGCCTCGTCCCCGCCTAGATTGGGCGCGGCGCAGCCATAGCGCCTGGCTTTGGCGGCAGGATGCGTTGTCTCGTCATAGAGGATGAAGCGGATACGGCCCGCTATATCTGCAATGGCCTCAGAGAGGCAGGCCACACCGCCACGCTGGTTCGTGACGGCGTGGGCGGGCTCCATCTCGCCACGAACGAGCATTGGGACATCATCATCCTCGATCGTATGCTCCCCGGCGGCGTCGATGGCATATCGATTATCGCAACCCTGAGAGATCTCGGCAAAACCACGCCCGTGCTCATTCTCAGCGCTCTGGCGAGCCTCGACGAGCGGGTGCGGGGTCTGCGCGGCGGCGGTGATGATTATCTTACCAAGCCCTTCGCGTTTTCCGAACTGCTCGCACGTGTCGAGGCGTTGCAGCGCCGGGGCACAGTAAGGGAGGACAGTCGCGAACTGTGCATCGCCGATCTGAAACTCGATTTGCGGACGCGACGGGCGGAACGGGCGGGCAAGCCGATTGCGTTGCAGCCGCGCGAGTTTCGCCTACTCGAATATCTGGTGCGACACCAAGGGCAGGTCGTGACCCGGACCATGCTGCTCGAGGCGGTGTGGGACTACTACTTTGATCCGCAGACCAACGTCATCGATGTCCAAATCAGTCGCTTGCGGCGGAAAATCGACAAAGACTTCTCACCGCAGTTGCTGCAAACGGTTCGTGGCATCGGCTATATGATCTCCGCTGATGGCTAGGTTCCGGGGCACTGTCGCCTTCCGCCTGGCGCTCGGCTACGGGCTGCTCGCCATCGGCTCGATGTCGGTGATTTCGGCGGCCTTCTATTTCGGCACGGTGGGTGTTCTCTCGCGCAGCACCGATGCGAAAATAATCTCGATCTCGAACCGCCTCGCCGACCATTATGAGACCCGCGGCGACGAGGGACTGCGGCAGGAAATTCGGCAGCTGCTCGCGGACGGGATCGAGCAAGACACCGAAGTCTATCTCCTCGTCGCGCCCGACGGACGGAAAATGGCCGGAAACATTTCCGGCTGGACGACGGCGGCGGCGCCGCTCGACCGTCTTACCGATACCAAGGTGATTCGCAACGGGCGCCCTTCCCTCAGCCGCCTTTTGCCTCGGCTTTTGCCCGGCGGCCCGATCCTAGTTGTCGGCCGCGACATGCAGGACCGGCGCGAGATTGAGCAGCTCGTGTGGCGTGCCTTGGTGGCAGGCGGCGCGGTGGCGCTGTTGCTCGCGATCGGCGGGGCTCTGCTGTTTCGCCGGCAGCTCGAGCATCGGGTCGGTGCGATCCGTCGCACCGCACGTGAAATAGAGGCGGGTGATCTTACGCGGCGTATCCCGATCTCCGGCGTGGATGACGAGTTCGCGCGTCTCAATCGTGACATCAACAGCATGCTCGATCGCATCGAGCATCTGATGAATGGCGTACGGCACGTCTCCAACGCGATTGCTCACGACCTCAGAACCCCTCTGGGGCGCATCCGCGGCCGTCTCGAGGAGGCGCTGCGCCCCGGCGGCAGCACAATGGAGCTTGTCGAAACCGGGCGGTTCGCAATTGCGCAGGTCGACGAGCTCATCCAGATGCTCGATAACTTGCTGCAGATCGCCGAAGCCGAATCAGGGGCTCGACGCCAATCTTTCACACTGGTCCGGCTCTCGCAGGTCGTCAGCGACGTCGTTGAACTTTACGATGCCGCGGCGGAGGAAGCTGGGATCACTCTGCTCAGCGAGATCAGCGGTGACCCGCTGACGCTCGGCGACGAGAATCTACTGACGAGCGCGGTCGCCAACCTGCTCGATAACGCACTCAAATACGCCGGCGGCGGGGCGACCGTCCTGGTTCACGCCGCCCGTGAGCGAGACACGGTTTCGATCCGCGTCCAGGACGACGGCCCCGGCATCCCGGCCACTGAGCGGCCTCGTGTCGTCGAGCGCTTCTATCGTCTCGACCGTAGCCGAAGCCTGCCCGGCAACGGCCTCGGTCTCTCGATCGTGACCGCCATCGCGTCGCTGCATCGGGGAAGGCTCTGTCTGGAAGACGCCGCCCCAGGGCTTGCCGCACGCATCGTCCTGCCGCGCGCCGAGGGCACCGTCCCACACAGAGCGAGCTTGCCGGAGACGGTGCCGGCGGGAACTTCGGACTAGGCGGCTGCGCTCAATCCTCTATGCCCGGTGGGCAGCCGCTCTCATGCCGGAGGCTTCCGATTACGGGCGGGAAGAAATCGCGCTCGACCGCTTTGGCGCTGCTCCGATCCCAATCAGCATTATCAGGGACTCAACATCGTCGTCGCAGTCGATGCGGCGCATTACCAAATGGTAATCGTAGGGAAAGGCCTCTGAAAGGCGTCCGCGGCTAGGGATAGGGTATGTTTGCCAACTTGGCTGTACTGAGCCGATACCGTTCGAGCAGGTTAGATGACAGCGGGTTCTCTGCCGTCGATCTCCGAGAAAAGCGGACGCTTCTCGCGTAACGCGAAATTCCTCGCTGCCTTGCTCGTCGCCGCCATCGGAGCCGGTTTGACTGTCTTGGTTTGGGGGCCTCTGGCAGATCAGCCGGAAACTGCGCAACCACCCAAATCGGAACTAGCGGCCGTCCAACTCGATGCCAACAGTGTGACGCTCAATGACACACAGCTGAAAGCGGTAAAGGTCGAAGAGGTCAAAGAACGGCTGTTCGGGATCACGCGCGAGGCGGTCGGCAATATCGACTTCGATCAGGACAACTCACTGCAGGTCTTTACCCCTTATCCCGGCCGCATCGTCAGGCTTTGGGCAAAAGCGGGCGACGATGTCAAGAAAGGAGAGGTTCTGTTCGAGATCGACAGCCCGGATCTGAGCACCGCCGAGGGCAATCTGATCCAGGCCGCGGCTCAGCTCGAATTGGCAACCAAGGCGCTGAGGCGAGCTCAGGAGCTTTTTGCCGCAAAGGGAGCGGCCCAGAAGGATGTGGACCAAGCGATCTCGGACCACAAGACGGCCGAGGGCAACTACAACGCCGCCCACAACGCGATGCGCATCTTCGGTAAGACCGACGCGGAGATGGACAAGATCGTCGCCACGCACCGCATCGACTCGCAAATGCCGGTGCCGAGCCCGATGGACGGCCGGGTGACGGCGCGCAATGCGGCGGTGGGGCTTTACGTGCAGCCGGGCAACACGCCCGCGCCTTATACCGTGTCCGATGTCTCGACAATGTGGATGCTCGCGAGCGTGCCGGAGGCAGACATCCCGCTGCTCCGCTTAGGAGAGGACGTCGAGATCCACGTCGCAGCATATCCGGGCCGGGTATTCAAAGGAAAAATCACCCATATCGGAGCCTCGGTCGATCCGAACACGCATCGCATTCAGGTCCGCTCCCATCTCAAGGACCCGAACCGCGAGCTGCGGGCCCAGATGTTCGCCACCTTCGTCATCCGCACGGGTGAGGAGATGAAAACTCCGGCCGTCCCGGAAGCGGGCGTCGTCCGCAAGGGTGACGGCACCATGACGGTATGGGTGACGACCGACGGCCGCCGCTTTACCCAACGAACGGTCAAGATCGGCCTTCAGCAAGACGGATTTTGGCAGGTTCTCGAAGGCCTCGAGCCCGGCGAGCGTGTCGCCACTCACGGCGCGCTGTTTATGGACAATGCCCTGACCACGGCGTCGCAGTGACCGGTCGGGTACTGGAACGCGACGCGCGATGTTGAGAGGCATTCTGGCGTTTGGCCTCACCCGCCGGCCGATCATTCTACTGGGCCTCTTGGTCTTTGTCGGCGGCGGGCTTTGGGCATTCTCAAAGCTGAATATCGAGGCTTATCCCAACCCCGCCCCCGTCATCTTGGAGATTACAGCCCAGGCGCCGGGCCTCTCCGCCGAAGAGATGGAACGCTATTACGCGATTCCGATAGAGGTCGGAGTGGCGACGACCCCCGGTGTTCACAACATCCGCTCGACGTCGTTTTACGGATTGTCCTTCGTTCGCGTCACGTTCGATTACGGAGTCGATTACTATTTCGCGTACCAGCAGACGGCGATCGCGCTGCAGCAGAACGTCAGCCTGCCCAACAACGTCTCGCCCAACATCCAGGGATCGAGCACCGTTGGCGAAATCCTCCGCTATCAGGTGGTCGGTCCGCCGCATTTCGGTCTCAGCAATCTTCATAGCGTCAACCAGTGGATCGTAATCCGCCGTTTGCTGCGGGTTCCGGGCGTCGTCGCCGTCAACCCGTGGGGCGGCACGACCAAGGAATTCGAGGTCGAAGTCGACCGCAACAAGCTCGACGCCTACAACATCACGATCCCGCAGCTGATCAGCGCCGTCAACAACGCCAATATCAATGTCGGCGGACGGACGATCGATATCGGTCAGCAATCAGTCACGGTCCGCGGCGTCGGGCTCGTCGACGATGGCGGCAATAACGATTTGACCCAAGGTCATAACGTCGACGATCTGGAGAACATCGTCCTCACTCAATCGGCAGGTGTGCCGGTATTGGTGAAGGACGTCGCAAAAGTTTATGTCGGCTATGCGCAGCGGTTGAGCAGGGCCAGCCGCGACGATCAAGAAGACATCGTCTTCGGGATCGTCGTGATGAACCGGACCCTCCATACCAACGAGGTCATCGCCCGCGTCAAAGCGGAAGTCGAGAAGATGAACAGCGACGGCAGCTTGCCGCACGGTGTCAGGATCGTCCCGTTCTATGACCGCACTAGTCTTATTAATGTTACTACCCAAACTGTTCTTCACAACCTGATTTTCGGCTGCCTTTTGGTTTTTTTCATCCAATGGATTTTTCTCGGCAATCTGCGCAGCGCCATTATCGTCGGCGCCAACATCCCGTTTGCGCTGTTCTTCGCGATAATCGCGCTGGTTCTCACCGGCGATTCGGCCAATCTGTTGTCGGTCGGTGCGATCGATTTCGGAATCATCGTCGATTCATCGGTAATCCTGGTCGAGAATATCTTCCGCAACTTCCAGGCCCCGGTGAGCGACCGTCGGCAACTAATGATCGACCATTCATCGCCGACCGTCAGCGGCCGGAGCTGGACTGATCGGCTGCGCCTGATTTATCTCAGCGCCTTGCAGGTCGATAAAGCGATCTTCTTTTCCAGGGCGATTACCGTCGCCGCCTTCGTCCCGTTGTTCACGATGCAAGGGGTCGAAGGCCAGATCTTCGGCCCAATGGCGAAGACCTACGGCTATGCGTTAGTCGGGGCGCTGATCGCAACCTTCACGGTCTCACCAGTGCTGGCTTCGTTGTTGCTGCCAGAACACGTGCGCGAGACGGAGACGATGTTGGTCCGGGTGTTGCGCAGGGTATACACCCCAGTCCTGCGCTGGACCCTTGCCCATAGGGCCGTCACCGCAGCGATCGGGATCGCCTTCCTGGCGCTGGCAGGCCTGCTCGTGCCGCGGCTCGGCACCGAGTTTCTGCCGGCCCTGGAAGAGGGCAATCTGTGGATCCGAGCGTCGATGCCGCCGACAATCTCGCTCGAAGCGGGCATGAAATATGTGACGCGCATGCGCGAGATCATGCGCGGCCATCCGGAGGTGATAACGGTCGTCACGCAGCACGGTCGGCCAGACGACGGCAGCGATGCGTCGCCCCTCTCCAATGTCGAAATTTTTGCGCCGTTGAAGGCGTTCGACGAGTGGCCGGCGGGGATGACGAAGGAGAAGTTGATCGAGCAACTGCAGCAGGAATTCGCGAACGAGTTCATCGGCATCGATTTCAACTTCTCGCAATATATCCAAGATAACATCGAAGAGGCTCTGTCGGGCGTCAAAGGCGCCAACTCGGTCAAGGTGGTCGGTCCCGATTTGGCGGTGTTGGAACGGCTCGGCGGCGAGGTTCTGCACGAGATGGCGCGAGTTCCCGGCGTCACCGACCTCGGAATCTTCCGCGTCCTCGGCCAGCCTAACCTGAACATCAAGGTTGATCGCGCGAAGGCGGCGCGGTACGGCCTCAATGCCGGTGACATCAACACCGTCGTGCAAGCGGCGATAGGCGGGACGTCGGCAGGACAAGTGCTGGAGGGGGATCGCCAATTCAATATCAATGTCCGCTTCGCGCCCGAATATCGCAGCAGCATCGACGCGGTCCGCAACATTCGCGTCGGCTACTCCACTCCCGGCGGCGGCAACGCCTATATTCCATTGGGCGAATTGGCCGCGATCAAATTGGAGACCGGCGCCTCCTACATCTATCACGAGGGCAGCGAGCGCTACATCCCGATCAAGTTCAGTGTGCGCGGACGCGACCTCGGCGGTGCTATCAAAGAAGCGCAGGCTCGCATCGCCGAGAACGTCAAGCTGCCGCCAGGCTACCGGATCGTGTGGGCTGGGGAGTTCGAGGAACTCCAGCAGGCCCAGAAGCGCCTCGGAATCATCGTTCCGATCAGCCTCGTCCTGATCCTGGTACTGCTCTACGGGCTATTCAATTCGCTCCGCGACAGCCTCGTCGCCCTTGCCGGCATCCCCTTCGCGATTGTCGGCGGCGTCGTCGCGCTCTATCTCACTGGGCTCGATTTCAGCATCTCCGCCGCGGTCGGGTTCGTGTCGCTGTTCGGCGTCTCGGTGATGAACGGCATCCTCATCATTACCTATTACAACGAGGTCCGTCTGAGCGGCGTACGCGGCATTGCAGCGATGCAGCGCGCCGCCGAACAGCGGATGCGGCCGATGCTGATGACTGGTCTGTCGGCGTGCATCGGGCTGCTCCCCGCCGCGACGTCGCACGGTATTGGCGCCCAAGTGCAGCGGCCGTTGGCAACGGTCATCGTCGGCGGCATGTTTCTCGGGCCGATCCTGTTGCTGGTCGTCGTGCCGGCGCTGCAGATGCTGTTGCTGGGCAAAGACCGCGATCCCGAACCATGGGTGCCGCACAGAACGGGCAGCTTCGAGACGCCGGAGCCAGAGCGGAAGGTGCATGCCGATGACGACTAACCGATACTCCTGCGGCGGCAGGGAGCTATGAAGTTCATTGCTGTAGCGGTTGGCATCCTGACCTTGATGGCCGCTGATGGGCCCTTTCGGCTGACCCTCGACCACAATCTGGCCGCAACTGCTGCGGCTGCTGAAAATGCCGGCACGGCGGGAATAAAGGGTAATCCGCAGAAAGGCGCAGGGGTCTCCGGTTCATCGAAGGCCAATCCGAGCATCAACGGAAGCCAAATTCGCGGCAAGCGCTGAGGCACCGCCCATCTTGCGCTTAAATCGATTGGCCTGCGGTCCCTACTTTGTCGCTGTCGCGGCGGTTGCGGGTATGCTGACTGCTTGTGCGGTCGGTCCCGATTTCGAGCCGCCTGCCGCGCCGGAAGTCAGCGCGTACACGTCGCAGCTGCTGCCGGAGCAAACCTCCGCCGCGGACATGAAGGGCGGCGAGGCACAACGCTTCGTGCGAGGGCTCGATATTCCGGGCCAGTGGTGGACACTGTTCCATTCGGCGGCGCTCAACAGTCTGGTCGAGCAGGCGCTTGAGAACAACCCGACCCTACCGGCCGCTGAGGCGGCATTGCGCCAGGCATGGGAAAATGTTTATGCCGCGCAGGGCGCGTTCTTTCCTACTGCCGTCGTCAGCTACTCGCCGAGCCGCAACAAGACCGCCACCGGCGTGACCTTTACGGCGGCCTCCTCAGGCCCACCCTTTTTCACCCTCCACACCGCCCAGGTGGTTGTGACCTATGCCCCGGACGTCTTCGGCGGAACCAGGCGGCAGGTCGAATCGCTGATGGCAACCGCCGAGTTTCAGCGCTACCAGCTCGAGGCGGCCTATCTGACCCTGACCTCGAACGTCGTCGCCGCGGCGGTGCAGGAGGCGTCGTTGCGCGGTCAGATTGCCGCGACGGAGGAGATCATCAAAATCGAGAGCGCGTCACTGGACATCCTGCGCAAGCAATTCCAACTCGGCCAGGTGGCCGGACTGGATGTCGCAGCGGTCGAAGCGGCGCTGGCGCAGGCACAGGCGACGCTGCCGCCATTGCAGAAACAACTGGCGGTGCAACGCGACCTGTTGACGGCGCTGATCGGTCGCTTGCCGAGCCAGGCGCCGGCCGAGAAATTCGAGCTCGCTTCACTGCAATTGCCGCAGGAGCTGCCGGTCAGCCTGCCGTCCAATCTGGTGGAACAACGCCCGGACATACAATCGGCCGAGGCGCAGTTGCACTCGGCAAGCGCGTTGATCGGGGTTGCCCTAGCCGCCCGACTGCCGCAGTTCACACTGACCGGAAATGCCGGCGCCACGGCGAATCAGATCAGTCAATTGTTTATGACCCCCGGCACCGCATTTTGGACATTGGCTGGTAACGTCGCGCAAACGGTCTTTGATGCCGGCACCCTGTTGCATAAGGAACGCGCTGCCGTGGCCGCTTTCGAGGAAGCGGCAGCGATGTATCGCAGCACCGTCATTGCCGCCTTTCAGAATGTCGCCGACACGCTGCACGCGTTGCAATCCGATGCCGATACGCTGAGGGCAGCGTTCGCGGCGGAGCGCGCTGCCTTTGAGAGCCTCGAGATCACCCGCATGCAGCTCCAGTTCGGCGCGGTCAACTATCTGTCACTGCTGACAGCGCAGAACACCTATCAGATGGCGCTGATCGCCCTCGTTCAGGCGCAGGCCGCGCGTTACGCCGATACCGCAGCGCTGTTCCAGGCATTGGGCGGCGGCTGGTGGAACCGCGAGGACGTCCCCCCGGCAAAAAAGTGGGATATCCAACTCATGCCGTGACCGACAATGCGTAAAATTGGGAAATCTCGTCTCACCCTTCGCGTTGGCCTCTACGCCGCGATTGGGGACCGGTTGTGATCCGGCCACCTGCCCGATCAGTACTGGACGTGCCACTGCAGGGTGAAAATCGAAACGGGGCCGCGGTCGCGGTTGTAAGCCGGGTGGTTGATGAACTGATAGTCGAGCGCGAATTGGGCGAAGCTGAATACGGCGACTCGGTAATATGCTTCGAGGATCTGTTCGGGGCCGGCGTTGGGCAATTGGCCGTCGCCGATAATCCCGCCGAGACCGCCGGCGGCCAGATAGAGCTTGCCCTGGTGCGAGATCCGATTGATCGCGCCGGCCAGCCCGAACGTGTCATCGGGCCGGCCCCATCGTGACCCGGTCAGCGACAGCCCGCCAGAGATTGATCGATTGACGTCGGTGAAAGCGTCTTCTTCGACCGTCCCCTGCGATAGACCGGCGCGTGCAAAGACGCCAAAATCGGGTGCGATCTGCTGGGCGAAATTGAGACCGACCCCGTCCTTTGTGCGCTGCGTGCGCACCGCCGCAGTTGAAGGCGTCTCGCCGATCGCCTCGCCGAACGATATCGCGTCGAGATAGGAGCCGAGATTGCCTCGCGAAATCCAATAGAGAAATTTGAGATTGCCCGGCTGGCCCCATAACTCGTGCCGCTCCTCGACTTCGGTGACGAATTGCAGCTGGGCAAAGTTTGGCGAAAGGTTGTTGCTGTTCGGCACGGTCGACAGGTCGAACATGCCGGTCCGGAGGTCCCACCAATTCTGATACCACTCCACCGCGCCGCCGTAGGTGTAGCCCCAGGAATTAGCAGCATAATCGAACGAACCGATATCGATAATCGACCAGTTCAAAAAGTCGTGGCGCGGATCGTGTGCGTATTTGTTGGTGTCGAAGATGTCGACGACCGAATACTTACCGACCGTCAACACGACCCGGTCCGCGGTCTGCAGGCCGCCTAACTGGTTGAGATCGGGTTCGAGCTTCTCCTTCTCCCCGCCGAGATCGATTGTCTGGCGCAGGAAGCCGCGCTGGATCAGGACGTACGGGTCAACTTTGCCGAGTTTGAAGGCCTCGCCGCTTGGGTAGCCGGCGACACCAAAGGTATTGCTCAGGCCGAAGCCTTGATCGACTTCCGGATTGATCCAGATTTCGCCGCCAGGCCACGGCCGAAAGCCGGCGTAGAGCGTTGCGTCGAACGTATCGCGGCCGTTGGCGCCGGGGTGAAGGCTCTGGGGCCCGGTGTAGGGCGCGTGGAAGGCGGGCTGCAGCATCCATGTGAAGGTCGATTGGCCATGCACAGCCCAATTCTCGATTTCGACCTCGGCTGCCTGTTCCGCGGTGACTGGCACGCCTGGCGGCTGCGGTGTCGGCGCCACCATCTGCGCGGCGCATAGCATCGGCCAGCACAGCAGACTTGCCATCGTCAAGGCAAAGAGAGCGCAAGATCGCGGATGGCTGCCGGACCGACTTCCAATGGAAAAACACAGCGCGGACTGGCTGTGCATAGCTCAGGCCCCGGAAAGAACGAGCTCGAGGTTGGGTTGGCGGGCCGCAGTCGGCCTAGCCGGGCGTCCGCCTCGGGGGGGCCGCACGGCCCGATCGGTCGATCGCTCGGGGGATCGGTGCCGGAGTAACCGATCTCAGCTGCGCGCGCTGATGCGCACGCTCTGTGACGGCGCCGAAGACCAGTCCGATCGTGCCCCACATGATCAGCTGCGCACCCAGAGACGCGATCCTGAATTGCCACAGCACGGCCGCCGGGAACTGTTCGGGCACTCCATTCACGGCCGGCAATGCCAGACACACGACGATTACGACAAGCATATAAGCGGCGGCCGCGATGAGAAACGCGTTCCACGCTCCATAGCGAGCCAGAAGTCGTAGACGCAGCATCCCGGCCGCGATCATCGCCGCGAGCGAGATCGCGATCATGCTGAAATACAGCGCCGTGCGCGGCACTATCGTCGCCGGATCGCCAACCGAGGGCGGGTTCGCCGGGTATTTGAGGTTTGGTACGATATAGACAGCGATCAGGCCCACTATCGCCATCAATGCCGCGGTGCTTCGCGGACCGAAATCCCCCATACGGCCGTAGGCCAAGGCGAAGGCCAACGCGAACAGCCCGCCGAACGCTATGTTATAAATCATCACGCCGGCGAACAGGCCGATGCCGGCCTGGACCCTTCGACTGACGAGTTCGGGCTCCGGCTCCTCCTTTGGCGCGGGCAGCCCTTTAGCGATCAAGGCTTGCGAGGCTGCCTCAGCCTTGGCTTTGTCGAGCTGGGTTTCAAAGGTGATCGCGCGGTCGACCTGCGGCTCACCAACGACCTTCAAAAAGCTGAAGCAAAGTAAGCCCGCGATGATGCCAACCAGCATCCCGCGCAGCAGCAACGTCCCGGCCATGGCGCAGACCTCCGCCTAATGGCACGGAAAGCCGAGCAAATGACGCCCATCATGAACAAATTCGTGCACATACATGCCGGGGATCAGCGATGTCGCACCTTCTTCGGCGCCGACAAAATAAACCAATAATAGCAAAACCAAGCCGCCGAGAAGCGCCCACGGCAACACGTCCCGCATCGGAATGGCTGCCGGCCGCGTCACGGGCGCAAATGAGGTAGTGGTCATCACCTATCTCCTGGGATTTCGCGTCCCGTTAGAGGTCCGATCCAACCACGAGGGGGGTCTGACTCTCGGCCCGCCTGTGTAGCGCAGGCTCGATTACAGTGGCGCGACCGTGCCGGGATTTCACCGGCTTCCACACCCCGTGTCGACACGACAGCATAAGAAGCGCTTTCTCGCTGTGTCAACCGGCGACTGCTCCCTTCCCCGGATAGTTGCCTTATTGGCCAACGCATAGGGCCGATCGCCGCCAAAAGCGCGGGCGCGGATCATGTGACGTTGAGGGGCCGAACCGTTAATGCATCCCACCCCTGTCGTCGCCGCCCGGTTCGGGCTGCGCGCTCGGCGCCGGCGGACCCACCGAAGGCTGCACCGCCTCGGCGCAGCCGATGAGCAGCGCGCAGATCAGAAGCAGAGCCCCAAACCTCAGCTTTTGCATCCCTCGCCCCAATGCAGCCGCGGGCCCGCTGCAAACCCTATCGTGATCGCCCTCGCTTTCCCCTAATCTGGCGATGACCAAACCTGCAATGGGGAGGACCGCGTGTCCCATATCTACGTCGTGCAAATGGACATTCCGGCGCATCTCGAAGCCGAATTCAATCGCATCTACGACGAGGACCACGTGCCGACCATCCTCAAAGTGCCCGGGGTCAGGTCGTGCGCGCGCTATCGGCTCGATCATTCCACGGTGTCGGGCATGCCGCGGTATCTGGCGATCTACGAGGTCGACTCGGCCGAAGTGATCAACAGCCCGGCCTGGCAGGAAGCCTCCGATCTCGGCGAGTGGAAGCCGAAGATCCGGCCGCATACGACCAACCGCCAACACAGCATCTTCCGGCGGATCGCGTGACGATGCCCCACATCTTTGCCGTGCAGTTTGAGATCCCGGCCGAGCACGAGGCCGAGTTCAACCGTGTCTACGACACCGAGCATTTCCCGACGCTGTCGAAGGTGCCGGGCGTCCGTTCGGCGGCGCGCTACCGGCTCGAGCATTCGACCGTGCCGGGCATGCAGCGCTACCTGACCGTCTACGAACTCGACTCGCCGGATGTGCTGAAGAGCGCGGCCTGGGAAAAGGCGGGAGCCTACGGCGACTGGGCGACGAAGATCCGCCCGCTGTTGACGAGCCGCATCACAGCGTCTTTGAACGCATCGCGTGACGGGGGTTTTGCGGTAAGCGGGATTGCCGCACGGAGCCTCGGAACCTGCAGAAGAATGGCGCCCGTCGCTTCGTTGAGAAGAGCCGTCAACGAGGTACCGACTGATACGTCGTCGTCGGCGCCCTCGGTTCGCTCGCAGTCCAAATTAGCGAGTATTTAACGCTCGTTTTGAGAATATTGGGGCGGGCCGAGCAATCGACGAGACATTGGTATGCGGTTAGGTGAAATACTTGTAAAACGAGAGCTTGTAACCCCAGCTGCGATCTCTGAGGCTCTGGAGCGCCAGAAGACAAATGGCGGGCGCTTGGGCGCAAACCTGATCGCCCTTGGGTATTTGACGGAGGAACAACTTTCATCCGTGATCCACGGCGCGCCCGCCGCGCCAAACGGGCCGTCCGCGACCGGTATCTCACCGCGCAACCTGCTCAGTTTGTTGTTGAAATTCATGAGTGTCGAGGGCTGCGAAACGGTCCTCGATCTCGCTAACCGCATCAAGCTGCCGCGCCTCGTAGTCCAGCAATTATTCGATGAGGCGACCCAGCAAAAGCTCGTGCAGGCCACAGGCGCCTCCAGCAGCCTTGGTTTGTCGATGCGATACGCTCTCACCGAGACGGGCCGCAATGCTGCCAAGGAAGCCTTTGACCAAAACCTCTATCTTGGTCCTGCTCCCGTGTCGCTCGCCGCCTATACAGAGCAGACCCAAGTCCAGCGGATTGCGAACGAGTTGCTGGACGCCGATACCCTACGACGCAACTTCGAGGGCCTCGTCGTTCCAGAAAATTATCTCCGCAAACTGCTGCCCGCGGTGCGTGCCGGGCGAAGCCTGCTGCTCTTTGGCCCTCCCGGCAATGGTAAGACGACGCTCGCCACTCGGGTCGCCAAGATCTTCAAGGACACGGTGTACATCCCGTATGCGATCGAGGTCGCTGGCCAGATCATCAAGGTTTTCGACCCGACCCTGCATAAGCCCAGAGAAGCCGAGGAGAAGACAGCCAGTTCATCGGCCATCAGTCTTCAGCGATCCAGTTCCGACGAGCGCTGGGTGCCTTGTGCCAGGCCAGTCGCGATTGCCGGTGGCGAATTTACTCTGGAGATGCTCGATCTTCAATACAGCTCGGATGTGAGATTCTATGACGCGCCCCTCCACGTCAAGGCGATCAATGGTATGTTACTAATCGATGATTTCGGCCGACAGAAATTTCGCCCTGACGATTTGCTCAATCGATGGATTGTGCCGATGGAAAACAAAATAGATTATTTGCAACTCCACACCGGCGGGAGCTTTTCACTCCCGTTCGATGTGCTTCTGATTTTTTCTACCAACTTGCAGCCGGAAGATCTTATGGATGCAGCTTTTTTGCGCCGTATCAGATATAAGGTTAAGTTGTATTCTCCTACTCGGGACGAATATCGGCAGATTTTCGAGGCAGTGGTGAAGTCACACGGTCTGGTATTAACTGATGATATATTTGAGTTTGTCGTCGACAATCTGACCAGAAGGTTCGATCTCGCCTATTATCAGCCAGGATTTATTTGTGAGCAGGTGGTCGAGGCATGTAAGGCGTTCAACCTGCGACCAGAACTTCGGCAGGAGATGGTCGCCGAGGCACTGACCAACTTATATTTTGATCTGCAAGACAGCGAAGATTCCAAACGCATTCGCTTCGAATGACCCGCATCGGGAGACTGTGACCGGTATTTGCTAAATTCGCTACACTCTGACAGCAGGGTCACCTAGTTCGGGTAAATCGCCCAGACCGGCTGGACGTTGCCCCGCCTGCGGGCAGGACGCCCGCGATCCCGATTGATCATGTGAGGGGTGTCGCTAATTCTGCCACATTCATATGACACAATATTGCCCGTAATAGCATCAGGAAAAAGTTAACGCCTGTAGATTCCCTGTAAAAACAGGATGACCGGAGCGCGAAGCACGGTCTGGCCGGCCGAATTGGCATTGAGAGTGAGTTAACGCTACACTCGGTGGCGTCTGCCGGCGCAACCGCCTGGCCCGGTTGCCGAATGGCCATTGGGAGGAACCATCGATGCTCGTCATGAACGTGATTGCCGAGATCCTGAAGCGCGAGGGTGTCTCGACCCTGTTCTGCTTTCCGACTACCCCGATAATCGAGGCTGCGGCCGCGGTCGGGATCAAGCCGGTGATCTGCCGCCAGGAGCGGGTCGGCGTCCATATGGCCGACGGCTTTTCGCGGGTGTCGAACGGCCGGCCGCCGGGCGTCTTTGCGATGCAATACGGGCCGGGTGCGGAGAACGCCTTCGCCGGGGTCGCGACCGCCTTTTCCGACTCGAGCCCGGTGGTGTTTCTGCCGCTCGGCCATCCGCGCGAGACCGCCCAGCTTTTCCCGATGTTCAAATCGAGCCGCACCTATGCCTCGATCACCAAATCGGTCGAGGAAGTCATCCTGCCCGACGAAATCGGCAATGTGATGCGCCGCGCCTTTTCTCAGGCGAAAAACGGGCGGCCCGGGCCGGTCATGGTCGAGGTCCCGGCCGATGTCCACAGCACCGAGGTCAGCGTCGATCCCGGCAAGTATCAAGCGGTTCGCACCACCCGATCGGCCGGCGACACCCGCGATATCGACGAGGCGGCGGCCATGTTGGTCGCTGCTTCCTGCCCGATGATCCTGGCAGGGCAGGGGGTCTTCTATGCCGAAGCGACCGACGAGTTGCGCCAGCTCGCCGAATTGCTGCAGGCCCCGGTCATGACGACCTTTGACGGCAAGAGCGCCTTTCCGGAAGACCACGCGCTGGCGCTCGGACCCGGCGGCGGCACCTTTACCGGCCCCGGGCGGCATATCCTGCACAAATCGGACCTGGTGTTCGGCATTGGCTGCAGTTTTACCCGCCACGGCATCGCCACCCCGGTCATCCCGCCCGGCAAGAAGATCATCCATGCGACCAACGACACGCGCGACCTGCACAAGGCCTTCGCCGCCGATCTCGGCATCCTCGGCGATGCGAAGCTGGTGCTCGGGCAGCTGATCGAGGCGGTGCGCGACCGGCTCGGCGGCAAGACGCGCGCGGCAAACGGTGTCGCTCGGGAGCTTGCCGGCGAACGCGAAGCTTGGCTCGGCCGCTGGCAGGGCAAGCTGCGATCCAATGAGCGGCCGATCAACCCCTATCGGGTGATCTCCGAGTTCATGCGGGTGATCGATCCGGCCGACGCCATCGTCACCCATGATTCCGGCAGCCCGCGCGAGCAGCTCAACCCGTTCTATCGGGCGACCCGGCCGCGCGGCTATATCGGCTGGGGCAAGTCGCACCAGCTTGGCACCGGGCTGGGGCTGGGCATCGGCGCCAAGGTCGCCGCCCCCGACAAGTTCTGCGTCAACTTTATGGGCGATGCCGCTTTCGGGATGACCGGCCTCGATTTCGAGACCGCGGTGCGCTGCGGTATCCCGATCACGACGATCGTGCTCAACAACTCGACAATGGCGATCGAAACCCATGCGATGGCGCTGTCGCACGAGCGCTACCGCGCCCGCGACCTCGGCGGCAATTACGCCAATATCGGCCGCGATCTCGGCGGGTGGAGCGAGCGGGTCGAGGATCCGGCGCAGATCGGGGACGCGATCCTGCGCGCCCGCCGGCAAAACGAGGACGGGAAGGCAGCACTGCTCGAATTCATCACCAGTCAGGAGCAGACCTTCTCCCATCGCCGCGGCGCGGCCGAGTAGCGCGGCGCATGGCTCCGCGCATCGGCTATCTGCTGCCGACCCGCGAACAGGTCATGGAGGGCCGGCCGCAAACCGGCCCTCTGTTCAAACTTGCAGAGCGGGCCGAGGAAATCGGCTTCGACTCGGTGTGGGTCGGCGACTCGCTCTTGGCCCGGCCACGCCACGACCCGCTGACCCTGCTGGCAGCCGTCGCGGCGCGCACGCGAAAGGTGCAGCTCGGCACCGCAGTGTTTTTGCCGGCATTGCGCAATCCGGTCGTGCTGGCGCATCAGCTAGCCACCCTCGATCAGATCAGCGAGGGCCGGCTCGTACTCGGCGCCGGCATCGCCAATGATTTGCCCAATATTCGGGCAGAGTTCGCCGCCGCGGGGGTGCCGTTCGAGGGCCGCGTCGGCCGCATGATGGAAGGCCTGCGCCTTTGTCGCGCGTTGTGGACCGGGGAGCCAGTCGATTGGAACGGGCGGTGGCCGGTCAGTGGCGGCGTGCTCGGCCCGAAGCCGCATCGCTCCGGCGGGCCGCCGATCTGGATGGCGGGCTCGGTCCGCCCGGCACTCGAGAGAGCCGGCAAATATTTCGACGGATGGTTCGCGATTGAGCCGAGCTTGGCGCGCTGGAGCCAGCAATGGGCGGAAGTACAGCAGGTCGTCCGCGACGCCGGACGCGACATCGGCAAATTCACGGCGGCAATCTATGTGACGTTCGCGATGGACGAGGATGCGAGCCGCGCCGAGCAACGGATCGATGCGTTTCTAGAGAGCTATTACGGACAGCCCGCTTCGGTGCTCCGCCAGAGGCAAGCTTGCTATGGCGGACCGGCCGCCGGCGCAGCCGAATTTCTCAATGGCTTCGCAGAGGCGGGCGCCAGTCACATTGTCGTGCGGCTGGTCGGCGATCCCGAGCGCCAGTTAGACACCGTGGCTCGAATTCGCGAGCAGCTAGTCTAAGGGGCTGACCTGAGATGAACACCGTCTTGTTTTTCCGTCACCCCCGCGCAGGTGGGGGTCCAGGGTACCGCTCGCGAATTCGGTTTCCTGGATACCCGCTTTCGCGGGAACGACGTGTACCCTATTGATATTGCTGGGGTCATTTCGGGTCGGATGATGAGTGCGATCTTCTTCTCAGGTCGCGCGCTCAGTGATCCATGTTCACCCGAGGCAGATGCTCCTCAGGGAGGACGTGCCGCGTCGGCTGAAGCTCGGCCGCGCGCAGAACCGCCGCATCGAAATCATTCTGGAGGGCCCCGGCGCCTGCCGCGGCTCGAGGCCTAGACGACTAAGTAGAGACCCGATGCGCGAAGACCTCCACGATAAGGCGCCAAGCGTTGCCCTTATCCGTTGATACTTCGCCTCTCCAATGAAACGACCGCGGTGTTATTTCGGTAAAACTCCAGCGCGTTAGAGCGCCAGTCTCCGTCGCTCCCTCTTGAACGATGTCCGAGCCTTGCTGGCGCCCGATTTGTTGGCGATACGCGTTGGTCGCCGGATCAATCCAATAGATACGCCAAGCGTCGAGCGTAGGGTCGTAAACCCGGATCGTCGTTCCGTACCAGTTGCCGGCGACCGGCATGGCCGGCGCCCCCGGGACGCGATCTTCCCGTCTCGGGATCATCCAGACATCCTGGATCGCGCGGCCTTCCAGAACCCATCCAAAGTGTATCTCGCCCTGCCCGCGGTGCGACGCACCGTCCGGCGAATAGGTGACGATATCGGCGTCCCAGTTCCCGACGAACTGGCCATAGAGATTGAGTTTCTCTGCACGATCAGACGCTGGACCGTCGGCAAGCAGGGCCGCGCTCAAACCGGAAGATCGTTGTGCAGACATGGTGGCGTCTCCGCTAGTCACAGCAAACAACACCGAACCCACTGCCGCCATCAAAAGGCGAGCTCTTGGACCCGACATTACAGTCACCCCAAAACGGGCTGGCGAAGAAGAGGCCGCAAGGGGAGCAGCTTTGGCTTGGGGAAAATTGCTATATTGCCCGCCGATCGGGAAGGGATGCCGCGACCGTTGGCTTGCCGGCGCGAAGGCTCCGCGGGTTCATGCCGAAGACCTTGCTAAAGCGCTCATTAAAGGTCGAGAGATCGCCGAAACCGGTGTCAAACGCGATGGCCGCAATCGGCGCCGATGTCGTTCGCAGTTTCATGGCAGCTCGCCGAAGCCGCAGAGCGAGCAGGAATTGATGGGGCGTCACACCAATGAGCGCGTGGAAACACCGAAGGAAATGAAACTTGCTCATGCACGCGACGGACGAAAGATCGTCGAGCGTCAGCGGCTCCTCGCTGTGCTCTGCAATGTAATGCAGTGCGCGGAGGAGGCGCCGCCGTTCTCTGGGCAGCGGCCGTAACGGCCCCTCGTTATGGCCAGAAAGGGTCCGCACGACGCGGTCCGCGAGCGAGATCGCCAATTCCTCGGCGGCTGTGCAACCCTTTCCTTCCGCGGTCAACGCGCTCTCGACGGTGGCCCAAGCGAAGTTTGAAGAGGAGGGTAGCATCGGCGACGCAAAGCGGAATTGGGCTGAGCCGGCGGCTGAGGAGGCAATTTCCTCGAACAGCGCCGTGTCGAAATGAAAGGCGACACAATGGTC
>Ga0310913_10000221_pt1 | contig 24621 bp, 21 predicted proteins | sample GREbulkMGOX082_FD_203447 | JGI IMG/M metagenome (GOLD analysis project Ga0310913, IMG submission 203447) | Lab enrichment of tropical soil microbial communities from Luquillo Experimental Forest, Puerto Rico - GRE.bulkMG.OX082 | ecosystem: Environmental > Terrestrial > Soil > Tropical forest >...
ACGCGTTAAACGGGCTCAACGACGGTCCGGTATGCCGGTAAAACAGGCCCAGATCTTCCTTGACGAATTTTTCTGTTGCGAGGATCGCACCGCCGAGGGAGCGGCCTTGCCCGTCGATGTGCTTGGTTGCCGAGTAGACGACGACATCGGCGCCGAGCGCCAGAGGCTTCTGCAATAGCGGGGTTGCAAAGACATTATCGACGACGAGGATGCCGCCGGCACGGTGGGTCAACCGCGCGACCCCGGCGATATCGATGATTTCCATCGTCGGGTTCGACGGGCTCTCGCAGAAGGCGAGCGCCGCACCGCCCGCCAGCGCCGTCTCCCAGGCACCGAGATCTCGCCCATCGATCAGCACGGTCTCGATCCCCCAGCGCGGCAGCAAGTCGGAAACGATGTAATGACAGGACCCGAACAGCGCCCGGCTCGACACGACACGCTGGCCGGCGCGCAGCCGGCACAGCAACGCCGCGAACACCGCCGCCATGCCACTCGCCGTCGCGCGACAGGCCTCCGCTCCCTCTATGAGGCGCAGCCGCTCCTCGAACATCGCCACGGTCGGGTTGCGGTAGCGCGAATAGACGAAACGCGAGCCCTCCTGCGCGAAGGCCTGTTCTGCGGCGGCGGCCGTGTCGTAAACAAAGCCCGAGGTCATGAACAACGCCTCGCAGGTCTCGTCGTGCGGACTGCGGGTGGCGCCACCGCGCACGAGGATCGTCGCGGGATCGAGAGCATCGGCAAGGTCGGCGGGCAGAACGGGCTTGCTCATCGGCGGGTCTCTCCAATGTGCGGCCGCGCCGATGGGGCAACAAAAAACCCCGGTCCCGCGCGGGCCAGGGCTCCTCTCAGAACTCCCGACCTTTTAGCGCTTCTTTAGCGTGGCCGCAAGCCGGTCGGCTCAAATCCACCACGTCCGTCTCTCCTAATGCCTGCCGCGTTGGGTGTCAAGGCGGCGGTCTCGGCGAGACGATGACCAAATGACGCATTATACTGATGTCACACCGGCGCAGGCCGGTGCCTCATTGTTCCATGGATCCCGGGATGATTGGGAGGCAGCTTCGAGGTCATGGCATCCCCGACAAACCCACCGCAATTTCGCTATCGCCTGGGCCTCAATCAGCCCGTCGGCAGCGCCACCGTCAGGCGGATCACCGAGATGGCGGAAGCGATCCGCCATGAGACGGCCGGAGAATTTCTCATCGACGTCTTTCCGGAGAGCCGGCTCGGACCCGACCCCAAGATGTTCGCCGATTTGCGCAGCGGGGCGCTCGATTTCTTTGTCGCGGGCGCGACGCTCGGCGAGGTCGCACCGACCAGCGCATTGCCGTTGCTGCCTTTTGCATTCCGAGATTCGAAGGCCGTGTTCTCGGCGCTCGACGGCGCGCTCGGCGACCGGATTCGCAGTGAGCTGGCGCAAAACGGCATCCACGCTTTCCGCCATTGCTTGCAGAACGGATTTCATCATCTGACGACCAGCACGCGACCGATCCATACCGCCGCTGATCTTGCCGGGCTGAAGATCCGCAGCCCAGGCGGTGCTATTGCGCGCGATTTCTTCGAATCATTTGGGGCCGAGGCCGGGTATGTCCCGTTCAATCAAATGTATGAAGCGCTGAAGACGAAAAGCTTCGACGGGCAGAGCGACCCGCTCGGCGTCGTATTGTCGCTGAGGCTCTACGAGGTCCAAACCCATTTGAGCCTGACTGCGCATTGGTGGTCGGGGTTCACGCTGTTGGCCAATGGCGCGGCATGGGGCGCGCTGCCGCGCGCAATCCAAGAAGTCGTTGAGCGCAATGCCGAGAAATACGCGCTGCTGCAGCGCGAGGACATCGAACAGGTCAATGCCGCCGGGGCCGAGGAGCTCGCAAACCGGGGCATGAGGGTCAATACCGCGGAGACTACCGGCTTCCGCGCCAAGCTCGGCGACTTCTACGCACGCTGGCGGGAAAGGGCAGGCCCGGCGACATGGCGCCTGCTGGAATCCTATGCTGGCGAAATCGGCCGATAGCGCCTTCCGCCTCGACGGCAAGACGGCGCTCGTGACTGGCGCCGGACGCGGCATCGGCCGCGCGGCGGCATTGGCGCTCGCTGCTGCCGGTGCCGAACTGGTGCTCGTCAGCCGCACGCCGAGCGAGCTCGACGAGGTCGCGCGCGAGATCACCACCGCCGGCGGCAGGGCGCGGTCGTTGCCCTTCGATGTCACCCGGTCCGACGCAGTTCACGACGGCTTTGCCAGTCTCGAACGGCTCGACATCCTCGTCAACAATGCCGGCGTCAATCGGCCACAACCGTTTCTCGAAGTCGACGAGCGGACCCTCGATCTCTTGCTCGGGCTCAATGTCAGAGCCGCGTTCATCGTCGCGCAAGCGGCGGCGCGGCTGATGGTCTCACGCGGCAGCGGTGTGATCATCAACATGTCCTCGCAAATGGGCCATGTCGGCTCGGAGCTAAACCGCACTGTTTATGTGATGACCAAGCACGCGATCGAAGGGCTAACCAAGGCGATGGCGGTCGAGCTGGCGCCAAAGGGCGTGCGCGTCGTCTCGATTGCTCCGACCTTTGTGCAGACACCGCTGACCAAGCCGTTTTTCGACGACCCCCAGACCCGCAAATGGATCCTCGACCGCATCCCGCTGGGTCGCGCCGGCACTGTCGAGGATGTGGCGCAGGCCGTCGTATTTCTCGCTTCACCCGCTGCCAGCCTCGTCACCGGCTCGTCGCTGCTGGTCGACGGTGGCTGGACCGCCTGGTGACGATGTTTTCGCCGCGGAGGGCCCGAAGATAAAAGCAGACTTCTCCGTGGCCTCCGTGTCTCTCTGGTGAGCCCTAAGTCAGGAGCAAATGCCATGGCCCAACACATCAAAACAGCGGCGCTCGCCGGCCGGCAAGAAGAAGCCGACGCCAAGGTCAGGAGCACCGTCGAAACGATCATCGCCGATGTCGCCAAACGCGGCGATGAGGCGGTGCGCGAACTGTCGGAACGCTTCGACAAATGGTCGCCGCCGAGTTTCCAGTTGAGCGCTGATGAGATTGCGGCGCTGGTCGCCAAAGTGGCGCCGCAAACGATCGACGACATCAAATTTGCCCAGGCGCAGATCCGCCATTTTGCCGAGATCCAGCGCGCCTCAATGCGCGATTTCGAGGTCGAGACCTTGCCCGGCGTCGTACTCGGCCACCGCCACATCCCGGTCGGCAGTGTCGGCTGCTATGTGCCGGGCGGGCGTTATCCGATGGTCGCCTCCGCACATATGTCGATCGTCACCGCGCGGGTCGCCGGGGTCGGCCACATCGCCGCCTGCACCCCGCCGAACCAGGGTGGTCCGCACCCCGAGACGATCGCCGCGATGCATCTGGGCGGCGCCGACGAGATCCACGTGCTGGGCGGCGTTCACGGCCGGGTCGGCATCGACCTCTTTGCCGGTCCGACCGAGATCCTGGTGATCGCCGACGAGACTGCCGACGCCGAGATGTGCGCGACCGATCTGCTGGGCCAAGCCGAGCATGGGCCGACATCACCCGCGGTCCTGTTGACCACATCCGAGAAGCTCGCTCATGCGACGGTCGCCGAAATCGACCGGCAGCTGACGGTATTGCCGACCGCCGATGTCGCGGGTGTCGCGTGGTGCGACTACGGCGAGGTCATTCTCTGTACGGACGAGGATGAGATGGTCGCCGAGGCCGACCGCATCGCCGCCGAGCATGTCGAGGTGCTGACGCGCGAGCCGCGCCGCTATCTCGACCGGCTCAAGAATTACGGCGCGTTGTTCCTCGGCCCCGAAACCAACGTCGCATACGGCGACAAGGTGATCGGCACCAACCACACATTGCCGACCAAAAGTGCGGCGCGCTACACCGGCGGCCTCTGGGTCGGCAAGTTTCTGAAGACCTGCACCTACCAGGAGGTCAAGACGCCAGAGGCGAGCGCGATGGTCGGCGAATATTGCAGCCGCCTCTGTGCCATCGAGCGCTTTTGGGGCCACAAAGAGCAGGCCGATCTACGCGTCCGCCGTTACGGCAGGCGAAACGCGGCGGAATAGCAGGACGCGGGAGATTGGAGGATCAGCTCGCCGGAACCGTCTGCCAGCCGGTATTGCACTGCGCTACGTAGGGGTAATAGCCGGCGGGTCGGAGCAGTAATACCAAACCTGCCCCGCATCGGGCTGTGAGCCGTAGCCATTGCTGGGATAGTTGCCGTAATAGTTGTAGCCGGGATCGTAGCCGTAATACCCGTAGTCGTAGTAGGGATAGCCGTAACCCCACCAATACGGCGCGTAGATCCCTCCAACCCCAAACCCGCCGCGGAAATGCCCAAAGCCGTGGTGGAACTGGCCGCCATGGAACCCCGCAAACCCCCCGCTGTGGAACCCTCCCCCGTGGAACCCACCAAAGCCGCCGTGGAACCCGCCGCTGTGGAACCCGCCACCGCCAGCGTGAAAGCCCCCACCACCTCCGCCGTGTGGGGGGTTGGCCACCGCGAGCTGGAAAGGTACGGCAGCAAACAGCAGAGCAGCTGCGACGATCGCGAGAATCCCGCCGGTCTTCCGCGGGGCTCCATTACCCGTAGCTTGAGCCATCGAGCACTCCTTTCGAAGGGCTGCGCTGCGGGTTCGTGAGGAGGCCCCAAGCCGCGCTTTTGCGCGTCCTTCGCTTCCCTTATGTGTTGGTTACCTGCTCTGCGGTCCAATAAATTCTCTGTTAAAGTTGGTAAACTGCTATTGCCCGTGTATTGCCATAGCTTTTACAAAAATTTACGGAAGAAACAGCTCGCGCAGTAGTTTATTAGGCAGTTACCCGAATGCAGGGATCTTATGATGAATTGCAAATCGGCCCAGCCGTCCAACCGGGTCACCGCGATATTTCAGCACGCCAGGCTCTCTTTCGATATCGAGCCCGAACTCACTTTGGCGCAATTGGCAGAGCGGCTGTCCATGCTGGGCGAAATCCATGGCGGCCTGCCATTATCCGTTGATGTTCGCGTCGCCGTCGAAAGGGCGCACTGAACGGCAAATGATGTCATGCAGGGGCGTAGGGCGCTCGACGCCTTAGCTTCACCGCTTCTCGGGTGTCCTCGAATGCGGATCGATTTGCACCGTTGCAGTCATCCCGGCGGCGAGGACGACCCCTTCCGGGACCTCATCAATGTGGACGCGAACCGGGATGCGCTGCGCCAGGCGCACCCAGGTGAAAATAGGGTTGACCGTGGCCAGCCCTTGCCCGTTGGGTTGTGCGTTCGCGACGTTGATGCCGCGGGCGATGCTGCCGACATGGCCGCGAACAATCTGGGTATAGCCCATCAGCTTGACACCGGCCGGGTCGCCTACCTGGATCCGGTCGAGATTGGTCTCCTCGAAATACCCATCGACCCAGAATGAATCGGCGTCGACGAGCGAGATCTCGTACTGCCCGACAGTGGCATAGTCGCCCAGCTGTGCGAGCAGGTTCGTCACCCAGCCATTGACGGTCGATCGGATCTCTGTGCGTTCGAGGTTGACCCGTGCCTGGTTCAGATTGGCCACGGCCTGCTGATATTGGGCCTGCGCGGCAACCGCATTGCTCGCAAAGGTCTGTTTTTCTTCGACCGTAACGGCGAGGGAGGTCAACTCCTGTCGACGCTGGGACTCCCTCTCGACGTTCTGCGCGGTAACCTGGGCCTGCTGCATAGCTGCCTCGGCGAGGCTCACGGCGATCTTGTAGTTGGTGGGGTCGATGACCATCAACAGGTCGCCCTTGTGCACGAATTGGTTGTCGGCGACCGGCAGCTCTACGATCTGCCCGGCGACCTGCGGCGCCATCGTCACGACATAGGCCCGCACGGTACCGTCGCGCGTCCACGGCGCACCCATATAGGCGTCCCACATCGCCCGCCCGAGCACGACGGCGACCGCGAGCGCGACCAAAGTGATCAGGAATGGCAGGATTCGCAGACGATGCCGGGGCGTTTCGCGAGGAGCGGGCTCGGGCGACCAGACGGCGGCGCTACCGACATTGTTCGCCGCCACTTCGGGCTTCGCTTTTGCTTCGACCTCAGACATGGCGAACTCAACGCGCCGCTAGGAGCAGTACCATCGACGAGAGCACGATCACGTGAACGGCGAAAACGAACAGCGAGGGGTGCCAAACGTAGCGCAGCAGACCGTATCGGGCGGCGAACCGACGTAGCCCTATCGTAATCGCCCAGGCCGCGACGATCATCACCGAGATCGGTGCGACATAGACGCCGAACAGGTTGATTTCGGTAAACCTCACCGGGGCATTCCTGTGTCGAAGCAAGCAGAATGTTCGGTCAGCGCCTCCGAAATCGCAAGGATAAGGCTGCGGGCACGCAGAGCTTCGGGTCCGAGGTCGGGGCGCGTGGCGAGCGCCTGATCGAGTGAGGCAAGGCGCCCGACGGCGGTTACGCTTTGGCCATGCGCCAAGGGTTCGAGCGCTGCATCGAGGCCGGAACCCAAATCGAACCGTTTACAGATATGGCGAAGCTGGATGATGTCGGTACCGACCGAGAACGCCGCCAGCAACTGCGAGCGCTGCAACGGTTGCGCCGCATCCGGCAGCACCGCGAGCCTGCCGTACATGCGGTCGGCCCAATCATCGGGAGTCCGCGGGACCGGGCCGGTAACGAGGCGATACAGGTCGCGCAAGGTCAGTGCGAGCAGCCGGCGCGTCCGAAATGCAGGTGACAGGGGGGGCAGCAATCGAAACGACAACACTGCGGCACCCGACCCTGCAACAATCCCTAGTGCAGAATTGTAGAATTGCTGGGTGTCATAGCTCTCCTGGTTGGCGGGTGCCAGCAATGGCACAAAATTTGCGACCATCGGGATAAACATCGCGGTCTGCCAAGGCTGGGCGATCCCCGCCCCAGCGGGCACCAGCACAAGGCCTATCGCGAGACTGAAGGCGGCAAAGGTCTCCAGATTCGGCAGCACCGCAAAGCCGATGATTGCGGCAAAAACGGCGGTGAGACCGGTGCCCACCGTGAAACTCACAGCGGCGGCGTAGGCCTGGTCGGCGCGCGGCGCGAGCAGGATGACGGCAATCGCGGCAAAAAGCATGGCCTGCGCACCGTTCGGCCATTCGGTAACAATCCAGAAAAGCTGCGCGGCGACGATCACGACGAAGGTGCGCCCGGCATTGACCAGAGGAGGGAGCCAATCGGGTATGCGGAGGCGGCGGACGCCGCGCGCAACCGGACGGAAAGGGTCGGTGACGAGCAGAGCCAGCCCGTTGAGCGCGTCCGCAATGCCGGCCAGCACTTCGGCAGTCTGGTCGGCGAGTAGCCGCAGCGAAGGGGTGCCCGCCGAGAGGGCGGCCAGGCTGCGTACGGCTGCATCACAGGCGCCGATCAGGCGGGGCGGGTCAGCCATCCAGCGTGTCGGCTCCATTTGCTCGGGCCGCGGACGAAGCTCTACGGGCACCTCTGCCAGCACGGCGTCCGCCTCTTGCCGAGCCCTCCCCTCCGGCGATCGCGCTAGCGCCACCGCCACCGCGCGCCAGCCAGCCAGAGCAGCCAATAGACCATCCACTGCCCGCTGCAATACCGGAGAGTAATAGCGCAGCTGCGAGGATTCTCCGAACGCCTCGTCTATCGCCGGATCGAGCGCGATGACGCGGCGAACGAGCTCGCGGCGTGTCGCCTGGGTTTCCTCAAATTCGGCTCCGGCGGCAACCAATGTGCCGGCAAAGCGCCAAGCGATCTCTGCCGAGAGGCCGGCGAACAATGTCCCCAGCCGGCGTCGCGCACCGCCCAAGTCCGTTCCGGCGAGGACGACGCCGGCGCAGACGATGCCGATGCAGATCTCGCTCGCGCGGTTGATGGCGAGCATGAAGGCTTGTCCGTTTGGCCCCCCGGTGGCGCCCAGCTGGTCGTACGCGATGATCGCGGCCGTATAGCCAGCCAGCGCGGCGGCGTAGGCCGCGAAATTGCGCAGCAGAGTTGCCACGAAAGCGCATGCGGCCCCCCACAGTGCCAGGCCAACGAGAAACGGCGCGCGATCCTGCGGAAAGCAAGCCGTCAGCACAACGATCGCCACGGCTCCGACCACGGTGCCAATCAACCGGTACCAGCCCTTGCGCAGCGAAGCTCCGAGATGTGGCTGACAGACGATCGCCGCCGAAGTACCGGCCCAGAACGGGTTGTCGAGCTCCAACCAGTACGTGGCGTAGAGCGCGAGACAGACCGAAGCCCACAGCCGCAAGCCGAAGAGCAGCGGCGGGACTAGAGCCCGCGCCGCATCGCTCAGCCGGGCGTCGAGTGCCGTGGCGTAGGCATCGACCGAGCCCCGTATTCGAACCTCTGCTATGACCGGCCTCGCAAAATCAGCGCTGGCCGAGATTGGTCAAGGTGGGAAGATATGCCTGCGCCACCTGCGGTGACATCATCGAGATAACAAAAGTGTTGGGCGCGAATGAGAAATCTGCTTCCGGATAGCCGAACTGCCAGCTTGCTGCCCACTGGACCTGAATATAGGTCTCGGTCCCGCCGACGAGTTGGACAGTCGTCTCCTGAGAGGTGGGAAGGCCGAAGGGCTGCACGGTGAACCGGTAAGTCCCCGGCGGGAAATCGCGGAAGAATTTGGTGCCCGTCCGGATGTCGCCAACCGGCGCGCCATTCGCAAAGATTACCGGCGCTGCGCCGTAAACCGAGGTTTGCCCGCTCGGTGCGTCCCACCCCCGCAGAAACCACACCCGGGCAATACCTGGAGTCAAGGCGGGGATTGGGGGCGTCGATGTCTCCGCGGCGCAGCCGAGGATCGTGGCAAGACAGAGGGCCAGGCAGACGAAGCCAAACCTGTGCTCGCCCTGCTGCCGGTGGGCGCTCAATCGACGGCCCGCCACTGGCCGGCGGCATCCCGGCAGGCGGCGCCGTAACGTGCGGTGGCGCGACTGCCGGTGGACCAGCGACTTCTTCCTGACATCATCAGACCTCGAAGTGTGCGCTCCAGAAAAAATAATCTTGCAAAGATTACGGCAAAGGCAAGCACGACACGGCTACCCGAGAATCACCGAAAATTGATCGAGCATCTGCGATGTCACCGGCGCCCGCCCTTCGATCGCGCCGTCCGTTTCGCTGGTTTCTGACCGGCGATATGGCGCGGCTCGTGCGAGCCTATCTCACGAGCGAGATCGCAGTCGAAGGCAGCCGGAGCGATGTGCTGAAGATCGGCATCACGATCGCCGGGCGGCTCGGCAAATCATCACTAATGCGCTCCTTCTCGCGCGTGGTAGGCGGGTACCGGGCTCGAAATCCTCAATGTCGAGGATATGCCTCCCGTATTACCCTGCGACCTTGATCCACTGGGTGCGCTGTCTCGAGGCGGCGCGTGAAGACGCGATCGCTGCCACTGGCGAGGAGCGCCTTCGGATCGGGCGACTGAACATCGCGGGCATGGCGTGCCCTTTGGATCACGGCCGGCTCCGGTATATCTGGCACGGTTGCGCCGGTTGGCCCCGAGGGGATAAGACCCGGCATCACTGAACGGTAAGGAGAAGCGTCGTGGCGCGTGGAGAAGAACAACACAGAAACCCGAAATCCAATATCGAGATCGCGCAAGCCGCGACGATGCGGCCGATCGTTGAGATAGCCGCGGAGAAGCTTGGCATCCCGGCCGATGCGGTATCGCAATACGGCAAGTACAAGGCGAAAATCGCCCTCGACTATGTCCGCTCACTGCGTGATCGGCCAAACGCCAAGCTGATCCTCGTCACCGCGATCACGCCGACCCCAGCTGGCGAAGGCAAGACGACGACCTCGGTCGGGCTCACCGATGCGCTCAACCTCATCGGCAAGAAGGCGATGCTGTGCTTGCGCGAAGCGAGCATGGGCCCTTGCTTTGGCGTCAAAGGCGGCGCGGCAGGGGGCGGTTACGCTCAGGCGGTCCCGATGGAGGACATCAACCTGCATTTCACCGGCGATATTCACGCGATCGGCGCCGCCAACAACCTGCTCGCGGCGATGGTCGACAATCATATCTATTACGGGCTCGAGCCGCGCATCGATCCGCGCCGGGTCGCCTGGCGCCGGGCGATGGACATGAACGACCGCGCTCTGCGCACGACTATCTCCTCGCTCGGCGGGGTCGCCAACGGTTACCCGCGGGAGGACGGGTTCGACATCACCGCCGCTTCGCAAGTAATGGCGACCTTCTGCCTGGCGACCAGCCTACAGGACCTGCAGCGGCGGCTAGGCAACATCATCGTCGGGCAGACGCGCGAGCGCAAATCGGTGACGGCTGCCGATGTCAAGGCGGCAGGATCTATGACCGCGCTGCTGAAGGATGCGCTGGCGCCTAATCTGGTGCAGACGATCGAGCACAACCCGGTCTTTATCCATGGTGGGCCTTTTGCCAACATCGCCCATGGCTGCAACTCGGTGATCGCGACCACATCGGCGCTGAAGCTCGCCGATTACGTCGTCACCGAAGCCGGCTTCGGCGCCGATCTCGGCGCCGAGAAGTTCATCGACATCAAATGCCGCAAAACCGGGCTGAGCCCGGCGGCAGCCGTCGTGGTCACGACGGTGCGGGCGTTGAAGATGCACGGCGGCGTAGCGCTCAACGCGCTGCGCGAAGAGAATGTCGCCGCGCTCGAAAAGGGCTTTGCCAACCTTCAGCGACACCTCGCCAATATCCGCCAGTTCGGCGTGCCGGCGGTCGTGTCGGTCAACCGCTTCAGCGCCGACACTGCGCGCGAGCATGCGAGACTCAAGGAGCTGTGCGCGGCCGAGGGCGCCAAGGCGGTCATCGCCGACCATTGGGCACAAGGCGGCGAGGGTGCCGTCGAACTCGCTCGCGAAGTCGTCGATCTCGCCGAGAGCGGGGCCGGGAAACTCAAGTTTCTCTACCCCGACGAGATGCCGCTCCTCGAAAAGGCGCGCACCATCGCTCAGCGCATGTACGGCGCTGAAGACATCGAGGCCGCCAAGCCGGTGCAGGACCAGTTCGCGCAGTTGCAGGATCAGGGCTTCGGCCACTTCCCGGTCTGCATCGCCAAGACCCAGCTCAGCTTTACCACCGATCCCAACGCCAAAGGCGCGCCGAGCGGCCATACGGTGGCGATCCGCGAGGTGCGGCTGTCAGCAGGCGCGGAGTTCGTCGTGGCGATCTGCGGCGATATCATGACGATGCCCGGCCTGCCGCGGGTGCCGGCTGCGAACAACATCGAGGTTGACGCGGAGGGCCGGATTACTGGGCTGTTTTAGCGCACTTAGCTCATTGGGGGCATCACAGTCTCGACGAGAAGGCCATGAACGATGAACTATGGCGCTGGGGCGCCGCGCAGCTGACTGACGCGATCCGGCGCGGCCGAATCTCCTGCCGGGAGGCGGTCTCAGCCTCGTTGAAGCGGCTCGACGAGGTCAACAGCGCCGTCAACGCGGTGACGGTAGTACTGGCAGAAGAGGCGCTTGCCGCGGCCGAAGAGGCCGATCGCAAAGTCAACCGCGGGGAGGCGACAGGCCCTTTACATGGTGTCCCGGTTCTCATCAAAGAAAATGTCGATCAGGCGGGTGCCGCGACCACCAACGGCGTCGTTGCCTTCCGTGATTTGATCGCCGATACCGACAGTCCGCCGGTGGCCAACTGGAAGCGTGCCGGCGCCATTATCATCGGCCGCAGCAATACTCCCGCCTTCAGCCTGCGTTGGCACACCGACAACGAGCTCCGCGGCCCGACGCTGAATCCATGGGACCGGACACGCACGCCCGGTGGTTCGAGCGGCGGCGCCGCAGCGGCCGTCGCGCTCGGCATCACGCCCCTCGCGCACGGCAACGATTATGGCGGTTCGATCCGGTATCCCGCCTATTGTTGCGGGCTGGCCGGCATCCGCCCAACCTTGGGGCGGGTGCCCTCGTACAACGGCACCGCTCCAGAAGAGCCGCCGATCAGTCTGCAAATTTTCGCTGTACAAGGCCCGTTGGCGCGCCGAGTTCGCGATGTACGGCTGGGGCTCGCCGCCATGGCGGCCCGCGACATGCGCGATCCCTGGTGGGTTCCCGCCTCGCTGAGCGGCCCCGAGCCGGCCCGTCCGATGCGGGTTGCTCTAACCGTTGATCCGGCCGGGTTGGGCGTCGATCCTGCGGTGGCGGATGCGATCCGGTGCGCCGGCGCGGCGCTCGAACGCGCAGGTTACGCGGTAGAGGAGATCGAACCGCCCGATGTCGACGCGGCCGCGGAGTTGATGTGGCGGATCGCGATGACCGAAATCCGCCACGCAACCGAGCCGGTTATCCGCAAGCACGGCGATCCGGGTATGAACCGCGCACTCGATGTTTATCTCGCGGCGACGCCGGAAGTCGACCTCGCCGGCTATATGAGGGACCTGGCTCAGCGCCGCAAACACCTTCGAGACTGGCTGCAGTTTCTCGAGCGTTACCCCTTGGTCGTCGGGCCGGTCTCGTCAGAGCCGCCGCTTCCGGTCGGATTCGACACAGACGCGGCGGCCGATGGGGAGCGACTCCGGCGGATTCAGCGTCTGCTTATCACCGTCAACCTATTGGGCCTGCCAGCGGCTGCCGTGCCCACCGGTCTGTCGAATGGCATTCCGTTAGGGGTCCAGATCATTGCCTCGCGCTACCGCGAGGACCTTTGTCTCGATGCAGCCGAAACCATCGAGGCGCAATGCGGGCTTGATACTCCGATCGATCTGCAATGGTGAGGGCCGCGGCAGTAGAGAACAAGGCAGCTTTGCAAGGGGCCGACCTCAAGGCGTGGCGGCGGTCGGAGCGGCAGCGCCTACTAGCGCTGCGCATCAGCGCTCCGCCGGTGCGGCGTCGCCAATGGGGCAAAAAGATCGAGACGCGGCTGCGCTCTGTGTTGGAAGAGTGTCCAGCCGCTATTCTCGGCGTTTATTGGCCGTTTCAGGCGGAGTTTGATCCGCGGCCACTGATCGATTGGCTGATTTGCCGCGGATCCGTCGTCGCGTTGCCGGTAGTGGTCGACAAAAAAGGCCCGCTCGAATACCGCGCCTGGCGGCCGGGTGAGAAGCTCGTCGACGGCGTATGGAACATCCCGGTTCCCGAGAGGCGCGACATCGTGATCCCCCAGGCCGTGCTCGCACCTCTCGTCGGTTTTGACCGGCAGTGCTTTCGCCTAGGTAATGGCGGCGGTTACTTCGATCGCACCTTGGCGGCGGCCTCGCCGCGTCCGCTGGCGCTTGGCGTCGGCTTCGAACTGTCGCAAATCGAGACCATTTACCCGCAGCTCTTCGATGTCCCTATGGACATCATCGTTACCGAGAGCTGCATTCGCCGCCGTTCACCCGGTCGGCCCGATTTGTGAGAGTTTTCAGTCTTCTGAGAGACACCTAGAAACGGCCGCGCCCCGACGGCGATTGCCCCTCCGCTCCTCCAGCAATGCGCTCGGCAGTTGCGGTCAAACGATCGAGCACGATCGTCGTGCGCGCCGCGACCCGCATCAGATCCGAGGCAGCTTGCCGAAGCTGTTGGTGCACCTGGGGTGAACCCTCCGCGATCGCCGCATCGAAACTCGAGCGGAACGCCGCGATCGCCGCTTCCACGCGGCCGTGAAGCTCGCGATCCAGACTGGCGGTAAATGCAGAAGATCGCCCGCCGCTGCGATGATCGCCCAAGGTTTTTTGCGGGATCGCTGGCCGAGGACGGCCGTTGGTCGTCGGCTGCCCAAACGAGAACTCGCGATTGCGGTCCGGCCGCGGCCCGACCGGCTGCACCATCGCTGACCTTGCCTCTGCCGGTGGCAACCGGGCCATTCCAAGTCCTTCACCGGGCGACCCGGTGGGACGTGCGTTCTCCGGCGCGTCTGGCGATTGCACTGGTCGATGAATCATCGACGATAACGCCTGCGGCGCTGGTTTCAGCGGTTGCTGGATGTGCGGTGTAGGCCGCTGTTTGCCGCGCTTGAGAATGTAATGGATCGCTGGGGGCGTGCAGCCGTAACTCTGCGCAATTCTGCTGATCGACTCACCTTGCGCATACCGTGCCGCAATGGCGTCCCATTCGCCTTGCGGGATTTTCGACATCTTTACTCCTCACACGTTTGTCAGAGGCCGTGCCATGCACCTTTCCAGACGCCGCTCTTACTTGCCGAGATGCGTTCACCGAACCTCCGGGGTTCCGTGCCGAAAACCCGCCGGGCAGCATCATCGGTGAGCGAAAGCTGCGTAAAATAGATTGGGTTAGATTTTAACCATTTCAAGACAGCAGTCAGTTGTGGCGGAATTCGTTTCTTGGTTCATCAGATAAGCAATGGGTCGCGTATTTCGGGAGACGGCCGAATTCTTTGGAGGCGGGTTAACCCTCTCAAGCATTTGCCGAGATTTGACGGCCTCGAAGGTCAAGATGACCATGCAAGGTCCCGCCCACACCTCGGCTTGGTCGCAACCTCGCCACCCGACGCCATATAACGAGATGAGCGGCGGCGGATCGGGCACCGAGAGTGCTCGACCGGGTGAAAACCCGCTTCGGATTTGTTCAGGACCCGTTAGGCAAAGGAGGGCATCATGCACGACGCACAGGTCGGGATGGCGCCCCCCTTGAACGGTCGCCTGCCGTCGCCATGAAAGTCTTTCCGATGCTGGCCTCGAGCTTGCGCCGACCCTACCGAACAGGATTTGCGGCCCTGTCGCTTGGCCTCGCGGTCGCGGCTATGGGTTGCACTCAGGGCGGTAGTCCGTATTCGGCGAGCGGCGGCGCCGGAGTGCCGGTGCCGAGCTTTGCGCCGGTTGTACAAGAGGTTATGCCGGCAGTCGTCAACGTCTCGGCAATTCAGAGGGTGAGCAAGGCGGCCGCGGACCCGCAGGGATCGCAGTCCGGCCGCAACGAGGATCGGGTGGCGCTGCGTGGCATCCCCCCATCAATACTCGAGGAGCTTCTGCGCCGCTTCCCGGACTCGCGCGATCGTGGCGGCACCTCTGCTCCGAAAGTGGCCAGCGTGGCGTTGGGATCAGGCTTTATCGTCGATCCGAGCGGCTACGTCGTAACCGATAATCATGTCCTGGAAGATGCCGAAAGGGTGAGCGTCGTCGTCTCAGACACGACCGAATACCCCGCTCGGATCGTGGGTCGCGATCCTCTGACCGATCTTGCATTGCTGAAGGTCGATGCACCGCGACCGTTGTCATTTGTGCACTGGGGCGACAGCGACACCACCCGCGTGGGAGACTGGGTGCTCGCGATCGGCAATCCCTTTGGGCTAGACAATACCGTCAGCAGCGGGATCATTTCCGGGCGCGGGCGCGATCTTCACACCGGCCCCTACGACGACTTTCTCCAGATTGACGCCGCGATGAACCGGGGTAATTCCGGTGGACCGACCTTTGACCTGCGCGGTGATGTCATCGGCGTTAACACCGCGATCTACTCGCCAAACGGCGGCTCCGTCGGCATCGGCTTCGCGATCCCGGCGAACCGAGCCAAACCGGTCGTGGAGCAATTAAAGACATATGGGAGGGTGGCCCGAGGCTGGCTCGGTGTACAGATCCGGGAAGTGACGCCGGAGATCGCCCAAAGTCTCGGGCTTCCCAGGGTCACGGGGGCACTGGTCGCAGAGGTTGGCGCAGGCAGTCCCGCCGCAGCGGCAGGGTTCGCCCAAGGCGATATCGTTCTGTCAGCCAACGGACAAGACATCAGGCGAATGCACGACCTGCCGCTGATGATCGCCGAGATGCCGATCGGCCAGATGGCGGCTATCACGGTGTGGCGCGGGAACTCGGCACTCAGCCTCAGGCCGGTAATCAGCGAAATGCCGGCGGACCCAACCACCGAGCTATTCCGACGTGGGAAGGCGCAAAGCCGGCATTCGGAGCAGAAGACCACGGCGCCCGTGTCAGTCTCGGCATCGGCCCCGGGAATCTGACCGTGGTGAGGGTCGCAAAGGCAGAGGTCGATATCTTTAATTCTGCATCGGTCAGCACGAAATACCTGCTACCCGCATTCCGCCGCACTAACCCACCCCTTTTCCCGCGGCGGCTGACAAGGAGGACGCCGATGCCCGATCATGTTTACCGTATTATTGAAGTCGCAGGCTCCTCGCAGACGAGCATCGAGGACGCGATTGCAAGCGCGGTCGGCCGGGCTTCCCGCACTTTGCGGCAAGTCAGCTGGTTCGAAGTCTTACAGACCCGGGGGCAGGTGGAGTCGGGTAAAATCGCATCCTATCAGGTCGTTCTCAAAGTCGGCTTCACCCTCGAGGATCCGGGCTAAGCTGGCGAGCGAGGTTATCTACGGCCCGGTTTTGCCAGCACGAGTAGACCTCCGAGCACGGAGGCGATACCGGCAGCCGAGAATGTAAGACTGAAGCTCGACAAAAACCTTGCGGCCGGCGTTTGCCCGGCAGCGAGGTCAAAGGCGCCGATCGCGTTGAAGGCAAGGGTCAAAAGCGTCGCGCCGCTGACGACGCCGAGCGATCGGCTCAGCATCGCTATGCTGCCGGCGACCCCGCGATGCTGCCGCGGCAGCGTCCGCATCACGATGTCCATATAGGCGACCTGGAATAGACCCACGCCAATTCCTTGCAGAACGAGTGCACTCGTGATTGCAAGAATTTGCCAAGATGCGCCGAGGTTCGAATACCCGATCGCCATCAGTCCGAACCCGCTGAGCACGGCGCCGAACGCGGCTATGCGGCGCGGCGGGAGGCGCTCGATTGCCCGCGCGGCCAGCGGCGATGCGAGGATGCTTCCGACAAACGACGTGCCGAGAAGCGCGCCCGCGATTGCCGGCGAGAGGTCGATGGAACGTACGAGATAATAGGGTCCGAACAACAGAACGGCAAAACTGCTCAGGTAAACCAACACGCTGGCAAAATTTACCGCGGCGAAGCTTCCGGTTCGGAAGAGCGCGAGATTGACGATCGGTTGCGCGACGCGATCCTCCCAGCGGATGAACCCGATCACGCTGGCAACGGCGATCGCCGAGAGCGCAAGCGGCAGGAGCATCTGCTGCGTCAGGTCTCGAAGCTGATTGAGAGTGAGCAGAAGCGTGCTGATGCTCAACGCCAAGAGAGAAGCGCCGACCAGATCGACCGCTTCTCGGACCTCGGATCGAGGCGCCGCTGGCAGCCCTTCGAGGAACAACAACGCTGTGATGGCGATCGGGGCGCGAAACCAGAATACCGCCGGCCAGCCCCAGATTTGAACCAGCATGCCGCCAATCAGCGGCCCCGCTGCGGAGCCGAGCGCGTATATCGCAGTAAACACGCCCACGGCCCGGCTGCGCCTGTATTCGGGAAACAGCCCGGTGACCAGAGCCGGCGCGCAGCTGACGATCAATGAGGCTCCGATGCCCTGCAGAAAGCGGCAGAACAGGAGCCAGCCGTAGCTCGAGGCAGTGGCGCAGAGCAGGAAAGCAACCCCGCTCCACAACAGCCCGATGCGGAACATCCGGCCGTGGCTCCAGATGTCACCCGCCCGACCGAAGGCGAGCATCAGGCTCGAGTAAGTAAGGACGTAGCTGATGACGACCCACTGGATCATCGTGATCGGCAAACCGAAGTTTCCGGTAATCGAGGGAAAGGCGATGTTCACCGCCGTGTCGAGCGGAACGACCGACGTCCCGAGCCCGACCAGTAGGATGCGCAACCTTTGGCGCGCGGTCATCGTGCCCCAAGCCGAGCGAGGACTTGCGAGTAGGAGCGCATCATCGTTCCAATAGGGTAAGCCCAATTAGTCCGGACTGGACGCCGATGGCCGCAACCAAAGCATCCTTCGTTCTCGCCGTCCACGGCGGCGCTGGCACGATCCCTCGATATGGGCCAGCCGCCTCCCGCGCAGCGTCGTACCATGAGGGTTTGCAACGCGCCCTCGCGGCAGGACGCGAGGTTCTCGCCAGCGGCGGCGATGCGCTCGATGGCGTCACCAGCGCCGTTGTCGCGCTCGAAGACGATCCGTTGTTCAATGCCGGCCGCGGCAGCGTCTTCAGTGCCGCCGGAACCCAGGAAATGGATGCCTGCGTGATGGAGGGGGTCACGCACCGGGCCGGAGCGGTGGCCGGCATCTTAGGGCCGCGCAATCCGGTATTAGCAGCGCGGGCGGTGATGGAGTGCTCGCGCCACGTGCTGATGATCGGTGAGGGGGCGCTGGCCTTTTGTCGGGAAGCGGGCGTCGCCTTTTGCGAGCCGAATTATTTTTACACCGAGCAACGCTGGTGCGAACTGCAGCAGGCACTCGAACATCGCGACGACGAAGCTGGCGGCGGCGGCACCGTCGGCGCCGTCGCGTGCGATCGCCACGGCAATTTGGCGGCTGCTACCTCGACCGGCGGAAGGACGGGCAAGGCGCCGGGCCGGGTCGGCGACAGCGCGATCGTCGGCGCCGGGGCGTATGCGGACAACGCGACCTGCGCCGTATCGGCGACCGGCCATGGGGAATTTTTCATCCGCTATGGCATCGGGTTCGAGATCGCCGCCCGCCTGTGCCACGCCGGCCAAGCACTCGACCGCGCCGCGCCGGCAGTCATCAGTGAGCTTGGCGCGCTCGGGGGCTCGGGCGGCGTCGTCGCGGTCGATCGCGCCGGTGTGCTGAGCTTGCCCTTTAACACCGAGGGCATGTATCGCGGATATGTTCGGGAAGGCGGGATAATCCACACCGCAATTTATGACGAGCCGTACCGAGTTCGAAGGCAATAACGCCGCGATTTCATGCCGACTCCCTGCCCTCCGCTACGCCGTTGGCAGGGTCAGCGACGCGGCAGAAGCAGAAAGCCCCGGTCGGGGGAGACCGGGGCTTCTGCGGCCCGCCGGTGTGCCGGTCCGGCGGGCCGATCCGCATCGTTGGGGGACAAAACGATGCCATGAAGAGAATGCCCTGATTCTACCTGAATTGCAATTCCCTATGGAGTAAATTAACTACGAATTGCGCAAACCTGCCGTGCGTTGCGTCAAATCAAGGTGTAGCCGAACAGCCCTGGCGCAAGCTTTGCCGGCGACAAGGTACTCAAAAATCGGGATCTCGGCGCTAATTCCTCTGACTTTCTCGTGACCGATCAGAGACAACCGATTGTCGTCGTCGTGGAGGGCCTCGACCACATCACCGGAAATCGCGCATGCAACATTGTGCGCCTTTGCCGCATCCTCCATTCGCGCCGCAATGTTGATCGTACTCCCGTACACTCCGATGGCTCGCTTGGTGTCCCCTTGCTCGCTGACCACGACCTCGCCGCCGTGAACCCGACCCGAAAGGATGGAACCACCCCAAACTGCTCCAGATATTCCGGTTGCTCTCTCTCGATCGTCGCGAACACCGCGTCGAGCGCCCGTAAAATCTTGTTGTCTCGAATTGCCTCCTGCCAATCCCACAGCGCAATCAAACCATCGCCCTTGTACAGATAGATTTCGCCGCCGTGGTCGGTGATCGGCTTCGAGATGTCAAAAAGAAATTTTCCGACCAGCGACTTGGTTTTGACCGCACCGAGTTGCTCGGCAAGCCCGGTGGAATTGTTGATGTCGAGAAACACCAGCACCTTTTCTGCCACCACCGGCCGATGATAGGTGCCGATGGTCAAGTGAAACAGGGTCTCGATACCAATGAAATGAACGGTTCGCATCACGACGATGCCGACGACCGAAAACGCTATTACCACCGGCAGCACGACCGGCAGTCTCGAATACGGTACCGGGAGTTGATAGAGTGGCCATAGTATAAGATGAGTTATATTGATAACGGCGAAGAACATCGTTACTACCACGGCCGTGTAAATCATAATCGCGCGCAGCGGGTGAATGCTGCGTATCCATCGGCCGTGCGGACTCTGCACATAAAATTGTTCGAACAACCCGACGCTCGTGCCGAGGAGAATGGCATTGAGCACACCGAAGACCCCAGGGCGTCCGTTGGCGCGAGTCGTTAAGCCGGCGAGCACCGCGAAAATCACCACCGCCAACAGGATGGAAGCAAGTTTTCTGCGGGTGGAAATCGACAGTAGGTTAATGGCAATCTCCATAACGGGAGCGACCGTCCATCTGCGAGCGGCAAAACAGCCGGTCAGCCGGTCAGCCGGTCATTCTAACCCAAGAGCAATGGCTGACTGCACAATTGCCGCAAACGGACCAGGTTTCCTCGGGCACCTCGCCTGTTTCGTTCCCGTAACAGATGCTGCGGCGCGGGCGATCGAGTGTTTCCTCGGGCGCCGATGAGAACCCATCGGGGTTGGCGAGGCTCGGCATGTGATGCATTGTTGGCCGGTAATCGGGTCAAGAAGCGGAGGTGTTCGTGGGCGTTGCGAAGGCTGAGCGGCTATGCGGTTGAGCATCGTAAATTTTTTGCGGTCCGGTAGCGAGCCGCGCGACCGGCCGCTCGAGCGCATCGTTGATTACGCGCGCCGGATCGAAAAGAGGGGGTTTCCCGGAATCTGGGTAACGGATTCGCTCGGCCGCGGGCGGCCGACGCTCGACCCGCTCGTCGTCCTTGGCGCGCTCTCCGCCGCAACCAGGCGCGTCGAGCTCGGTACCGCGGTGCTGCAGGTTTCGTTGCGCCATCCGATCGAGCTCGCTCACCGCGCACAGTCAGTCCAGGTGCTGTCAGGGGGCCGGCTGCGCCTCGGCGTGGGGAGTGGTTCGACGCGAGCCGATTTCGACCTCCTCGGCGCCGACTACGATCAGCGCTTCCGCACCCTGATGGGCTCGCTCGAGATCATGCGCCGCGCCTGGCGCGGCGACTCGATCAACGGCGGCGTGCTCTCACCCTGGCCGGGATACGAAGGTGGGCCGCCGGTGATGCTCGGCGCTTGGCGCAACCCGCGGTGGATCACCTATGCCGCGAGGCAGTGCCAGGGATGGATCGCTTCCGGCCTCTACAGCAGCTGGGAGGATCTCGAAAATGGTATGCGGCTTTACCGCGAGGCCGGGGGCGATAACGCCGTTCTCGCCAACGTCGTGGTCGATCTGACCAACCCGCCGGAACCGGGGAGCCTTGCCGAACGTGCGAAAGTGTCGCTCGTCTGCTCGCCTGATGAGGCGCGGCAGCGGCTGAAGCGGCTGGAGCGGATCGGCTTCGACGAGGTCCTCGTCGTCTCTCCTGCCGCCACGCTAGAAGAGCTCGAACGCGTCCGCGACTTTCTCTAGGAGCCGGTGATCGCAATGCCGGGCAATCTGCCGTAAAATCGAACCTTCGACCCGGTGATCGCCACGCGGAGAGTGCCGAGCATGTCCGACTTGCACAGTTTCCTCGAGGAGGCGCGCGGTTTGTTGCCCGCCGCCATCGCGCTGCGACGACGTATTCACGCCAAGCCGGAGCTGGGGCTCGATCTGCCGTTGACCACCGGCGCGGTGCTCGATGGACTGGAGGGTCTCGACGTCGAAATCGCCCGGGGGCCGTCGACCTCCGGCCTCATCGTCACATTGAACGGCATGAAGCCTGGCCGCACGATCCTGCTGCGTGGCGACATGGACGCGCTGCCGATGCCGGAGGAGACCGGGCTCGATTTCGCCAGCGAGTACCCCGGCCGCATGCACGCCTGCGGCCATGACGCGCATACCGCGATGCTTGTCCAGGCGGCACACCTATTGCACCGCCACCGGGACGAATTGGCCGGCACGGTCAAATTCATGTTTCAGCCGGGCGAGGAGGGGCACGGCGGCGCCCGGCTGATGCTCCAGGACGGACTCATCGACGCCGACCCCAAGCCTGACGCCGCCTTCGCCTTGCACATCTGGCCCGGCATTAAAGCCGGCGCCATTCTCGGCAAGCCCGGCCCGATGATGGCTTCGGCCGACACTTGGGCGATCACGATCAAGGGGCGCGGCGGCCATGCCTCGATGCCGCACGATGCGGTCGACCCGATCGCGGTCGCGTTCGAGATCGGCCAGGCCTTGCAAGCACTCGTCACGCGCCGGATCGACATTTTCGACCCGGTCGTCTTGACCTGCACAAAGGTGACCGCGGGCACGACCTACAACGTCATTCCCGAGACCGCCGAGATGCTGGGGACGTTGCGTGCAACCTCCGAAGCGGCGCGCGAGCGCGCTCACGAGGGCATCCGTCGGATCGCGAACAACGTCGCCGCAGCCCATCTGTGCGAGGCGGATGTGGTGATCAGGCGGGGCTACCCGGTCACCGTCAACGACCCCGGCTTTGTCGATTTCGCCCGGGACGTGGCGACGGAACTTCTGGGCCCCGAGAACTATATCGACCGCCCGGCACCGATCATGGGCGCCGAAGATTTCTCCTACGTGCTGCAGCGTATCCCCGGCAGCATGATGTTTCTCGGCGTCATGCCCGACGGGCATGACGCGCACGGACATGTCGAACCGTGCCACTCCAATCGCATGATGTTGAACGAGAATTGTATGGCGGTCGGCATCGCAATGCACGCCGCGATCGCCCACCGTTTTTTAGCTCCCCGGTCCCCTACACCCCGCTCGCAGGGAGCGTACGGGTCGAAGTAAGTCGGGCGAGGGTCAGTCGGCGGCGCGCGCGGCGCCGAGATGGCGGCGCAGCGCCGCAACGAGAGCGTCGGCTTCGGCCTCGGTGCTGTCGAAGCGGCACACGAAACGGGCGAGCGTCTTAGTTCTGCGGTAGAACTGGAAGCCGTCGGCTTCGAGCGCGTCCATGACCGCACCCGGCAGCTCGAGAAAAATCTCGTTCGCCTCGACCGGCGCCAGCAAGCGCGCCGCGGGCAACTCGCGCAGCCCCGCGGCAATCCGCGCCGCGACCGCATTCGACGCGCGCGCCATGTCGAGCCAGAGGCCGCCCTCGATATAGGCGATCAGCTGCGCCGACGCGAAGCGCATTTTCGACCACACCTGGCCGCCACGCCGCAGCTGGACGGCGAGGCCGTCGGCGATGCCAGGGGAAAAAACGACGATCGCGTCACACAACGCCCCGCCGTTCTTTGTCGCTCCAAACGACATGACGTCGATGCCCGCCCGCCACGTCAGATCGGCCGGGCTGCAGCCGAGCCGGGCCGCGGCGTTGGCAAAACGCGCTCCGTCCATGTGGAGCTTGAGGCCGCGCGCCTTCGCCGCCTCGGCGATCGCACGAATTTCGTCGAGCGTGTAGACCGCGCCGAGGTCGGTTGCCTGCGTGAGGCTGACCGCAGCCGGCTGCCCCCGGTGGAGTTGACCCGGCGAGATCGCGGCCAGCGCTTCGGCAAGCGGGGCGGCGCCGATCTTGCCGTGCTCGCCGCCGATTGCCGCGAGCTTGATGCCACCGCCGAAGAACCCCGTGGCGTTGGCCTCGGCGGTGTTGATGTGCGCCACGTCGCTGCAATAGACGATGCCCCACGAAGGACCAAGGGAGGCTAGTGCCAACGCGTTGGCCGCGGTTCCGGTGGCGACCGGGAAGACCCGTACCGATGTCTCGAACAGCTCGGAAAAGCGCTGTTGCAGCGCAGCGGTCCACGTGTCGCCGCCATATCCCAGGGCGGTGCCCTGGTTGGCCCGGATCACCGCGTCGAGCAGCTGCGGCGCGGCGCGGCCGGTATTGTCGCTGCGATAATCGATCATCGGTTTCGGCTCCGCCGCTACGCCGTCAACCGTGCGCCCTCCTGCCACCGCGCGGCTGGGCGGCGTGGAGCACGATCAATTGTCGTCCGTGCAACGAGCCGGCATAGGAGGGGGCGCGCAGATGGGCGCCGCGAATGACCACCGTCTGGCCGTCCCGGCGCTGGGGCTGCACAGATGCGGTGCGGATCGGTTTGCCGCTCCTTTTGCCTTCCTTGACCGCCACAAGAGTGGCCGGGCCGATAACCGTCGGGGTGGCGGCGCGTGCGACTGGCTGCGCCGAAGCCGGGGCCAGCTGCGGTGAAGCCATCAGCACCGGGGCGTCGTGCAGGCGTTGCTCTGGTAACTTCATAAGAGCCGGGTCGACTGGGCGTCCATTGATAAAGACCGAACGCGGCACCACGCTGGCATATTGGCGGTTGGCGAACTGTTTGTCGAAGACTTCCAATGACGGCTCGCCGTTGGCGGGCATGCGGATCGTCCCGACATCCCGGACATTGCCGCGGTTGACATCGCGAACGTAGTCCACATCCCGAGCATAGCTCGGCCAATACGCCTCCCCGGGAGCCAGCGGGAACCAGGCGACAGTGGCGCCATTCTCAGAGCTGAGCCCGACGCCCGGCGTGCCGAGGAACGCCACTATCGCCGGCGCATAGATCGGACGCTCTACAAAACTGCCCGGAACCCAGGCCCAGTGATCGTCGATTAGGACCCATCGGCCATAATGCGACGGAGCGAAACCCCAGGACTGATCGTCGATCCAGGTCCAACCCCATGATGCGACCCAGCGCCAATGTCCAAAGCGGTACGGCGCCCAGTCTTCGGATGCGCTCGGGAGCCAGACCGGACCGTAATCCGAGTTGACTTTCCAGACGCCGGCGGAATCGAGCGCGGCAAAGCCTGTCATGTGCGAAGAGACGTAATAGGCAGTAGCAAGGCTTGAGGCGCGGTAGTCGCGCCCTCGGCACCACTCGACAAAATCATCCGGCGTCGCCGGCTCAACGGTCGCTGCGGTCGCGTCCAGATCTTTCAGAACCACGGTGTGGCCGGCCGCGATCTCGATATCGCTATTGGCCCCGACGAACTGTGCTTTGCTCTCAAAAACGGCGAGCTGAGCGGTTTGATCGCCGCCGCTTGTGTCGACATCGTAGCTGCCGGGCGCCAGCAACCAGACGCCTCCCTGCGGAATATAGATTTCGACCGACTCGTCTTC
>Ga0310913_10000223_pt1 | contig 24475 bp, 16 predicted proteins | sample GREbulkMGOX082_FD_203447 | JGI IMG/M metagenome (GOLD analysis project Ga0310913, IMG submission 203447) | Lab enrichment of tropical soil microbial communities from Luquillo Experimental Forest, Puerto Rico - GRE.bulkMG.OX082 | ecosystem: Environmental > Terrestrial > Soil > Tropical forest >...
GGATTCGCCGATCCGGCGAGAGCCGCGGCGGCGCTCGATACAGTGGCCGGGCAGATTGGAAAAGAGTATGGATCGCTGCACGTGCAGTGGGGGGATGTCTTGCGTTTCCGACGTGGAACGCTCGACCTGCCGGGCAATGGTGCGCCCTCGATCATGGGGGCGATCCGAACCGTAGGCCCCGGCCCGTTCGTCAACGGGAAGGCACCGGGTGCCAGTGGCGATACCTATTTCGCGGTCATTGAGTTCTCAACCCCGGTACATGCGGAAGCGTTGCTCAGCTACGGCAATTGGTCAAAGGAAGGATCGCCACACCTGCAGGATCAGACAGAGCTTATGTCGAAAAAAGAGATGCGACCGGTCTGGCGGACGAAGCAGGATATCGAAGCAAATCTGGAATCGCGGAAAGTCTTCTAAGTGAGCTGCTGCAATTCTTGGCTGGCTGTGCGACTGCCAGTCTCTCTCCCGGAGAAAGAACGACTCGTATTTCTGGCGTAAGGGCTGGGTGCAGGGCGTTCCTTGCTGCCCCGAGATTTCTAGTGGTAAGGCTGGTTGGCGCCCTATCTTTGCCGCAGACGGCTCTCTCGTGCTGCTATCGGCCACTCTCGCCGCTGACGCTACCTCGCCGGGTTCAATGGTTGCTATCATCGGTTGTAGCATCACGAGGTTCAAGAGCGGGAACAGCTGCGTAATGCGACCCCTTCGGTATTCCATCAACGTCACATTGGACGGGTGCTGCGATCATCGAGTAATGATCCCGGACGAAGACTTGCATCGTAACGCGGTCGAGAACCTTGCCCAGGCCGATGCCCTCCTCCTTGGCCGGGTGACTTACGAAATGATGGAGGCAGGGTGGCGGTCGCCGGCTCGAGTTCGGCTCGGGGGCGGTGGCGATGCGGTATGAGCCGAGAAGGTAGCCACCGGGTTTCAGGGTTTGTACTTACATCGCTTCACCTCTGAACGAAGCGAAGAGAAACCCTGAGCTGATTTCGTGCTTGTTAACCCGAGTCGGCCGCATCATGGAGCAACTCGGGCCAAGCCTTCCAAAGTCTCGACCAACCTGACCATCGCCAGCACTGTTCTAGCATTCGCGCTGGCAATTACGAAGAGGGTCGATTCGCTCTGGATTGTACTGGGCGGGGCTTTAATCACGATGGCCGCGGGATAGAATGCGAGTCAGAGGCTGCTTTGTTTGCAGCATTCCTGACGCGAAGGGCCGTGATGCTACCTGCATCTCCTACCTGTGATCTCTACCTGTGAAACGTGCAAAACACGTGTAGGGAGGATGTTCGATACTATCTAAGTTGTTATCCTTTTTATGCGTGGTAGGTTGACACTGTGGAGATGTGCTCGGTGGGCCTATATTGCTTCTGAGCGCTTCCGTTATAGCAGGGGAATAGTTATGCCACCGCCGTTTCGATCCAAGCAGGAAGTCGTCATCAACGCGCCGCTGGAGGCAGTGTGGTCGTTCAGCATGGATCTGACCAAAATCCCCGAGTTCCATCCTCGCGTCTTCAAGGTTGATCTGCTTGCTGGAAAGGCGTTTCGCGAGCCGGGTGTGTCATATCAGTGCCATCTTTCTGGTGGGAAGCACACCTGCATTGAAAAGGACATCGAGATAGTCCCGCTGGAGAAGATCGTCACCGTAATGCCGCACGACACGTTTGGGATTAGCAAGATTCTCGACGACTACAGGGTGGAAACCACGTTTCAAAAACTCGGCAAGTCTTCAACAAAGGTGGAGATCAGCCATTACTACTCGACAAAAACCCTGAGGGCCATGCTCCTCAACCTGATCGCACGGGCCAAAATTGCTCGCGAGACTCAAGCAACTTTGAAGTCGGCCAAAGCTGCAATAGAAGCCGCTCAGCGCACAGGACCGAGGTGACCTCATCCTTACAATAGCGACGAGCTTGCGTCTTTTGTATTTTACAAAGGACGAACGGGCGTAAGGTCGTGCCCTGCCATTGCCTTGCCTCGACCCGTCTCGGAGCCGGGCTTCTCCTCCCGGACACGGACTGTCTCCTATTTCTTCCATTTCTTACGGGTCAATGCCTGCCGTCGGCTTCACCGCTGGATTGGTCTGTTTCACAAACAAGGGGCTCGCGCCACCAGCCCCGAGTATCCAATGAAACTATCCCACCTGCATTGCAGCGTACGTGACCTACGGGCTGCTGCTCTCTGGTTCGAGAAAGTGTGGCAAATCTCTCCTGTATTCAATAACGAGCGAATGGTGTGGCTTTCGTTCGGGGAGCTTGGTGTGATTCTCGATGCTGCGACCGACGATAGCATCGTTACGATAGGGTTTGACAGTAAGATTGCGATGCCGACTACCGTTCGGTCACGAGCCGAGGCGCAGAACCGATCGAAGCGCAAGACAAACCTTGGGGCACACGCACCGCTTATCTCAAGGGACCGGGCGGACTTACCATCGAAATCGAACAGTTCTTGAATCGCCCCTAAGATCGGCAGGGACGAAAGCGAGCCATGCGGATCCCGGGTGACGGGCAAGTTGGAAGTTGAGACTTGAAGTTATCGCACGCAACCTGTGATTCCTACCTGTGATCTCTACCTGTGAAACAGGTATAACGATTGTAGAGAGGCTCTTCGATACGGTTTAAGTCCTTTTCTTTTGTATGCGTGGTAGGCTGACACTGTGGAGATGTGCTCGGCGGCTTAGCTCCGGGACGGACGCGCGCTTGACTTCCGTAGAAAGTCATCCAGGGTGATGCCAGAGCGCGTACGCGGCAGATCGACGGCCCCCACGTCATGAAGCGGTACACCGGCAAGAAAATCGTGAACGCGCAGTGGCAGCCGTTCGAACTCTTGCGTGGAGATCTGTGTCATCCTAATCCCGTCTTTTGCCTTTGTCGGCTAGTCGGGCCCTACTGCCTTCGCGACCTACTCTCGACAGCGGCCCTCATCGGCTCGAGCACGAATCTGTTCAACCGCGCCCGCACGATTGGCGGGGCCAGGGGCGTCAGCGCGCGCGCAATCCCCTTGAGCTGAACGTCGGCGACGATCGAATATCGCGTCCCCTGCCCGGCGGCTTCGAGCCCAAACGTCGTGGCTCGCCTGCAAGGCAGTGACGCAAAACTGCGAGACGAGTATGTCGTCTACTCTGCCCATTTGGACCATCTCGGGATCGGCGAGCCGGTCAACGGAAAAAAAATCTACAACGGCGCATTAGACTACGCTTCTGGTTCAGCAACTCTTTTGGAAATTGCGCGTGCCTATAGCCAGATGAAACCGCATCCGCGTCGTTCCATCCTCTTTGTGTCCGTGACAGGAGAAGAGGAGGGGTTACTGGGTTCAGATTATTTTGCGCACTACCCCACAGTGGCGAAAGATGGGTTGGTCGCCAACATCAATATTGACGGCAACGCCGCTCTGCTCTGGCCCATCGAAGATGTAATCCCCCGTGGCAGCGAGCATTCGACTCTCGGTGCCGCGGCTCACGAAGCCGCCGACCGGCTCAAGCTCGACGTGAGCCCCGATCCCGTCCCAGACTTGGTATTTTTCATTCGCAGCGATCAGTATTCATTTGTGAAGCAGGGCATACCTTCGATCTTCTTCAGCGCCGGCATAAAGTCTGGCGACCCCAAGGTTAAGCCTGTGGAGATCATTACTAAATGGCGTCAGACCATCTACCACAAGCCCCAGGACGACATGAACCAACCATTCGACTTCGACTCCGGAGCGAAATTCGCACGCTGCGGCTTTCTCTTGGGGTACGTGGTAGCTCAGCGGAACGAGAAGCCAACATGGAATCCGGGGCTATGTGCTACATGCTTTCGAAGCGGGGCTATTTGAGCGATCGCGACGGTTCACCCATCCGAGGTCTTCATGGACGCTCAACCAATTGTGACCACGATCGAGTCGGCGCGACCGGGGAGCAAGTCCCGTAGCGGAGATTGGGCGCTCATCGGCTGGCTCGCCTTCGTACTCTTTTTTTTCACATCCTCGTGAGCGGCCGTTACGGGTATTTTGTCGACGAACTGTATTACCTCGCCTGTAGCCACCACTTGGACTGGGGCTACGTCGATCAAGCGCCGCTCGTTGCCGTGGTCACCTGGTTCGAACGCGTCACGCTGGGCGATTCGTTGCCTGCGCTGAGATTTCTGCCGGCGGTAGCAGCGGGACTGAATCACCGGGCTCATCGCCCGCGAGCTGGGTGCCCGGCGGTACGGCGTTGCGCTGTCCTGCATCGCCATCATCGTGGCGCCGCTTTATCTCGGCATCGACAGCCTGCTTACCATGAATGTGTTTGAGCCTTGCTTTTGGACGGGTTGCGCGCTGATCGTTTTGAAAATCTTCCATGGCGCCAGTCCGAAACTCTGGCTCCTGTTCGGGCTCGTTGCGGGTGTCGGCCTTCAGAACAAACATTCCACGCTGTTCTTCGGGTTCGGTCTGTTCCTCGGCCTGCTTCTAACCAAGCATCGCCGGCACTTCACGCAACCGTGGATTTGGCTTGGCAGTCTGGTTGCCTTCTTGATCTTTTTACCGAATCTCGTTTGGGAAATTCACCGGCACTTCCCAACCATTGAGCTGTTGCGCAGCGTCCAGGCAAGCGGGCGCAACACGGAGCTCAATTGGATCGTCTTTATCCTAACGCAGGCACTGATTATGCATCCGCTGTCCGCGCCGCTCTGGATCGCCGGGGTGGGGTATTTGCTGAGAGACCGCAACGGAATCGGCCTTCGCGTCCTCGGGTGGACCTTTCTGATCGTTTTGTTTTGCATGCTTGTCCTGCATGGCCGTATTTATTACATGGCGCCGGCTTACCCCATGTTGTTTGCCGCGGGAGCCGTTGGCTTTCAGGATTGGGTCGAGCGTCATTCGTGGACTTGGCTCAAACCAGCGTACCTTGCCGTGCTCGTCGTAACGGGAGCAATCTTCGCCCCCTTTGCATATTTCCCTATGCTGACTGTCGATCAATACATCGCCTATTCGAAATTCACGCATCTCGCGCCGCCGAAAATTGAAAACCACAAACAAGGCCCCCTGCCCCAACTTTACGCCGACCAGTTTGGCTGGAAAGAAATGGCCCAGGTGGTTGCCGAGGCCTATTTCAAGCTTCCCCTTGGCGACCGGGGACGATGCGCGATCTTTGGCCAGAACTACGGTCAGGCCGGTGCCATCGATTTCTTCGGTGCAAAGATGGGTTTGCCTCCCGCCATCTCCGGACACCAGAACTACTACTATTGGGGACCGCGCGGATACACGGGCGAATGCATGATCGTGATGGGCGACGAGTACAAAACCCTCTCGCAGAAATTTGACAGCGTGGAGGAAGTTGGCACCGTGTTCCATCCCCTCTCCATGCCGTATGAGCATTTCGACGTCTACCTGTGCCGCCGCCCGAGGTTTGGCCCTCTGCTGCAGGTCTGGCCGAAGCTTAAGAATTGGGACTAGGGCCGCCTTCGCGGCGCTCCCTCTCGACTCATAGAACCCTTGTTTCCGGCTGATGTCCTAACGGGGTCGGCCTAGCGACAGGCGGACTAGACTGTTGCAGCGTTGATCCGAACCGCGCTCGGACCGAAGGCCGAGTGCGAATTATAGAATGTGGTTTACGCGCTCGCCGGCCAACCGCAGCGAAGCTGGGCACGACAACGGATGCGTCGGTGAATTGCTCCCGAGAAAACCCGAGAAAACCAGAGAAAACCAGATTACGTCTTGTTTGCCGACCAACTCGACACAATCCCGGTGTGAGCGGATCAATTGCGCACGCAGGACTTCGGCAGGCCATAGTGCAGATCACGACAAGGGCTTACCGATCTCCCAATGATGTCCGAACGGATCGACGACTCTACCGATCCGCCAGCCATGTTGATTTCCCACCGGCCAAACGATGGCCGCCCCCGCCGCAACTGCCTTTGCGAACGCGTCATCTGGGTTGTCCTTGATTAGCACTATTCTTACGCTTCCGCCGCCAAGCGTCTCGGGACTGAAGTTCTTGTGCTCGGGAGACTCATCGGCCACCCAAAATTCTGCGCCATCGATGGAGAGGCGGGCGACAACCGCGCCATCAGGTGCATCGATACGATACACAACGTTTGCAGCAAAGGCGGATTTGTAGAATTCCACCGCTTCCGCTCCTCGTCGGACTGAGAGCATCGGGGATATCGAAGTTTTCAGCATTCTTTATTGGTCGATTGGAACGTCACAGTTCAATAACCACGCGGGAGTATTGTCGCCGATACGGCCAGACTGCCTACCACAGGTCATCGCCTCCCGCGTTTCTCGTTTGCCACTCCGCTTCGCGGAGGCAAAGAGCGCTTTTTCCCACGTGTCTTTGCGTTCTTCTCAATTCGCAGTTTCCACGCGGTTTGGAGTGCTCCCGTCAGTACATCCTTACTCGCTGCCGCCAGGCGAATATGGGTGTGTCCCATTTTTCCCCAGCCGCCGGGAATCGGCAGGAAAATCTCGGGCGCCTCGTCCACAAAGGCCGCCTGCTGCTCGAGCGTAAGCATCAGGTTTCCGTAGCCCTGTGCTTGCGAAGCCAGCGAGGCAAATTTCCTGCCACCTACACGAAAGGCCGGCAATCCTGCGTGAGAGTACTCTTCCACGCCCTCCAGGCTCAGCGCAATCCTGCGAAAATCTGCTGCGGTCATCGGGCGACTCCCATACGTCAGAGAGTATCTCACCATCAGTGGATGGCATGTGTCTACTGCTCCGGGCCAACTGCTTTTTACCGCGCCGCCCCAGCCACCGGATCCGAACGAAAGCCCGCATTGAAGGATACGATCCGCGCCATGCCTGGAATCGTCAACCGAATCATCGCCAAGTTCGACCTGGCGGCAGGCACACCGGTCGAAGCTGGGCAGCGGTTCCGGTATGTCCTTCACTGCCATATCGCGGAACACGAGGACAACGAAATGATGCGGCCCTTCGACGTGGTTGGGCCTTAAGCCCAGGCCTACCATCCCTATTTTTTGTAATCGCAAGCTCCGGAGGAGGAACAAGAAAGGCTCGGGCAGTCAGCCGCCCGAGCCCTCAACTACGCCACGACGAGCCAACAAGCCAACTGTTACGGATGATATTCAATGAGGGTCGAGTAGTTGCCCCCGCCTTTCGCCGGCGCCGTTACGCCAACCGCCCACATGCCACCGCCGGGAGTGGAGGTAATCGCTGCGAAGCCGGTGTCCGACCCCGTCCCGAGGCTCGGGCTCGAAACCACAGACCACACGCCGTTCTGACTTTGCAGGATGAGCGGATCGTGATTGGAAGTGTTGATGTCCCACCCGACTGCCCAGGTCGCGCCATCGGCCGTTGTCGCAGCGGCAAACTGGTCGTTTTCGCCGGTGCCCCCGTTGGGAGTTGTCTGTATGGATTCAGCGCCCGGTACTCCCGCAGCCACAAAGGTCGTGTAAGGCACGGTGTCCGTCTCTTGCTCGCCCACGACAGTCAGTATCGAAGACGTCGCCGTAACTCCGACAGGGAGTACCGAAGCGGAAGGATCGGCGGGGCTGGAGACAACGCTCCAACTAGTTGCGTTCCAGTGTTCGATAAGCGCTTGGTTGGGGAATCCGGCGCCAGCCTGGTGCCCGACAGCATAAACGTCGCCCGTGGCTTCGGTAAAGACCGAATAAATTTCCTAGGATTCTTTGGTGCAAAAGAGCTTTAGTCGCTTTGATCTCGGCGGGTCTTCGAAACACGTCCCTGCTTTTGTTGTGGAGACGTCACTACTGCCTTGGGCTTCTTGTGAAGGGCGTGAACGAGGAGAAACGGCAAGAGAAGGCAAGGACTTTTCGAGGCCGGGGAATGTAAGCGGGCAGGCTGGCCGCTTGCCTGCGATTCGTCGTTGTGATTTTCTTACCTGTCCGGCAGGTAAGAAGCTTGTGGCGGCATGCTCGATAGATGTCCAAGTTGTTCGTTTTCCTGTCGGTGGTGGGTTGACACGGATGGGCTCTACCGCGCGAGCCCGCCCTGCCATTTTGCGGTTTTTCAGACTGGCTGGCCGCGGCGTTGGTGCGTGTTTGACTTTCCTTCCGCCGCGCACCTAACATGACATCCGGTCATCCCGCGCGAAGCCGGAACGCGTGACCTTTCTCCCATCAAGGGCAAGGGGCGCATTTCAACTTCGGAGAGAGGTTTCAGCATGCAAGCACGGCGAATCTTGGGTCTTACACTCGTTCTTGTGGCGATTGGGGTTGCGCTGGCGCTGCATTTTTCGCCCTCTGCCGCGGCTCCCGTCGCGATCGGGCCGGGCGGCGTGAATGACGAACGCATCGCCTCCGACGCCACGACCGGAGTCAACTGGCTCGTAAACGGCCGCACCAACGATTCCAAGCACTTCAGCCCGCTCAAGCAAATCAACTCATCGAACGTCGCCAATCTGGGCCTGGCCTGGTATCTGGACTACGATGGTCAAATGGGCGTGGTTTCCGAACCCATCGTCGTGGATGGCGTTATTTACGCTGGCGCGCCCCTCTCGAAGGTTTATGCCGTGGACGCTGCCACCGGCAGGCTCATCTGGAAATACGATCCGCAAATCCGGCTGGATCAAGCCCTAAACGGCTCCTATTCCGCACGCACCAACGGCGGCGTGGCCGTCTGGAACGGAAAAGTCTACGTGGGTACGGGCGATTGCCGCCTCATTGCCATTGACGCCGCTACGTCCGCCAAAATCTGGGAAGCCACGGTTTGCGAGCCCACGCAAACGGGGATCACCGGGGCGCCTCGTGTGGCCAAAGGAAAAATCCTTATGGGCTACAACGGTTCGGACGATGCTGTCCGTGGCGCGCTCGCTGCTTACGACGCCGAGACTGGCAAAGAAGTTTGGCGTTTCTGGACGGTCCCCGGCGATCCCTCCAAGCCGTATGAAACCAAAGAACTCGAGATGGCCGCGAAAACCTGGAACGGCGAAGGCGCCTGGAAGATTGGCGGTGGCGATGTCTGGCACGCCATCACCTATGACGACGCCACGGGCTTGGTGATTTTTGGCACTGCGGGTGCGGATGTCGGTTACGGAGAATTGGCAGGCACGCAAATCACCGGGGAAAAACTTTTCTCGCAATGCATCATTGCCGTCAACGCGGAAACCGGAAAATACGTCTGGCATTTTCAGACCGGCACCGAGGGCGTGCACAACGAGAACAATCAAATTCTCATGGCCGACTTGATGATCAACGGCGAACGGCGCCACGTGGCGATGACCGCCCCCAAGAACGGATTCTTCTACATTCTCGACGCGAAAACCGGAAAGCTGCTTTCCGCCAAACCGCTGGTCGGAACGATTTGGGCTTCCGGTTACGACTTGCAAACGCAAAAGCCCATCCTCATTCCCGCTTCGCAAGGCGGCGGTCGCCAGTGGACCGTGCACAACTGGTGGCCCATGAGCTATGACACCCTCACCGGTCTTGTTTACATTCCCACCACCGATCGCCGCCCGGACAGCAAAGCTCCCGCCGAAGCTGGTGAAAGTGGCGAAGGCCTGTTTGGCCGCCTTCTCGCATGGGATCCTATCGCCGAGGCCGCGCGCTGGTCGGTCGAAGAAGAAATCGCCGTAAATGGCGGCGTTCTCTCGACCGCCGGGAACCTGGTTTTCCAGGGGCAGGGAAGCGGCGAATTTGCCGCCTATGCCGCCGACACGGGGAAAAAACTCTGGTCCATCCGGACGAAGTCTGCGATCGACTCGATTCCCGTGACCTTTTCCGCGAAGGGTGAGCAATACGTCATTACTTCGGTCGGTTGGGGCTCCGGCTCGCGCCTGTTCGCGCCCGCGCGCACCATGGCCACGCCCGAATCGAAGCGGGGTCCCACGCGTCTGTATGCTTTCAAGCTGGGCGCCAGCGTACCATTCCCCTATCCGCAAATCGAAGTTCCGCCCGTTCCGAAACCGCCGCGCCAAAAAGCCAGCGTGGACACCATTCGCAACGGCGAAAAACTTTACGTCTCGTTTTATTGTGAAGGCTGTCACTCGCCGGGCATTGACGGCAGCGGGGCTTGGGTGAAAGACGGCGCCGTCCCGGATTTGCGCTACGCCCCGCCGGAAGTCCATAAAGACTGGTATCAAATCGTGATGGGCGGCTCGCATTGGTCGAAGGGCATGCCCGGTCTCGCCGATCCGCCAAAGTTCGCCTTTCCCAACTCCCACTTGACGGTCCAGGAAGCCGAAGCGATTCATGCTTACGTCATCGACCAAGCCTGGAAAGCCTACAAAGGTGAACAGACCGCCGCGCACTCGGGGCGCGAGAACTACTAGGTGGCTTCATGAGGCGGCGCATTCCCGCAGCATCTGGGACTGGCTTCTCGTCGCTGCCGCCAGCGGCATCTTTGTCGTTTTTGCCGGGATGGCTCGCGTCCCGCGAATGGCCTTGCACCGGGGCCCCGCCGCGCTCTTGACGGCCGCGCTGCTCTTGCTGCTCTCGATCTGTACCTTGGCCCTCTGGCGCACCACCCGCTTCAATTAAAAAGACCGGGCCCTCGGGCTCGAGGCATCGGGGCTTGACCTAAGCAGCGGTCGGGACCAAGACGGAACGCTTCTCATCCTGCGTTTTCCCGAACGGTTCCACTTTGCAATCCTGCCCGCTTCGTTCTAGAGTGGCCTGGAGTCAGATGACCACCCTCTCGAAGGTGGAACAAGTCGATCTCGCCGGCGTGGGCCTCAACGCCACGGACACGCTCATTCCCGTTGCGCATTATCCGGCGCGCGGCACCAAAGTCGAAATTCGCCCCACTACCATTCTACCTGGCGGCCAAACCGCCACCGCCGTAGTCGCCTGCCAGCAATGGGGACTCCGCACGCGATACGTCGGAAAGGTGGGCGGGGACAGCGCGGCCGCGCTGCACGCTGCGGAATTCTCGCGCGTCGGCGTTGAAGCGCATCTCCTCACCGCGCCGGATTGCCCGAGCCAGCAAGCGTTCATCCTTGTGGACGATTCTGGCGAGCGCACCGTCTTGTGGCGGCGCGACCATCGCCTCGCCCTGCGTCCTGAAGAACTTCAACGCGATTGGGTCGTGAACGCGCGCGCGCTTCACCTTGACGGCCACGACACCGCAGCCGCCGCGCAAGCCGCCGCTTGGGCGCGCGCCTCGAGCGTTCCGGTCGTCGCCGACCTGGATGAACTCTATCCCGGCGTCGAAACGCTGCTGAAAAATGTAGACTATCTGATTACCAGCCGTGATATTCCCGGCAAGCTTGCGTCAACCGACGATTTGCAGAAATCCCTCCCCGCCGTCCATCGTCGCTTCGGCTGCCACCTCACCGCCGCCACACTGGGCATCGACGGCGTGCTCGCCTGGGACGGTGCGCAATTCCACTACTCCCCCGCGTTTCGGGTCGACACCGTCGACACCACCGGCGCCGGCGACCTCTTCCACGCCGGCTTCATCTACGCGCTTTTGCAAGGCTGGACCTTGCCGAAGCGACTCGACTTCGCTTGCGCTGCCGCCGCGCTCAACTGCACCAGCGTCGGCGCGCGCGGCGGCATCCATTCGCTTGCGAAGATCGCATCCTTGCTGCTCACGGGCCTTCGATATCCCGCGGCTTTCCGATTTTGAAGGTATGACAAAAGTCTCAACAGCAGTCTGCGTTTCCCTTGCTAACCGTTCCAAGCAATGCCAGAATGCTTGAATGCAAAAACCGTCGATGTTTGTGCTATCCATGCTTGCAACTGGAGCGATCTTCTGGCCTTCCGCTCAAGCGCAACAAGCGCCCGCTCCGGCAGCGCAAAATCCCCCTGCTAAAGCCGCTGCGCAGGCGACCGCCGCGACAGCCAAGAAACCGGGGACCAGCAAGTCCGGGCAAACTTCCGCCAGCCCAGCTCAGGCCGCTCTCACGCTTAACACCCCCAAGGACAAATTGAGCTACAGCATCGGCATGAATATCGGCAAGAGCCTTAAGAAGGATAGCGTGGACGTGGATCCCGCCATTCTGCTCCGCGGTATCAAGGATGTGCTCGGCGGTGGCAATCTACTCATGAACGACCAGGAAGCACAGTCGATTCTGACCAACCTGCAAGCCGATCTGCGCAAGAAGCAGGAAGAAGGGATTCAGCAGGTTGCCGAGACCAACAAGAAAGAAGGCGACGCGTTTTTGGCCGCCAACAAAGTCAAAGATGGTGTTGTCGCCCTCCCGAGCGGCCTGCAATACAAGATTCTCCAGGAGGGCACGGGGCCAAAGCCGACGGCGGCTGACACCGTCACGGTCAACTATCGCGGCACGCTCATCAACGGCACGGAATTCGACAGCTCTTACAAGCGCGGCCAGCCCGCGAGTTTTCCAGTGGGCGGAATCATCAAGGGTTGGACCGAAGCGCTGCTATTGATGCCGGTGGGATCCAAGTGGCAACTCTTTATTCCGGCGGACCTGGCCTACGGCCCGCGCCAAGCCGGCCCCACGATCGGTCCGAATTCCACGCTTGTATTCGAGGTTGAGTTGCTCTCCATCCAAGCGAAACCTGCGACTCCGCCCACTGCTCAACCGGCGGCAAATCCCGCGCCAACAGCAACCCCGCCGCCCGCTGCAAAGCCGACACCCAAACCGTAAGCATTTTTTGAAAGTTGTCTTTCGTTGTATGCTGCCTGTTATGGCGGAACGCGCAGTCTCTCCGCCGGAAGTGCCGCAAACCTCCCCGCGGGAGCACTCCCGGCGCCAACTTGAAGCCCTGCTCGAAGTGAGCGAGGCCATCGCGCAGCAGCGCGATCTCCCCGCGCTGTTCCATGATCTTGCCGCGCGTCTTCATTCCGTCATTGATTTCGACTTCCTCACCCTGGTTCTTCACGACGCCGCGAAGAACGTCATGCGCCTGCACATTCTCGAAAGCCGCATCCCCGTCGAGAAGCGCACCGGCAGTGAAGTGCCCCTCGAGGACACTCCTTCGGGGTGGGTGTGGCAGAACCAGCAGCCGTACTTGATCGACGATTTGGACCAGGAAACACGCTTTCCCCAGTTCATCGAACGGCTGCGCGGATATAACGTCCGTTCCATGGCGGTTATTCCGCTGACCACCGCGCAACATCGCCTCGGCACGCTATGCTTCGGGCACACCGTTGCGCAGCGCATCACGGATACCGAGCTTCAGTTCATGCAGCGCGTGGCCAGCCAGGTGGCAGTGGCGGTCGATAATGCGCTCAACCTGGAAACTTCCCAGGCCTACCAGAAGCAGCTCGCGCGCGAGCGCGACCGCTTTCGCGTGCTTCTCGAAGTCAACAATGTGCTCATCAGCAGCCGCGAACTCCCGGAGCTCTTCCCGGGCATTGTTTCCACGCTCGAGCGCGTCATCCACCACGACTACACCAGCCTGGCCCTTTTTGATCCTGCTTCGAAAACGCTGAGAATTTATGCCTTCTATTTCCCTTCCAACCAGAACATCTTCAAGCCGGACACCGTTGTTCCCCTGGAAAACACGCCCGCTGGCCGCGCCATTTCGACCGGACAGCCGTGCCTTGCGCGCGGCGCTGACCTCGACCACTACTCCAGTCAAGTCGTGAGCATTCTTCGCGCCGAAGGTTTGCAAGCGGTTTGCTGCGTGCCGCTCATCCATCGTGACCGCACCTTTGGCACGTTAAACCTCGCCAGCCGACGCCTCGATGCTTTCACTCGCGCGGACGTGGAACTGCTTCAGCCGGTCGGCGCGCAAATCGCCATCGCCGTCGAAAACGCACTCGCGTTCAAGGAAATCGACGCGCTGAAGGACAAGCTGGCCGTCGAAAAACTCTACCTCGAGGAAGAAATCCGTAGCGAGCTCAACTTTGAGGAGATTGTCGGCGAAAGCGCGGCGCTGAAGCGCGCTCTCGGCCAGGTGGAGCTTGCCGCTCCCGCTGCCACCACCGTTCTGCTGCTCGGCGAAACCGGCACCGGCAAGGAGCTTTTCGCGCGCGCCATCCACAATCTCAGTCCGCGCCGCGACCGCACCTTCGTGAAAATCAATTGCGCGGCGATTCCGTCCGGCCTGCTCGAGTCCGAGCTTTTTGGCCACGAGAAGGGAGCGTTCACCGGCGCCATCAACCAAAAAATCGGCCGTTTCGAGCTGGCCGACCGTGGCACGCTTTTCCTCGACGAAGTCGGCGACATTCCGCTCGAGCTTCAGCCCAAATTGCTTCGTGTCCTCCAGGAGCAGGAATTCGAGCGCCTCGGCGGAACTCGGACGCAGCGCGTGGATGTCCGCGTTGTCGCCGCCACCAATCTCGATCTCTCGAAACTGGTCGCGCAGCGCGCCTTCCGCAACGACCTCTATTACCGCCTGAATGTTTTCCCCATCCAAATTCCCGCGCTGCGCGAGCGCCACGAGGACATTCCCTTGCTCGTGCGTTACTTCGTGCAAAGATTCAGCCGCAGCCTCAATAAAGAGGTGCACTACATTCCTGCTGACGCCATGGAGGCCCTCGAGCGCTACTCCTGGCCCGGCAATGTCCGCGAACTCGAAAATCTCATTGAACGCGCGGTTCTTCTCTCTCCCGGCAAGGAGCTGCGCATCCCGCTCTCCGAACTCAAAGACGCTTCGGGCTCGGCCGCGGCTTCCGGCGCTGATGCTCCTTCCCCCTTTACCTCCTATGCCCCCTCTTCCTCCTTGCCCTCCTCGATTTCCACACTCGAGGAGGCTGAGCGCCAGCACATCTTGCGCGCGCTCAAGCAGACCGAGTGGCGCATCGCCGGCCCCAAAGGAGCCGCTACTTTGCTGGGCATGAAGCGCACCACGCTCCAGGCTCGCATGCGCAAACTCGGCATCCGCCGGCCGGTGTAGCCTTCTCCCGCGTTGCGTGAGCTTCCTTATCTAATCGTTATTTGGGGTATCGAGGTGGGAACCCGCCGCGAGGCGAGAACCACGGCTGCCGGGCGCTCGCCATGCCCGGTACTTTCATGGAAAGAGCAAAGACCCGCGCGGCTCGCTGTCGAAGCTACGGGCAAGCCGCTCCCTTGTCGAGTTGCTGCAACCTCTTGATCGCGGCGGTGTTGCGCTTCTCGGAGGCCACCAGCAACAGGACGCGGGCCTGCTTGCAGTTCTGGGGCACGCCGTCGCCCTTGATATAAAGTTCCGCCAACTCCACCGCTGCCTTGCTGTTTCCTGCTTGGACCTCGCCCCACAACTCATTCGGCGTCAGACCCGACTTTTTGGCCGAGGCGGTGCTCGACGTCGATGGAGCGGGCGCTGCTGCAGACGGCTTGCTTCCCTTGGTGGCGGTCCGAGGTTTGTCCCAAAACGGGTCTGCCGCCTGACCTTTCGTGACCAGGCTCGGAGTCGCGGCTTTCTTGTTCTTGAACGGAATCGGAGCTGGATCGGAGAAGACCCCCGCAACCGGATAGTTTGGTTTGGCGGCGGGGAGCGTCGCCGATGAAGTGTCAGGTGGCGGGGTCGGCACATCATTTCTCAAATCGGAAGAGTCCGTAACCGCGGGCTTGGGAGCGGCCTCCGTGCGGTGGTTCCAAAACTTCAGGACGAGCAGCATCACCGCAGCGGACATGCAAATTCCCAGAATGACTCCGCAAAGAAGCTGGCGCTTCTTTGCCGAGAGGTACCGCTGCAGAGGAACCAGTTCGACCAAGGACTCGAGTCCCTTGAAAGAGATCGGGGAAGACTTGGAATCTCCCGGCTCGGGGCCCGGCGTGGCTCCGGTTTCAAGGGAGAACATCGAGCGGCCGGCACGGGTCTTCGGCGGCTCAAGCGGTTCGCTTGGCAGCCGCGGCGGCGCTGTCATTGCCAGCGCAGGAGGCGGAAGCGCTTTTGCCTCTTCGGCGGTCCGGCCTTGGAAGGGCAGGAGCGGACGGTAGCCGCGAACCTTGGACACAAACCTGGCCACTCGGTCGGGTTCCCCGCCCTTTCTCTCGCGCGTCTTGATCGGGATGGGGTGCGTGATGGCCTCGCTCGCTCGCTTTGGCATGGCGGCGGTCACCAGCTGTCGAACAGGAGCTTCCTCTTCTTCAGGAATCTCCTCCACAACTTCGACCTCTTTCGGAATCTCGCGCGAAGGTTCTTCGGTACGCAGCCGCGAGAGCCATTTCTGAATTTGTTCGCGGCTTCCCTGGGACAGTTGCGTGAACCTCAAGCCCCCAACGGTTCTCGAAAGATCTGTCCACGCCACTTCGCCCATGGCTTCAATCCGGTCCTTGAGGTTGAAGGAAAACCAGAAATAGACCGGCAAGTTTCGAGGAATCGGTGTGACCGAGCTGAAGCTTAATCCCCCTTCGGAAACATTCAGGACTTTGCCCACTTCATCGCGCTCAATCTGGATGAAGGCGGGGTCGGCTGGCACTTTCCGCAAAAATCGACGGCGATTTTGTTCCATAAGTTTTCTCAGGAACCCCGGAAATTTTTTCGGACCAAACCCTTCAGAGAGCTGGGGAATCAACACGTTCCGAGCTAGCGAACCCGGGCCAAAGCGGGCTCACACAGCAGGGATCGTATTCTCTACCCTGGTTGGACATTTGGCAATCAAAAACCGTTTGCCTTTGCGGCTTACGTTCGAGCCACTTTTTGTAACCAGTCACCCCCCGACTTTCTCCTTTTTTTCGTCTCTGAGCCGCTAAAATCATTTTCTGCAGGGGGGAGTTTTGCCGCAACTAAATCCGGCTTCCGGGGTTAGACTTGCAAAGAGACTTGAGGATGTCTGCTGGACGCGGTTATCCTGGGGCCCCTCCTAGCCCATCCCAGCCGCGACACTCCTGGGGTGGAGGCTCATGGAAGCTGAGAAGCTGCGTGTCGCTCGTGAAAAGGTCACCCGTGTTTTCCGTTATCTGGAGGCGCTGAACCAGCATCGCAATCCTCCCAAGCGCCAGATTCGGGAACAGCCCTGGCATCTCTGGCTGCACGATTTGCCCACCCATTCCGCCATCCGGCATAACGCGGCTAGGTCCAGCCCAAGCTCGCTCAAAACAAAGGGCGGCGACGGTCAAAGCGAAGCGGCTTCGCCAAGCGCTATCTTTTCCCTGCGCGTCCAGCGGCCGCTGCTAACCCAGCCTCCCGAGCCTCCGAACGAGATTGTCTCCTGGCTGGAACCGGGCTGGGATGATCCTTTCCATTTCGCGCTGGTAGCCGAGTCGCGCGAGGAGCCGCAAGGGAATGGCGCGAGCTTAACCATACAGTTCGCCGGGGACCCGGCGCGCACTGCCGCGCTGCGGCGCTGGGCGGTGCTGCGTGACGAATGGGCTCGCAGCGAAAAGCCGGCGCGCCAGGCGATGCAGCTCTTCGAGACCTTTTATTCTCTTTATGGTCGGATCGACCGCGAGGCCGAACGCGTCGAGCTGATCCTCGGAGACGGCATCCTCAGCTGGCAGCGCGCCGAAGGCGCCATCTTCCACCCCGTTCTCTTACAGCGCCTGCAGCTTCAATTTGACGCCTCGGTTCCGGAATTCACTCTCTCCGAGGCGGAACATCCCGTCGAGCTTTACTCCGCTCTTTTCCAATCCATGGCCGATGTGGACGGGCGGGTCATCGGCCGTTGCCGCGAGGAGCTGGAGCAGGGCGGTTTTCATCCTTTGTACAACGGCACGACTTCCAATTTTCTCAAGCGAATGGTTGTGCAGCTGTCTCCGCGGGGAGAATTTCTCGAGGACTCCGCGCCCCGGGGCGAACAGCCCGATCCGCGCATCGGCCGCGACCCGGTTATCTTTTTGCGGCCTCGCACGCTAGGTTTTGCCGCAGCCATCGAAGGGATTCTTGCCGACGTTCGCACGCGCGAGGATCTCCCTTGGTCTCTCCTGAATATCGTTGGGGAAGAGTCGCCGATTCCCGATGCTGAGCCGGAAAATTCGGAAGCGTCGGAAAGCATCGCGGCGGAGAACGGCGTGGATGTTCTGCTCAGCAAGCCCGCCAATCCCGAACAGATTCGGATTGCGCGGCAACTGGAAGAGCACGGAGGCGTGCTAGTTCAAGGGCCTCCCGGCACCGGCAAAACACATACCATCGGAAATTTGATCGGGCACTTGCTGGCGCAGGGGAAAAGCGTTCTGGTTACCAGCCACACGACCAAAGCGTTGCGCATGGTTCGCCATCACATTGTTCCGGAATTGCGCCCGCTCTGCGTCAGCGTCCTCGAAAGCGATCTGGACAGCCGCAAACAATTGGAAAGCGCCGTTGGCGCGATCGCCGAGAGGCTCTCCCGCGCCGATGCGCGAGCCTTAGAAGGGGAGGCCAAGAAGTTCGAATCCCAGCGCCACGATCTCATGAAGAAGTTGCAAGAGCTTCGAAGTCAACTCTCGGAGGCTCGCGCCGACGAATATCGCGAAGTGACGCTCGGGGAAAAGCACTGGTCACCGGCCGACGCCGCGCGCAAAGTCTCGCAGGAGAAAGAGTTCTACGGCTGGGTTCCCGGGCCGGTCGCCGTGGTCGCTCCCCTGCCCCTTTCTTCGGGCGAGCTGACCGACCTCTACCGCACCAATGTTTCGCTGTCTGCCGAAGACGAAGCCGCGCTTTCCGGCCCGCTTCCTGAGATGCAGGACCTGCCGCGGCCCGAAGACTTCGACGCTTTCGTCAGCGAACGCAACCGGCTGGGCATGGAGGATCTGGATCTTCGCTCCGAACTGTGGCAATCCGGCGCTCCCGAGGGCACCACCGAAGAGTTCGAAGCGCTTATCGGGAATTTGACGCAAGCCGTCGCGCCTCTCTGCGGCAACGACAAGTGGAAACTCGCCGCCGTTTATGCGGGAAAGTACGCCGGCGCGCACCGCCAGCCTTGGGAGCAACTGGTCCATCTTGTGCGCAGCGTCCATCAGCAGGCGGCCAACGCCGAAGAGTCGTTAGTCAAATACGGCCCGCAGCTTCCCGAGGCTCCGGACCTCGAAGAGCAGCTGCGTGTGGCCACGGAAATCCTTGGTCACCTCGAGCAAGGCGGCAAAGTCGGCTCCTTCACGCTGCTCACCCACAAAGCCTGGAACCAATTCATCGATTCAGCAAAAGTGAACCGCGGCCGCCCGCGGTCTCTCGAGCATTTTCGCGCCCTGCACACGCTGGCCCAGCTCGAAAATCTGCGGCGCGAGCTTTCGGCGCGGTGGGACCGCCAGATGGCTCCGCTTGGTGCGCCGGCTTCCTCGCGGATGGGCGAACAGCCGGAAAAAACACTCATGCAGTACTGCGATTCCATCGAGGATTGCCTGAGCTGGCATGAACGGACTTGGCTTCCGCTCCAGCAGCAGCTTGCCGACCTCGGGTTTCGCTGGGAAAAATTTCTCGCCGAACAGCCCGCGGTCCTGGGAGCGGAAGGGGAATTGCTCCGCTTGGGGCAAGCCGTTTCCAATGCGCTGTTGCCCATTCTAGACTCGCGCTACAAAAAATTGCGGGTGCTCGAGCTCGAAGGAGAATTTCGCGATTTGAAGAGCCGCCACAAGCCCGCCCCGCGCAGCTCCCGCGCAGCCAAGATCCTCGTCCAGTTGCAGAAAGCCATTCACGAAGAGGATTGCCGCGCCTATCGCGAAGCTTATGATCTTCTTCTTGAACTGAAGAGCCGCCAGGCGGACCTCGATCTTCGCCGCGGGCTCCTCAGCAAACTGGAGAGCGCGGCGCCGGCGTGGGCCGCGGCGATTCGCAATCGCACCGGTGTGCATGGCCGCGGCGAGCCGCCGCGCGATCCGGCCGCCGCCTGGATTTGGCGCCAGCTCAATGACGAACTCGATCGCCGCGCCGAGGTTTCCCTCGAAGCGCTACAATCGAAAATCGAAAAGCTCCGCGAGCATCTTCGCCGCGTAACGGTCGACCTGATCGACTGCCGGGCCTGGTCCTGGCAGGCTCACCGCACTTCTCCTCGCCAGCGGCAAGCGCTGGTCGGCTGGCTCGACACCATTCGCAGAATCGGCAAGGGCCACGGCGTTCGCGTTTCTTTGCTTCGCGCGGAAGCCGCCCGAAAGATGTCCGAGTGTCGCAGCGCCGTTCCGGTCTGGGTCATGCCGCTCTCGCGAGTCGTCGAGAATTTCGATCCTCGTTTGACACGGTTCGACGTGGTCGTCATCGACGAGGCCAGCCAGAGCGACGTCATGGCGCTGGCGGCCCTCTATCTCGGCAAAACCGTGCTCGTCGTCGGGGACCACGAACAGGTCAGCCCGTCGGCTGTCGGCCAGGATCTCGGCATCATTCAAAACCTCATCTTTCAGTACCTGCAGGGCATCCCGAACTCCGATCTGTACGACGGCCAAATCTCGATTTACGACCTGGCGCGGCAATCGTTCGGCGGCACGACTTGTCTTGTCGAGCATTTCCGTTGCGTCCCGGAAATCATTCAGTTCAGCAACATGATTTCCTACGATTGGCGCATCAAGCCGCTGCGCGACGCCAGCCGTGTGCATGTGCTTCCTCACACGGTGGCCTATCGCGTTTCGGGTTCCAGCCGTGACGGCAAGGTCAATCGCCAGGAAGCCCTGGCCACGGCTGCGCTCATCGCCTCGGCGATGGAGCAGCGCGAGTATCAGCACAATGGTGCAGGTCAGCCGCTCAGCTTCGGCGTCGTGTCTCTTGTCGGCGATGAACAGGCGCTCGAGATCGACAACCTGTTGCGTGCGCATATCTCGCCCGATCGCTACGAGTTCCACCGCCTGCTCTGCGGCAACGCCGCGCAGTTCCAGGGCGATGAGCGCGACGTCATCTTTATCTCTCTTGTAGACACGGCTCAGCGCGGGCCGCTGTCCATGCGCGACCAGGAGCTTTTCAAGCAGCGCTTCAACGTCGCCGCCAGCCGCGCCCGCGACCAGATGTGGGTGGTCCATTCGCTCGATGCGCACAACGATTTGAAAGCCGAGGATCTCCGCCGCCTATTGATCGAGCATGCTCAGGATCCCAGCCGCCTGATGCGCGCGCTCGACGAAAAGGAAAAGCGCAGCCAATCTTCGTTTGAACGCGAAGTCATGAAGCGTCTCGAGGCCGCCGGGTACAACGTCGCTGCACAGTGGAAGGTGGGCTCCTTCCGCATCGATCTTGTCGTCGAAGGAAACGGCAAGCGTCTGGCCATCGAGTGCGACGGCGACCGCTATCATCCGCTCGAAAGGCTTCACGAAGACATGGACCGTCAGTCCATTCTCGAACGCATGGGCTGGATCTTCACGCGCATTCGCAGCACGGAATTCTTCCGCAATCCCGAGCGCACCATGAGGCCGGTCATCGAAAAGCTTCAGTCGCTCGACATCCCTTTCGACGCGAAACCACGCGCATCGCGCAAAAGCGCGGCTTCGCAAGCCCAGCCGCCGGGCCTGCCTTCGCAAGGATTGGTTGATCGCGTCGTCGCGCGCGCCGAAGAACTCCTGGCGTCTTGGGCCGGGCCGCAGGAATCCGCGGGCGATCGCCGCCGCGAGTCGCGCCAGGCCGTCGAGAAGGACTAGGCGACCAATTGAGGCGCTCTCAATCCGAGTTTTGCTGCCGGAAACGAAAGGCCGCCTGATTTTCTACTTTGCTTTTCTTGAACTGTAGGTTACATTCACCGGGCCCTGGCCCACCTCGAGGTGCTGATGAAACTGTTGCTGGGTGTGCCCGTGCTGTCTCTCGCCGTCTGTCTTTTCGCCGCAACGCCTTCCCCTTCGAGCCAAGCCAAATCCGGTGCCGTGGACCCTGGGGTGCGCGGTGGCCCGCCGGGCGCTGGCGGACCGCTGGCGGGTCTGACGGCGGATGAAACCGTTTTCTTCCAGGACGGTCAGTCCAGGTTCGGCGAAATCGAGACGGTCAAGGGAGGCCCGAACAACGGGCTCGGGCCGCGCTTCAACTCCAACCAGTGCCTCTCTTGCCACGCGCAGCCCAATATGGGCGGATCAAGCCCGGCACAGAACCCCTTGATCGCTGTCGCCACGCTCGATGGGGCTAAGAACACGGTGCCGTGGTTGATCGCGTCGAATGGGCCGGTCCGTGAGGCGCGCTTCAAGAAAAGTAACGGCGTTCCCGACGGCAATGTGCACGCGCTCTTCGTCATCACCGGTCGGCAAGACGCCCCCGGTTGCAATATCGCTCAATTTAGTTTCCTGCCTGCGGGAAATCCGCTCACCGGCCAAGGCGGAAATCCCAACATTATCTTCCGAATACCGACGCCGGTTTTTGGAGCCGGCCTGATCGAGGCGATCCCCGACTCGGCCATCCTCGCCAACCAGCAGGCCAATCGGGTCTTGAAGTCGTCGCTCGGCATCTCCGGGCACCCGAACGCGATCCTGAGCGGCAACGTAAACCGCAGTGGAAACGATGGCACCATCACTCGTTTCGGGTGGAAAGCGCAGAACAAATCCCTGCTCCTGTTTGCCGCCGAGGCCTACAACGTGGAAATGGGCATCACCAACGAACTGTTTCCTCAGGAGCGCGACGAGACTCCGTCCTGCATTTTGACAGCGACGCCGAACGACGCGCTCAACTTTACGACGCCTGCGACTTCCGCCACTTCCAATCCCGCGGTGATCTCCGACATTGAGGGCTTTGCCAACTTCATGCGCATGCTCGCTCCGCCCACGCCCGCGCCCGACACGCCCACCATGGCGAACGGACGAGCGAGCTTCATGAAAATTGGTTGCGCCCATTGCCACACGCCTTCGTTGAGCACGGGTAAGATGATTGCCAGTGGCTCTTCGACGGTTCCAAGCGCGGCACTGTCGAACCAAACAGCGCACCTCTTTTCCGACCTCCTTGTTCACCACATGGGAAAAGGCCTCGCCGACGGCATTACGCAAGGCGCCGCGGGCCCCGATGAGTTCCGGACCGCTCCGCTTTGGGGTGTCGGGCAACGCATCTTCTTCCTCCACGATGGACGTACGTCCAATTTGGTCGAAGCCATCCGGGCGCATAAGAGCAGAGGCAGCGAAGCCAATCGGGTGATCAATCAGTTCAATAAGTTGAGCACGGAGGAGCAACAGGGAATTATCGACTTCCTCCGCGCACTCTAGACGAAGCAGTGCTGATCGACTCCATTCGAATCGAGCTACTGGGGGTTGCCGAGGCTTGCCGAGAGAGGAGCTCGTTTCCCTTTTGTCCTGCGGCTCTCGAAGTACCTGAGTTTGGGGAAAGCCGCGACTTTTGCGCTTTGTTTTTCTCGGAGTGTAGGTTACATTTCACCGTGCCCTGGCCCGCCTCGAGGTGCTCATGAGACTCGTGTTTGGTGTGGCCGCTCTGGTTGTCGCTGGCTATGTTTTTGCTTCGAACCTTCCCGAAGCACCCACCGGCCTTGATAACAAAACCAACGGAATGGTGGACGACGCCACGCACGCCGCGGATCAAGCCAAGTTCGACGAGGTCGAACAGGTTCCCGATGGACTGGGACCGCTGTATAACGCGCAGTCCTGTCGCGAGTGCCATCAGAACCCCACTTCGGGCGGCTCCACACAGATCTCTGAATTGCGCGTGGGCCATCGCGGTTCCCACGGCAAGTTTGAGAATCCTGAAATCCCCATCGCTCGCGGCACCGAGATCATCAAGGGCCGCTCGCTCGTGAACGACCGCGCCATCTGCCCGAGCGCCGCCTTCCCGGTCACGGAGATTCAGGAGCGCGTCCCGGATTCGGAGCAAATCCGCACCTTCCGTGTTTCCCTAAACCTTTTAGGGGATGGATTTGTGGAGGCTGTCCCCGATCAGACTTTTGTGAACCTTGCGAAAGAGCAGTGCAACAAAGGCCACCACAAGATTTGCGGCCAGGTCCTCTACGTTCCTATCGTTGAAGCGCCCGGCCAGACCGGCGTCGGGCGCTTCGGATGGAAGGACCAGCAAGCGAGCCTGCTGTCCTTTGCCGCCGACGCGTACCTCAACGAAATGGGCATTACCAGCCGGCTGCAACCCGATGAAGTCACCAGTCTTTGCAACACGGCCAGGGAACCCAATGACCAGCCCGGGTCCGACGGCCTCTCCGACATCGATCGTTTCGCCCGTTTCATCCGTGCCAGCAAAGCCCCCGCACGCGACGCCCAGCTTGCCGCGACCCGTAACGCGAAGGAGGGCGCCGCGTTGTTCGCAAAAGTGGGCTGCGAGCAGTGTCATGTCGAGACGCTCGCCACCGCCTCGGCGGGCACGCAGCTGAACGGCGGCACTCTCACCGTTTCCGCCGCCTTGGGAGACAAACAGTTTCATCCCTACGCCGACTTCTTGCTTCACGATGTCGGCACGGGCGATGGGATTGTCCAGTCCATGACGGAGCACTACGGCAAGAAAATGTATTCGATCACCTGGAAAGACCTATCCATTCCGGCATTCGAAAGCACGGCCAACAAAATCCGTACTGCACCGCTATGGGGTGTGCGCCTGCACTCGCGCCTGATGCACGACGGCGCTGCGGTCACGCTGCTCGACGCCATTCGTCGCCACAAGGGAGAAGCCGAGCCGGTCACCGAGAAATTCGAAAAGCTCAAATCGAGCGAAAAGGAAGCACTTCTTGAGTTTCTCCGGTCGCTGTAGATCCGCTGAAATTCGTCCCCTAAACGGTGCAGTTCCTTGGGCTTAGTTCCTTAGGCTCGGCTGAGTTTGCCGTGGCTTCTTGCCCCTTCGGCCAGTGTAATTGTTTGCGCAAGGAACTCAGGAAGACTCCTTCCCCCGTCCTTACGCTTTGTTAGCCTGTAGATATAAAACGACATACCCCGCTCTGGGTCCTGTCAAAA
>Ga0310913_10000224_pt1 | contig 24460 bp, 20 predicted proteins | sample GREbulkMGOX082_FD_203447 | JGI IMG/M metagenome (GOLD analysis project Ga0310913, IMG submission 203447) | Lab enrichment of tropical soil microbial communities from Luquillo Experimental Forest, Puerto Rico - GRE.bulkMG.OX082 | ecosystem: Environmental > Terrestrial > Soil > Tropical forest >...
GGAAGGTTGTGAATGAAGACGGCGGCACCTGCAGCAACGCGCGGCTCAAAAATGTTGTAGTGGCCGGTAAGACAGGTACCGCCCAGGCGACTGATCGCGGACATAAAGACACAGTTGCGTGGTTTACGTGTTTCGCGCCGTTCGACAGTCCGAAATACGTCGTCGTAGTAATGGTGCAGGGTGGAGAACACGGCGGCAGTGTGGCTGGACCAATCGCAACTCGAATTCTCGAGCGCTCGTTGGCACTGGATGAAGGAAACTTTGATATGCAGGTGGCGTGGACCGCGCCGGCGCACCACGCGAATCCGTTTCAAATGGTGAAGGCGGTGAGTTACGCCGGAGGAAATCTGGGCGGTAGCGACGAAGAGAGCAATGACTCCTCTAGTGCCGACGTCCAAATGGCCAACGACAATGCCTCACCGGATGTCGAGCAGGAGCCCGACGCGCAGGGTCAGGTTTCTAAACGGGCGCGCGTAGTTCGCGCTGGTCCGGCGTCGGCACCGCGTCCGCTGAACTTTTTCGAACGCCTCTTTGGAGTTAAACGGCCCACACCGCCACCGGCGCCGACTCCAACGCGTCGTCGCTTTTAACAGTCAATGTCGATCTAAGGAGCAATGAAAAGTTTCTGCGAACTATTACCGCTCGGGATCGCGCAATCTTTCGTAATTTATGTTAGACAGAGTGAAGAAAATTTTAGGTCTCGGGTCACGCCGGACCGGAAACAAACTAGTAATCAGTGTGGAGAAGCTCGAGCGTCGCGTGGCGTTGCTCGAGAACAATCGTCTCGAAGAATATAGTGTCGAGCGGAGTGGGTCTCGACAGATCGTCGGCTCGGTTTATAAGGGCCGAGTCAAAAACATCGAGATGGGTTTGAAGGCGATGTTTGTCGACGTCGGCCTCGACAAAAATGCTTTTCTCCATTTTTGGGACGCGTTGCCGGCAGCGCTCGATAGCGGAATTGAAGAAGTCGATCGACCCTCGAAGAAGCAGCGCAAAAAAATTACGGTCAGAGATATTCCGAGCATCTATCCAGGTGGCTCCGAAGTGATCGTCCAAGTCACGAAAGGCCCAATCGGAACAAAAGGTCCGCGGGTGACGACGAACTTGAGCTTCGCCGGTCGCTATCTCGTTTTGATGCCGTTTAGCGACCGCAGCGGAATCTCGCGAAAGATTGAAGATCCAAAAGAGCGCATTCGGCTGCGGAAAATTCTGCGCGACCTCAATATTCCGGAGGGCATTGGTATCATCATTCGCACGGTTGGCGAAGGCCAGCGGGCCCGCTACTTCGTGCGCGATCTGCGCTTTTTGCTTGATCAATGGGCGCAAGTGGAACAACTGATTCGCGAGAAACCCGCGCCCTGCCGAATCTTTGAAGAACCCGATCTGGTTGAACGAACGGTGCGTGATTTTCTGACCGAAGAGATCGACGAAGTGCTTTGCGACGACCGCGAGGCGCTCGACCGGATGACTCAGCTGGTCGAAAAAATCTCCCGGCGCGCGCGGAACCGTTTGAAGTTTTATAACGGCGCTACGCCGATCTTCGAAGCGCTCGGGATCCAAAAGCAAATCGACGACGCGTTTCACCGCCAAGTTTGGTTGAAGTGCGGCGGTTACATCGTGATCGACGAAACGGAAGCGCTGGTGGCGGTCGACGTGAACACGGGCCGAAACAAAGGTGGACGCGATGTCGACAAGACAATTCTGCAGACAAACCTGGAAGCAGCGGACGAAATCGCGCGTCAATTGCGACTACGAAATATCGGCGGCCTAATCATCGCTGATTTCATCGACATGAAGAACCGAAAAGATCAGCAGGCCGTATTCAATTTGATGAAGGAGCGGCTGAAACGCGATAAAGCGAAAACGCACGTGCTCCCGATTTCACAGCTCGGTTTGATGGAGATGACGCGGCAACGCGCGCAGGAAAGTTTGAGCGACACGATTTACGAAAATTGTCCGTACTGCGGCGGTCGCGGGGTGGTCAAAACTTCAATGACCACGAGCGTGGAACTTCATCGCACTCTGAACACCGTGATGCGAAAGTATCAGGACAGTGTCCATGATTTTCGCGTCATCGTGAATCCAGATGTCCTAAAGCGTTTGAAAGAAGAGGATGAGGAGCTCCTCATCGAGCTCGAGCGCCGTTATGCGGGGCGTTTAATGTTTCGCGGTGATCCGACTTATCACCACGAGAAATTCATTGTGACCGACGCGAATACCGGCAGCGAGTTAAAATCATAGCTAGGCAGCGGCGGCCTGCGGCCGATTTATAGAACTTATAAACGATTGATATTCAATCGCTGCACCTCCCTCGTTTAGCTGGGAATGATTTTTCGGGTTGACCTGCAGACGTCGACTTGTTAGAAGCGCCGGGAGTGGGGCAAAAAAAGGCTAAAATTTGGTGCTTGACGCCGGGTCTCCGTTTCGTGTTAAAAGCACGGGTGCACTGAAAACACCCAATTTGGTCCTGATTAGCCTGAAACAGCCTGTAAAAAAGAATTGATTTTTTTATTGACCAACTTCTGCAGAAACCCTAAACGCATAGCCAAGTTATGAAAAAACTGACCTTAACCTTTTGCGTATTATTCGCACTCCTTGTAGTGGCGCCGGCTATTTACGCCGACGGTCCGGAGAGAACTTCCGGCAAAGAAAAAGAAGTGATGCAGCCGGCACCGCCGGTGTGCGATTTTTATCGCGCTCACGAGTGGGACCTGGGTATTTGGGGCGCCTACGCCTTTGGCGGCACGACCGGCCAGTTCGATGTGCCGAATGAGGACCCGTTCTTGACCAGCATCGGGGGAGGACCATTCGGTCCGGAAGCGGATCCAACCCTTAACGGGCATGAGCCGCAAATCTCCAACTTTAATGAGCATATCAATATCGGCCAGGTCAGTCAAAACGAATTGTTTGGCCGCGATGATGTGTTCGGCGGCGGTGTCGACGTTAAATATTTCTGGAGCCGATACTTTGGCGCCGGTCTCGAAGCTGTCGGCCTTGCCGCGAAGAGGAATTTTGCCGGGGGCGGTTTGGCCACGATAACGGCCCGCTATCCGTTGGGCCGCTTCGCGCCATATGCCACTGGCGGTCTTGGTTTCATTGATGGCGGTTCGACGGAGTTTAAGTTTTTCAACGAGGACCTCACCTTTGCTGGCGGTAATGTTTCGCACGAGCGCGAGTTCTGGACAGTTGATCCTGTTAACAATCACCATCTCAGAGGGCTCGGTCAGATCGGTGCCGGCATGGAATACCGCCTAACCTGCCACATTGGCTTAATGGCGGACTTCACTTGGAACTTCGTTTTCGGTCAGGAAGATCATGGGGATAGATTTCGAGCCGTGACACATCAGGCTACCACGGACACCGATCAATTCGGAAATCCGATTAGACCAGCCGTAAATGTGACCAGGGCATTTGAATTGATACCCGGTCACGGCAGTGACGATCAAGATTTCGGGATGGCACGATTTGGTGTCACCTTTTCCTACTAAGGCGAGAAAAAGCGTAATTTAAACGCCGGAACGCTTCCAAGCGTTCCGGCGTTTTGCTTTTGTAAGCTTCCGTTCGGCGCGTGAAGGTCGGCACGTCTACCCGGTGGAGTCGGCTTGGAGGTTTGCGAAGCGCGTCGGCCGCGCGAAATTGAAGCGATGTCCTTTGCGTCAACGCTCGATAAGCTGGCTCTGCACAAGTCGACTGTGGTTCGCCGCTTCGAGCAACTGATTGCGCCCAAATCCGATTCCGAGCTGGAGTCAATGGCGCAAACTTCTCGAGCGCTCACGCTTCAACATTTCGGCAGGACGATGCGTCTCTTTGCGCCGCTCTATCTGTCGAACGAATGCATCAACAATTGTCACTATTGCGGCTTCTCGCGGGACAATCCGATCTTGCGAGTGACGCTTAGTCTGGAGGAGGTCGCGGCTGAAGCCCGCTATCTTCAAGAAGCCGGCTTTCGTCAGATCTTGCTCGTCTCGGGCGAGCATCCAAGATTTGTTAGCGACGATTATCTCGTCGACTGCGTTCGCGCCCTTGCGTCCGACTTTTCATCGATTGCGATCGAAGTCGGGCCGATGCCGACTGAAGCTTATGTCGCAATCGTTTGTGCTGGCGCGGAGGGTCTTGTCGTCTATCAGGAGACCTACCAGCGCGCGGTTTACGCGGAGCTTCATACCGCAGGTCCAAAGCGCGACTTTGATTACCGGCTGGATTGTCCGGAACGCGCATACGCTGCGGGATTTCGCCGGATCGGTATCGGTGCGCTTCTCGGCTTGTGGCGTTGGCAGGACGAGGCAGTGGCCCTGGCGGCGCACGTTGACTATTTGTTGCGCCGCTGCTGGCAGGCTCAAATCACCGTAAGTTTGCCGCGGCTACGACCTGCTGCCGGCGGATTTAAGCCGCTGTTTTCGATCAGTGATCGCGAATTAGCACAATTGGTTTGCGCGTTGCGGATCAGCTTTCCGCAAGTGGGAATCGTCTTGAGTACTCGCGAACGGCCTTCTTTGCGGGATGCGCTCGTTTCGTTGGGCGTGACAATGATGAGCGCTGGCAGCCATACCGAGCCGGGCGGCTACACCCGCCGTGGGATCGAGCATCTCCACCAGACCGTCCGCGGCCGGATCATGCCACCGGAATTTCAGGGCGGCGAAGACCAACTGGCTACCGGCCAATTTGAAATCAGCGACGACCGGCCCCCGGACAGAATTGCAACCATCTTGCGCGAGCGCGGCTTCGAGCCGGTTTGGAAGGACTGGGACCAGGCAATTTCCAAATGATACGGATCTCGCTCAATGGCGAGGCAACAGATTCGCGCGGCGCGCAAACCGTGGACGATCTCGTTCGCCGTTTTGAGCTGCCGCCCGAGGCAGTCCTAATTGAACACAACGGCGTCGCATTGCACCGACGCGAGTGGCAGCAAAGAGCGTTGGCGGAAGGAGACCGGATCGAAATTATTCGCGTTGTCGCCGGCGGTTAGCGCGCCGCTTTAACGACCACCCGCATTCCATCTCGTCGGACCACCTTTATCGAAGTGTTGGGCGGAATGAATTCGCCCTGCGTTACGACGTCAACGGTTTGATCGAGAAAACGCGCCTTGCCGCTTGGGCGCAGGATCGACAACGACACACCTTCCATACCTGGCGAAAGATCGATCGCTGTGACAAACTCGCGCGGAACGCCGGCCAACGATGGCCCTGGCGGATTCGAAATCATCAGCGCAAACCGCCGGTAGACACTCGTCTTCGGTAAATATCTCGCGAGCAAGGCAATCACAATCGCGGCGCCGATCAGTGCTAGGAAAAGATTCAGGAGCGGCACGGCCACCGTTCGTCCAGTCGGAAAAAATGTTTCACCTGGATAGCGATCAATCATCGCCCAGAACAACGAAGCCAAAATCAGAAAGACACCCACAACTCCAAAAACGATTGTCGTGTGCGCGAAGAAAAGAATTTCAATGATCACTAGAATTACGCCCAAGATGAAAAGCGCCATCACTTCCCAGCCCGCCAGGCCAGCGAGATAATGGCCGAGAAAAAAGAGCGCGAAGCAGATCGCCGAAATGATTCCGGGCATCGTGGCACCGGGAATCTTGAATTCGAGATACGCTCCAAGAATTCCGCCAAGCAGCAACAACGGCGCGAGAGAGGTGATCCAAAAAGCCAGCTGCTCGAAACCGGTCGGCCCGAGTGAAATAGCCTTACCTTTCAGACCGGCTTTCTGCATGAGACCGACAACGGAGTCGGCGATACCGTCGGCGAGCAACGGTTTGCCATTGAACTTCTCGGTTGCTTCCTGCGCGTTCAATGTCAGCAACGTCCCTTTCGGATGCACGACCCGATCGCCGATTTTGACCTCCTTATCTTTATTCATAAACGCTTCGCCAACGTCCGGACTATGACCATTTTTCAAGGCGGAGCTGCGGATCAATGCCGACCAATACGAAATCGTCTTCTCACGCTGAGTAACCGGAAGATCTTCGCCCGTTGGCAACACTGGCGCGGCCGCGCCGATCGCGCTGACCGGCGCCATGTAAATGTGCTGCGTCGCTAAAGCGATCAGCGCGCCGGCCGATCCGGCATTCGAATTGATAAATGTATAAGTCGGAATCGTTGCCCGATTCAATGCGCTCGAAATTTCTTCGGCACTGTCAAGTCGGCCGCCGTAAGTGTTCATCTCGAAAATAATAGCGCTCGCCCCGCTGCTTTCGGCGACTTTCTCCGCCCGGCGCAAAAACATCAGGAGTGACGGCGAGATTTCTCCGCGGAGCGGGACGACTACGACGTCACCTTTGTGAACTACGTCCCGCGCTTGAGCGATGCCCCCTGCCGACAGGATCGCGATCAGAACCAGGCTCGCCAATTTCTTCATTACTTGGAAACCGCTTCAGCGCTGAGTAAATTTTGGCATCGCTTCAGGGAGCAAACGAGCGAAAAATAAAAAGCCCACGTGATTCCTTCAGAAACAGTTGAGCAAGTCGCGGCCGCAAACGACATCGTGGAAGTAATTGGCTCCTACTTTCCGCTGAAACGCGCCGGGGCGAATTTCAAGGCACTCTGCCCCTTTCATCAGGAAAAAACGCCATCGTTTCATGTCAGTCCACAACGCCAAACGTTTCACTGTTTTGGCTGCGGTGTCGGGGGAAGCGTCTTCCGTTTTGTCATGGAATACGAGCACGTCGATTTTCCGTCGGCTGTGCGGAAATTGGCGGCGCGGGTCGGAATTCCGATTGTGGAGGAACGAGCGGGCACCGACGGAGATCGACAACATGAAGTGCGCCGGACCTTGCTAAAGTTGCACGCCGAAGCTGCCGATTGGTTCCACAATAATCTTTTGAAGAAACAATTCGCGGAACCGGCGCGCGAATATTTGAAAAAACGCGGTATCGACAAAACGGTGGCCAAAAATTGGCAGCTCGGCTTTGCACCGGACAGCTGGGATACTTTCTTAAAATGGGCCCTTGAGCGCGGTTATTTCCTGACTCAGCTTTTAGAAAGCGGACTGGTCAAGCCGCGCGATGAAGAGCGCCCGGGTAACGAAGTTTACGACCGGTTCCGCGGCCGGATCATCTTCCCGATTTGCAACGATGTTGGTGAAGTGATTGCCTTCAGCGGTCGTTCGCTCGAGTCTGATCCTCAGGTCGCGAAATATTTAAATTCGCCGGAAACGCCGCTCTTTCGGAAAGGGCGGGTGCTTTTCGGGCTGCACAGAACCAAGCGAGCGTTGATCGAAGCGAACTGCGCGATTGTTTGCGAAGGGCAGCTCGATCTCATCTCCTTGTTCGAAGCCGGAATCAAGAACGTTGTCGCGCCACAAGGCACCGCATTCACCGAACATCAGGCCCGAATTCTGAAGCGTTTTGTTGATGAAGTTGTCCTTTGTTTCGACGCCGACCAGGCGGGACAAAAAGCGGCCGCGCATTCACTCGACGCGCTCCTCCAAAACGATCTTGTTGTTCGCGTAGTCGACATGCCGCCAGGTGAAGATCCCGATTCGCTTGTTCGACGGGATGGAAAGGAAAATTTCGAAAAGCGGGTCGCGTTGGCACGGGATTTTTTTGATTATTGGATCGATCGAGAACTGGTGAATGTCGATTTAAGCTCGCTGAGCGCTAAAATGCAGGTCGCACGCAAGTTGGCTGAAATCCTGGGGCAGGTTCGTGACTCGCTGATGCGGGGAGAAGTGTCGAACAAGATGAGTGCGCGACTTGGCGTTCCTCGGTCCGAGTTCGAAAGGCTTATTCCAAAGCCGAGAATGGATGGAGCTCGGGAAAGTGCGGCCGCGAGCCCTGACGGCAGTGTGTCGCCGCGCCACGAGATCGCCGTGCTTTGCTTGCTCGCATTGCGCGATGACGCGGCTCGTAAGTTTCTTCGAGAGCAAAACTGGCGGGAAGTGTCGGAGCAGATTTCGGGGACAGAGTTATTGGTTCGAATTCTCGAGGCGGACATTCGCCCAGACGATCCGGCCTCTCTCAACTCGTTCATGTCGCAATTGAGCGCAGAGCAGGAGGGTCTGGTTTCTGCTTGGCTGATGCAAAAGATGCCGGCGAACGCGATAGCAGTCGCAGAAGGGTGGTGGAGAGGCCTAATTCGGGCGACTTTACGCCGGCAGCTTGAGGTTGCCGAAAACCGAATCCGCCTCCCCCAGTTAAGCACGGGTGATGTCGTTAATTTGCAGAAAGAAATTGTTGACCTGCGGGAGCAACTCCACCAGATTTCTCAGCTTTCGTCTGTTCCCGAGGCCGGCCAGTAACTGGCGATCTTATTGGGGCGTTGATCGAAGGCCGCGAACCTTAACCCACAAGTCTTGGCTAGGCACTCGAAAGCGATGAGACGCTTTCGCCGATCACCGGCGAAGCGCACCAAATTTAAGCGGGCGCACCGCAAGGAAGTGCCAAAAATTTCCGCGCCACGACTACAGGGCGCGACAACAATTGCGGCAGTTAAATCCGAATCGATTACCAAACTTGTGTCCGCGCGTGGAACCAGCGCGGACACATTGTTGAACGCGAAAAGGGAAGCGGGCGCCGCGAACGAAATTCAGATTCGCCTGCGTGAATTGATCAAACTTGCTAAGGAACAGGGCTATCTGACGTTCGATGATCTGAATGAAGCTCTACCGGATGGAATTACTGACGCGAACGAGCTCGATGCGATTCTGACGCGGCTGCGCCGAATGGAAATCGACGTCATTGACGCGTCCGACGTCGACCGCCATAAGGAAGTTAAGAAGGACCTCGATGAGGAGGAGGAAGAAAAGCCCGAGACGAGGCTCGACATTCTCGACGATCCGGTCCGGATGTATCTGAAACAAATGGGTCAGGTACCGCTTCTGACCCGGGAACAGGAGGTGGAAATCTCGAAGCGCATCGAAGAAGCGGAAAACATGGTGCAAAAGCATATTAATCGCTTCGGATTCACCGCCCGCGCGCATCTCGATCTTGCCCAAAAACTCACGGAGGGCCGCGAACGATTCGACCGCGTCATTCTCGATAAGAAAATCGAGAGCCGCGAACGTTACATGAAAATTCTTCCGCGCTTGTGCAAGCAGGTGGAGAAAATAAGCGACACGATTACGCAGAACTACGCGAAGCTCTCGGGCGGTCCGAAAAAAGACACAAACCGGCTGAAAGCATTTAATCGAACGCTCGCGGCGGTCCAACGTCTCTATCCAAAATTTTATTTTAAACAAAAGGTCACCGAAGAATTTGTCCATCTGGCGGACGAGCACTATCACACCCTACTGACAGTCCGACATGAAGGGGCGAAGCAGCGGCGTGCAGGGGCGCGTTCGCCCACGGGAGTTAAATTGCGTGAACTCGAAAAATCGCTCTGGCTGTCAGTCGATGAATACGCGGACCAATATCAGTCGCTAAAAAGCTGGCTGCGAAAGGCGCTTCGGGCCAAGACCGAAATGGTTGAGGCGAACCTTAGACTCGTCATCTCGATCGCCAAAAAATATACGAACCGCGGCTTGTCATTTTTAGACCTCATTCAGGAAGGCAACATGGGTCTGATGAAAGCGGTCGAGAAATTCGAGTATCGCCGAGGCTACAAATTTTCGACCTACGCCACTTGGTGGATTCGCCAGGCCATCACTCGCTCGATCGCCGATCAGGCGCGGACCATTCGAATTCCAGTGCACATGATCGAGACGATCAACAAATTGATGCGCGTTCAGAAACAATTGGTTCAGGAATATGGACGTGAACCCACCCCAGAAGAAGTGGCGGAGGAAATCCTGTTGCCGGTCGATCGCGTACGTGCGGTCTTGAAGATGGCGCAGCAACCGATTTCGCTGCAATCGCCAGTCGGCGAAAGCGAAGAGACGAACTTTGGCGATTTCATCGAAGACAAAGGCGCCGAAAACCCGTGCGACATGACTGCGATTGTGCTGCTCAAAGAAAAGATCAAAGACGTTCTCGAGACGTTGACCGAACGCGAGCGCCAGGTCCTCGAACAACGTTTTGGCTTGGTAGACGGGTACAGCCGAACTTTGGAAGAAGTTGGTCGCCAATTCAGAGTGACCCGGGAGCGCATCCGGCAGATCGAAGCGAAAGCTTTGCGCAAGATGCGACATCCGACGCGTATTCGTCAACTCGAAGGCTTCTTGGAAGCGCCTGAAGTGTAAGACGTTGTCGGACGGACAACGCGCGCAACTTTTGGAAGCAGAATTTGTTCAATTCGCGACGATGAAACGCGAAGACGACCAGCAACTGTGGGATCTCCTTGGCCAAACGCAGACAGCGGAGCTTTCTCCTTTGTTCGCGCGCAACGTTGTTCGGACAGTTCGGGAACGGCCGCAACAGTCGGAATGGCTGCGCGGTTGGCTTAGCCCGAGAAAACTTATTCCGACGACGGCTTTGGCGGGGGCGGTGCTCGCCGCGATGCTACTAATGCATCGGTTGGCACCTCTCAAGCCGGCGGATAGGGTCCCGGATGCCGTTGCAGCGATCGATCCCCAAGATTACGACGTCGTAGCGGATCTGGACGAATTGATGGCCGCAGACGAGAGCAGCCTGTGGGAAGACGATACGCAAACATTGTAAGCACAATCGCAGTGCTTGAGGTTGTGGCTTTCGGCTCGGAGCTGGCGAATGCACAGCCCAAGGGCGGCAATGCTGGCAGGATGCCGCCTCCACACCATGGCCCTGATTTTCGAACTACGCACGACCGCTGGATGGCAATGCCTCCAGAAGATCGACAAGCTTTTCGCAGAAACGCCGAACGCTGGATGCAGTTGGGGCCCGAAGAACGAATGATCATGCGCGAGCGCGAGAAGACTTACCGTCAGCGCGTCCAGCGTGAAGTCGACGCTGCGTTGCGCGATACGGGTTTGCGTTTGGAGGGCGAAAAGCGCGCGCAATTCGAACAGCGTTATATGCAGGAGCGGCGCCGGATTGAACAGTCGCTGCAGCAGGAGATCGATTCGAAGCGCCGGCAACAACTGCCGGCATTGCAGGAACGTTTGAAGAACGAATTTCAAGAACCGTCGCCCGCGGCTGCGTCGACCTCTGCTCCGACTGGCTCCAGCTCCCCTAAAAAATAGCCGCCGCCCTGAGTTCGTTCCTCGCCGGCCGTGAAGGAATCTGAGCCTAAGCTCGGTTTTAATGCCAATACCGGTAATGCCGGTAGTACCGGTGCGGATAGTAGTAGTGGTGACCGTGGTACCAATGGAATGACGGTCCAATGTAGACGGAAGGCCCATAATAGCCGTAGTACGGATATGGGTAGCCGTACCCATAATAAGGATAATATGGATAGGCGATCGGGTATCCGAACCCAATACCGACCGCAACACCAGCATTAGAACTCGGCGCCAATGCAAATGCGAAAGCACCCATGGCCAACGCAATCAAAGTCAACTTCTTCATGTTTTTTTCCTTCACCGTCCCAAAGCTTCAGCAATTGAACCAAATGTGAGGCGAAAAGTTTCTTGGATTATTCACGCCGCGGCGGCAGCCACGTATTTTGGGTAACCGGTGATGCAAATATCGCCTCCGATTTTGTCAAACCTTACTCGCTCGAGACGCGCCCCTGCGCTTGTTCGAATCGCGCCTTGGCCGGCGAACGCGGGAATTGGACCGCCTGTGAAAATCGGAGCGATGTAAATCTGCACCTTGTCGATTAGTCGTTCGTCCAGCGCTTCACCGAGAACGTTTCCGCCGCCTTCGATCATCACGCTCGTGATATTTTTCGATCCAAGGTCTGCCAAAATGGTCGCCAGCGTTTGATTTCGATAAACGCGCGTGTCCTTCCTCAAGCGATCGGTAAAAACATGCGCATTGCGCGGCAGTTTACCCGAACGGGTGATCACGACCCGCGCGGGCTGGCGCGTTTTCGATCCGGTCCGCGCAGTTAATCGAGGGTTGTCGCGCCGAATCGTTTCAGCGCCGACGAGAATCGCGTCGATTCGTGCGCGCAGCTCGTGCACGTAACGCCGCGCGCTTGGACTCGTCATCCAGCGCGATTCCGTTTTCGGGCGAGTCAGTCGTCCATCCAAACTCATACCGCATTTTGCAATTACGAGCGGAATTCCGGTCGCAATCCATTTATTAAATGCCTCGTTTAAAACAGCGCATTCTTCCGCGAGCACGCCCGTTCTGACCTCGATGCCGGCATTAACCAAAAGGTCGCTGCCAGCGCCGCGATGTCGTGGATTGGGATCTGTCGCGCCAATTACGACTGTCTTTATTCCTGTGCGAACGATTTCATCTGTGCACGGACCCGTCTTGCCCTTTGTCGAGCACGGTTCCAGCGTGACGTAGAGGGTCGAGTCTTTCGGAAATTTTCCGCGGACCTTTCGAATGCATTCAATTTCCGCGTGAGGTTTGCCCGCCTGCCGATGGTGTCCGCGTGCGATGATTCGATTCTGAACGACTAGAAGCGCGCCTACTGCGGGGTTTGGGCTTGTTTCTCCGAGAGATTTCCGCGCCTCGGTCAGCGCGATACGCATGAATCGCTCATCGTCGCTCATATGCCCTGCTGAAATATTGGAGCAAGCAGACCATGAGCAAATGTTTTTGGCTGTGTGGAACTTTGTCCCTTCCGGATCGATCCATCGGGCAGATGATGTGACGCGATGTCTCAACCATGATGCAGTTCTGCAAATTCAGATAAACCCCTAACTGGATAGTGTTAAGCCACTTATGTCTTACGTTGACTTGCGATCAGAGCCGGTACGCTGCGAGCTTGGGCGAAGAACAGCTAATTTTTTCATTCAAATAAGAAAAACCTATGCATCTAATTCGTTACCAAACTCCCGAGCTGTTGAATTGGTCGGCACTGGATCGCTGGAGCAATCTGCGCGACGAGCTTAATTCGCTCTTCAATCTGCCGTTTTGGGCAAACTTCAATCGTCAGGACCTTATCAGCGGATGGTCTCCGGTACTCGATCTTTATGAGAACAACGACAACGCCGTGGCTGTTCTCGAGCTGCCCGGACTGCGCAAAGAGGACATCGAGATTTCGCTCCACGATGGAACTCTGACCATCGCAGGCGAGCGCAAAAGCTCGTCATCCAACGGCGAAAAAGTCGAGCGCACCGAGCGCTATGTCGGCAGTTTTCACCGCAGCATCACCTTGCCTGCTCAAGTCGACGCCAACAAAGTGGGCGCGACCTATCGCGACGGCATTTTGACGGTGACATTGCCGAAAGCGGAGGAAGCGAAACCGAGGCGTATCCAAGTCGCAGGTTAAGCAGCAAAAACAATTCTCAAGAAAGGAACAAGTCCATGAATACAACTGTCCGTAAAACTGGCCAAACCGAACAGTTCATCGCTCCGGCAGCCAGCGTGCTGGAAAACGGAGACGGCTACCTGTTGCAGGTGGAAATGCCGGGTGTGAACAGGGACGGCCTTGAAATTTCGACCGAAGGCAACGAGCTGACCATTACCGGCCGGCGTTCGCCGCCGATGATTGATGGTTCATTGATCCATCACGAATCGCGCCGGGAAAATTTTCGTCGCACGTTCGAAATCGATCCATCCATCGACGCGCACAAGATCAAGGCGAAGATCGAGCAAGGTCTTCTGACGGTCACGCTGCCGAAAGCCGAGCACGTTAAGCCACGAACGATCACTGTTTCGTAAGGGTCGACATCTTTCAGACGAAGGCTGCGGGGAAACTCTGCGGCTGCTTTGATAGTTTCTGCTTGGCGAATCTCTCGCGGCAGACTTAGTTAGGGGTGATCCAGCCAATTTTTATGGCCACGAAAACTGAAGAGAAATCCGGCGCCGACAAAGTAATCGCCGCACGGAATAAGAATCTTGATCTTGCAATTCAACAGATTGCGAAGGATTACGGCGAAGGCGCGATTATGCGTCTCGGCGGCGAAAAGATCGCCCACATCGATGTCATCCCAACTGGCAATATTTTGATTGATCGAGCGCTGGGTGTCGGCGGCTTTCCGCGCGGCCGGGTTGTGGAAGTTTTCGGCCCGGAATCGTCCGGTAAAACGACGCTCACCCTGACCGTCATTGCGCAGGCGCAAAAGCGCGGTGGTCTGGCCGCGTTCATCGACGTCGAGCATGCGCTCGATCCGCGGTACGCGAAGAAGCTTGGCGTTAATCTCGATGACCTGCTTGTCTCGCAGCCGAGTTCCGGCGAGGAAGCTCTCCGGATTTGCGAAACGCTCATTCGTTCCAACTCGCTCGATGTAATTGTCGTCGATTCAGTCGCGGCCTTGGTGACGCGAGCCGAGCTCGAAGGGGAGATCGGCGATGCGACCGTTGGCGCGCAAGCACGATTGATGAGCGCCGCGTTGCGTAAATTGACCTCGCTCATTTCCAAAGCGCGCACCTGCTGCGTTTTCACGAACCAAATCCGTGAAAAAATCGGCGTGATGTTCGGCAATCCCGAAACAACGCCGGGCGGCAAAGCGCTGAAGTTTTACGCGAGTGTGCGGATCGACATCCGCCGAATCGGCGCGATCAAACAGACTGACGGGAGCGTGATGGGCAATCGCACGCGCATCAAAGTTGTGAAAAACAAAGTCGCACCACCGTTCACCGAAGCGGAGTTCGACATCATGTACAACGAAGGCATCTCCACAACCGGATCGCTGCTCGATCTCGCCCTTGAAAAAGGAATCATCGAGAAACGCGGATCGTGGTTGAATTACAAAGGCTCGCAGCTCGCGCAGGGACGCGACGCCGCCAAGGAAGTGCTGAAAGAGGACCGCAAACTTTACGAGGAAATCGAAGCAGGTGTGAAAGCTAAGTTGAACGAAGACAAGGAATAGAGCTTCTAAGATCGAGATGATCCGTCGATTTTTTCTTGGGGCCGTTTTTTCGATTCCGCTGATTGCCGCCTCCGCCGCGACCAAAAACCCAGTGCCGTCGGCGCGTTTGATGTCTGGACTGGGCGAAGTTCATCATCCGGTCTCGACAAAGAATCGTGAAGCCCAGCAGTTTTTCGATCAGGGGCTCAAATTGGTTTACGGTTTCAATCATGACGAAGCGCGCAGATCTTTTCGGCGTGCGGCCGAGCTAGATCCGAAATTGGCGATGGCGTGGTGGGGCATCGCACTGACGTTGGGACCCAATTACAATTTGCCGGTCGATCCTGAGCGCGAAAAGGCCGGTTACGACGCGGTGCAGCGTGCGGCTTCTTTGAAGGAAAATGCATCCGAGCCGGAACGCGGTTATATCGACGCCTTGACCGTGCGTTACTCGAACGATCCAAATGCCGATTTGCACGCGCTCGATCGCGCTTACAAAGAGACAATGGGCAAATTGGCCGCGCGTTATCCGGACGATCTCGATGCGGCGACGCTTTACGCCGAGAGTGCGATGAATCTCAATCCGTGGAAGCTGTGGACCGCGGAGGGAGAGCCGGCCGAGGGAACGGAAGAAATCGTCGCCACGCTCGAATCCGTCTTGAAACGAGATCCGAATCATCTCGGCGCCAATCATTATTACATTCACGCGGTTGAAGCGTCGCCGCATCCCGAGCGCGCGTTGCCGAGCGCGGCGCGTTTGGAAAAATTGGCGCCGGCCGAAGGGCATCTCGCGCATATGCCCGCGCACATTTACGCGCGAGTGGGCGACCACTTTGCGTCGGCCCACTGCAACCAAACCGCCATTGCCGCGGACAAGAAATTCCTAAGTGAGACGCACGAGGAAGGTGTTTACAAACTAATGTATTACAGCCACAACATGCATTTCCTCGCGTTCGCGTCGTGCATGAACGGCAATTTCGCCGAAGCCAAGGACGCGGCCGCGAAACTGGTTGCCAATGTCGCGCCCGGCGTAAAAGCGATGCCCGACCTCGAAGGATTTTTGTCTACGCCGATGATTGTGCTGGCTGCATTCGAAAAGTGGACCGATCTCTTGAAACTCTCCGCGCCGGATCCGTCGTTCATTACCACCAATGCCGTATGGCACGCGCTTCGTGGCGTCGCGTTCGCAAGTACTGGAAAAACCGCAGAAGCCGAAGAGGAGCAAGAAAAGTTTCGCGAGACCGCTGCAAAAATTCCTGGCGACAAAATGTACGATCAGCTCAACAAAGTGGAGGCTGTTTTCAAAGTTGCAGATAACTTGCTCGTCGGCGCAATCGCGCACAGTCGGCATGATGACAACGCGGCGGTTGAATCTCTGAAGCAAGCCGTCGCGGCCGAGGATGCGCTGAGTTACAGCGAGCCGCCCGCCTGGTATCCCCCGGTTCGCCCAACGCTTGGGAAATTATTGCTCTCATTAAATCAGGCGCCCGAAGCGGAGAATGTTTTTCGCGCCGACTTGGAGCGAAATCCGCGTGACGCGCGCTCTCTTGGCGGTTTACGCGACTGTTTGAATATGCAGGGCCGCAAGTACGAAGCCGATCAGGTCGATCAACAATACCGCGCGTCGTGGAAAGTTGCGGACGCGACGACTGCGTCTAAGCGCTGATCGATCCGCATGGTCGACATCGAAGTCATTGCGATCGAAAGCGGATCGTCTAGAACGCGACTTCGTTTTGCCGATCCAGATCCGGCGCTATTTCGACGTTCGCGCCGCTTTTTTGGAGCTGGTTTGCTGGTTTAAGTATATGACATCGTGCTTGAGCACGTTGTATTCGGCTGGGTGCGCCAGACAGATATAATTCGGATCGGCCGGCAACGGCGGTAGCGTTTGATTAAAATCCCAAAACGGCTCCGATAGCTGCGGACTGCCGGTGAGGAAATCGAGCTCCTCGTTAAACCCCCAATCCAGACTGACGGTTGTTAAATCGGATCGGCTTTGACTTTCGCGGCAGAACTGGTTCAAGCTTTCGCTCCAGCGCCCGCGTCCGCGGGTTTCGCGACTCAACTTTTGAAGTCGCCGCGATCGAGCGGCGTCCACCGAGACAAACAAGCGCCACCGCGATCAAGGCGATCGTTCGCTGGAATCGCTGCTGTGAATTCCAAGTGAGGCCGATGATTGCGGCAATGATTAGATGCGGCAGCGGAAACACTAGAACCGCGTGATGAATTCGTACTGCATCTGGTAGGGGAAATACGCCGAGGGTGATCAGAATTCCACCGACAAAGAGAAAAATGATGCGATCCGTGTTGGCCCGACTCTTATCGAAAACGAAAGCAGGGCCAGAAGAGCGAGCATCAGCGCGATTCCGATCGCCGCTCTTGGCCCCAACGGTTCCCGTCATAGATTCGTTCGAACACGCCGCGGACATCCATTAATCGATAGGTGAGGTTTAAGATTCCCAGAATTCGTGTTTATTCGTGATCATTCGTGGTTAAAGAAATTCCGTGACCTCGGCGCAAATCCGGCAATCGTTTCTCGATTTCTTCCGCGAGAAGAAGCACAGCATTGTGCCGTCGTCGCCACTTTTGCCGGACGCGCCCAATCTCCTGTTCACAAACGCGGGCATGAACCAGTTCGTACCGATTTTTCTGGGACGACAAAAGCCGACGTGGCGGCCGCCGCGCGTCGCTGACACTCAGAAATGCATTCGCGCCGGCGGCAAACACAACGATCTCGAAGACGTCGGACTCGACACTTATCACCACACGTTCTTCGAGATGCTTGGCAACTGGAGCTTTGGCGATTACTTCAAAAAGGAAGCAATCGAGTGGGCATGGGAACTAGTTGTCGAGCGGTGGAAATTTCCCGCGCAGCGACTTTACGCGACTGTTTACAAACCTGGGCCTGACGAGCCGAGTGAGTTCGATCAGGAGGCGCACGATCACTGGGCGCGCTTGTTTCAAGACGCCGACCTCGATCCGAAGATTCACATCGCTGGTTTTGGTACAGCCGACAATTTCTGGATGATGGGCGACACCGGTCCGTGCGGGCCGTGCTCGGAGCTACATGTCGATCTCACGCCGGATGGCGACACTCGCGGTGCGCTCGTGAACAAAAATGATCCGCGCTGCATCGAGATTTGGAACCTAGTGTTCATTCAATTCAACGCACATCCGGATGGAACATTTGCGCCTTTACCGCGACGCCACGTCGACACGGGAATGGGTTTCGAGCGTACAACGGCAATCATTCAAGGTACCAAAAACCTTACGGATTTCTCCGGAACGGTCTCGAATTACGAAACGGACATCTTTCGCCCGATCTTTGATGAAATTGAGAAACTGAGTGGCAAGAGATACGCGTCAACCCTGCCCAAACATGTAAACGCCGGTGAGAGCAAAAAGGATAAGATTGACATCGCCTTCCGAGTAGTCGCCGATCACATTCGCGCGCTCAGCTTTGCAATCGCAGACGGAATCATTCCGTCAAACGAGGGCCACGGTTATGTGTTACGCCGGATTTTGCGACGGGCAATCCGTTACGGCCGCGGTTTGGGTTTCCATGAGCCGTTCTTCTTCAAACTCGTCAATGTTCTTGCGAAAGCGATGGGCGAGGTTTTTCCTGAAGTCCGCGCCAAACAAAAGACAATCGAAGAAACAATTCGTCGCGAAGAGGAATCCTTTAACAAGACTCTCGATAAAGGGATTGAACTCTTCGACTTAGAAGTCGGACGCGGTGTCTCGAAAATCTCCGGCGCGTTCGCGTTCAGACTTTATGACGAGCAAGGGTTTCCGCTCGATTTGACTGAACTGATGGCGCGCGAACGCGGACTCACTGTCGATGTTGTTGGATTTGAGAGATTGATGGAGCAGCAACGCGACCGTACGCGCAAAGCTCATAAAAAAGAAATGATCGCAGTTGAAGGAGAGTTGACCGCGGCGCCGACAAAATTTCTCGGCTACGATTTTATTGAAACGGAAGCGGTGGTCGAATCGGTTTTGGCGGGACAAAAACCGGAAGAGCTCGCGATCGTTCTCGATCAAACGCCGCTGTACGCCGAGATGGGCGGCCAAGTAGGGGACCGGGGCTTGTTGCACGTTCCGGGACACGATCGCACGGAAGTCGGTCAGCTTCGCGTCATCGATACTCAAAAACGCGGCGATGTTTTTGTTCACCGCGCCAAATTGATCGACGGACGCGCTCCTGAGCCGGGCGAGGCGGTGCGCGTGTCCGTCGACGTCGCGCGGCGACAATTGATTCAAGGCCATCACACTGTGACGCATTTGCTGCATTGGGCGCTGCACCAAGTTGTGAGCAAAGATGCGGCGCAGAAGGGAAGTTACGTCGGACCGGACAAACTCACCTTCGATTTCTCGAGCGCTGCTTTGACGGCCGAGCAAAAGCGCGACGTCGAGAAATTGGTGAATGAAAAGATCGCGGAGAACGCGTTGGTTTCGTGGATAGAAATTTCCTACGCCGAAGCAAAAAGGCGCAAAGAGATTCAACAATTCTTTGGCGAGAAATATGGCGACAGGGTCCGTGTCTTACAAATTGGCGGCGATCCGGCAAAGTTGAACGGCTACTCGATGGAATTGTGTGGCGGCACGCACGTAAGATCGACGAGCGAGATCGGTCCGTTCCGGGTCGTGAAAGAAGAGGCGATCGCCGCCGGGACGCGACGCATTGAAGCCGTCGCGGGCGATGCAGCGCGCGTTTGGGCGAAGGAAGAAGCGAAGCGTCAGCAGGAAAAATTTGAGACGCTGTTGCGCAAGAAGCCGGACCTCGCGGCATTGCCTGTTTTCACTGGCTCAGTGCCAACCACGGAGATGTTGAAGCAAGTCGATGCGCGTGCGACCCATCTCGAAACATTGGATGTCGATGTTCGCGAGTGGGAGAAGAAACACGCAAAAGAAGCGGAAGCCGAGTTGCGAAGTCGCGGTGCGCAAGTCGCGAACGAACTCGTGTCATCCAACGCTGGTCAGAAAATCTGCGTAGCCAAAATTCGGGACGCTGGCGGGAAATTGCTTCAAGCCATCGCCGACGCGCTGAAGGCGAAGTTTGACGGACCGATCGTTCTCGCGGGCTCGCAAGAAAATAATGTCGCGCTTATCGTCGTCGTTCCGAAACCTCTAACTTCCCAGATTCAGGCGAACAAGATCATCCAGCAGATCGCGCCGATCGTGGGCGGCAAGGGCGGCGGGCGTCCGGAAAGCGCACAAGGTGGCGGCACCAACGCGGCGAAGATTGACGAAGCGTTGGCGAAAGCGCGAGAGCTTTTGGGTTAGCACGCGCTCGGCGTGGCTGCATGCTTCGTGCGGGCGAGTTGTGAAGAGGATCTGTTTCCTGTCGGCAGTCCAAGCTTGGATAATACGAGTTGTCGCTCGGGACGTCTTTAAAGACGGTTACGTTTCCTGTCGCCACGTGGACCACGGCCATGTCACGTACGACCGAACTCTCGCTCTTTCTTTCAACGATGTTGAACGCTAGGCGAGTTCTATCGGGCGATATTGTCGGGAAAATACCGTCAGCAAGCTTTTTCTCATCGCTGCTGTCCGAGATTTGCGATCCAGACGGCATCATCGCGTTCAAACGTGATCATTTGCGGACCCGGCGAAGAGGTGGCCGCTCCGAGCGAGACAAACATCATTTGGGACAGGATTTTCGGGTTCATGGGATTGCCAGGGTGATGAAGAATGTTGCTGCCAGTGCGAGGAACAGAACCAGCATATAAATGAAGCCGCCGACGAAAAATTTTAGTGTACTGATGAACCAACCTTGCCCGTAGACCCGCCGGATCGAGAAGAAAATTTGCACCACGAAAGCGATCCAAAGAAGAGCGATCACCCAGTCGGCGAACGTGCCCGGAATGGTGCGATCGAGCCCCATGGTCGTGAGTACGATCAACATGACCCCGGTGTAGAAGAACGTGTGGATATGGAGCGCGTAAATTAGGTGGTCGATGTAGAAGATACCTCGTCGGGCATAGAGAACTTTCAGAACAAATGCGAACAACGGAATGCAACAAAGCATCATGTAGGGCAGATTGCTGAACAGCGTCGTGATGAAGAGGCCCATCTTCGTTCCATGTTCGCCCATCTTGTCCTTCGCGCGCTCTTCCAACCATTTCTCGAATGGAGTCGTTGATTTCGCGTCGTCGAAGATGACAAAAGGTCGATCTGTGACCGGCCCGTAGGTTTGTTTGCCTGAGTCAGCTGGCGAGACTGTTGGCATCGTGGTTGGCGAAGAATTCTCTTCAGCTGCTACCGTCGCCGAAGGGCTCGGCTTGGTCAGATAATCCAACGCTTCTTGTGCTTTTCGGCGCTGATCCGCTGAAAGATTTTCTCTTTCGAGCTCTTTTTCGATCTCGTCACGCTTTTCCGCGATCGCGGTCGCGACTTCCGCTCGATTCTTCTCTGGAATCTTGCCAGGCTCGAAACGAATCCACTTCGCTCCATAATTCACGGCAAAGAAAAATAGGATGCTCGCGAGCAGGTAGAGACGCAATGGATGCAAATAGCGGACGCGTTTGCCGGCGAGGAAGTCGTTCGTGAGTTTCCATGGTTTCACGATGAGCAGGGCGATCGTCGCGAAAAATTTGGAATCCCAGTTTAGGAACGAATCGAGAACGTCGACAATCACGTGTCGAAACGAACGTCGGTAATCGATCGCGGCCTGGCCGCATTGAGCGCAATGCGGGCCGATCAATTCTGCGCCGCAATTTTCGCAATGCGTGAACGGCAACGGCTGTCGATCCTTCCCACGTCCGAACCAACGACGGCGGGCCTTTCGCTCAATCGCAGAGATTGCAGTGTCGCCAAGAATAATTTTTGCCGGTTCGTCGGCCATTGCGCGCGACATTACAAAAACGCTCTTGAGTCGTCCACTTTGTAAGGCCCCGGTCTGTCTTGACGTTGCGGCTGCGCCTCATCAGACCGGCGCAATGAGAACATTTACGACAACTGGTGCTATTTTGCCGTCGATTGCGACCCTGGAATTGAGTTCGGCTTTTCGCGCCGACCGCACATGGACCGCGCAGTCGAGCACTTGCGCGCCGCGTGTGCTGAGCTCCAGGAGGCTGTGCGCGATAAGGGCGGATGGCGAGCCCGGGCGCTTGAGCATGTCAATCACGCGATTGCCGAGACCGAGCACGGAAGTTCATTTTGCCGATAGAACTTCTTTTCCAGAAAATTAAGCGGAGCCGCTCCCCTTTTTCTAATCCCGTAAAAAGGAGAGCGCGGCCGTACAGAATATTCCGATCACAAACATCATCACATCGTCGTTTCTAGTGTCGTGTCATGGTAGGGCGATTGACCTCAACCGACCGGTTGAGAACTTAGCGGTTGACCGTCACAACGCGGGAATGCCACGATCACGAGCGCAATGGCACTCAGTCTTTTCCGCAAGAAGAGCCCCGATCACCTGATTGCTGAAGCCGCGATGCCGGAGCGGCAAATGAAACGCGCGCTCGGACCGCTTGCGCTGACCTGTATCGGCATCGGTGCGATTATCGGGACGGGAATTTTCGCGCTCGCGGGCACTGCTGCCGCAGGCGAGCAAATCGAGGCTTCCATTTGGAAAACGCCGATTCTCAATTTCATGCAATCGTGGATGAGCCATGCGCCGCTCGTCTTCGGACGGCCTGGTGCCGGCCCGGCGGTCATGGTTTCGTTTGTGGTCGCGGGAGTCGCGTGCGGTTTCGCGGCGCTTTGTTACGCGGAGCTCGCGTCCATGATTCCCGTCTCGGGTTCGGCTTACACTTATTCCTACGCGACGCTGGGTGAGATCATTGCCTGGATTATCGGTTGGGACCTGATTCTCGAATATGCGGTCGGGAACATGGCAGTCGCTGTCGGTTGGTCCGGCTATTTCGTCCGATTATGCGGTAGTCTGTTTGGATTAAAGTTTCCGGTCTGGGCCGTGAACGCTTTGGACACCGCCAAGGGGATCGTCGCGCAGGGCGGGGATGCGTTGTCGAATTATTCTTCGACCACAATTCCGACCGTTCTAGGCTACCCGATTGCACTCAATATTCCTGCGTTACTCATTGTCGCGGCGGTCACGATTCTTTTGATTTACGGAATTCGCGAGAGCGCGCGCACCAATAACGCAATCGTTATAACCAAGCTCGCCGTAGTCATCTTTGTAATCGCGTTCGGCGCGTTCATGATTCATCCGACCAACTGGCAGCCGTTTGTTCCGACCGGGATCGGCGGTGTGATGAGTGGTGCAGCCATTGTTTTCTTTGCGTTCATCGGGTTCGACGCCGTTTCCACGACCGCGGAAGAGACGCGTAATCCACAGCGCGACATGCCAATTGGAATCATCGCGAGCCTGATAATTTGCACGATCCTTTATGTTTTGATGGCCGCGGTCATCACCGGCGTGCGCAAATACACGATTTATTTCGGCGACCCGGCGGCAGTGGCGACCGCGTTCGCTGCTTACCCCTGGGCGACGGCGCTGATCAGCGCGGGTGCGCTCGCCGGCATCAGCTCAGTTCTGTTGGTGTTTCAACTTGGCCAGCCGCGCATTTTCATGGCGATGGCGCGCGATGGTTTGCTTCCACGATATTTCGCGAAGATTCATCCGCGTTTTCGGACGCCGCACATCACCACGATTTGGACCGGCATCTTCGTCGGCGGCGTTGCGGCGGTTGTGGATATTGGATCGCTTGCCGACCTGACGAATATCGGAACGCTGTTCGCGTTTATCCTCGTTTGCCTCGGCGTAGTTATTTTGCGACGCACCGATAAAAACCGACCTCGACCGTTCCGTGTCCCGATGACTCCAATCTTTCCGATTCTCGGCGTGATCTTTTGTTTTGTGTTAATGCTGAGCCTTCCGCTCGAAACCTGGATCCGCTTCCTCGTCTGGCTCGCAATTGGCCTGACGATCTATTTCCTCTATAGCGTCCGCCACAGCAAACTTCGCGGCGGCGAAGATACCGGAATTACCGAAGACATTCCGCCGCCGATCGTCAAAACGTAACTTGGGGAACCTCGCGTCCCGATTGAAAATGATCGCGGGGCGAAGACCGTTCCCACATTAGAGTATAGCTGCCAGTCGCCAGTCCGGCTCGAACTTGCGCCGCTTTTTATGCATGGCTCGCTCGGTTATCGGCTTCGGATCTTTCCCTATCATCTTCGCTTTCATATTTTACGCTAGCGGCGTGAGTGAGCGGAGTAAGCCGATGACAAAAGATCTTCTTGGGCGACGAATGGTTTGCTTTCGGCAATGAGACATCGCCGCTAGAGTCTATCCGGTGAAAGTTTTTCTCGTAGCAGTCTTTGGCGTTTCTGTTTTACACGCCGAATCGGCGAGCGTTCTGCCGCCGCCCGCCGGAAAACTCTATCACGGATTTTACTGGGGCGGCGTTGGCACGGACACGCATGATCCGACTGAGCACGACGTCACGTCGGCGGACGCGGCCCGTTACGAACAAGGCGTCGGCGCCAAGACCGCCTGGGTTTATTTTTCGAACAATTGGTTCGAGTCGCGAGAATTCCCAGTCGAGATGTGCAGTTGGATCCGCGATCTCGGCAAAATTCCGTACGTGCGCTTGATGTTGAGATCAGATGTCGATCAACGTCATGCCGAGAAAAAATTTTCGCTTACGAAAATCATCATCGGCGAGTTCGATACCGATCTTCGCGCCTGGGCGCGCGACGCGAAAAAGTTTGAATCGCCAATCTTGATCGAGTGGGGGACGGAGCCGGACGGGGACTGGTTTAGTTGGAGCGGCCAGTGGAACGG
>Ga0310913_10000229_pt1 | contig 24181 bp, 29 predicted proteins | sample GREbulkMGOX082_FD_203447 | JGI IMG/M metagenome (GOLD analysis project Ga0310913, IMG submission 203447) | Lab enrichment of tropical soil microbial communities from Luquillo Experimental Forest, Puerto Rico - GRE.bulkMG.OX082 | ecosystem: Environmental > Terrestrial > Soil > Tropical forest >...
GAGCGAGGATCGTCGCGGTGGTGGTGCCATCGCCGGCTTGCTCGGAGGTCTTTGAGGCAACCTCTCGCACCATCTGCGCGCCCATGTTCTCGAACTTGTTCTCAAGCTCGATCTCCTTGGCGACCGTGACACCGTCCTTGGTGACGCGCGGCGCGCCGAACGACTTATCGAGCACCACATTGCGGCCCTTGGGGCCAAGGGTTACGCGCACCGCGTCGGCGAGAATGTCGATACCATGCATCATTTTGTCACGAGCATCGACCGAGAATTTCACTTCCTTAGCAGCCATGGCTGTTGTCTCCGAAATAATGTTGTGAGGGCGAGCCGCCGCGGTTGCGTCAGGCGGCCTTCTTCTTGGCGACGCCCTCTTCGATGACGCCCATGACGTCGCTCTCCTTCATGATCAGGAGCTCTTCGCCGTCGATCTTGACCTCGGTGCCCGACCATTTGCCGAACAGCACCCGGTCGCCGACCTTGATGTCGATCGGGATTAGCTTGCCGGCTTCGTCGCGACCGCCAGGGCCAACGGCGATGACCTCGCCCTGGGAGGGTTTTTCCTTGGCGGTGTCAGGAATGATGATGCCACCGGCGGTCTTCTCTTCGGCATCGATGCGCTTGACGACGACGCGATCGTGAAGTGGACGAAATTTCATGGATTTGCCTCCTCACCGGCTTGACATTTTTTGATGTGATGAGTGTGGGCAACATGCCTGCCCGCGGATAGGTGTTTAGCACTCCTCCCAAGGAAGTGCTAGACGCTTACTCATCTCGGCGAACGACGCGAGGAGACGCCGCGATGCCGCTCCACTTCTGCCATCCGAACATCCCGCACAGGAAGTTGAGAATGCCCGAGTGGTTCGTCTCAAGTCTGATGATGGACCGCGCGCTCGACGCCGTCGTGCGCTTGCCACGGCGCGTTAGGACGCGATTGGCACGAAGCGACAGATCGCGTTTTGGATGTCTGACGGTCGCTTTTCGGGCAACATTGTCGTCAAGGTGCCCGCCATGCTCGAATTTGCCCAGGTGGGTTCTTGGTTGACCGCTGCTCGGCGTGCTCGGCTAGTCGCTTTTCGCGCACGTCCTTGAGGGTAAGGGGCCTCGCGGGCGCTGGGGGCGTCGTCGGCTTTGGCGGCAAACGCGCCGCTGGCGGAACATTTGGCTGCTCTGCCTGCGATGTCTGCTTTATCCGCTCGCCCAAATTTAGCGCTGGCGCAGAATTTGATGAAGCCGAGGCACACTTGGCCCGCTTCGCCTCGATCGCGGCCAGTTGCGCGCGAGCATGTGCTTCGCCTTCTTGTGAAACAATGCCAGCGGGCTTGCCATTGAGATCGACGCGCCAAGCTCCGTGCACAAGCCACCGCTGATATTCAGGCGAGGATACGTACCAGCGCAATGCCGCCGAAACCTTACCCGCCGAGATGGCACCACCGAGGGCGGCGAGCACGTCGTCGCGGATGCCGCGCTTCAACGGCCGACGGCCAGACTCGATGATGCTGAAACAGGACGGCCATTTCTCGGCAAGCAGACTGATCACGGCAAGGATAGCATGGTGGCTCATTGCGATGGTTCCTCTTCGCCAACGGTGACGCGCTCTTCAAGTCGTCGTCGCCCCGACCTTCGGCCCGAACGGCCACGATCGCGCCGTCAAGCCGCGCTGGTAAGGATGCAGCAACGGCTCTGGGTAGCGGAACTCATCCTGACGCAGCAAGATATCCAACAACGCCGGCTCAAACCATGCTACTCATTTCGTAGCCAGACCGCTCTTGTTGCGCGATCGGCCCTTCCCGGCTGTCTTGATGCGCATGTGGGCCGATTTCTACACGGGTCAACAAGCCCGAGAACGATGACGCATCGTTACCAGATCGTGAGCAATCCCGTCGCTCGACATCCACTGTGGCGACAGCGAGCAGTCCGGCACGAATTCGCAAACCGCGTTGCACCTCAGGCCACGCCCTCGCTGCCGCCGTGATTGTCGAGGCTTAACCGACGACAGGAGCGTGCTTCAGCTCCACTTCACGGTTCACGCTATGCGGCGAGGCCGGCAACTGCAGCACCGTTGCGTGCTGACCTTCAGATAGCCGAGTGACCAACACGATGTCACCGTTAGGGAATTCTAGTGCATCATGATGCACGTTCGGCCTGTCCACGTTCAGCTGCCGGAAGCGGGCTACTTTGTCACCAATTCTCTTTTCACGCCTCCAGCTTGAGAAAAGGCCAAACCCACGCTCGAACTCTATCTCCTTCTCGAACGCAACCTCTGTGCCGGGAAGCAGGCACACCGCCAGATTTGGTTCTCCCACAGCGGTAAAACCGCGCGTGATCGAGTTGCTGAACTGCGTCGTTACGAGTTGGTCTCCGACCTTTGCGGATCGGGACGCCACATGATGCAAACTGTAGTCGCACATCTACGGAACTCCTCTCCCTGTAAACCAGGATTTCTCCAGATGACTTCTGAAGTGATGCGAATGGTAGCGAATTTCTGAACTGTTCGGAAGCTCAGGTCTCAGACCGCGGAAACTTCCCTACGTTTCCAGTGGAATAACGAAGTTGCTTATTCGATCACCTCGTCGGCGAATCGCGAGGCAGCAGCATTCGACGGAACTTCAGACCGAGTGCCCTGGCGGACTTAGCGTCGCTCCGGAGCAGGCTTTGGGACCTATTGGCAAACGAACAGGCCGCTATGTACCCTGACACATCGTATGAGGACACCATCTCTGCGCATCGATGAAGTGTCGACTGGATGCGCGATAGGGGGCGTGCCCTCTCGCGCAGGCGCCATAATCGTTTCGAATCGATTGGCCTCGATCACTAAGTTTGCGAGCGTGCTCACAACGGATAGCCGAAACGGCGCCAATAGGCGCGTGCCGGCGATTGGTGCGAGCGCGATCTCGATTTCGCGGCCCTCGGAAAGATATTTGACAAGCGGAATATTCGCGCGATGCCCGGCGATTGGTTCATAGTTTACGGAACGCACGACCACGGGTCCTGCGTATCCCTTTTCCGCTGTCATCTTATCCATGCGCTTGAATGCGAGCTTCAAATCATAGCGTTGGTGGCCATCGAAGATCGGTAATGTGCGCCGGCACGCCTCTTGAGACAGACCTTCGCCTGCGGCAGCGGCCGAAAACAGCAATGCGGTCAACGGATCCACGATACCTTGGCGATTAGCATTGGTCACCGCCACAAGATCCGAGCTCGGCGGCGGTGTGACCGCCAGCTCCTTCACATTCCCTTCCTCGAGGACCATCGTCACATCCGAGCTCTCGGCGTTCGAGACGATCTTAGAGGTAAAAGTCGTCGGCACCGGATAATCGCCATTGATGGTGCCGTCCGTGGAGAACGAGGCTTCGCCGTCCACCAACAATGCTTTCAGGACGCTACCAGCACGCGCGCGCGCAGAAATTGCGTATTCGTTTTGGCCGAAGACCACAGTGGCCGTGATTTCGCCAACTGGAATGCGCGCGAACGAGATTGTATAGCTTGCGTCGAGGTTTCCTTCAGCGTGTGCATGGTCGCCGGCTGTCACCGTTATCAACGCGAGTGCGAAGCCTGCGGCGAGAATCGTTGTTTGAGCGGCGCGAGAACGAAACCTCATCTTGGAATCCGTCCCTTGGCCTACAGCCGATTATGCTTTGACCTAGGCCCCTCCGACCGAAAGGATAGCACACCTCTGCAAGGCCACAGACTGCTGCGCTGCGGGTTTTCGGTCCGGCCTATGACGGCTTCGGGTCCAAAACCGGTAGTCCTCTGGTCGAGCACAAGATTTCCGCTTCGTCCCCAAAACCTGACATCTGCGCGTTAATGAGTACGCGCCTTAACACCTCATCTCGCGTCGGGAGTGGCCCTCGGCTCCGACACTGGCGCCTCAAAATATTCCTGGGCAACTAGCGGCTCCGCATCGATCGCCGACGACTGCTTGCAACAACTACGAGGTAAAAAGCGCAGCCTCCGATCGTCCGGTCCATGCCGGCAGCATAAACAGGGAAGCAGTTGGATCACGCGAGTAGCCATGGCGGCTCCATAGAGTGACATAGCGCTTGCCCAGCCCCGTTACCCTATCAAAGCCTCAATATCGATGACAGGCTGCGCCCTCAACGGTGCCACCCCAATCGCCATCGCAAGCGCAACCATGCCGTCGATCCGACCTACCGAACGCTTCTTCGACGGCTTGCGATTACCGGCGTCGTCAATCGCAATCACCGTGTTAGCTGCGCACATCGAGAGCACCGGGTGATCGCCATGGGCGAGATGGCCCTCGAGCAACACCTGCTCGAGATCACGCAGCGCGGGCGACATCGATTGCATCCCTTGGCCGAATTCAACGAAGTGATCCTTGACGAACTGCTCGTTGAAGCCGGCCTTGAGCAACCACGGTAAGAAGTGCCGCATATTCCAGCGATCGAATCCGATCTTCGCAATGTTGTAGTGCCGGAATAGGCCACGCAAATGATCAGCGACATGCTCGTACGAAACAGTCCTGCCGGGCGTCGTCTGCAGATAACCTTGCGTCCGCCAGAGATCATACGGAAGCCGATCGGCTGTCGCCTTTTCGCTCAACCCCTCCGATGGCAACCAAAATGTCGGCTGCACATGCCACTTGCCATCGCGCCATCCGATTAAAACCAACGCGGTAAGGTCCGCGACCTCGGATAAATCGAGACCACCGTAGAGCATCAGACCCGCAAGCGAACCGACCGGCCCGCCGCAAGCTTTCCAAACCGCCGGTGAAACGAACATGTGCGTGGGTGGGTTCGACGCGCTGATTCAAAATCAAGTTGCGATATTCAGCTTCGCGCGCCGGCATGCGCTTGGCAGCCGCTGCCATAGCAAGAACTTCCTGCGTGTTCAGGAACGTGCCGAGTGCCGGATTAGCCAAGGCGATGATGGTTTCGTTGAACGGGTCGAGGTCAGCGGGCGCAGTATAGAGCTTAACTACCGTGTGCGGATCGTGTCCGGCCAACGCGTCATCGATCAACACCGAGAACAGGTCAGCATCGGTCGGTGCCTGCGTTGAGATGATGATCGAGAGCGGATTCTCCTGCGCGCCGGTCGCCGTCTCCAGCGCCTCATACAATGCAGAGCGCGGACCACGGACCTGACCCAGCTCGTCATGGATGACCAATTGGGGAGATAGTCCATACGCCGTCGTTGCGTCCGCCGAGAGCGCGCGATAGCGCGTGCCGAGCTCGGTGCAGATGAGCGATTTCGCGGTTTCCTGAATCGTCACGATCCGCGCCAGCGCCGGGTTTATGCGCACCATCTTCGCAGCCAAAGAGAAGATGATGCCCGCTTGATCGCGCGACTGCGCCGCGGAGAACAGCTGAGAATTCGGCTTACTCTTTGCAGGGGGCCCACACAAATGCGCGAGCAATAGGCACGCAGCCAGGGTCGTTTTTGCATTCTTGCGGCCCATGCTGATAATCGCACGACGGGTGCCGTGCGGGTTGTTGTAAATCAGACGAATCAAATCTTTCTGCCAATCGAACAGCTCGAGCCGCTTGCCGACGAGCCTGCCCTCGGGGATGAAGCAGACGGTCTCGATGAACTCGATGACGTCGGCCGCAGTGACCTTGTCGTCAGCCGGCTTCCGCTTGCGTCTAGGCACTGAACTTCGCCTTTATTTCCCACGGTCTGGAATCCGGAGCCTGCTCGAGCCGCGAACCGGCCGCACGCGGCACCACCCGCGAACGCGGCGTGGCCCGCAGCTGGCTCAGAAGATACGCAACGTTCTTGGCCACCACCCCATGCTGGGCAGCTAGAGCGCCGGCCTCCTCGCCATCGTCCTGCTGCTGAGCTCGCAACTGCCGCAGCCGAAGTTCCTGCCGTTCCGAGACCGCGGCCTGCGCCACCAGGCGACGAAGGATGACCTGGCCGGCAGTATCGAGCCAGTGGCCGGGCAGCGCGTCGACAACCTCACGCCAAATCCGCTGCTCCAGCTCGTCGAGATCCTCCGGCGGCTCCGGACGACCACGCCCAGGGAGCACAGGCACAACGCCAAGCGAAGCAGCGGATCTGCGCGGCATGTGGGGCACATTAGCACAGCCCGAAAATCATGCACGTTAGCGGTGCCCGGCCGCGCCGCTGGTCGGGAATTGCCGCCCTTTCGAATTTTTCCCACCCCCCTGGCCCCCGGTTTTCTTACCCAGGGGAAGGAATCCATGGGTCGCGCTTCACCGGCCTCCGCGCCCGGGTTACCGATTGGCTGGATGGCGCGGATCGACGGGCCAGCCATCGACGCCGACAGCCGTGTCAAAGCCCCGCCGTTCGATGCTCTGCTTGCGGCCGGAGTGACAAGCAGTACAGAGCGACTGCAACGGTCCGAGAATGAACTTATTCGCATCGCCGTAATGCGGCTCGATGTGATCAGCGCACGTGGCCGGAACTATCTTGCCCGCGGCCAGGCACATCCGGCAGAGCGGTTCAAGCTTCAATTGCAGCTTGGCCCTTCGGCGCCAGTATTCGGTTCCATGTAGACGGCCCATCGGGTTCCTCCTGCTGCGCCTATGTAACACTTACCGAGTTAGTCATCCGGCTAACTCAGGAGCTACCGGCCGGGCCAAGGTGGGGTCAACGCATCGAAGCCCCCAACCCCAGCCCCGACCGAGCGGCCGTGTGCGTTTCCGGCCGCTATGGCTAGTGCAGCAACATCCCGGGACGTGCGCTGCGTTCGATGAGCGCCTCGTCGACGGCGGCGGCGTAGCATTGGCGATAATGCGCGACCGCGAGTTCGTGGAATTCGTGCTGCAAAGCCAGAAGCTCGTCGTCGAAGGACTGGGCCAGGGTGCGCAATTCCTTACGGCTCTGCTGCTTGGCGCGCATGAAGCCGAGAATGAGGCCACGCCGCAGTGGGCTCAATTGCCCCGTCTCATGGTTTTGGCGGCTCTTTGGCGTTAGGTGGGCCATCGCGCTTAACCCCCGACACGGGAGAACCTCGCAGCTCTAGCTCGATTAAGATATCGAATCAGCGCCGGCGCCCCTTCGAGCGTGCCCACACGCTCAATGCTTTTAGCACAAGCCCTTAGCCCGCGCACCAGGGCCTCGGCATCCTCAAAGTCGGGGTCGCCGCCAAACTCGCGCTCAATCCGATCGGCATAGACGCGCATTTCCGCCGCGCGCCTCAGAACGCACTCCGCGATCAGAGGGAGGAGGTCGACAACGTTAGACTCGTCCATGCCTTCATCTCAGCACCCGACAGCGACCCTGCGTGGCCACTAAAGTCTGCGGCTTGCACGTTGCGCAGGGAAAAGCCCTACCCTATACAACTATACAATAAGTAATATTATTTCGTATTATCTCTCTTCCTCTATTGATATTGGTTTTAGTGTGCATTGTGCAAACCTCACTTTAAAAATTAAGCGCGTACAGAACGTTAACGCCCTTGCACACATCAATTGTCTGCGCAACACTGTGTTCGCATCGACGCTCACAAAAGCCCCAGAACCCCCTCGCGGGGCTGAATTTTGCAGTAGAACGGCCTTCACGCCTGGCACACACCTTGCACACGAAAGATCAATTCTGCTCTTGGGGGCGAACCGCCGCAGCAGTCTCTGGAGCTGCGACTAGTGCGTAATCTGTGTTGGCGGGTCGCACTCGCCGAGCGTGCGGATCTCGATGTATTTCGCCAATAGCGCGATACTGTGTTTCCGTAATTGCGTGTCGCTCTTTTCTGCGCAGCGCCAGCATACTCCGGTCAGTATGATCTGGTTGACCCGCGGGTCTTCGGTGTGGGTAACTACAAACGTGAGCGGCGGCTGCGCAGGGTCGCAAAAGGCATGCTCGCAGGTGAGACACTGCGGCGCCTTATCGGACCCCTTCCGGCATTTTGCCCGCCACTCGCCGAGTCCATCGAAGAACTTACCGGCGAGTGAATCTCCCGCCTGCTGTTTCTGCCACAACCGTTCTAGGTCGCGATCACGCCGCATGACGAAGCATTCCCAGATCACCTGTTCCTCTATTGGCATCTTATTCCCTTGTTTTACTCTGACGACGAATTGAGGCTCTGCGTGCGTATGAGATCGGCGAGCACGTCACGCTCGGCGTTGACAACCTGCGTCACCCGCTCCTCTGCCATATCAAGCCGCCTGATGATCAGCTCCGTATCGACTCCGCGCCAGCGTAACTGATCAGCATTCGTGCGGGCATAGATGATCTCTTGCCGCTTGCGGTATTTGATGCGGTTGTTCGGTTCGCTTCGCTCCCGCAGCCGGTACGCGTTCTTGGCGACGGTGTGCCGGGCCTTGTCCGACCAATCGCCGGTCTTGAAGTCACCGAAATAGGCGATCAACCTCTGCATCTGCGTCATCGTGAATAGCGGACATCCATCAAGTGCGTCTATTGCCGTCCCGTAGGCATCCTCAAGTCGTGTCTCGCCCATCCCGATCATTTTGAGCCGCCCGGCAAAGGGCGGCGGGTCGCCGTAGGGATCAAACACGTCGAGGGGCACTGCCGGCCGCATGAGCAGCGCTCGATGAAGCGCACCGATGTTTTCCGGCACCCCCATCCAGGCTCGGATATCGGCCCTCTCGATTAGCGTCATCTTGCTGCCGCAGGCGATGACGCAGAAACGCCGATCGGTGGGTGGCAGCTTCACTACGTCGCGATGGTTGGTTGCGATCATTATGGTTCTCGCCGAGCGCTGCGCGTAGGCGTGCTGTCCTTTCGCCTCGAAGCGGTGCCGCGCCGTTGGCGACGGCTCGATTGCATTCTTTAGCGCCTCGTAATTCAGCCGCCGCCGTGCCTGGTGATGCCCGTCCTCGTCGGCGGCTTCGTTGACGGTGGCGATGAGCGCATTGGCGAGCCGGTCGTTGAAGCGCGCTCCCGCCGCGGTCCCGGTTATCTCGCCGAATGTGCATGGAACGACGTAGTCCTCGCCAAATAAGCGTTCGAGAATCTCGAACAGTGTTCCGCGGCCTGTTCCGAATTCCTCCGCCACCATGATGACTGCGATCATCGGCACCCACGGCTTGCGGGCCTTGTGGGCGAGGTAGTTCCACATCCACTCCCGCTCCGTGTCGTCCGGAATGAGCCGCGCGAAGAAAGCTTTGAAGGTCGCGATCTCACCCCCACTTGTCGGATGCGCCGGTGGCCAGTAGCGATTGTAGATGTGCAAGCCCTCTTCCTCGAACGTCGGCCGCGGCCGATCTGACCGGGTCTGAATCTTGTCGATGTGCACCCGCAGCGGGTGCTTCATCCAGTCATCAACGACGGATATCGTCCTGCTGCGCCCACCTCTTGGCCCCTCGACTGTAAGCGCATAGGGCAGCATGAAGCCACGCAGGCTTGCAATCGATCCTAGCTCGCCATCGACCAACGAAATGACGCCGCCCTTCCCCATGAAGGCGCTCTTGCAGAAGGCGTAGTTCACCAGCATCCACTCGAGAGCGGCGACGAAGCACGCTCTCTGCGCCGCCTCCACTGCGGCCGCCGAGGCCGTCAAAGCAAGCGCGGCGTAGTCAGGCAGCGGCGGCGGCGGCACGCTGTAGAGCGGGTTGCGCATCAGCGGGTGGTCGCTGAGCTTCGCCAGAAATTCCCGGTCGGCCCGGCTGATAGCTTCGCCATCGAAATCGTCAGGGCTCGTCTTGGAGGCATACTGTTCGCTCATTGAATGGGTTCCTTTCCCTCAACTGCTCCAGGAACGTGAACAGCTCGGACGGCGCCCGCTCGCGCCGATGCCAGGTTGTTTCCGTCATGGTGTCGTAGATGCCGAGGCCATGGCGGCCCCAGTTGATGAGATGCGAGTCGGTTCGCACCCGCGTTCGATCGTGAAAGCTGCCCGAGCAGCGCATCGTCGCCGCACCATTGCGCCGCGCGCGCATATGGCACTCCAGCTCGGCGACCGTCATCACGCCATGGTCGCGCGTCTCGATCTCGGTATCGGCGTCAAGCTCAAAGCAGCGCAATTCCGCCTCGCCCCGCCCGCCCTTGCTGACGGCGACGAGCCCTGCCGCCGCAGCGATCTCGTCGAACAAGTCGCAGGCCAGCGCATAGGCTGCTTTTGGCAGCGCCGGCAGGGCTGTTCGCGACGTCGTCGCCGGCGAGGCGCCGCCGGCGAACTGGTACACGTCCATAACCTCGCCTGCCTGGTTGCGCGCGTGCGGCCCGTCGACCGCGAACTGCCGCGTCCCGAGCGAGCCGAAGCATTCGACTTGATGCTTCGGTACGGCGGGGTCGTCGGGATCGTCGCCGCGATACCAGCGCCGCGACGCGAGCCGCCGGAACGGCTCGTCGACGCGCGCGATCCAAGCTTCCTTCGGCCCGCCGGCATGGCGTACGAGGCCATGCTCGAACAGCGCCGGGAAGTTCTTGCCGAGTGCATCCGCCAGGGCCGCGACGAGACCCGCGTCCGCGACATCGACATCGATCACCGCCAGATCGCCGTCGAGCCTCATGCCGGTCGATAGCAACGCGCTGCGATCCCACGACAGCACCTCGGCTTCATCGACGGTACGCTTCGGCCAGCCCTTCTCGATCGGCCGCTTGCAATCGGTCAGCAGCGGTTGAAAACCATTTGCCAGCATGGCCAGGCGGAAGGCGGTGCGCTCCTGTAACGGCTTTTTCATTTTGCTCATTCGCGGTTCACGATGACGTCGGCGTTGCCGCTCACTTTGCGCGCGGCGGCAAGCAACAGCTCGGTATCGCGTAGCTGCCGCTTCAGTGTGCGGGTTTGGCGCAGGTCATAAGCTGCGAATTCGTTGATCTTGTCCGACGCGATGCTGCTGTATCTTTGCGCATTGAGCATTTGCCAGTAGGCTAGGTCATGCTTCTCGTGCTCGACGATGGCCTGCTGAATTTGCTCCATGTTCGCCGCGCAGCGCGGCACTTCGCGCGCTAAGTGGTCTTGAAATCTAGGCCAGCATTCGGAGCCGATCGCACGTGCAATCGATAGCGGATCGCTTAAAGCTCGGCCGCAGATGGCGCACTCGCTGCCGTTACCGATGTGCTTGCCAAGCAGGTAGTCCTTGGTGATTCGAGCAATCTTCCGCTCGCGGCGGCGTCTTCGCGTGGCGAGGCTGCGCGCACGCGTTTCGGCGGTCATTCGATCCAGCTCGGTGCGGAGATATTCGCGACATCCGTCGATTGTCGGGAATGCCGTGCTCCAACCGCGCGACCTTGCTCCGTTGAGCCTCGCGTAAGTCGCGTAGAAGGCATTCTCGCTGCGCCGAATAGAGCCGCGATAATGGCCGCAATCGAATTGTTCTGTGATCGGCAGGTCGAAGATACGATGCATCAGATTTGCTCCAGATGCTGTTTAAATGCCTCTTGTGCGCTCATCTTGCCGAGCACGCGATTGCGTTTCATCTCATCGACCGTGCGCGTTGCGACGCAGACGTGAATGGTCACGTGCCGCGTCTGCCCGGGCCGGTAGATGCGCGCGATTGCCTGTTGGGTGAGTTCGGCAGACCAGCTCGGCGACAGCCATGCCATGCGCGAGCCGCCGTATTGCAGGTTGATGCCATAGCCGGCCGCGGCGGGGTGAAAGTGAAAGGCGAGCAGTGGCAACCTGCCCGCATTCCAGGCCTCGACCAGTAACGCCGAATCCGCAGCGCTGGTCGGGCCGCCGAGCACCGGCACTTCCCACCACCACTTCAGCGCACGCTGGATAGTCCGCAGGTCCTCGATGAACTCATAAGCGATGAGCAGCGGCTCGCCTTCGAGGCTCTCAACCAATTCCTTCAGCCATTGGATTTTCAGGTCGTGAACGAAGACCGCATCCTCGTTGCCTGCATCGTAGAGGAAGCCGTTGGCCATCTGCGCCAGCTTGCCGGTCGCGATCAGCGGCGAGGCGGCCTCGATCGTGCGCCCTTCGGCGGTCGTGAACAGCTCCCGCGCCATCTCGCGATAGCGCGCCATCACCTCTGCCGGCAGCGCGACGTGCGTCTCCACGACGTTGAGCGGCGGCAGGTCAGGCATGTCTGCATCGGCGACGGTCATCGCCACGGTGCCGAACGCGGCGGCGATCTTCGCTTCTGCTCCCGGCAGCGCCACCCATTCGCGTCCGAACGGATCGCGCGGCCGGAAATGCCGCTTCTGCCATGGGATGAAGGCGCGGCCCCATAGCGCCCCGTTGGTGATGATGGCGGCCGGCATGAACAGGTCCATGCTCGAGTTGGGACGAGGAGTCCCCGTCAGGCCCCAGCGCGTGCGGAAGCGCCCGGGTGACCATTGGGAAAAGCAGCCAGTTCCTCGACGAGCCACTGCGTTAAGTCGATACCGATTACCGTCACCTCGCGCTCGGGTGCAGTAGCGAGGAGCGCCCGTCGGCGCTCGGGCGTGCCGTTGAGAACAGCAACGCGAAGGTGCTCGAGGTGTGGCCACAGCGTAACCTCGAGCGGCCACACGGTCGTGGCGACGAGCTTGGGTGCGATCACAAGCGCGTGGCGGCGATGGCCGTCACGGACGAGGTCGGCGAGCGCTGTGAGCGCAGCGGCCCCCTTGCCAGCGCCAAGAGGTGCCACCATGAATGCGCCATCATGCTCGTAGAGCCACGTGGCGGCTCGCTGCTGATAGCTGCGCAGGACGCGCGCGGCGAAGGGCGCGTTCATGACGCTTCACCTTTCAACGTAGTTTTGCTTTTTGAGTATCTACGGCAGGACTGTTCTTCACTCTGAAGCGGCAAGCCATCAGCCCAGTTCGGTAGGGTCAGCATCTCGCGCCGCAGGATCGCCTTCGCCTCGTCGGCGCGCGCCGCACTGATTTCGCAGACGATCTCATCGTGCGTCGTCATACGGATTGGCATGAACGCGAGCGCCGGATTGGTTTCGATTCGGGTAACCGTCGCGCGCAGGATGTCGGCAGCTGTGCCGCTGACTGCGTTCTCGCACAGCGTGCCATGCCAGAGTCTTGCGCGCCCGTGCGCACGCCGGAACGATAATTCGGTGCGTTTCTCGCCGGTCGGCTTGCCATCTTTACGCACGTCCACTTCGCGCCAGCGCAGTCGCGGATAGGTCAGCAAGCGGCCTGACGGCAGCGCCATGAACAGCGCGCCGCCGAGGTAGTCATCGCGATAGATGAAAGCGAGCCGGCCTGCCGTCGTGATCCGGCCGGGTATTTCCCAGGCGCTCATCGCGGCCTCCCACAGCCCTGACCAGAACTCTTGTGCCCATGGGTTAGCCGCGCGCCAGGCGTCGACGATATGGCGCGCCTCGGCGGTCTCGAGATGGATGCGATAGCCGAGTGCCATCGCCAAGAGCGCCCCAACAGCGCCGCCGAAGCCGAGCGCCAACGTGGCAACCTTGCCGATCTGGCGCTCCGATTTCACTATCGCGTGCGCGTCTTTGTGCAGGATGTCGGCGATGGCGACGGTGTAGATGTCAGGCCGCGTCGGGTCGCGATCGTTGGCGCGGAAAATCTCGAGGACGTTCTCGGCGCCTTTCGAAGCGGCGAGCCAGGGCGTGATCCGAGCTTCGATCGCTGACCAATCCGACCATACGAACAACTTTCCCAGCTCAGCGATGAGGGCAGGTCGGACAATAAGGGCGAGCTTGCGCGTTGCCGGCATGTCGACTGGATCGGCCGCGACCAATGTCGCGTAATCGCAACCCTTGGCGATCGCTTCGACCAGCGGGCTTTCCGCGGCACCGTCCTCGCCGAGCACGTCGCGCGTTAAGTTCTGGATTTGCGCTCCCCGGCTGGTCATGCGCCCGGTTTGATAGGCACCGGCAAAGCGGTATTGGCCCCGCAGCATGCCATCGAGCTGCTGCGCTTTGAGACGCGCAAACTTCTTCGGCGCGGCTCCGGCGCCATAGACGCGCAAGGTCGCGGCCTCATGCGCCTTCACCTCGCTTGGGCTAAGGCCGCCATTGGCGCGCTTGGCGTCGAGCATGGCGAGAACGCGTTCGACCCGATCGCGCGTCAGGCTAAGCTCTAATTCAGCGTCATCGTCATCGTCGGAAGTGCCAACTATCAGCACTTCGCGCATCGGCGCCTCGACGAGCATGTCGCACATCCAGGTTGCGAGCCGCCCCGCCTGCGTGACTCGTTCGACAGCGCCGCCGGTTAGTTCGACCAGCCGACGGTTGATGGCGATGGCATCTTGGGCCGCCAGAGTGGCGGCGTGCTGCACGAACGGCATATCGATCGCCACGCCTCTCTGGTTGATATGTTCGAACGCCCAATACTGTCGCCATTCTTCGGACGGCAGCGGTCGCGTCCGGCCATAGACTTCGCGCATCGCTTCAATGTCTTGACGCGCATAGGCGAGAAAGCGCTCCCACTCCGCCGGATATTCGCGCGGGCTCGCACCTTCGATGCAGAACATTCGAATTAGCGCCTTGCCGTCCTTCTGTTTGCCGGCGCCGCCGAGATAGCGAGAAGCGTGTTCGAGATCGGTTGGCAGGTTGGAAACGCCGGCTTGAATCATCGGATCGATGACGCGTTCCGGCGCAAGCAAAGGAAATCCGAGCGTGGCGTAGTTCCAGACGGCAGCGTCGAAGCTTGCGTTCCACGCGGCAAAGGTTGCGTTGCGTTCGAAGGCTGCGCGCAGCTCGTCCGGCGCGTGGTCCCAATCGAGGATCGCACCATCAGCGTGCCAGGTCAGCGCCGGCGCGTTGCCGATCGCATAGGCCAGCACGATGGCGCGCGTCGAAGCTTCAGCGACGTAGCGATATGTGCCGGCGGCCTTTAGATCGAGCGCGCCGCCGTAGACCTCGAAATCCGTCCAAATGAGATCGTCGGCTTCGAACATCGCAGCACCCGGAACCTGAAAAGTCAGGCGAGGCTGCTGCGCAGTCAGCCTCGCCTTGTCAGGTGCGCGCGTACGCGCACCGCCTTACGCGACGCGTCGCCGCCGCGGTTGATCGGTCGGCGACGCTGCCGACCCCGACGTCGGTGCCGGTGTCGCCGGCGTCGGAGCCGGCGCTGGACCGTCAAGCGACATCCAGCCGACAGTGTTCATCACGGGGGTCCAAACCCTCCCGTACTGAACGTGTTGGTAGGAATCCTTTTCGAGCACCTCGATCGGCACGATCTTGCTGTCGTGCTGGCCGCTGTTGAGCCGGTCGCGTACCTGATCGAGCAGTTGGACGAGGCATTGGATGGCGCCAACGGTCGTCGCTTTGAAGACCACTTCGACGCCGGCGTCGGCGCCGTCGAGACACTTCATGTTGACGGCCCATTCTTCTTGCCACGGGAATCCTGTGTCAGGCATTTCCGCGACCAGAGGCTTCGGTTGGTCGATAGGAACAAGGCGTTCGTCAACCACCTGGTTGCCGTTGAAGCAGATACATCCGTATTTGAACGTCAACGGATTGACGGCCCATCGACTGCCTTCTTCGGGAATGGTGCGCTTCTGCCCAAATCCCCAAGTGCCGCTGCCTTCACGGCTCTTGAACAACATCATCGGCAGACCGGTACGGCCGAGGATGACTGTCGTGTTGATTTTGGCGAGCGCCGTTTGGAGCGCCGCCAAGGAGGTGAGCGCACCTCCCGCCGCTGGCGCGGGGGCGACTTGCTTGCTCCCGGGCCTTTCGTGTTCGCCGTTGTCGTTGGCGTGATCGCGGTCGCGATCATGATCATGATCGTCACTCATGCTTGCCTCCCTCCTTGAAAGGCTTTGAGCGCCTCGGAAAATGCGCGCGCAGTCTCGACCCGTCCGGGCGTCGGGGCGTGCACGTTCTCGACCCGCACGAGCGAGACGCCCGAGCGATTCGAAACGATCAATTCTTGTGGGATTTTGAGGCCGCGTGCTTTCGCTCGCAGTTCGACCTGTTTCGGCGAGTGCAGCGTCTTCGCCACGACGTCGTCGCGGTCGAGGCCGAGGCTCTCCAGCGCAGCAATTGTAGTACTTTCATTGTTGAGCCAGCAGCGCGCGGCGCGGCCGGCCGAGAGCGTGTATCCGGGCACGAGGTCGCCGTCTTCGAGCGCGCGCTTCGCCTGATCGCGCAACGCCGTGTGAATATCTTTGACCGCATCGACGAGGTTCAGCCCGTCAGCGAGTAGCTGCAAATAGGCTTCTTTCGAAGGTGTCGCGCGCGCGGACGTCGGCGCTACGAACTGGGCGAAATCGAGCAGCGGACCGGCATGCGCCGGGCAGATCGGTCGCGCCGGGCAAAAACGGCACCAGGCGCCGCGTTGCAAGTGTGGCTCCGGCGCGAGTGCCTGTTCACAGGCAGCGCGGTAGACCGCGACGAAAGCATCTAGCTCGGCGTGCGTTATCGTAACGGACGACACCATTTCGGCATCGACATCGATTGACACCGGCTGCACGATGGTGAGGACGATATCTTCGACGCCGGCAAAGAACTCGCGCAACGAGTGGCGCGCCGCGGCGGCGTAAAACAGCAGTTGGCCGTTGATAACGTCGACGGCGGGATCGTCGTCGGCGGGGCGGAGTGCGAGCACGCGCACGCCGACGCCGAACTTAAGATCGATGACGTGCACCGTACGGCCGATGCGAACGATTAGATCGGCGGTGCCGAAGGCGCCGGCGACAGTTGGAAAGGTGATGCGGGCTTCGAGGAAGAATTCGGCCCCGGGCGTGTCGAGGAGCGCAACTACGTAAGCAAAGGCTGGTTGCAAGGCGTTGGCGATGTCGTCGTGCGTGATCGTGTAGGTGCCAAACGTCTTGCCGACGAGGTCGTCGAGCGAATAGGCCTCGTCGAGAAGTAGCGCTATAGCCTCATGCAACGCCGTGCCGCGATCGGCGTAGGCGGAGACCTTGCGCAGATACGCAGGCACTTTCTCAATGAGGCCAACAGACGCCGGGCAGCGCAGGACGCGCGCTGCGACGCTGCCGCCGAATGGCGAGTGATCGCGTCGGAGCTCGACGGTCATGCCGTTTCCTCCGCAAATTCAGTTACCTTTGCTCTTGGCAGCACTCCTGACACTGGCGTGAGCGCCAGGAGCGCGGCTTCAGCCCTCTGGTGATCGAGCTTGCGCGCGAACCAGTTACGTGCGTTGGGAAACAGCTGCAGCGCGCGCTGACGAGAGGCTTCTTTGTCGCCGCCGCGCAGATGGTGGAATTTCTTCCACACGGCTGGCTCGATGATGCTGTAGGGGATGTTGTGGCAAGCGATGACGGTCTCGAGGCTACCGACAGCGCAGGCATACTTGAAGGTGGACGCGACGCCCTGCTTTGGCATGGAGCCGGCGCGCTCGATCAACGCATGATCTGGGGCGTGCTTTGCGAGCCAGTCCCATACCAACACCGTATTGACTCGCTCTTTGGCGCCAGTGCCGATGACCGGGACGTCGAGAACATCAACGAGTTGCGGCGTGGCGCCGTCGTTGCTGTTGACGATGGCGAGGGCGCCGCGGATGCCAGGATCGACGCCGAGAATTTTCATGACGCGTTCCCATTAGTGCGTTGCGCTAGCACCTTGCCGTCCTGCTCGAAATGCGCCGCAATGATCGCCGGCGGAACGGGAGCGATGAGATTGATTGCGGGTTCGCGATACTGCCACCGCGTCAAGCGCAGACCGCCGTTTTGTTCGTGATACTGAGCGAGCGCGCGCATCCGCCACCGCGACTGATACGCCGCTATCGACAGGCGCTCTCCGCGGCCCCAATCGAGATTTTCGAGCGAGGTAAACACCGACATACGCGTGCGCGTGCCGTCGGCGAATTCGCACACGAAAGTTGGGCCGACGCGATCCTTGGGCTTGGGGCGTCTGAAGTGTTTAGAAGTTCTCGGTTTGACGACGCGATAGCCCTCGGCGCGGACGATCGCGAGCGCGTTGATGAGCGTCGGTCCTTGGTAGAGATCGGGGCGCAGCACTTCCCGCCGTACGCCCGTCGCGCGCTCGATCTCGATAATCCGCTCGGCTGGAATGCGCTTCCATTGCGCGATAGCCGCCGAACTGAGGCCGAGCACGCGTGCCAGTTCGGACATATTGCCCGCTGCTTTGCCCGCCGTTTTCACCGCCGTGCGCAACATAAGCAGCATGTTTTCGTCGGGTTGCGAAACATCGCACGGCGATGCCTCAGCCACATCGCCGCTATGCTGATCAGCCGGCGGAGGTGCGGCGTCTAGCAAGTCCAGTAACGGCGCGGGCCGCAGTCGGCGTTGGCGCTTCTCGCTGGTTGCGAGCGGCAATCGGAGGTTTCGAACGACGAAGTCGGTACGACTCCGATCGGTAAACCCGACGCAAAAACGATTGGCTTCTGGGAGATCGCGGCTGGCACCGCCGGCATTAAGATGCCGACGGATTGCGCTGAGCCGGAGAGATACGCGGTCGATCAACAGATCGCTTGTAAGCACGGTGCTGACCGGATGCATGAACTGCACAGGCGGGTTAGCTCCGCCTTGTCGAGGTCGCGGATAGCCAAAGCAACTTCATCCAGTGTCGTGACCGCGGCCTTGATCCAATCCGTTTCAGCCATTGCGATTCTCCTTGGGGTAAAGCTGATCGAGAAAAGTTGCGGCGGTCGGGTAATTTGTTCGCACGACATGGTTGGCGGTTGATGGCTCACCTCCACGTCTTCCGACTAACGATGTCTCTGATTGTTCTTGGCGCGACGTTATATTGCGGTCCAAGGATTGTTGAAGTAGCGCCTATCTCGGCTTCCTTGCGAATTGCGAGGACGTCAGTCAGCTTAGCTCTGCTATTCTTTTCACCTATATGATAAACACTGAAACAAGGGCGGCGGCCCTTCTCGATCATATCTCTTACGTTGTCCCGCTGAGAGCCTAGGAACAAGTGAGCGGGATTACAGCATGAGGGATTATCGCAAGCGTGAAGCACTAAGCGATAAGTTGGGATAGGACCGTTGGTCAATTCCCATGCATGACGATGTGCTAGAATATTCCTACCGTGGACGCGTAGCTGACCGTAACCCTCCGGCAGTTTGCCTCGGGTCCAAACCCAGCATTTGCTTTGTTCGCGCCGATCGACTGAACTCCAGAAATCATCGATTAGCATTTTGCTTTTCCTTAAAGCTATTGCGGCGGTTGGCGACCTTTTCAACGGATGTCCATTCTCCAGAAGCGCATTCCGCAGGTCGCCTTTGCCGAGGCCGCCGCTCCCCGGTTGGAGACAGCCGCGCTTCTGGAAGACAGTTACTTCGCTTCTTCGAGCTGTCGCATGGTTCGCTCGTGCTGCTTCCACATTGCCAGCGCGATCAGCTCGCCGATGTCGCGAATGAGTTTGGCGAACTCGGCGTCCTCGAGGTGAAGTTCTCCCGCCGCCCACTTGGCGGCATATTCAGCCGCCAATCGGTCGCGTCGGTCTTCGCGAATATCTGGATCGCAGATGAGCTCGGCGGCGTGTTCGAGATTGCTCATGATGTCTTGCTCCTATTGGAGGGCGCCGCCGCATTCGCGCGGACAGCGCTGCCCTGGTTTCAGCCCGGATATTTTTCGATGTTTGGAGGTGTTCCAGTACGGAAGGCACTTACGAGTTCGTCGATGAACTCCCACGCACTTACTAGCTGGCGTGCCTCCAATTCAGAGATCGCCTCAACCTCAACTTCGTCGGCGTAGCGCAGGAAAAATTTTCCGCTCGAAGTTCGGTAGATGGTGCGCTGCTTCCGCCCGCGTCCGTGTTTGACAATCCAATCGTCGTCGTCGATGTCAAAGCCGAGGGGCTTGTTCTTTACCGTTAGTTTCAGTCTCCGCCACCAGATCCACCGGCGCGGGGGCCAAGCCTGTTTCCTTGACGATCGCCTCGTCGTATTCGACGACCGGCTTGGAGACCGGCACCATCGACACGATCGAGCGCTCGGCCGCGATCAACAGGTCGACCGCGGTGTCGATATTGCCGGTCGCTTTGATCAGCGCGGCCGCCGCCTCGACCGGATCGCTCTCCGCGACGTGCTTGGCCAAGTTCTTGACGGCTCTGGTCTTGGCCTCGAACAGGTAAAGCTCGTAACGAGACAACCTTGCATAGGCTTTGTCACTCTTTGACTTTGCAGCATTTTGGGATCCTCCACTTTGCTGCGATTCGGCTGGCGGGATCGGACTAACCACTCGCATCCCGCTGGCCACCTGCCGCGCCTACGACTTCACAGACAGACTTCGACCAGGGCCGCGCGACGGGTTGCCGTCGGCCGAAGCAACTCTCGAAAATTTTTAGCTATCTCGGCGACACTGCTCGGCGTCGCCGCGGACCAACCCCGACACCGCGCCCCTCCTGGGGCGGGATCATTAAGGCAAACCTCCGACGTACACCGACGGCCCGCTCACCAAGCTTGAGCAGTTCGCCCTTTTTCACGGCGTCCTTCTTCAGGGTAATGGCGTGAACGCCGCGCAGCTTGCCGCCTTCTTCGAGATGGACGATACCGTTCGCGAAACAGCTTGAATTTTCAATGAAATCTTATATATCGGGCACTTGCTCGCCCCTTCCGCGCGGGTTTGCAGCCCCCAGCCGCGGCCCGCGCTCTCAATTTCTAAACGGAGCACGCCGCCGCAATCCGCGAGCAGGGTGCCCCAATTCGTCATTGTGTCCGGGACTTCCCCGCCTGTGCGCTCCTTCTGCGGCGCGCGGGCCCGATTATGGTGACACTCACCCTTCCCAAACGACACGGGTTTGCGACTCCCGCGCGGCACCAATCTGGTGCTGGTCGCCCGATGTCGCGGCCTGTCGGACTCCCTCGTTCCGCTCGTCGGCCGTTCCTAGCCCGTCGTCGCGGACATACCGCGGAAGCCTCGCGCCGGGTATTTGCACTTTCTCCGGGGGATTTGCTCGCCCCCGAGACAAAGTCTCGTCTATTCGCGAACACAGCCATCGCCGCGCCCGCGCAGATACGTCCCAAAAGGTCGAATTCAGTTATTCCGCGGCTTCAGCCGCAACCACTTCTCGTGCTTTCCGCCAACGCGCCGCGGCTTCAATTGAGATGATGCGCTTGCGACCGATCTCCATCTCGTCTGGACCTAGGCCGAGCTTTTTGAGTTCGTAATAGGTTGTCTCGGAGATACGGTGTGCTTGGCAAAACTCGGTAACGGTGAAGGCCGTGGCAAACGCCGGTGGTAAACTGCGGACCCGCTTCTTGGCGTCGCCATTGGCCGGCTTTTTGCCGGTAACTTCACGGCGTGCCATCGTAGTCCTCCGTCAGCGTTCGCCGAATATAGTTGATCGCGTTCAACTACACGCGCAACGATTAACTGCGGACGAACGTTGGCGATCTGCGGATGTTTTCCGGACGTTTCGGACGTTTTCCGGACGAACGTTCAAGAAATGCAATTAGAATGCGGGTTTATCACGGCACTTCGACAAGAACTCGCGACAGCGACGTTGTAAGGCTTCAAGATCTTTAGCACTGCGCTTCGGTGCCTTCTTCCCGGCTTTCTCTGCCTCACGTTTTTCCCACGGCTGAAACAAATCGGCCATCTCTGGCGCCGTCAGCGTCTCTGGTATGTCGCCATGGGGCTGGTACTGATCGAGCGCCCAAGCTGCGAACTTCTTTTGCCAGCGCCCCGTAAAGTGTAACTGCTTAAGCCGCGGCACGCGTTTGCTGTCATCCGAAGATGCTGGCGCGTCATTGTCGACCGACTGCAATCTCGGCGGCGCAGCCGTGTCATTGGCAGGCACTTGTGCCGGCGGCCGTCGCCTGCGCCTGGAATGAGATTTTGGCAGCTGCACCTTTTCCTGTGACGCCGATGGCGACGAAGCTGCCGCAGGCGGCGTCAGCCCCCGCAGGTGCAGCCATGCGATGATAGGCTCAGGATTAATCCGGATCAGGCTCGCTCGCAGCGTGACCTGATAGTGCAGCTCAAAGATCACGCGATGGCGTTCGCCGATCGGGTCGTCTGGATCGTACGGGTCGTGTGGCTCGTAATCGACCCACATCAATGGCCCGACACGGACGGCGCTACTGGCCCCCCAATCCACATCAATCTGCGAATCCTCGTAGCGCTGCCAAAAACCCAGCTCGACAGCCAACGCATCGATGGGCGGGGGCGGGCGGCTCCCTCCAGTCGGCACTACCTCAAACTCCACATCGAAGTCCCAATCGATATCGAGATGGTGGTGGTCGAAATAATCGAGCAAGAACTTTTTCGCCGCCACTTCATCGCGGGTGTAGCCCGCAACGAGAGCCAACAAATCGACGAGTAGCAGCTTTTCCCCACGCCTCGCCCGCACCACAGTCACCGCCCCAACGGCCGAACAGTCCCCAGCTTAATCCCGAACTGCGGCGCCGCGGCGCGGATGGCATCGGCCTCATAGCTCGGGGCGAGGTGCCCGTAGACCCGCTCCACCATGCGCGTGCTGGAGTGGCCAAGCGCACGCGCGACCACGAGCAGCGGCGCCCCGTTCATGACCGCGTGCGACGCGAAGGTATGGCGGGTGACATGGAAGTTGACCGCCGGCTTGAGCTTGGCCCGGATCGACGCCTCCCGGATCGGGATCAGCTGGTGCGCCCGTCCCCACGGCCGGCCGTCGGCGTGGGTGAAGATCAGATCGGACCCGACCTTGCCGGCGCAGGCATGGGCGAAGAACGCCCGCCCCTCGTCGGAGAGGTGGACGTGGTAGGTCCGCTCGTGGCCCCGCCCCTTGCGGCTGCGTAACCTGAGCGTGCCAACGTCGGGGCCGAAGTCAGAGACCGTGAGCGCCGCCAGCTGCCCTAGGCGTGCCCCGGTCAGGAAGGCGCCCTGCAGCAGCGGGCGGAACTCCGGATCAGCGGCGTTGATCAGCCGCTGCGCCTCCGCCACGGCCAGGTAGCGGGTGCGCGCGGTGTCGACGTTGCGAAACGGCTTGACCTTCCGCCAAGCCCGATCGCTCTCGACCTTGTCGTAGTCGAAGGCATGCTGGAGCGCCGCGCGCAGAACCGTCCAGATCCGCTTGGCAGTCGCGCGGCGCGCGCGGCGAGCATCCGGATCATCACCATGGTGCCGATGGCGCTGGGGCGCGCCGGCCTTGGTACGGATTCGGGCCGGCCGCTTGGCAAGGTCGGCGCACCAGCGGTTCAGCTGCTCGGTGGTCAGCGCCGCGAGCTTGATGGGACCGAGGGCAGGGCGGATGAAGGCGCGATCGGCGTAGCGCACGCTTTGGATCGCCCGCGGCGCACGCCCGTCGGCCTCCAGGAAGTGGATGTAGGCGTCGACCGCGTCACCGACCGTGCCAATACCGCCGGCGCGCTCGACCAGAAGTTTGCGAGCGGCGGTCTGGGCCTGCTTGAAGTCGAGGATGACGGCGCCGTCGGCATCGCTGTAGTCGTCGGCGACGCCGATCTTGTGCAGGCGGTAGACACCGTCGCCGACGTATTGCCGCGCCAGCCACTTGCCTGCGCCGGCGCGCGGCTTGCGGTAACCAAGATGCAGGAGCCCGGGCTCGAGCGCGCGGTAATAGGGCTGGCTGCTCGGCTCGAGTTTGCCGCGCGCGGTGCGGCTTGCGAGCGCGGCGTCGCGGACGGTGCGGGCCATGGCTGTTCTCCTCCGGTGTGCAATATGCGTGCAATAAGCGTCCCGAAACTCGGCGGAGCTCGGCGGTGTTCAGCGGAAAAAATATCGGTAATACGGGCGTTTTACAATAGCCCGACGGAGCTCGGCGGAGTGAATTTAGGTGGGTTAGAACCGGTGCAGGGCGGCAAGATCCGCGCCCTGGCGGTGACCGGATCGCAGCGCTCCTCGGAACTTCCGGACGTGCCGAGCATGGCGGAGGCAGGCTATCCGGAGGTGAATATCGGCCTCTGGAGCGGTTTATTCGTCGCGGCCGGCACGCCGCCCGCGGTCGCCAACAAGCTCGGTACGGAGGCGCGGCGCGCGCTGGCCGATCCAGGGGTGCGCGATAAGCTCAAGGCGATGGCGGTCAACCCCGGCGGCGGTGCCGGCGAGGAGTTCCGCAATAAAATCGACGGCGACATCAAGGTCTTCGCCGATGTCGTCAAGGCGGCCAATTTGAAGTTCGAGGAGTAGCGTCGGCGCCTCGCGGCCCGCGGCGGCTGCGCTTGTCGCGACGAAAGTCGAACCCCCGCGGCCGCGAAAAAATGCTTGGGCCAGCGGCAGCCTGTGCTAGGACGAGGACAGGGGCGATGCCTGTCCTGCGGAGGGCATCGTGCAGCTCATCTTCTACTACGTCGGGTTCATGGCGCTCGGCGATGTCGCCGACTATCTCATCGGTCTCGTGGTCGAGCGCGTTTGGCCGCAGGCGAGCCTGCTGACCTTTTTGGCGCTCTACTTTGTCTCCCTGTGGATCGCTTGGCTGCTGGCGGTGAAGATGACCGAGCCGAAAGCCAGCAAACAAGCGGCAAGGTGATATTCGTTTTCTTCCTTGCCGAAAACGCGCGCGGTTTTGCTGCGGTGCACTCC
>Ga0310913_10000230_pt1 | contig 24141 bp, 18 predicted proteins | sample GREbulkMGOX082_FD_203447 | JGI IMG/M metagenome (GOLD analysis project Ga0310913, IMG submission 203447) | Lab enrichment of tropical soil microbial communities from Luquillo Experimental Forest, Puerto Rico - GRE.bulkMG.OX082 | ecosystem: Environmental > Terrestrial > Soil > Tropical forest >...
GGATGGGGATCGACGACAAGGAGCTCACTCCGCGCACGGTACTGGGCCGGATTTCCTGGGCCAAGAACCACATGCTCGACCCGCAGGAGATTTATCTGCAGTCTGGCGATCCCAAGACCGAGAAGGTCGCGCACCTCTATGAGGAGTACCGCAAGGAACTGCGCAAGGCCAACGCGTTCGATTTCGACGATTTGCTGTTGGAGGCGTTGCGACTACTCAAGTCGGCGGCGTCGGTGCGCGAGTACTACAACCGCAGGTTCCAATACATTCTGGTCGATGAATACCAGGACACGAACCGTCCGCAGTACGAGATGATGCGACTGCTCGCGGGCACTCGGCACAACCTGTGCGCGGTAGGCGATGAGGACCAGTCGGTCTACTCCTGGCGCGGGGCGGACATCCGAAACATTCTCGAATTCGAGAGGGACTTCCCTGAGGCCAAGATTATTCGCCTGGAACAGAACTACCGCTCGACGCAGAACATCCTGGAAGCAGCGTCGGCGGTGGTAGCCAATAACGTCAAGCGCAAGGGCAAGAATTTGTGGACGTCGCGGCAGGGCGGGGCGAAGGTTGGTTATTACGAGGCGCCGGATGGGGAGAACGAGGCGCTGTTTGTGGCCGACAAGATCTCGCGCTACCTGAAAGAGGCGGTCGAGCAGGGCGAGGCGCCGCGGGCGGCGGTGCTGTACCGGACGAATTCACAGTCGCGCTTGTTTGAAGAGGCGATGCGGCGCTATCAACTCAAGTATCACGTGGTGGGTGGGTTCTCGTTTTACGAGCGGGCGGAAATCAAGGACTTGATCTCGTATCTCAAGGTCATCGTGAACCCGGACGACTCGGTGTCGCTGCTGCGAGTGATCAACACGCCGGCGCGCGGGATCGGGAAGGCGACGGTGGAGACCTTGGAATCGCTGGCGCTCGAGACGGGGCTTTCGTTGTGGGGGGCGACCGGCGAGGCCATCGGGAGGCAGTTGCTGCCTGGGCGAGCGTGCCAGGCACTGCGGAGCTTCCGGGATCTGATTGAGGACGCGCGGGCGATGGCGGCGGGAACGTATGTGGAGCGGCTGGCGTCGGACAGTAGCGCCGGCGTCCCGCCGGCAGTGCAGCCAGCGGGGCGCTCGCCTGGGAAGCCGGAGGATCAATCTGCCGACGATAGCCTGACTCAGTTTGATCCGTTGGCTTTTGACTTTGGGGATGCGAGCGATGACACGAGCTTCTCCTTTGCGGAGGACGTCGAATCAGAAGTCGTCAACGACACGCAAATCGAGAGCGCAAAGGCGGCGGGACACCCCCTCGACAGCCGGCGGGACGCCGGCGCTACCAACGTTGAGGGCGCTTTCCGCACTCCCGGTGGCGCCGCGACCACGGCGGAGATTCTGAAGTTTCTGATTGATCGGACCGGCTACGTCAAGCTACTCGAGGACGAAGACACCCCCGAGGCGTATTCGCGAATTGAGAACCTGCGGGAACTGGTGAATGCGGCGCTGGATTCGAAGGACCGCGGCGAGACGCTGGACGAGTTTCTCGACCATGCGGCGCTGATCAGCGATGCGGACGGATACGACGATTCGGCGCGGATCACGTTGATGACGTTGCATGCGGCAAAGGGGCTGGAATTCCCGTTGGTCTTTTTGTGCGGGTTGGAAGAAGGACTGTTTCCGCACTCTCGCACGTTGCTTGAGATGGATGACATCGAGGAAGAGCGGCGCCTGTGCTATGTGGGCATGACGCGGGCGATGAATACGCTGATTCTCAGCCGAGCCGTATATCGGCGGCGGTACGGGACGGATCTGCCGGAGGCCAGCGTGCCTTCGCGATTCCTAGAGGAAGTGCCGGCAGGGCTCATCGAGGAATTAGGGGGATCGAAGCGGCGAACGTGGATGGGAAGCGAGTATGGTGCCCGAGACGGGGCGACAACGCGGACCAGGGCGTCCGCGCCACACAGGCGTGAATACGACCACGAAGCAGGTCATTCCTACTCCTACGAGGATGAAGACCAGAGCGCGAGCTGGCAGCAGGAACGGGCGGAGCGGGCGAAGGCGACGTATTCGGGCAAGATGTACAACTCGATCGACAACATTGCCGAGTTCTTTCTGTCACCTGGCAAACGGTTCAGCCCTGCAAAACAAGCCGTCGAGGAGCCCAAGGGGAAGAAGAGATTTCGGCCGGGGCAGAAGGTGCGGCATCCGAAGTATGGCGAAGGCACGGTCTTCCAGCGCGAAGGAGATGGGGAAGACGCCAAGATTACGGTACAATTCCCAAGGTTCGGGCTGAAGAAGCTGGTGGAGAAGTACGCGCAGCTGGAGAAAGCCTGAAAGAGCGCTGAGTAATTTGGTAATTTTGTAATTGGGTAAATTGTAGTCTGCTGTGCTGCGTACGTCCGGATTCAAATTACTCAATTACCAAATTTCCCAATTGCACAATTCAAGGAAAACGAACTCAAACTCATGGCCAATACAGCCTCTCTCAGCAGGGAAGAACGCAAGAAAGCGAAACGGGCCTCGCGTAAAAAGCGCAAGGCAGAGCATCCACTCAAGCCCCGCGACTACGCGCGCGGGTCGAAGAAGAGCAAAGTGAAAAAGATGGCGCGCGGGCAATCGAAGCGCACCTAGGGATCGTAAGGTGGCGAGGGCGGGTCTTCGGATCCGCCCTTCGGTTTTAAAGGACCGGCGGGCCACGACGCCGGCGGACTCGACGTTTTAGGGGAAACGGCCGCGATTTCGAGATGCGAAAGAGGTTCGATTGGCACAAACACCCACCACCACAGAACCCGCGGGCTCCACCCCTAGCAGCCATCAGCTGCTTTGTTGCAAATCGATCGACAAACTGATCTCCGACTCGGAAGAAGCCGGGCACCGGCTGGAGAAAAAGCTCGGTCCCTGGTCGCTGACGGCGCTGGGAATTGGCGCGATCATTGGGTCGGGAATTTTTGTACTCACGGGGACGGCAGCGGCGGGAGAACACTTTGAGGCGCCGTCGATTTTGCATGCGCAGGTGCTTGACCTCGTGGCGAACTTCCTGCGCACAGGCAGCACGGCGGGAGCGCTGATGCATGGGCGCCCCGCCGCCGGGCCGTCCATCGCGGTTTCCTTCTTCCTGGTGGCGATTGCGTGCAGCTTCGCGGGTCTGTGCTATGCGGAGCTGGCGTCGATGATTCCGATCGCGGGCAGTGCGTACACCTATTCGTATGCAACGCTGGGCGAAATCTTCGCGTGGATCATTGGCTGGGACCTGATCCTCGAATACGTCGTCAGCAACGTGGCCGTCGCTGTGGGATTCAGCGGCTATTCAAAAGCGCAATTGGCGGCTTTCGGGATCGATCTGCCCGAGAAATGGTCGAGCCCGGTTTGGGCCTCAGGACATTGGACCGGAGCCTATTTCAATCTGCCGGGGTTCTTGATCGTCTTCGTTTTAACGCTGCTGCTTGTGCGCGGAGTGCGCGAGTCGGCGGAAGCCAACAACGTGATGGTCGCGATCAAGATCGGAGCCATTCTCACGTTCCTGGTGGTCGGGGGGATGTTGGTGAAGCCGGCCAACTGGACTCCGTTTGCGCCCTCGGGGTTTGGCGGGATTGTAACCGGAGGGGCAATCGTTTTCTTCACCTACATCGGGTTCGATTCGGTTTCGACCGCGGCAGAGGAGTGTCGCCGCCCGCAGCGGGACCTCCCGTTCGGGATCATCGCGTCGCTGGTGGTCTGCACGTTGTTGTATGTGGGCGTGGCGGTCGTGCTGCTGGGGATGATGAAGTACACCACGTTCGTGTCGGGCGAGGCCGCCGAAGCGCCGGTGGCGTACGCGTTGAAAGCGCTGGGTGCGCGCCCGTTCTATCGGTCGGTGATCGTGGTGGGCGCGCTGATGGGGATGATTTCGTCGCTGCTCGTCTTCCAGTACGGCCAGGCGCGCATCTGGTATGCAATGTCGCGCGACGGGCTCTTGCCGAAGTTGTTTTCGGCGGTGCATCCGAAATTCAAGACGCCGCACTGGTCGACCTGGATTGCTTGCTTCGCCGTGGGCATTCCCGCGGGAGTGGTTGATATTGGCGACGCGGCCGACCTGTCGAACATTGGCACGCTGTTCGCGTTCACGCTGGTGTCGCTGGGCGTGATCTTGTTGAGGCGCCGCCAGCCCGATCGTCCACGGGCCTTTCGTGTGCCGTTTGTGCCGTGGTTCCCGCTGATCTCGGTGGTGCTTTGCGGCGGGCTGATGACCGGGCTGACCGTAATCACATGGATCCGCTTCGTGGTGTGGCTGGGGATCGGTCTGATGATTTACTTCTTTTACAGCCGACATCGCAGCGAGTTCGCGCGGCTGGGCAGGTAGTCGGAGAGACCGACTACAATCTGGAATTTAGCCTCTTCGTGAGTGATGGGTCTTTTTGCCAATCCGACGCCGAGCAGTTTTGTACGATCTCTTCCCAAAGCGGAACTCCACCTGCACCTGGAGGGGGCGATCGACCCGGCGACGCTTCTTGAGGTCCAACACAACCATGGGCTGCGCGAGGCCACGCTTGCCGATGTGGAGAAGCTTTACCAATACTCCGACTTCAGCGGGTTTATGGTTTCCTTCAAAGACATCACGGCGCATCTGCAGGTGCCCGACGATTATGAGCTGATCACGTACCGCCTGATGGAGCGTTTGAAGGCGGATAACGTGCTGCACGCCGAGGTGTACGTGTCGGTGGGCGTTTGCCTTTATCGCAAGCAGGATTTTGCTGCGATTTTTGAGGCGCTGGAGCGCGGCCGGGCACGCGGCAAACGCGAGTTTGGAGTGTCGCTGCTCTGGATCTTTGATGCGGTGCGCCATTTCGGGTCGGCTGAGGCGCAGCGCGTCGCCGAACTGGCGGCGCAGTATCGTGAGCGAAGCGTGGTGGGGTTCGGAATTGGAGGCGACGAGCGGCGTGCGGGACCGGAATTGTTTCGCGAAGTCTATGCCTACTGTGGGGCGGAGGGATTACGGTTGACGGCGCACGCGGGCGAGACCACGGGACCAGAATCGATCTGGGGCGCGCTGAATCTGCGGGCCGAGCGGATTGGGCATGCCCTGACTGCCCAACAGGATTCTGACCTGCTGCAGGAGCTCTCGCAGCGGCAAGTGCCCGTCGAGATCTGCGTCACTAGCAACGTGCGCACCGGCGTCTGTGCAAACCTGGGAGATCACCCCGTGCGCCGCTATTTTGACCAAGGCCTTATGGTGACGATCAACACCGACGATCCTTCAATGTTTGGGACCACGTTGTCTGCCGAATACCAGGTCTTGCAGGAGAACTTCGGTTTCACGGATGAGCACTTGCGAGAGCTGGCGCGAAATTCGTTTGAGGCGGCGTTTCTGCCGGTGGAGAAGAAGCTGGAGTTTCTGAATCTGTTCGATGCCGCAGCGGCAACGGCACGGTAGCCGTTCTTAGGAGCTGATTCTAGGGCTGTTGTTCAATACGTCTTCGAACCGGAGCGCGCAATCTGCAATCCTAAACCAAGCCAGGCTGCGCTTGGCCGGACAGCCGAGGCGGCTATCCCTACACGAACCTTGCGATGCCGCAACACATTGGAATCGTCGCCTGCAGCTCAGAAGGGGCAGCGCTTTGCTACCGCACCGTTTGCCTGGAGGGCTCAGGGCTGCTGGGGGATACGCACAATCATCCGGAAGTCTCGTTGCACGGTCATCCCCTGTCTTCGTATATGGAATTTATTCGCGTGGGCGATTGGGCTGGCGTTGCGCAGTTGATGCTGTCGTCGGCTGAAAAGCTGGCCAGAGCGGGAGCCGACTTTCTCATCTGCCCCGACAACACGGTTCATCAGGCATTTGATCTGGTGGAGCACCGGTCGCCGCGGCCTTGGTTGCACATTGCGCGCGAGGTGGCAGCGGAAGGCGGGCGGCGAAACTTCCACAGGCTGGGGGTCTTGGGCACACGGTATCTCATGGAAGGGCCCGTGTATCCGGAGGCGCTGAAAGCCGTCGGAATCGAGCATCGTGTTCCCGATGCGCAGCAGCGTGCCCGCATCCATCAGGTCATCATGGGTGAGCTCGTCAAAGCACAGTTCCTGCCGCGGTCGAGGGAGTATTTCGGCGAAGTGATTGACGCCATGAAGCGGGAAGGCTGTGATGCGGTGGTGCTCGGGTGCACGGAGATTCCACTGATTGTGAGCGACGAGTCGTCGTCGTTGCCTATCTTGGACTCGACGCGTCTACTGGCGCGAGCGGCGCTGCGTAAGGCTGTCGGCCAGTAGTGGTTCGGAGCACGAGAGGGATCCCACCCTCCCGCAGAGGACGCGGGAAGGGTGAGGCACCCGACAATGCCACCGCGTCGTAGGGTTCGTTCCGGGAAAGGTTGGGGGTCGGTCCTTTTGCGGCGCAGGTTGAAGTTCTCACGAGTGCAAGGTGCGTTTGCGATATGCCGGCTGGCGGCGAAGTCGGCGGTCCCTGATTGGGCGCTGCGGGGAGAGTTTTTTGCGGTGACCTCGACGGGCGATGAGGTGTCGATCGTCTGTCCGGAGCCTCAGGCGCCCTCCGGAATTAGGCACGAGGGGGGATGGGCTTGCCTGAAGCGAGAGGGTCCGTTCCCATTTTCCGAGACAGGCATTTTGAGTTCGTTTCTTCAGCCGTTGGCAGAGCATGCGGTGCCGATACTTGCGGTATCGACGTTTGATACCGACTATGTGCTGGTGAAGCATGCTTGGGTGGAGCGGGCGGTGGCGGCACTCGAGGAGGCTGGGCACGAGGAACTGTAGGTCTGTCGGCGAAGCGTCTCGGGGATGAGAAGCAACAGATTCCTCCGGCCTCCGCTGCGCTCGGCGTCGGAAGGACAAGCTTTGGAGAGGGAGGTGTTCCGTACATTCAAGACCATTTGGGAAGCTGCGTTCCGGACTGACGCTGCCTGCCGTCCAGGGTTCATTTTTATCCAAACACTGTTACCCGGTCCGAAAGGGCCACAGGCTGTGATCTAATACCAGAAAGTGCCTGAAGTCATGCCATCCAGCCAGACCTTGTGGAAACGTCGCCTGAAGGCGATCCAGCGCAACCTGCGCGGCGCGCGCATGGTGCTGCAGGGTCTCGCCTCGACCGACCATCCGCTGCTGGCGCATATCATTCCGATCCGTCGTTGCAATCTCGCCTGCGAATACTGCAACGAGTTTGACGACGTTTCGAAGCCGTTGCCGACCGAGACCATGTTCCGGCGGGTCGACAAGCTGGCAGAGCTGGGCACGTCTGTCATCACGATCAGCGGCGGCGAGCCGCTGCTGCATCCCGAACTGGATGACATTATCCGGCGGATCCGCAAGAACGGGATGGTAGCGGGGCTGATCACGAACGGCTACCTGCTCGTGGCGGAGCGAATCCAGCGGCTGAACAAGGCCGGGCTCGAGTGGCTGCAGATTTCGATCGATAACGTCAATCCCGACGACGTTTCGAAGAAGAGCCTGAAGGTGCTGGACAAGAAGCTGAAGTTGCTGGCCGAGCACGCCGAGTTTCACGTGAACATCAACTCGGTGGTTGGCGGCGGGGTGAAGAATCCGCAGGATGCGCTGACGATCGGCAGGCGCGCCATGGAGCTCGGCTTCAGCTCGACGATCGGGATCATTCACGACGGCAGCGGGCAGTTGCAGCCCCTGAACGCCGAAGAGCGCGCGGTGTATCACGAGATGAAGGCGCTTGAAAAGCGCAGCTTCACCCGCATCAACTCGTTCCAGGACAACATCGCGCAAGGGCGACCTAACCAGTGGCGTTGCCGAGCCGGCGCGCGCTATCTCTACATCTGCGAAGACGGGCTGGTTCACTACTGCTCGCAACAGCGGGGCTATCCCGCGGTGCCCTTGGAGAAGTACACGGTGGCTGACATCCGCCGTGAGTATGTCACCGAGAAGTCGTGTGCGCCGCACTGCACGGTGTCGTGCGTACACCAGGTTTCGATTTTCGATTCCTGGCGGGCACCACAGCAGCCCGGGGCGGCACCTGTCGGATCGGGCGCAGGCGGGCTGGTACAGATCGAGTAAGACCCTCGGGCGATCGATGATTCCTGGCGATCGGGTCATCCCAGATGACCATCGACCACGTCTCTCCGCCCCCTGTCAAGCTCCTGCGAAATCTTCTCCTCTGCCGTTTTACTTCTTCTGTGCCGTTGGGGGCAGCAGCCCGTTTAAGCGCAGGTAGGTGGCTGCGGCGGAGTAGTGGTCGGCCCAGTCGTTGGTGAGGGCGATGAGGGCCCAGGCGCGGGGGACTTCGCGTCCGCCGTAGGCCTGGATGGTGTCGCCCAACTTGGAGTCGTCTACCTTGGCGAGGCTGTTGCTGCAGAACTCGAAGGAAGCCTTCAGTGACGCGACCAGGCCGTCTTTGTCGCTTTCCTTGATGGGCTCGAGCTTCGGCTGCGCGATATCGGCGGCTTTGGCGCACAGGTAGTAGTTGGAGTCGATCATGTGCGAGACCAAGTGGCCGAATGTCATCTGAGGCTCGGTGGGTTTGAAGGAGAACTTGTCGGCCGGCATAGTCTCGACCGCAGCCTGGATGTTTTTTGCCTGCCGAGGCAGAATTTCTTTGACGACAGTGGTGACGGGGTTCTTCTTTTGAGCGTGAGCGAGCGGAACAGCACACAGGGCCAGAGTGAACGCCAGGAAGGATCTCAATGGAAGCCTCCGTTAGAAGAAGCAAAAAGAATACCCGGAGGCGGGTTTTTATGCCAATCGGGCTGGCATCGCAGCCTCGGGTCCAGCTGTGGCCCTTGCTACTTTGCTGCCCTCGTCCTTCCTGCGCGCATCTGTGCGGCCAGTTCCTGGATCTCCGTTAAGTCACGCTGCATTTCGCTCCAACCGTAGCAGCGGGCATAGTCGGGGCGGCCGTGAAAGGTGCCCTTTACGCAGGTGAAGCCCACCTGGCTGTGGTGGCTGAGCTTCCCAGTCGGAGACAATGTTGGGGGTTTTCTTTGCGTTGCAATCGATGCCGGCCGGAGCGTTGGACGGAGCGTTCTCGGCCGCTGCGCTGGAGCAGAGAATGACCCGCACGCTGAGGAAGACCGAGACGATGACCCGACGTTTGTTCTACACCGACCACCACGTACTCCCGTTGCCTCCGCAGCACCGTTTCCCCATGGAGAAGTACCGCATGCTGCGCGAGAAGCTGGCGCCAGAGGCGATCTTTGTCCTAGAACTGGCGCCGCTGGCTGAACCGGATGTGATCGGGCTGGTGCACGAACGCGCCTATATCGATGGCTTCTTAGCGGGCACACTGGGCGAAAAAGCCATGCGCCGCATCGGATTTCCATGGTCTGGGGAATTGGTGAAGCGCACGCTTGCTTCGGTCGGGTCCACGCTGGCCGCAACACGCGAGGCGCTAGCCCACGGCTGGGGTGGGACCCTAGCTGGCGGCACGCATCATGCGTTTGCGGCGGAAGGCTCCGGATTCTGTGTCTTCAATGACATCGCGGTAGCGACGCGATGGCTGCAGGGGGCTGGTTCGGGAGGTGGGACTGGGTCAGAAACTTTTGGATTTCAGCGTGTCGCGATCGTGGATCTCGATGTCCACCAGGGCGATGGGACGGCACGCATTTTTCAGGGGGATTCTTCCGTTTTCACACTCTCTGTCCATTGCAAAGCAAATTTCCCATTGCGGAAGCAGCGGAGCTCGCTCGACGTAGAACTGAGGCCGGGGATTGGGGATGAGGAGTATCTGCGCGCGCTGGAAGGCGCGCTCGAGCGGGTGTGGGAGTTCCGTCCGGTGTTTGTTTTCTACCAGTCGGGGGTGGATGGGCTGGCATCGGACCAACTGGGGAAGCTGAAAATGACCATCGACGGGTTGAAGGAACGTGATCGCATGGTGATGCGCGGAGTGAAGAAGGTTGGAGCGCCCCTGGTCATCACGATTGGCGGTGGATACTCGGAGCCGATCGCGCTCACAGCCGAGGCGCACGCGAATACCTTTCGGGTGGCGGCGGACATTTTGGGCGTCTAGAAAAAATCTTAAAACGCTCTTCGAGCTTCGCTCAGGGCAGGCTCCAGGCGCAGAGAACCTCTGCCGAGAACGCAGAGCGAGCATCTTGATCACCCACGGGTGAGGGCGGAATCCTTCGACCTCGGCCCGTAAAACAGATCAGTTACCGCCTTCTGCACCCGGTCCGAGAGCGCTTGCATATCGTGACCCTTGAGCCCAGCCGTTGAAATTGGCTCCCCGACGCGCATTTCGAGCGGGCGGCATTTGATGTGGTAGGTGTTCATCGGCAGCAGTTCGAAGGTGCCAACCAGCGCGACCGGCACGATGTCAACCTGAGCCTTGATGGCAAGGAAGAAGGCTCCCGGCAGAAATGGCTTAATCTGGCCATCGGGGGTACGGCCGCCCTCGGGATAAATCACCAACGGCATACCGGCTTTCAGGCTCTTTAGCGCGGACCGAATGCTGCCAATGGAGCCGGCAGGGTTCTGCTGGTCCACGCAGATTTGCCCTGAGCGTTTGAGGTGCCAGCCGACGATCGGGTACGAGAGCAGTTCTTTCTTGAAAGCGATGCGGAACTGAAAGGGCAAATAGACGTAGAGAACCGGAATATCGAGGGCGGACGCGTGGTTCACGGCGTAGACATGGGGGTGGCGCGTATCGATCTGGTCGAGCCCGGTGACTTTCACCGGCGAGAAGATCGTCTTCATAATCATCCACGACCAGCCACGGGCGAAGGCGTGCAACGTGCGCTCGCGATCTCCGAACAGGGATGCGGGAATCGAAACGAGCCCGAAGACCAGGGTGTAAAGCCAGATCAGCGGATCAAGAATGAAGTAGGAGCGAAGGCGGCTGGGCCAGCCGTGCTGAGGTGGAGAGGCGGTCTCCTTCTCTACGCGGTCCGGTGAAGGAGCGGCGGCAACTTCTGCATTTTCGAGTTCGGTCGATTGGCTTCGGAACGGCACTCTTATTCGATGCGAGCGCCCAGAGAGCGCATCGCTTCTCCTACAATGTAAATCGAACCGGTAACCACCACCAAGCCCCGAGTGCCGGCGGCAGCACGAGCCTTGCCCAGGGCGGAAGACACGTCCGGTGCGTCTTCCAGTTCTACCGAAAGACGATGGGCGGCGGCACGAATCTCCGCGGGAGTCGCGGCTCGGGGGTTGTCCACGTGAGTGGCAATCACGCAGCCGGCCAGCGGGAACAAGATTTCTGCCATCTCGCGGATGGCTTTGTCGCGCATGGCTCCAAAAACAAAGACTAGCGGGCGCTCTTCGTAAGTGGCCGAAAGTGTGGAGCGCAGGGCCCAAGCCCCCGCCGGATTGTGGGCCACGTCGAAAACGACTTCCGGGAAATCGGCCGTCGCCGGCAGGACCTGGAAGCGGCCGGGCCAACGCGTTTCCCGGATGCCCCGCTCGATGGTAGATGGCGTGATGGCGGCGAACCCGTGACCGGCCAGCTCCACGGCAGCAGCGATGGCCAGGGCAACGTTGCGGAGCTGGTGACGGCCGACGAGCGGCGTCTCGACGGCGATGTCCTTGCCCATGACCGAGAGCGGATACTTGGCGACATATCCGGCTTTCTCGTGACCGGGGAGCAAGTACTGCTCGCTGTTCGGGCTCACGGGCGGAACATACGGAACGGCGTTGATGCCTTTCGCGCCGAGCGCCAGGATGTTGTTCCCGACCACGTCGTTGGCCTCAGGGGACTGCGGCAGCGTAACCACCGCGCCGTTCGGGCGGATGATGCCGGCCTTTTCGCGGGCGATCTCGGTCAGAGTGTTGCCCAGGAATTTCTGGTGATCGAACGAGATGTCAGTGATCACGCTGACCCGCGGCTCGACGACGTTGGTTGCGTCCAGGCGCCCGCCCATGCCGACTTCGAGCACGGCGATGTCGAGCTTCTCGCGGGAGAAATACTCGAAGGCGATCGCCGTGAGCATCTCGAAAAAGCTGGGATGCCAGGGCAGATCCCCTTCGGTGACCAGACGCTCGGCCGTGCGATCGACCAAGTCGTGGATGAGGGCGAAGTCGTCATCTGCGATGGCCTTGCCTTTGATGCGCATGCGCTCATTAATGCGGACCAGGTGCGGCGACGTGTAGAGGCCGGTCTTGTATCCGGAGCTAGCCAGGATAGAGGCGAGGGTCGCCGCCGAGGAGCCTTTTCCGTTGGTGCCTGCGATCAAGACCGAGGGGAAACGCCGCTCGGGATGCTCGAGGGCTTCGAGCAACACCCACATGTGGGCCAGGTCGAACTTGTGCGAAGGTGTCTCGGCCAGTTCGTGGCCGAGGGCGAACATGCGCGCGATTGCGGATTCGTAAGACAAGAGACGGTTAATGCCGGTGGCGGTCAGCCAACCCTGCAGCCAAGGGCCAAAGATAGGGTATCAAGTTCGGGCCAAAAGGGTTCGAGGGAGGGGCAGCAGGCGGTATCTTAAAGATCGGGTGAAACGGATCAACCGCAACCGTGACCGAACGTCCGCAGCCGTACTTTCTTAGGCAGCACATAACAACTGTGAATTGTGTTGCTTGCGTCGGATGGCGGCGATTTTACGTGTCTGGTCATGAAACCGAGCTAGACTATCGCGCCGCCCGGAATCAAGGAGCGAATGAATCGAAGCCACAGAAGACACGGTGTGTCGCGAGCAAGCCCGCATCGGAACACGGGTCGATCGACCAATGTTTTGCGAGTAGGCCTCACACGTTGCAGCCACGCCCTGTTGGGGCTGTTGCTTGTGCTCTCTCTGGCAGCGCACGCTTCGACCATGGATCAGGCGCCCACGCCAACCAGCACGATCGATCTCGCAGCCTTGGGGTATAGCGGACTGTCGACGGCCGCACGTCAATCAGGGGGATCGAACCTGTCGGTGGACTTCCTGGATGGGCAGCATGTCCTAGTTACCTTCAACCCCAAGCAGCTTTTCAAGCGGCGGCCGGAGTGCCCGCCCACCCATGCCGACCGGTTGATTCATGCGGTTGTGATCGAATTGCCGAGAGGCAATGTGGTTGGGGAGAAGGATTGGTACCTTCACGACTTACGGCGATATGTGTGGAACCTCGGCGGCGGAATGGTGTTGCTGCGGAGGATGAACCAGTTGTACGAAGTCCATGCAAACCTCGAGGAGAAGCTCATTTATGACTCGCCCGAAGATCTGCTCTGGGTTTCGGTGACCGCGGATGGCCAGCAGATCATCGTGGAAACGAAGGCAGAGGCGAAAGACGACGCAAAGAATCCGAAGGCGAAGAATGCAGAGGAGAAAGGTCCCAAGAACGAGGATCGAGTCAAAGTAGTGTTCCTAGATGCGCGCTCCCGCGCGGTAGAGCGCATGATCGACGTGCGCGGCACCGTGAGCCTCGAGGGCACAAGCCTAGGGGCCGCAGACGTCCGCCGACAAGGCGGCAACTGGCTGGTAGAGTTTGGCAGCTCGAATATTGCGCGAGTCAAGGCGCGGCGTCCCCCGAACCTTCTATACACCAGCACGAACACCCTGATCGTGGGCCGATGCTCGGTATCACGGGAAGGCTATGGTTTGAGCTCCTTCACCGTGACTGGGACCTTCTTGTGGAGGCAGCATTGGGGCCAGTGCCGTTACTCGCCGGTTGCGCGAGACAGCGAGGATGGAAGCCGTTCAGCTCTGGGTACATTGACGATCCGAACCAATGTACCCGAGCAAGACAGCGAAGGGCTCGATCAACACGTCCTGGTATTAGACACGGCAACCGGTAAGGAAATCATGGCGATCTCGGTGACCCCGGCGGTGCCGGGTGGACAGAACTTCGCGCTTTCTCCGGACGGCAGGACTTTGGGGGCGGTGAACGGCCGAACGCTTCAGGTGTACGAACTGCCGGAGATGTCGCCAGAAGACCGGGCGCGGCATGTTGCTGTGAAGAGCGACACTCCGAGTTTGAGCGCGCCTCCAGCGCAGCCGGGCGAAACTGAGCCCGTCTTGGTGTCTTCGGGCACGATTGCGACCGAAAACCAGAAGGATGCGATTGCTGCAACTCCTCGGACTACGCCCGTTCCAGCGGAGAAGCGGTCCAGGGCGGAGGAAGTCCCGACGTTAACGCTTCACACCGGCACCCAGGTCGTCGCCCTCGACGTCGTTGTGACGGATTCGAGCGGGAAGCTCGTCAAGAGCCTGGCACCAAGCGCCTTTCGAGTTGTGGAGGACGGGAAAGAGCAGACGGTCCGCTACTTCCGCGAATTTGCCGACGCAAAACCCGAAACACCGGCCGCGCCGGCCCCGGCGTCGCCGCTTCCACCCAACGTGTTCTCGAACCATACCCAGTCCCCGGACGCGGGTGCGGTGACGGTCGTGCTGATGGATGTGCTCAACACTCCGCTCGCTGACCAGGCGCACACGCAAGACGAGCTGATCAAGTTCCTCAGGAACAAGCCGAGAGACGCGAAAATCGCGATCTGCGTCCTGGGCAATCGCCTCCAGATGATTCAGGGGTTTACCAGTGACCAAGGTGTGTTGCTAGCTGCAGCCAAAGGCAAGAAGGCATCGCAGCGTCACCGGCCGCTACTAGATCCCGATTCGGTAATCCCGGTGTCCCTCGAGGCCGGGCGAGCTACCGCGCAGTATCTGTATCAATTGAATTTCTTCGTTGAGTCCGTGGCCCTGCAACAGTCAGAAGCCCGACTTATCGATGCAGACCAACGAATGATGGTGACGGTGGATGCCTTCGCGCAACTGGCGCGTTACCTCAGCGGCATTCCGGGAAGGAAAAACCTGGTGTGGCTTTCGGGGTCCTTTCTTTTGGGAATCTACCCGGAAGCCAATGGTAGAAATCCGTTCCTGGAGTCGCACATCTACGGAGAGGAACTGAAGAAAGTCGCCAACCTTCTGGGCGATGCGCACGTGGCCGTTTACCCGGTCGACGTAAAAGGCTTGGAAACAAATCCTATCTTTACTGCCACGACCAACGATGTCTTGGCGCCGGTCCCGTTGAGCACGCCCCCAACTCCCCTGTTTCGCAATGGACCACGTGTCGCGAATGTCGCGGGGGCGGTTGCGAACTCGGTGATGATGGACCAGTTTAATCAATTCGGCGTGCAGCAGATGGATGAACACGCGACCATGAAGCAGTTAGCCGACCAGACGGGCGGGCAGGCTTACTTCAATTCCAATGGAATTGCACAGGCCATCAACACGGCAGCTGAGCAGGGCTCCAACTACTACGCCCTTTCCTACACCCCCACGAACCGGATCTATGACGGCAAGTTCCGAAAGATCCACGTCAGCTTGGCGGGCCACAAATATCATCTTGCGTACCGGTCGGGATATTACGCCGTGGACCCTCTGATACCCGCGAAGAGCACAAAGAACCTCATGTCAAGCCTGGCTAGGGCGGCCATGCAGCAGGGATCCCCAGCGTCCCGCCAGATTGTTTTTGGAGCGCGCGTGGTTCCTGTTGGCAAGCCGAGGGTCGTGCAGGCTACGGCTAGCCAGAAACAGTCGAAGAAGAGGAAAGACAAGGAACCATTGGAGATGCAGCGCTACGCCGTCGACCACGCCGTAACATTTTCCGACCTCAGCTTTACCCCGACCAGTAAGGGAACCTATCACGGTGTCGTAAACTTTATGGTCACGGCGTTTGATAAGGAAGGGGAGTTGACCGCGAGCGAGGTGAGCCAGACGGTCGCCGATCTGAAGCCGGAGGCGCTCCAGGACATTCGCGATGGCGGCATGCGAGTCCACCAGGAAGTGGAAGTCCCAGTAAAAAGTATTTCCATGCGGATTGGGGTCGAGGATGTCACGAACAGCCATGTCGGCACGCTCGAGATTGCCCTACCAGTGCTCCCGCCACCGGACGGAAATGATGGGTCCCGGCGACCGATGCCTCCCGTAGAACCCGACTGATTCCAACTTAGAGTTCCCGGAGCCTAGCCTCGGGTTGGCGCCCGTTACGCTGCTTTCACCATAAAATCGAGCGCGCGAGCCACGTAGGGCTTCAGGTCGCGGCGGTGGACGACGGCATCCAGCATGCCGTGTTCGAGCAGGAATTCGCTGCGCTGGAATCCCGGGGGGAGTTTCTGCCGGATGGTCTGCTCGATGACGCGGGGGCCAGCGAAACCGATGAGAGCTCCGGGTTCGGCGATATTCAAGTCACCGAGCATGGCAAACGACGCCGTGACGCCTCCTGTGGTGGGGTCGGTAAGCACCGAGATGTAGGGGACCTTGAGTTCATCGAGACGGGCCAGGGCGGCCGAAATCTTAGCCAGCTGCATCAGGCTGATCACGCCTTCCATCATGCGGGCGCCGCCAGAAGCGGAGATAATGATCAAGGGCTTCTTCGTGTCGGCGGACTTCTCGATCGCGCGGGTGATGACTTCGCCTACGACTGCGCCCATGCTGCCGCCAATGAAGGCGTACTCCATGGCGCTCATCACCACGGGGCGGCCGTTCAGCTTGCCTTCGGCGTTGATGACGGCGTCGGTCAACCCGGTATCACTGCGCGCCTGCTTCAGGCGCGAAGAGTAGGCTTTCAGGTCGACGAACTGCAGCGGGTCGGTCGAGATCAGGTTGGTTTCGAAAGGTTCGTACTGTCCGTCATCCAGCAACTGGGCGAGCCGGGTGCGGGCGTCCAGCCGGAAATGCTTGTCGCACTTAGGACAGACGTTGAGGTTTTCTTCCAGGTCCTTTTTCCAGATGATCTGGCGGCAGTTGTCACACTTCACCCAGAGGCCTTCGGTGCGAATCTTTTTCTCGCCCGAACCGTCGAGCTCTCCGGATTGGCGTTTGAACCAGGCCATAGGAACACCGCGGATAGCACGAAGCTGATGGCTTGCGGCAAAAGCCAATGGAAAATCGCTAGCAGCTTGCGGCCCCCAGCTAGCGGCAAAACTTCTCACGTTCTTCGCAGGAACGACTAAGCCATCCGCTGCAAGCCGCTGTACGCTGTTAGCCGCGGGCCACCCGCAACGCTAGTACTCAATCCCTCTCTGCGCCAGCACGCCTTTCTCGTAAGCATGCTTGACCTGGCGCATTTCTGTGACCGTGTCGGCAAGCTCGACAATTGTCGGATGGGCGTTCCGGCCCGTCAAGACAACATGCAGAGCCTCAGGCTTGCTTCGCAGGCTCTCAGCCACCTTCTCGGGATCGAGCATGCCGTAACTGATGGCGTAATTGATCTCGTCGAGAATGACCAGGTCCCAGTTGCCAGACTGCATGGCCTGTTTGGCTTCCGCCCAGGCTTCTTCCACCATGCGGACGTCTTCGGGATCGGGCTTCTCGGCACCCACTTTCACGAAGCCGCGGCCCATCTGCTTCATCACGAACTTGTCGCCGAAGGCCTTCACGGCGTCGAGCTCGCCATAATGCCACGATCCTTTCAGGAACTGCAGCATAAGGACTCGGAGACCCTGACCGACGGCGCGCAAGCCGGTACCCATGGCTGCCGTCGTCTTTCCCTTGCCCGGCCCGGTGTTGACGATGATGAGTCCACGGCGAACGTCGGTCATAGAAGTCGAATTGGTTATTGTACCTGCTGGATGAAGGGCTTGGGCCGCAAAACGCCGATTTACGGCGCTTGGGGGAGTCCGGCTATGCAGGGAACCAGAGGAGGATAATGGTCACAAGTTTCGGGGTTTTTTCGGGGCGCGGAACCGATGCCTTGGGCATTGCGTATGCATCTTAAGAACGGGTCCCCCAGTCTGGGCGCAGTTCGGAGGTCTCTCCGCATGAAACAAAACAGCATCGTACTGTTTGCTGTGCTGGCCTTTTCCTCGGGACTACATGCCAGAGCTACTCATCCGCAGAACAATGCGACCGGACCTCGCGAGGAAGAAGTTGTCCGCGAAATCGTTGACTTAGAGCGCCAGTCGAAGGAAGCCGCCATCCACCGGGACGCAAGTTTCTCGGAGCGGACACTGGCCGACGACTATGTCGCCATCAGTCCACTGGGGCAGGTGATTGGCAAGGCGGAAACGGTAGCCGCCCGCAAAACCGCGCAGTTGCGGTACGACTCAATCGAAATCACCGACATGGTGGTTCGCCTTTATGGGAACACCGCTGTGGTCACGGCACGGGCTGACGTGAGAGGGCGGGAACTGGGGGAGGAGTTCAGCGGGCCCTACCGCTTCACGCGGGTGTGGGTCCGGCGGAATGGACACTGGTTAACCGTGAGCTACCAGGCGACGGTGACGCGATAGCAAAGGCAACGTTACCGGCGGCTTTCGTTATGGCATCTGCAGCAGTTGGCGGTATTCGGTCTTGCGCTCGGGCTTCTCGAGCTCTTCGCCCAGCATATTTGCGACGAACTTGAGCGCTTCAATTTCTTTCTGCACTTGTGCGATGGCTTCCTGCTTTTCCCGGAGGACTTCGGTAACCGTCTTCATAGGCCATCCTCGATCTGCCCGGCAGGGGCTGTTCTGCGATCCCCGAATCTAATCGTCGGACCGCGCCATGGGTACATCACAGAAGTACACGGCGACGCCAAAAGCGGATGTTAATGCCCGGTGTGGTAGGGGTGACCCTTGAGAATCGTGAATGCCCGGTAAACCTGTTCGAGCAGGACGATCCGGGCGAGTTCGTGGGCGAAGGTCATGGGACCGAGAGAAACGGTCGCGGAAGCTCCCTGCCTTGCCTGCAGAGAGAAGCCGTCGGCCGGGCCGATGGCCAGAACCAAGGGCTGAGGGTTGCGGTCTTGGTGGTCTTCGAGAAAGCGGGCGAACTCCTCTGAGCACCAGGTCTTGCCTCGGGAATCGAGCAGAACCAGGCGATGTGCAGGCCGGGTTCCGGACTTTTCGCCAAGGCGAAGCAGTGCCGCCTCATCGCCGAGCGAGAGCCCCTCGACCTGGGCGTAACGGGAGATGCGCTTGAGGTACTCGTCGGTCAGCGACTGGATGGCGGCGTTCTTCGTCTTGCCAATCCAGGCAATCTTGATTTTCATCGGACTGAACTTCAGTTTAGCGCTTGCGGTGGAAGCGGAGTGGCGTTGAGAAAATCTTAAAACCCAGAGCACGCAGAGAAAAGCCGCAGGGGCCGCTGAGAGAACCCCTTCATCCCGCAAACCGACTCAGAACGGGCAGGCGTGTCTGGCGTCAGGCACGCTTTCTTTTTGCGGTGCCGGCGGCGCTTCGTTTACGGGGAGCGCGAGCTGCGGTCTTGAGATCCGCGGGCTCCAGGCGTCGCGCAGATTTCCACAGCCGCTCGAGTTCGTAGTAGCGCCGGGCGTGCTCCGCGAAGACATGGACCACAAAGTCCACGTAATCGAGCAACACCCACTCTGCCTGCCGATAGCCCTCGATGTGCGAGGGATACAGGCCGGCTTTTTTGAGACGCAGCTCGACCTCGTCGGCGATCGCCTGAATCTGGCGCGGATTGGTACCGCTGCAAATGACGAAGTAATCAGTAAATGCTCCCGAGTCCTTCTCCAGTTCCAGGACAGACAGCTCTTCGGCTTTCTTGTCGAGGCAGGCGGCGATGGCTTCGGAGACTTGGCGACGCGTATCTGGGGTCTTCATGAAGCGATGGTCGGTTCGTAGCTCATTGGGATTGTAAATGAGGGGAGGGCGGGGACGTGCGATGCGCGTCATTTCGGCATGGGCAAGGCAGCAGATCTGACGCCGATCAGTTCGACGTCCTGTACAGTCCGGTTTTCTTGATGTAGTCGGCGACGATCGGATCCAGGAATTTTCCCAACGGCTTTCCGGCGGCCACGGCCTCGCGAATGCCGGTTGCGGATACGGCATGATGCACGCTGTCGAGCACATGGAGGGTGGCGTCCTTGAGCACAAGATCGCCGCGGGCCGGCTGCTTCTCGAAGGGCTTGGTGATGTGTGCGGCGGGCCGAAGTTTTTCAGGCAGCGAGTTGGCGACGTCGGCCAGCGAATATCCGGGGCGGCTGGCTACGATGAATTCACATTGCTGAAACAGGGCTTCCGCTTCGCGCCACTTGGCGATGTCACGAAACGCGTCGATCCCAATCAGGAAGAAGACTTGGTCGATCTTCTTAAGTGACTCGCGCAGGTTGCGCACCGTATCGATGGAGTAGTTGACTCGCTCGCCCGAAGATCCTTTGGCCGCCTTTCCGGTCTGAGTCGGGGCCTCGGGTGGGGCCTCCAAAAGGGATGGCAGGAAAGATTTTTCCTGCGCAGTGGCGAGCGCAACCATGGCATACCGGTGCGTGAAGGCGGACAGAGGCTGTTTCTGCTTGTGAGGGGGGATGTGGGCGGGTACGAATAGCACTTGCGCCAAACCAAACTGCTCGCGGGCGGCGTGCGCCAGCCCTACGTGCCCGCGGTGAATGGGATCGAAGGTCCCGCCGAAGATCCCGATTTTCATGCCATCCTCAGAAAATTGCCCCGTTAGTCTCGCGGTTTCGCGGGGCTGTTGCAAGTCTTTGTTCGCGGCATTGCAGAGGTCTAGGGAGAGGCGTATGCTGACACCTCCTGTAGCACCCGCCGCGGCGTCGTTTTCGCCACCTCGTCCGCACGCTGGACCGTGAACCCATGTCCATTCGGACACGGACCGAACGGGCTCCAGTTTGTAGCACTGCTGTAACTCGCCGCTTTCTCTTTGCGGCTCTAAGATTTACTCGTATGCGACAGAACCTCCCCCTTCTTCGCACCGGTGTCGCTCCGCACGCGCGAGACCCTATCTTGCGCTACGGCGTAGCGGTGCTCAGCACCACGCTCGCGCTGATTCCTGCCCTGCTTTTCTCCGACATTGCCGAGAGCCGGTTGGCTGTGTTTGCAGTCGCGGTGATGGTCAGCGCCTGGTACGGGGGGTGGAAGCCGGGGCTGGTGGCGACTTCGTTCGCTGTCACCGTGAGCGCCTATTACACGCTCGCGGGTCCGCATTCCCCGAGCGAGTTGCACCAGGCGATTGTTCGCCTCGGCCTGTTCGTGACGGTCGCATTCCTGATTTGCTGGTTCAACGGCGCCTTGCGGGCTGCGCAGGAACGGCTCCGGCGTTCCGAGAGCAACTTCCGTTCGCTGGTGACAAATGCTCCCTACGGCATCTGCCGGTGCGATGCGCGGGGGCACCTGGTGGATGTCAACCCGGCGCTTACCCAATCGCTAGGGTACGAGTCGGCGGCGGAACTGGTCGGCCGGAATCTGAGCACACTCTACGCCCACGGTCAGGAATGGTTCGTCCTGGCGGACTATCTGCGCAATCACGAGCCCTTTCAAGGACTGACCACAGAGTGGGTCCGCAAGGATGGAAACACAAGGGCAATGCGCCTCTCCGGACGTGCGATCAGCGACGAGTCGAAGAATTTCAGCTTCGAGATTTTTGGCGAAGATGTCACCGAGCGCCGGATTCTGGAACAGCAACTGCGCCAGTCGCAGAAGATGGAAGCGATTGGCCGGCTGGCGGGTGGCATTGCACACGATTTTAACAATTTGTTGATGGTCATCTCGGGGTATTCGGAATTCCTGCTCGAGCGCCTGGGACCGGACCCTGCGCTGCGAGGGCCTGCCAAGGAGATCTCGAGCGCTGCGGAGCGCGCGACTTCTCTCACCCGGCAACTGCTGGCCTTCAGTCGCAAACAAATGCTGGCGCCCAAACTGCTCGATCTGAACGCAGTGGTCACCGAGAACCTGAAGATGCTGACGCGGCTGATCGGGGAAGACATCGATCTGGTCATGATTCCGGGCTCGGACTTGGGCGCGGTGAAAGCCGATCCCGGGCAGATCGAGCAGGTCATCATGAACCTTGCGGTGAACGCGCGCGACGCCATGCCGCAGGGGGGCAAGCTGACCATCGAAACCGCGAACGTCACGCTCGATGAAGCGTATGCAAGGCTGCACGCGCCCGCGAAACCCGGTGAATATGCAATGCTTGCGATCACCGACACTGGTGTCGGCATGGACAGCGAAACTCAATCGCATATCTTCGAACCCTTCTTCACGACCAAAGGGCCCAAAGGGACAGGGCTGGGGCTCTCGACGGTATACGGCATTGTGAAGCAGAGTGGCGGCTACATCTGGGTTTACAGCGAACCCAGCAAGGGCACATCATTCAAAATTTATCTCCCACATGTCACCGCCGAAGAATTTGCAGCCGAAGAACAACCCGCTGCGGCTGCCGCGGCGCCCGCCACGGAGACGATGCACGAGACCATCCTCGTGGTGGAGGATGAGCTTAACCTGCGCCGTTTGACCCGACAGTTTCTGGAGAACCAGGGCTACACCGTGCTCGAAGCCGCCGACGGGGCGGCCGCGGTGCAGATCTGTGTCGCCCACCAGGGAACCATTCACCTGCTGCTGACTGACGTCATTATGCCAGGCATGAATGGACGCGAACTCTCACAGCGCGTTTCCGAGATACGCCCGAACATCCGAGTGCTGTATATGTCGGGCTACACCGAAAACGCAATCGGCCACAACGGGACTCTGGAGGCAGGCATCATGCTGCTCCAGAAGCCCTTTACCCTGCACGCACTCAAGGCAAAAGTGCGTGAGGTGCTGGATCAAACCACGCTCCCCCAGGAGGTTGCCATGTCTACTCGAGCATTAATCAGCTCCGAGGCGCGCTCGCCTCGGGACAAAGTTCCACGTTTTCGCGCACAACGTTTCAACCTGCATTTGCCCTTGCGCTACCGGAAAGTGGGCGAACAAGGATGGCGGCAAGGAACGACGTCGAACATCAGCCGTTCCGGGCTTCTGTTCAATGCAGAGGAAGTCTTGCAGCCCAACGTTCAACTGGAAATCAACTTGGTGCTGCCGGCAGAGATCGCCGGACTCAGCCCCACCGAAGTCGTCTGCAAGGGAGAAGTCGTACGCTCAGTGGAAAGCGAAGGAGCGACGACGAGTCCTTCGCTGGCGGCGAAAATCCTGCAGTATCACTTCCAGCACGGTTCGCGGGTGCAGGAAGCGTAGTCCGAGGCGGCCGGCGCAAGGTCGGCCGGGCCGGTATTTCCCACGTTTGCGCAGAAGACGCGCAAATAACGGGCCCAATTCCGGCACATCTCCCAGGTTCTGCGGTGAGTGGGCAACGCTCGCCGCCCTTCCCGAAGCCACGTCAATCCCGACGTATAGGCCCTTACGACTCTACCCCTGCAAGATTGCCCCTGCGTGCATGAATGCAGTCTTCTTCGCGCAATCAGAATTGTGCAAACTAGTGACACAACTCTGACAACCAGGTTTTCCCCTTCACCCTAGCATCGCCGTCATCAGCAGGTCGGAGTACGACCCGGTTCAGCCAGCCTGCGGGTTCTGAACCGTTCGACCTCCCCTGACTCGTCGTGCTTGAAGGAGATTCCTATGCGTTCTCGCCTGTTTGCGCTTCCCCTCTGCCTCGGACTGGCCCTGACCATTCTCTCTAGTGCGGCCCAGGCTCAATACAAACTCACCAACCTCGTTTCCAACCAGTCTGGCGCCGCCGAGCACACGGATCCGTTGCTGGTGAATGCCTGGGGTCTGGCCTATGGCCCAGGTGGACCCATCTGGATCGCCGACAACAAAACCGGCTGGTCCACGATCTACAGCGGCAACGGCGTTGCCCACACGTTGAAGGTGGTTGTTCCCAGCGAGAACGGCAAGGGACTGGGATCCCCGACCGGCATCGTTTTCAATGGATCAGCGGACTTCATGATCCAAGGGTGGTCGACATTCTTCCTGTTTGCCACGCTGGATGGAACAATCAGCGGATGGGCGCCACAAGCGAATCCGAACCAGGCCATCATCAAAGTCGATAACGCGAAATTGGGAGCGTCCTATACCGGTCTCGCGATTACCAGTAATGCGAGCGGAAATCTGCTGTTTGCGGCAGACGTGGCAAACAACCAAGTGGATGTCTACGATGGCACGTTCAAGTTGGTGAAAGCTCTTTCGGATAAGACCCTTCCCGCTAACTTCGGCGTCTTTGGGGTCCAGGACATCAGCAACGTGATCTATGTGACCTACGCCGACAGTACCGGCGGCCCGGGTGGGTTCATCAACATGTATACCGAGGATGGCACCTTCATCAAGCGCCTGACCTCCGACAAACACTTGAATCAACCCTGGGGAGTAGCGGCGGCGCCGGGCAACTTCGGCCCGCTCAGCAACACGCTCCTGGTGTCCAACAACACCAACGATGGGCACATCATCGCGATCAACGGAATTACGGGAGCATTCGTCGGAATCGTGAAGGATGAAGACGGGAAACCTATCACGATCAACCAGCTTTGGGGCATCACCTTTGGCGGAGGAACTGCGAATGATGGCGGCAAGAATCAGCTCTTCTTCACTGCCGGTCCGGACAATAATCTCGCGGGCACTTTTGGGGTGATTGAT
>Ga0310913_10000232_pt1 | contig 24112 bp, 19 predicted proteins | sample GREbulkMGOX082_FD_203447 | JGI IMG/M metagenome (GOLD analysis project Ga0310913, IMG submission 203447) | Lab enrichment of tropical soil microbial communities from Luquillo Experimental Forest, Puerto Rico - GRE.bulkMG.OX082 | ecosystem: Environmental > Terrestrial > Soil > Tropical forest >...
CACATTCGAGCTATTCGCCGAGAAGGACAAAACCCGAGTGAAGTTGACCCACACCGGGATCGAAACGTTTCCAAAAACGCCGGCGTATGCACGGAAGAAGTTCGCGACCGGATGGACGGCCATCATTGGCTCCGAGCTCAAACAATTCGTTGAATCAAAACAGAAAGAATAATTATGACTACAAAAGCATCAGAGAAGACGTCGCTGGAAATTACACGACTGATCAACGCTCCCCGGGCGCGCGTTTACGCGGCGTGGACCGATCCGAAACGATTAAAAGAATGGTGGGGCCCGGAAGGTGTTCGCACGCGAGGTTTCACTGCGGACGTAAGGGTCGGCGGCACATATCGCTGGGAACTGATCAATCAAGAAGGCGAAGAGATGAGCGTCTTCGGCGAATACCGCGAGCTCGTGGGGGGAAAGAAAATCGTCTTCACCTGGAAATGGGAGGACGACGAAGACTGGAAGACTCACATTAGCATCGTGACGATCGGGTTATCCGACCGTGATGGCGGTACCGAGGTCCGACTGGTTCATGAGAAATTGCCGAGCCAAGAATCACGCGATCGTCACACCCAGGGCTGGAACAGCGTTCTCGATCGTTTGGAGAAATTCTTCAGCAAGTAATTGCCGAACCAACCGGAGGAGAGAATGAATACTCAACAACTCGCCCAGAAAGTAGTGGAACTAGTGCGCAAACAAGCTTGGCACGAAGCGCTCGATACGCTTTACGACAAGAACATTGTCAGCGTGGAAGCGTTCAGCACGGGCGGCGGCCCGACTGAAACCCGGGGCATCGAAGGCGTTCGCGGCAAGGTCGACTGGTGGCTCGACGCGATGCAAGTCCACAGTTTTAATGCGGACGGTCCTTTCGTTGCGCACGATCGGTTTGTGGTGCTGTACGACGCCGACGTGAGCGAGAAGAAATCCAAAACGCGGCGCCAACTGTCCGAAGCGGGCGTTTACACCGTGAAAAGCGGAAAGATTGTGCGGGAAGAATTTTTGCCGCGCGCGACCAGCTAATTCTTTAGCGACTCGCCCTGGAACTTTTTGCAGGGCCGGCGCCCCTTCTGGCCGGGCGCTCGGATTTTCTTCGGCTGCTCGGTAGGTCGTGCGACTAGGCGCCGGTTTTTGAATTTTCCCGCGAATAAATCTTGGCGAGTCGCGCGAGAAACGTTTGAGTGAAGGGAGTGCGTCCTCATCACGTTTCGTCCCGGGAGATCGAACGAAAATTTCTAATCAAGCTATTGCCACTCCAAATTCTGCGATCCCGCCATTTTCGACTCGCGCAAGGTTATCTCGCAAATGAACGGGGCGGCCGGCACGTTCGCCTGCGAAAAAAAGGCAAGGCGATGTCCCTGACCTTCAAAGTCGGGCGTGGGTCGGCGCGTGAGGAACGCGAAATCCGATTAAGTCCGGCTCAATTCGTGATGCTTTGGCCGGCAACGCGCGGCCGCCGATTGCATAAGACGCGTTACGAAATTCCGTGGAAAAAACTCAAGATCGAAGTGGACATTTATCACGGGCGCAATCATGGATTGATGGTTGCAGAAGTTGAATTTCCAAACCATGCCAGCCGCCGTAAATTCAAGCCCCCACGGTGGTTTGGACGTGAAATCACCGGAGAGAAGCGCTACAGCAATGTAAGGCTGGCCCGCGAATGAATCGACAATGAGCTACCAACTGCGACACGGTCAAGGTCTCGGTGATAATCTGCGCCGGATTTGCCGCCAACAAATCGAACAGGCGATCGCGATCGCCACGAACCAGAAGAAAACCAACGACACGCCAGTTCACGAAATGCGGAAATGCCTGAAGAAAGCCCGCGCCGCCCTCCGATTAGTGCGCAAGGAAATCGGCCGCGGTTTGTTTCGAGAACAAGACCACTGCCTGCGCGACGTCGGGCGGCTCACTTCCGAAATCCGCGACGCGGAAGTGCGCTTACAAACGGTGCGGCAACTTCAGGGAATTACTCAACGCCGAGGCCGTGACGCGTACGCCAAGCTCGAAGGAATGCTGATGATGGAGCTAGAAAACTTCATGGCCGCATTTGCGGAATGGCAAGCACAAGCAATTCCGATGTTAGAACGAGCCCGCACCAACGCCGATTGCTGGCCGCTCGAGCAGTTTAGTTGCAGACAACTTCGCCGCGCGGTCCAACGCTCTTACAAAGAAGCGAGACGATCGCTGGCGATAGCTCAAGCGACCCCGACGCCGGAGAATTTTCATCGCTTTCGAATGCGGGCAAAAAGACTTTGGTACGAACTTCGCATTCTGCGACCGATCAAGCCAGTCGTGCTTAGAAATCTGAACGACGGTCTAGACGCCCTCGGAAATTTGCTCGGACGCGCCCACGATCTAAGTTTCTTAAGCGATCGGCTTCGCGGCGAAGACCGACACTCGGCCTGGGAGCGCGAGGGACACAGGCTCTTGGCCCTGATTGAGGTCAGCCAGGGCGATCTCCAGCGCGGCGCGGCCGAATTGGCCGAACATTTCTTTGCGGAACGTCCGCGCGATTTTGGCGCGCGGCTGGCAAGCTGGTTGGAAAATTGGGAGAACAAGACGTCGCCGTCGATCGCTGAAGCGCTTGTTAAGTAACGCGCGTTTTATTTCTTCGCGATTCTCGGCGGAAGCAGCCAAAGCAAACGGCCATTTCGCCAGGAGCGGTTGAGTTCCACTAGAGCAACTCCGGCCTTGGAAAGTTTGAGCGAAGCGCCAGTCAATTGCTCAATCGTTTGACTGAAATCCGGTTCGTGCCCGACGATCATCAAACTCTCCGCCGGATATTTTTTCAAAACGCGTTCCAGTTCCTGACGACTGAATCCGGGCGCAAGTAACTTATCTTTGCGGCACTTAAGTTTGAGATGCTCTGCCGCGATCTCCGCCGTTTGGGATGCGCGCGGCAGCGGACTCGTCACGATCAGGCCGGGATCCGCTTTGACACGTTTCAAGAACTTTCCGACTTCGTGGATTTCTTTCTTGCCGCGCTTGGTTAACGGCCGTTCGTCGTCCGATTTTTCCCAATCGGGCCAGTCGGCTTCGCCGTGTCGAAGAAAATAAACGTCCATTCCAACCCCCTTTACATGATCTTCCATTTCGGGCGCCGCGTCCGCGGATCGGTCTGCCAAAGACGCGCCCCGCCGAGAAAAGCATTTCGATTGTGTCCAAGCTCAGCGCCTTGCGGTAGGACGCTTAATTTCTTGGCATTGCCGCCGCCGAGCACGACGTAGTCGGCAATTAACGCTTTCTTGAGCTGTGCGATCGCCAGCAAGATTTGTCGTTCCCACTCCTTTTGACCGAGTTCTCCGGCTCCAGGTTTTCCCAAAAAGTCCTCGATGATTCGGTCGTCGCGATAGGGCAAGTCACCCAACTCAAGCGGCAAGACGATTTCTCGCAAAACTAAGGTAGAGCCGAGACCGGTCCCCAGTCCGAGAAACAGCATCCGGCCCCCGCGGTAGCTCCCGAGCGCCTGCATTGCAGCGTCGTTCACAATTCGAACCGGTTTGCCGAAAGCCTTTTCGAGGTCGAATCGGACCCATCCTCTCCCGAGATGTTTAGGTTCATCCAGAATTCGCCCGTCACGGATCGGTGCTGGAAACCCCATCGAGATCGCGTTGTATTTCCAATCCGTCACTTCGGCCTTAACCTGGGCGACTAGTTCGCGCGGTGTCAACTTCGGACCCGATTTGAATTTTCGTCTCTTCGCACGCGAGATCATCATTTTCACGTTTGTCCCGCCGACATCGATCACAAGAATCTTTTTCTTCATGAGCGCCTGGGGGGTTCTTCTGGCGCTATGGTAATCGGAATCAATTTGTCGGCCGGTGGAGGCTTGGTCCGTCCCTGCCTCTTTGCACGTTCGCGAGTAACTTCGCGGAAATGCCATTGCGCTTGCGAGCGATGCTCCAGGCCCTCCGGTTTCAAACGCCGATAACTTCCATCTGGCTGTAATGCGCGCGCTTTCACGCGGTCATCCAAAAATCGCGGCAGCACCTCATTAGTGATGTGATCACGGAGCAGCGGCGTTTCGATTGGGAATGCGACTTCCACTCGACGTAAAAAATTTCGCGGCATCCAGTCTGCGCTCGAGAGATAGACTTCGGGTTGACCGCCATTTTCGAAATAGTAAATCCGACTGTGCTCAAGGAAACGGCCGACGATACTGATAACGCGAATGAATTCGCTCACTCCTGGAACTTTCGGCCGCAAGCAGCAAATGCTGCGCACGATCAGATCGATCACCACTTCCGCGCAGGAAGCTTCGTAAAGTGTTTCGATGATCTCCTGATCAACCAATGAATTGAGTTTCGCGACGATCCGCGCCGGCCTGCCTGCGCGCGCGTGATCTCGTTCGCGTTGGATCTTCGCGATCAAGCGTTGTTTCATGTCAAACGGCGCAACCATCAGCTTTTTCAGACCTGGATAAGCGGCAAGGCCGGTCAGCGTGTTGAAGACAATCGCGACTTCTTCGGTTAGCTGCGGATTGCTGGTCAATAATCCGAAGTCTGTATAAATGCGCGCAGTCCGCTGGTGGTAATTGCCGGTCCCAAGATGAACGTAACGCCGGATCTGGTTGGAATCGCGACGAACGATGAGCAGCACCTTGCAATGCGTTTTCAATCCGACAACGCCGTAAATGACGTGCGCACCCGCTTCCTCCAGCCGGCGCGCCCATTGAATATTGGCCGCCTCATCGAAACGCGCGCGCAACTCCACGATCGCGGTCACTTGTTTGCCGGCGGTAGCCGCATCGATCAATGCTTCGACGATCGGCGAGTCACCGCTGGTTCGATAAAGCGTGATCTTGACCGCAAGCACTTGCGGATCGCGCGCCGCCTCTTCGACAAGATCGACAATCGGCTCAAAACTGTCGTAGGGATGATGCAAAAGCACATCCTGACGCCGCATTACTTCGAACATGTCCGCGTGCGGCGGCAACGCTGGATCGCGCCCCGGTTGAAATGGTCGGTCCTTCAGATTCGCAAATGCGTCGTTAGCCAGAAGCGGACTGAGATGCGTCATCGACAGCGGGCCGTTCAATTTGTAAACATCGGCCTCGGTCAAATCATAAAATTCCAGCAGCAGCTCGATGAAATCTCTTGGACAATCTGCTTCGACCTCCAATCGCACCGCGTCGCCTTTACTGGAACGGCGCAACTCCTGCTCTATGGTTCGGAGAAGATTCTCTGCTTCTTCGTCGTCAATGTAGAGATCGCTGTTGCGGGTGACGCGAAACGCGTGCACCGCATCGAGAATCAGACCGGGAAACAATTCAGCTATATGCTGTTTGATTAGCGACGCGAGATAGATGTAATCCCACGGTTCGTCCTCCCCCTGCCCGCGCGGCATTAGAATCAGTCGCGGGATAACCCGCGGCACCTGCACAATCGCGAGAAGTGGTTCGCCGCGTCGTTTCGTCTTCGCGCGCACAAGCAGGTTGTGGCTCTTGTTCAGCAAGTCCGGAAACGGATGACTCGCGTCCACCGCCAGCGGCGTCAGCATTGGAAAAACTTCTTCCCGGAAATACTTCCGGGCCCAGGCCGCGCGCCGCGCACCAAGTTCTGAAACTTGGCGAATCCGAACCCGATTTTTGTCAAGCTCTGGAACCAGCTCCTTGTTAAAAAGGTCGTACTCGGTCGCGACCAGCTCATGGGCGAGGCGCTGAATCTGGTTGAACGTTTCGGTCGGACTTAATCCATCGGACCCAACGTCGCTCGTTTCGCTTTCGATCTGCTGCTTGATGCCGGCGACGCGGATTTCGAAAAACTCGTCCAGATTCGAACTAAAAATAGAAAGAAACTTGACCCGTTCGATTAGCGGTTGCGTCGCGTCCTGCGCTTCTTCCAAGACGCGGCGATTAAACTCGAGCCAGCTCAGCTCGCGGTTAATGAAATTCTTGGGATCGCCAAAACGCTCGTGAGCGGTTTGTCCAATCCTCGCCTGAACAATTGAGACGCGTTCCTCGGTTTCCACGTTGGATTGCGCCTGCGCCATACTGCTAAGATCGACAATCAGCGGCGCATAGCAACGCGCGACTTATTAGGTCGCCGCTGCCGCGGCTTGGTGTCGAATGTCTTCAGCGGCGGCCGCGTAGACGGCCTCCTCCGCGATGTTGGTCGCATGATCGCCGACGCGTTCGAGAGAGCGTGAAATGAAGATCAAGTTGAGGTAACCGCGAAGCTGCTTGGGGTCCTGCGCCATCTGGTCGGTCAGCGTCCGGTTCGCCAGTTTGTTCATGTAATCGAGGTCTTTGTCCCGAGCGACCACCGCGCGGCCAAGGTCGACATCTTCCCGGGCAAACGCATCAATCGCGTCTTTGAACATCGCCATCGCGTGCGCCTGGATCGGGACGATGATCTCAATCTCGCGAAGTGCCGGATGTCTGTTCAACTTGCGCGCGCGGCGGGCGATGTTCGTGGCCTGGTCGCCGATGCGCTCGACATTGGGCGAAAGCTTCATCGCCGCCACCACGCGGCGGAGATCGGACGCCAGGGGTTGAAATCGCAAAAGCACGTCAACACCTTCTTTGTCGATCTGTTTTTCCAGTTGGTCGATTTCTTCGTCGTCCGCGATCGCCGTTGCACAAAGATTATCATCGCGCTGAAGTAAACCTTTGATCGCGCGATCGAGTGCGCGGTCGGCCAGGCCGGCCATCATCAAAACATTGTTTCGCAATGCCGTCAATCCTTCGTCAAAGCTTCCTAGTGTGTGTTTGGATGGCGTCATCCCAACCTTCCTCTCAATCTTAATCTTCGTCGCATCATTCAACCAAACCGTCCGGTAATATAATCCTCCGTTTGCGGGTCGCTCGGATTCGTAAAGATTTTCGTGGTCGGTCCGAATTCAACGAGGCGTCCGAGATAGAGGAAGGCAGTGTAATCGGACACGCGCCCAGCTTGTTGCATGTTATGGGTAACGATCACGATAGTGTACTGCGCTTTCAGGTCGTGAATGAGTTCCTCGATCTTGGCCGTTGCAATTGGATCGAGCGCAGAGCATGGTTCGTCCATTAGAATCACTTCAGGTTCTACTGCGAGTGCGCGCGCGATGCATAGACGCTGTTGCTGACCACCCGACAGGCTCGTTCCAGGTTTATGTAAATCGTCTTTAACTTCGTCCCAAAGCGCAGCCATACGCAGCGATTTTTCCAAACGCTCGTTCAGAAACTTCTGGTCGCGCACACCGTTCAGTCGCAAGCCAATGGTCACGTTCTCGCCGATCGACATCGTCGGAAACGGATTCGACTTTTGAAAAACCATTCCAACTCGCCGGCGCACGGTCGCAGGATCGACATCGAGCGCGTAAAGATTTTCTCCGAGCAAGAGCACTGCTCCTTCGATCCGGGTGCCTGGCACCAGCTCGTGCATGCGGTTGAGCGAGCGCAGGAGTGTGGATTTGCCGCAACCGCTCGGGCCTATGATCGACGTAACGGCGTTAGCTGAAATATCAAGCGTCACGTCGTTAATGGCACGCTTCTCGCCGTACCAGATCGAGAGGTTCTTAATCCGGAATGTCAGCGGCACCTCTTCGGTGTCCGGCACCGTTTCAGTCCCTCGCTCGCGTGTCTCAAGAACGATTGGATCCGAAGTAGACATACTCAAATTAGTCATTATGAGGGTTTTCAAGCGGTAGTTCGAGCGCGTTCCCGGGTAAGAATCCTCACCAAGACGTTAACGCAAAAAATTCCAATGACGAGCACAAGTGCGCCCGCCCAAGCCTGGCGGTGCCAATCGTCGTAGGGAGCAATGGCATATGTAAAGATTTGTAACGGAAGCGCGGCGACGGGCTGGCTAAGATCGTGGTTCCAAAAACGGTTGCCGAAGGCCGTGAACAACAGAGGCGCCGTCTCGCCACCGATTCGCGCCAAGGCAAGCAGAATGCCAGTGATGATTCCCTTGGATGCGGTTTTCATCACCACATGGACGATCGTTTTCCAGCGGGCGATGCCGAGAGCAAGCGACGCTTCGCGATAACCGTTCGGGACGAGCAAAATCACTTCTTCAGTCGTCCGCAGAATCAGCGGGACCATGATTATTCCGAGAGCAAGGCCGCCGGCGTAAGCGGAAAAACCTTTGAACCGCAGCACCACCAGACCGTAAACCACCACTCCCCACGTGATCGATGGAACACCGTTAAGCACGTCCGCGAGAAAACGCAGCATCGAATTGCCGCGGGCAGAGCCGTACTCGGCCAGATAAACGCCGCCGAGAACCCCAATTGGAATTCCTACCACGGATGCAAGCACCAGCAGTTCGAGCGAACCAACAATCGCGTTGACCATTCCGCCACCCGGCGAGCCGACTGGTTTCGGCAACTGGGTAAAGAAGTCCCAGTTAACGGAACTGGCGCCGTTCACAAGCAAGTGAAAGAAAACCAAGCCGAGCGGGGCAATCACAGAAACGGCTGCGGCAAATGTGCCAAACGAGACGAGTGCGCTCTTGAACTTGCGCCAGCGATGTCTGTCTTTGCGTTTCGAGTGCATCATTACTGGACAGCACGCGTCGTTGAGGTTGTCGTCATCGTCCGGAGAAGAAGTTGTGCGAGTAGATTGACTGCAATCGTCACACCGAAGAGCACGAGACCAATCTCAACCAACGCTTGCAGGTAGATCTCAGTAGTCGCTTCAGTAAACTCGTTGGCAATCACACTCGCGAGCGTGTAGCCCGGCTTGAATAGCGACGCTGCAATCTGCGGTGTGTTGCCGATGACCATCGTGACTGCCAGCGTTTCGCCGAGCGCTCGACCTAGCCCGAGAATTACTGCGCCGAACAGACCTTTGAGCGCGTAACTAAGCACCGCGATGCGTGTCACTTCCCAACGCGTAGCGCCGAGTGCGTAGGCTGCCTCGCGTTGCAGATTCGGCACGCTCCGCAGAATCTCACGCGAAACCGAGGTGATGATCGGCAGAATCATGATCGCGATAATGATTCCACCCGCGAGCATGCTCGGTCCGAGTATCGGCCCAGTAAAGAACGGCGTCCAACCGAAGAGCTTTTTCAGCAGCGGAAAGGGATAATTGCGCAACCACGGAATCATCACGAAAATTCCCCACAGTCCGAGGATGACACTGGGAATCGCGGCCAGCATTTCGATCAGTGAAACAATCGGCTGCCGGATCCAAAGCGGCGCGAGTTCGGTCAGATAAATCGCGGTGGCAATGCTCAACGGCACCGCAATGAGGAGAGCGATCAGCGATGAAACGAGTGTGCCGTAAATGAATGGCAGTGCGCCAAATTCCTCCGCAACCGGGTCCCATGTCGATGTTGTGAGAAATCGAAGTCCGAACTTCTGGATCGCGAGTGACGAACCGCGCGTCAGTTGCCATCCGATCAAAAAAATCATCAAAATGACGACGAGCGCCATCCCGAGCGTAAGCCACTCGAACGCCTTGTCACCAAAGCGTGATGGCGGCGTCATTCGCGCAGACGCGGAGCGCTCGCTTACTGGCATCGGTGCGGCAATAGTCATAACCGGCTTGTTTAAGACTCCGGGCGCTTGCGCAGGAATACCTACATTTTGATCTCGGCGATGCGTTTCAAAACGCGGTCACGCAATTGCGCGGGCAGCGGTGAATAATCCAAATCCTTTGCCATGTCTTCGCCCTTCGTGACTGCCCATTTCAAAAATTCCACGAGTTTTTTGCCTTTCGCTGCGTCCGTTTGCTGCTCATAAACCAGCAGCCACGTCACGCCCGCGATCGCATATGAATCCTTGCCTGGCGCATTCGTCATCGAGAACCGGAAATCGTCTGGGATTTGCGCAGTAGCTATCGCCGCGGTAACGGATTCCAAAGTCGCCTTCACAAATTCGCCATCGGCATTTTTCAAATCAGCAAAGGGCATTTTGTTTTGGATCGCGTAGATCAGCTCAATGTAGCCGATCGTTCCCGGTGTCTGCTTCACCTGGCCGGAGACGCCTTCGTTGCCTTTGCCGCCGATTCCAGCCGGCCAACTGACGGACGTGTTGTTACCGACCTTCGATTTCCAGTCGGCGCTCACCTTGCTCAAATAATCAGTGAAAATAAACGTAGTGCCGCTGCCATCAGAGCGATGGACAACGACAATCTCCTGATCCGGAAGACTCACACCCGGGTTCAAAGCCGTCAGTTTGGGATCGTTCCATTTCTTAATATCGCCGAGAAAAATTCCGGCGACTGCTGGGCCATCGAGCTTGAGTGCCGGGTTTCCGGGCAGGTTGTAAGTCATCACCACTGCTCCGGCCACGGTTGGAATATGAAGGAGTTTGCCGGACGCTTTCGCCAGGTTGTCATCACTCATAGGGCCGTCCGAGGCTCCGAAATCGACTGTCCGAGCGAGAATCTGTTTTTGCCCGCCTCCGGAGCCGATCGATTGATAATTAAATCGCACCGATGGATCGACTTGCGTGTAGGCATCGAACCATTTTGAATAAATCGGATACGGAAACGTCGCTCCAGCGCCATTGATCATCATTTGCGCCGAAGCGCTCGCGCTCAGCCCAAACGCGAGTGTGAGCCCAAGAAGCTTGCCACCGAGTCGAGAAAGTCTTGTCATGCGACGAAGGTGCCGCACCCGACTTGAGGGGGTCAAAACGTTTACTGTTACGTTTATGTGACAAGCGGCAAAATGACGCGAATCGTGGTTCCTTTTCCGAGTTCGCTCTCAGCCTCAACGCTGCCGCCGTGAAGCTGAGCGATGTGTTTCACGATCGACAACCCCAGACCGGTGCTGCCGAGTTGTTGGCTTCGCGCCTTGTCGACGCGATAGAAGCGTTCAAAGATGCGCGGCAAATCTTCCTGGCTAATGCCTACCCCGTCGTCCCTAACGCTGAGCGCTACTTCACCGTCGCGACGCTCGGCTCCCAGCCTGATCCCGCCACCTTTGGCCGAGTACTTCACAGCGTTATCGAGCAAATTATCGAAAACTTGGCGCAATCGTTCCTCATCGGCGCGAATGGTCGAGCAATCGTCGGATACATCAACAACCGCTTTCAAGCCTTTGGCCGAGATTTTCTTTCTCCAATCGCGGGCCAGATCGGAAAGAAATCGTAGCAGGTCGATCTCACTCAATTGCAGGTTCGAGCTGCCGGACTCCAACTGTGCGAGCGTGAGCAGATCGTTCGCGAGCAAGCCGAGCCGCTTCGAATGCTGATCCATCACTTCGAGGATGCGAGCGGTTTCGCCACGTGGCATCTTGGGATCGTCGAGCATTGTTTCGATGTAGCCGCGCAGAATCGACAAAGGCGTTCGCAATTCGTGCGAGACATTCGCCACAAAATCGCGTCGCATCTCGTCGACGCGTTTCAGCGCCGTGATGTCGTGAAACAAAATGACCGCGCCAGGTTTTGCGCCGTTACCATGCTGCATCGGCTCGGCGCTGACGTGCCAGTGCCGTTCCGCGAGCGTAATTTCACCGTGAGTTGGTTGGTCGTTTCGAAGCGTGCGAGAGATCAGCTCTTCAACGCTGGCCTCGCGCACCGATTCGAGCAAAGGCGCACCGAACGATTTTTCATCAAGGCCAAAAATTTCTTGAAAGGTGTGATTGAACAGCGCGATCCGCCGTTCACCGTCCAGAACCAGCAACCCGTCCTGCATCGCGGAAAAAATGGCGCCTTGTTCCGATGCGTGTTTGGCAGACTCCCGGTCGAGCCGCTGCTGGCGCGAACAAATTTCTTCGAGCGCGACGCCTATCCGCTGCGCTTCTCTTCCGCCTTTGATTAGAAATGTACGCGGCTGATCGCCACGACCAATTTGCCTAACGAGTCGCTCGATTTCGCTCCAAGGGGCGATCCACCGCCGCCATACGAAATAGCCCACCGCAATTGTCGACGTACCGACGCCCGCGAGCAGAATCCAAAACATGTCCGGTTACTTTTCCCGGAAACGATAGCCGAAGCCCCGCACGGTTTCGACAATATTCCCAGCCTTCCCGAGTTTTTCGCGCAACCGGCGAACGTGAGTATCAACGGTGCGGGTGTCGATCACGCTTTCATAGCCCCAAACTTCGTTCAGCAGACGATCGCGGAGCTGGACGCGACCTCGTCGCTGCATCAGCGTACGCAATAGCTTGAACTCCAAGCTGGTCAGATCGACCGGTTTACCGCCTACCAAAACCTCGTGGCGCGCGGGATCGATCGTGACCGGCCCGGCGGAAAGGCGACTGTCAGTTTCTTCAGCCGTGCCGCGGCGCAGAACCGCTTTGATGCGCAAAATGACTTCGCGGGGACTGAACGGTTTGGTGACGTAATCATCAGCTCCGAATTCCAAGCCGACGACGCGGTCAACCTCCTCCGCGCGCGCGGTCAGCATCAAAATCAGAATGTGCCGCGTAGCCGGATCGCTCTTGAGAAGTTTGCAAACTTCGAGGCCCGGCATCTTCGGCAACATTAAGTCGAGAACGATAAGGTCCGGTTTTTCAGTGCGTGCTCTCGCCAGACCGGTTGCACCGTCACTTGCTGTTGAAACTACAAAGCCCCCGGCCTTGCGCAGATTCAAGCTCAGAAGATCTACAACATCCTTTTCGTCTTCGACGATGAGGATCCTTTTGTTCAACACCGCGTCCATGTGCGCGAGGTGTTACGTCTCCTTAGTTCGCTTCGCCAGCAGTCGCGGGCTTCACTCCCGCTTTCTCGTTCAGGAGCTGAGTAAACTCGTGCAAGTTGGAAACGACTTGGGGCGGCTTGTTAAAACCGTGGTCGCCAGTTTCTCGGCCTAATCGGGCCGGCGCTGCGACATTTCCGACAGCGCCATCATTACGGCAAGGGCGTTGTTGATCGCCTTTGATCTCGCTGAATTTTTTCAGCAATTGACTTAACTCTTCAGGCGAGGAAATGCGATTTGTCTCATTCATAAATCGGGATTTTCGCTGGAGAAAGCTCGAGGCTGTGCTTGACTTAAAGGTTCGAGATTTGTCGTCCCGATGCCTGCGCAAGTTATCAAGATCAGTGGTGCGCGCCAGCACAATTTGAAGAATCTCCATGTCGAATTGCCAAGGGAGAAGCTGGTCGTCATTACCGGCTTGAGTGGCTCGGGAAAATCGTCCCTCGCCTTCGACACCCTCTACGCCGAGGGCCAGCGCCGCTATGTCGAGAGCCTGTCCGCTTACGCCCGCCAATTTCTCGATCAAATGGAAAAGCCAGATGTCGATTTCATCGAAGGCCTGTCGCCCGCGATTGCGATCGAACAGCGCAGCGCCGGCGCCAACCCAAGGTCAACCATCGCGACCACGACGGAGACTTACGATTACCTGCGCGTCCTTTTTTCGGCGGTAGGTCAACCGCACGATCCCGCAACCGGCAAACCGGTGCATCGACAAACTCCGCAGCAGATTGTCGATCAAATTCTCGATTACGAACCGGGTAGTAAAATCATTGTGCTCGCTCCACTGGTGCAGGATCAGGTTGGCGAATTTCGCGACGTGATCGAACGACTGAAGCGCGAAGGATTTGTGCGGGCGCGGATTGACGGGGAAGTCGTCGAGCTCGATCGCCCGGAGCCGATTCGATTGAGAAGAGGCGAACAGCACACGATTCAAGCCGTGGTCGATCGATTAGTCGTGCGCGAAGGAATTCGCGTTCGATTGACCGATTCGGTTGAGACTGCGTTGAGGTGGGGTGGCAACAAGATCTCGGTCTTAAGACAAACGCCCAACACTCAACCCAGGGACTGGGAAGAGCGGCGCTTTTCGACTGATTACGGGAATGTCGAGACCGGATTCACACTTGGCGAGCTCACGCCCAAACACTTTTCATTCAACAGCCATCTCGGAGCATGCCCGGCCTGCCACGGTTTGGGCACCCAATTGGTGATCGATCCCGAATTGATGATTTCGGACGAAACAAAAACGATTGCCGGGGGCGCGATCACGCCGTGGCGGCGCGGCACGAAGCGGATGCGCACGTATTACCAAAAGTTGCAAGGCGCGCTGGTGAAACATTTTCAGATCGATGAAGGCGTGCCATTCGCGGATTTGCCGGAGGCGTTCAAGAACGCGCTCTACTTCGGAACGAACGGTACGCCGATCAAAATGAATTTCGGCGGCAATGGCGAAAAGGAACGGCCGTTCGAAGGATTGGTGCCGCAAATGCAGCGTCTCTACGAGCAAACGCAAAGCGAATTCACCCGCAATCGCATTCGCGCGTTCATGACCCGTGAGCCATGCCAGATTTGCGGCGGCGCGCGTTTGAAGCCGGAAATCCTTGCCGTCACGATCAAAGATCGACAAGGGCACGAACTGAACATTCACAAATTCAGCGAACAAACGATCGAGGCAGCGGCGCGTTATATGGACAACCTCGAGCTGACGGCGGCGCAAAGGAAAGTAGTGGTGGATGTCGTCCGCGAGATCCAGTCGCGACTGCAATTTCTGGTCGAGGTTGGCCTTGGTTACCTGACGCTCAATCGCGAAAGCGGAACACTGAGCGGCGGCGAAGCCCAACGGATTCGACTGGCGACGCAAATCGGTTCCGGTTTAGCTGGCGTGCTATACGTCTTGGACGAGCCGAGCATCGGTCTGCATCAGCGGGACAATGCGCGACTGCTCGGAACGCTGCGGCGACTGCGCGATCTCGGGAATTCCGTTATCGTAGTCGAGCACGACGAAGAAACGATCCGCGCGGCCGACCACATTGTCGATCTTGGACCCGGCGCGGGCCCGCGCGGAGGCGAAATTGTTGCACAGGGAAAACTCGAAAGCATTCTCAGCGCCAAGAATTCGCTGACCGCTGATTACCTTTCGGGCCGGTTGCGAATTCCAGTTCCGAAGTACCGGACCAAGCCACGTTTCCCCCGAAAACGAATCGCAAAAAATGAAGAAGGTTGGCTCATTCTGAAAGGCGCGACCGAAAACAACTTGAAGAACATCGAAGTGGCGTTCCCGCTTGGTTGTTTTACCTGCGTGACCGGCGTCTCCGGGAGCGGCAAGTCCACACTAGTAGACGATATTCTCAGGCGTGCATTGTTCCGGCGGTTCTATAATTCGAAAGAAAAGCCGGGCGCTTATCAGGCCCTGCGTGGCGTGGAGCAGATCGACAAAGCGATCGTGATCGATCAAAGCGCAATTGGGCGCACGCCGCGCTCGAATCCAGTTACCTACACCGGCGCGTTTGGACCGATCCGAGAATTGTTCGCGCAATTGCCGGCGGCGCGGGTACGCGGTTATGGGGCCGGTCGGTTCAGTTTCAACGTGAAAGGCGGCCGCTGCGAAAATTGCGAAGGTGGAGGATTGATCAAGATCGAGATGCATTTCCTGCCGGACGTTTATGTGCAGTGCGAGGTTTGCCACAGTCGGCGTTACAATCGCGAAACGCTTGAGATCACTTACAAAGGAAAAAACATCGCGGACGTTCTCGATCTCACGGTGGATGAAGCCGCCCGATTTTTCCGGAACGTGCCGAGCATTTCGGATAAGTTGAACGCGTTGCTCGATGTCGGTTTGGGCTACCTGCAACTCGGTCAAGCCGGCACCACTCTTTCCGGCGGTGAAGCGCAACGGGTAAAGCTGGCGACTGAGCTCGCGAAAAAAGCGACTGGCCGTACGGTTTACATTTTGGACGAGCCAACGACGGGATTGCATTTCGCGGACATTGAAAAGTTGCTCCAAGTGCTCATGAAATTGCGCGATGCTGGCAACACCTTGGTTGTGATCGAGCACAACCTGGAGATGATTAAATGCGCCGATTGGATCATCGATCTCGGACCCGAGGGCGGCGAACGCGGCGGCGAACTTGTTGGCGCGGGACCTCCAGAGGAGATTGTCGACCTTGCAAAAAGCCACACCGGCAAATATTTGTGGCCGCTTTTCGAGAAGAAATGAGAAGTCTTCGCACGATAAGTTTTGCCGTGTTCGGAGCGATCGCTCCGTTTGCGCAGGCCGATTTTTCAGCGCAACTCGCAGAAGCATCCAAACCGATGATGGAAGGCGTGCCCGAAGTCGCAGTGGCTCGTTTGCAAGCTTTGTTGAAGCAGAACCTTTCGGACACCGACTGGCGGGCAGTCGCCGAACAGCTGCTCGAAGCGATGGCCGCAGCGAACCAAACCGCGAATGCCGACAATCTCTTGGTAGACCCGCGATTGCGCCACAGTCCGTCGGCGAATTTCTGGCGAGCGCAATTACTGGCGAGCTCGCACCGCGAAGCCGAAGCGTTGCCGCTTTACCGACAGGTCGCGGCGGACACGAGTTCGCCCCTTCGAACTGCTGCTCTTTTCGGCGCCGCCGAGATGCTGCGCGCTCTCGGGCGAACTGACGAAGCGCTCGGGACCTTTACCGAATTATCCCGCGATCCGAAGTGGGTTGTCCGGGCACAATTGCGGGCGGCCGAGCTTTATTTGGACAAAACCGATGCAGCTAACGCGCGGCGGTTACTCGAAAAGGTTCAACCGATCACAAGCGCTGAGAAAAAAGAGCGCCATTTTCTGCGGGGTCGTCTGGAGATGGTTTTGCATCGTCCGGATCGTGCCATAACAATTTTCGAGTCGATCCTGAAAAATCCCGAAGGAGCAACGCACGAGACATTGACAGCAGCGCTGTTTGCCCTTGCCGACACGCACTTGCAATTGAACACGCCGGAAGCCGGAGACGACGCGCTGGAAAACTTTATCGAGCATCGACCTTCGGATGTCGATCTGGCGCGCATTTTTGCCAAGCTGGACCAGCTTTATCGTGCGGAAAAAAAACCCTCTCGTACGGAACTTGATCGCTGGGCAAGAGATATAGCGCAGCCGCGACGCGCGTTTGCACAATGGTATCTGGCGCGATTCGACCTTCGCCTAGGCCGGCGCGATCGCGCGCTCGATTCCTTCGCCGCGTTGCGCCGGACTCGTCCACAGCTACCTGCCCTAGCCTCTGCTTTCCTGGAGTTTGCCCAACTCGAACTTGAAGAGCGCCATTTTGAAGATGCGCTCGCAATATTGAATGAAGCGCTCGGAATGCGGCCGGAAGCGGCAGTTCTTGATCGGGTGAACTTCCTCGCCGGCCAAATTCAATATCATGCAAAACACTTCGACGCCGCGATCGCCGGTTTCGAAAAGATCGGACACTCCGATTCGGCGTTGGCTTCTCAAGCCACGTTCAACGCAGCGCTGAGCTGGCTCCAAAAAGCTGATGAGGCACGCTTTCTGGCCAGCGCTGAAGAATTCGGAAACAAAACAAAAGACGAAAAATCGCGGATAAATCTGCGGTTGGAAGCGGGATTGATGGAGGCGGCCAAACGGGATCCGCGCGCCGCCGATTCGCTGCGCAAGTTTCTGCGAGAGTTTCCGACGGCAGAACGAGTGTCTGAAGCGTGGGTGGCTTTGGCAGAACTGGCGTTCCATGCCACTCCACCGCGACTGGATGAAGCTCGGAAAAATCTTGCCCGAGCCGCCGAGTCCAAGCCGACAATGGTGGCTCAGGAACGCGCCGATTATCTGACGATTTGGCTAGAAGACGCGACATCAGGAAGGGAGACAAAAGTGATCGAGCTGGCGAAAAAATTCATTCAACAACACGAATTGTCGAGTTTGGTCCCTTCCGTGCGAATGAAGCTCGGTGAGATTTATTATCGCGCAGAAGATTTTGCGAACGCGGAAACTCAATTCCAATTATTGGTGGAGCAAAATTCCACCGGGCCGCTTACTGAACGCGCGCTCTTTTTTGCCGGCGAAGCAGCGATGGCGAGCATGGCAGCACAGTCACTCGATCGCGCCCTAGTCTTGTTCGATCGCGTGGTGCAGATCAACGGCGAGTTGAAATTTGCCGCTCGCAACGAGCAAGCGGTGATCGAGCGCAAACTCGGCAAACCTCACGATGCGCTTGCCCTTTATGAGGAAGTATTAAACGGCGCCGTCCGCCCGGCGGAAAAACGCGAAGCGTTGTGTGGCAAGGGCGACATTTTTCTGGAGATGGCGGCGACAGATCCACAGAACTACGAACCCGCGATTGAAGCGTACGACAAGTTGGCAGCCGACCGCGAAGCACCGGCCCACTGGCGCAATCAGGCCCTGTTCAAGAAGGGCCTTTGTTTAGAAAAGAAGGCCGATCGCAATGGTGCGCTGGCCACTTTTTATACCGTTCTCGATGAAGGAAGGCGCCCAGACCAGCCGCACGAATTTTTTTGGTTTTACAAGGCGGGATTTAACGCCGGTCAGCTGCTGGAAGCAGACGCAAAATGGGAATCGGCCGCGACCATTTACGAAAAGCTTGCGGCCGCAGGTGGAACCCGGGCCGATGAAGCGCGGGAAAGGCTCGATCGGCTTCGCCTCGAACACTTTCTGCGACGGGAATGATGCCAGACTTTGCCCGGTTTTCTTCTTGCTTTTGGCATTAAAGAGGCTCATCCTTCGGATATGACAACTGTGACAAAGCTAGGTGGCTTGTGCGGTTGGTCGGTTCGATGCGCGACCATTGCGATGTCGGTCGCGATTTGCGCGTCGGCGTTCGCAGGTTCGAGCAAGAGCGTCGCAACCTCAAAGCAACAGCCTGTCATAAAGGCTAAGAGATGCGTCGCTTTAATCACCGGTTCTGCCTGCCGGCAGGACTGTTCCCGGCTCGGCGTAATCCCGACCACGGCATACCAACTCGACCGGATCGGCGGCCATTCGGCAACAAACGATTAATTTTAGCGAATTGATTTTCGCTGGATTGATTTCCGGTGCCAGCGCGCCGGGTTGCAGGGTTGTTTTTAAATCATAACCTAACCCTAACCGCGCGAAGTTTGCGGCAGATTTTTAATTGAACCCCAGGAGCGATCGGTGCTGGTTTTCGCTACGCTTTCCGTCGCTTCATGATTCAGGGAGCAGATCTGCCCAGAAACTTCGTCGAGCCAATTTTGCGCGATGCCGCTTCCATGCCTTTAATTATTCTCGTAAGTCCATCGTTCACTGGGCATTGCACACCATTTTTTGCCCCTAGCGCAACCACAGCGCCGTTGAGGTAATCGATTTCAGTGGGACGGCCGCGCAAGAGGTCTTGTTGCATCGAGACTATATTACGAGAGCCGACGTAGGCCGCATTGACTTCGGCCAACAAATCCATCTCAAGCAAAACGCCTTCCGACGCAGCAACAGCGACGCATTCGTCAATGACCAGCTGCTTCAGCCGATTTAAACCGGCATCAACAATTTGGCCGACTTCAGTTCCAGTGATGGTGGTGATCGGGTTAACGACACAGTTGAAGACGAGTTTGCGCCAAACCTCGCCCACAATGTTTGCCGAAATACGGCAGTCGAGTCCGGCAGCATTCAGAAGACTGGCAATGCGTAAACTGCGTTCGTGGCTTTCAAGCATGGTGTGACCTCTCACTGTGTATCGAATCGTTCCGGGACGCTCGAAGATCGCGCCGAACTGACTAATTCCGCGCAACACGACGCCGCGCCCTTGAAGTGCGGCGCGGACGATTCGGTCGCTATCCAAACCATTCTGAAGCGCAACGATTGTCGTGTCGTCGCGGACAAGCGGCGCGACAGGCTCGAGCGCGGAGGCTGTCGCCGGCACTTTGGTTGTCAGTAAAATCAGGGCATTCGGCTTGAGCTGCTGGATGCGCGTCGCGGCCCGAACGCGAACGGTTTGCGGTTCAAGGCCCTCAATGCGGAGACCATTTTCTTCGATGGCGCGGATGTGATCAGGGCGTCCGACAAGCGTAACGTCGTTCGCGGCCGCGAGTTTGGCGCCATAAAGACTACCAATCGCCCCCGCGCCGAGGACAATGATTTCCATAATCGGCGCAACCGTAACATGCGCCACCCCAAGCTGCGACGCTAAACGCTCGGGTATGATCCACGGAACGGCGCAGACGATGAATCAAACTGACTCAGCCCGGCCACGTTTGGCCAACGCGTGAAGACGCGAGGCCATTTTGATTTGCCGCTGCAGTCGTCCTACTTGCCGTGATCGAGTTTCATTCAATACACCGTTCTTGCGCTATCCGCTTTACGAACTGATCACGCACGATCTTCTGCAAGCGTTGCAAATCCTAAAAACTCCGTGCCAAAGTGATGCCATAACAAGTGAGGACATCCGACGATGTCAATACTGTTCTCACTTGTCGATTTTACCTTGGAAAATCGATAGATTCCTGGAGCGTGGAATCTGTAGACTCCGACTGTCGAGAGCAAACGTAGCAAGAAAAGCCGGAAATCAAGCCCACTGAAGCGACGAAACAGAGTGAGTTTCATTTCACGCTCGTTTCAACTCGTTTCACATTTCAAGGGTATAGCCGTGAAATATGAAACGAGCGCCCATTTTAGGGCAAAGTTACCTATGGAAGGGCACTTGAAATCTATGAAACGAGAGGGCGAAAGGAATGAGGCGCTCATTTCACCAAAAACCATGCTCGTTTCACGCCATTTCACGTTTCGTTTCATGCCATCCGCTCGCTGCCGCGAGCAAACAAACGGACAAGCTTTGCTCGTCCGTTCTCGTTATTGTTTCGGCGCTTCCGAGGCCGCGAGTTTTTGGAAGCGCGGATCATTCCGCAGCGGATCGAACATCGGATCGAGCCGGAGCAACGCAGGAGTGAGCGGCACATTTTCGGCCAGCGGGCCAGAGTAGGGTATCGAAAGCAGCTTCTGCAAAGCGGCGATGGCGCGGTCAGGCTCCCCAGTGCGTGCTGCCACCCGAGCGAGGATCTCGACCGAGCGGGGACCAAAAATCGCGTCTTTCTCCATCGGGAGCGTGGCCCTAGCTCGTTCCGCCAAAGCGAAGGCTGCGGCTTTGTCACCCAGGCTCATATCGGTTAGCGCAAGGTCTCCGATAAGAATCGAATTTTCCGGCTGATCTTTAAGGAAAGATTCAAGTTCGCGGCGGGCCTCCCTCCAACTTTCCTGGGCGGCTGCATTGTCGCCCCCAACTTCTTGCGCCCAGCCTAACCAAAAACGCAGTTCGCCATTGAAGTAGCCCAGCGTTGGATCGGGCTTGGCCACCATCTCCTGTAACCGAGGGATGGTTTGGGCAGGCCGGCGCTCTAGGATCGCTTGGTAAACTTGTGTTTCCACAGCCTGGCCAAGCTCGGCGGTCGGTCGGAGCGGAGCTAGGAGTGCAGCGGCACGCGGCAGATCGCCTTGAGCTTGTGCGATAGCCGCCTTTCCCGCGAGAGTATCCACGTCGTCCGGCATGATGTTGAGAACCTGATCAAGCTTTCGCAGCGCGTCCGGAAAACGACGAAGGTGGGTATAGGTGAGCGCGTGCTGAGCGCGTACGCCAGCGTTTCGCGGGTCGAGCCGCTCGGCTTCGTTGAAGTAGGCTTCGCTCTGGTCCCACTGGCCTCGTCGCCGCTCAAGGTAGGCCAGGAATTCAGGAATCCGGGCACTATTGGGCAGGAACTGACGCGCCTGGTCAAAGTAGTGCACCGCAGTGTCATAATCCTTTAGGCAGGCGTAGTAGTAATAGCCCTTGGCCAAAATAGCCTCACCTAGATTGGGCTGAAGAGCGAGGGCGGTTTCGGCTGCCTGCTGTGCTTCTTCCCGCAGCGCGACGGTCGGTTGAAGAGCGAGGCTGATATAGCCGCTGGCATCGACGTTTGATAACAGCGCCCAGGCAAGCGCGAACTTCGGGTCCAACCTGACTGCCTCTCTAAGATATTTCTGCGCCTCAAGCCAATTGGCAGCTCCGACGCCTTTTACCGAATAAGCCAGACCGCGCAGGTAGGCATCGTACGCCTCGGGATTATCGGTCGGTTTTGCAGCGATAAGCTGCTCTTCCTGACCGGTGAGTTTCGCCCGCAACTGGTCGGCAATGGCTTTGGCAACCTCGCTCTCAACAGAAAAGATGTCGGTCAGTTTTCTATCGTAGGTATCGGCCCAAAGATGAGAATCGTTGGCCGCTTTGATTAGCTGGACGTTCACCCGCACCGCGTCGGCGCTCTTTTGCACGCTTCCTTCCAGGATGTGGGCGACGCCAAGCAGTCTGGCTATCTCAGGCAGGTTTTCCGGCGCACTCTTGTAATGCTGTGTTGAAGTGCGCGAGATTACCTTCAGATCGGCGATCTTGGATAGGCGTGTAAGAATCTCGTCCTGGATTCCATCGGCAAAGTAGGCGTTGGCTTTGTCTTCGCTTCGGTTTTCGAAAGGCAAAACGGCGATGCTCTTTTCGGGGATCGCAGTCGATGCCGGCACGGCGGAAGAAAGCGGTCCTCTCGAACTCAACCGATGTGAAAAAACGTAAAGTTTCGCAACAGTGGCAGCGAGAGCCGCAACGATAACTAGCGCGGCGACTAGGGTCCATTTTAAGATCGCCGACCTTAGACGCGCTTGCGCGGCGCCCGACATGGCAGCCTTTACGCCGGACCGCTGGAATTTCTGTGGCATTTCCGAGTTGCCGGACTCGGCGCTGTAGAGATTTACAGCGTGAACACGAATACCGTGTTTCACTTCACATTCGCCAAGATCGTGTAAATGGGAACGCCATTGCGGGTATTGTTCGAGGTCGTCCGCTACACGACGCGACAGCAGAATGTGACCTGCATCGCCGCAATCCATGATTCGTTGCGCGACGTTGATGCCGGCACCAGCGATGTTGGCTTGCGCATTTAGGTCCGTGATTTCGTTAACCGGGCCACTGTTAATGCCCATCCGCACCTGAAGTTCAGGATGATTCTTTAGTTCCTTGCTAATTTCCAACGCACACAACACCGGCGTTTCCGGAGTCGTGCGGAAGACCAGAGCCCCACCATCTCCGGTCGGTAGTCGCAGTAATTTGCCTTCGGCTTGAGCCCTCCGGAACTGCTCGGTTCCCCAAACGATCTCTTTTAGCTTCTGGAGTCGCTCGCTCTGCTCGGTGATGAGCAATTTGGAATAGCCCACGATGTCAATGAAGAGGACGTGCCCGATCTGAAACTCGATCTCTTTTTTCGTTTCGGCGGCCATTCAGGGACTGATCTAACCTACGCGAGCTTCATTATTTACTCCACCTGCTGGTGTCGAGAGCAAACGTGACAAGAAAAGCCGAAATCCAAGCCCACTGAAGGGACGAAACAGAGTGATTTTCATTTCACGTCCGTTTCATCTCGTTTCACATTTCAAGGGTATAGGCGTGAAATATGAAACGAGCGCCCATTTTCGATGGACGTTACCTATGGAAGGGAACCTGATATCCATGAAACGAGAGGACGAAAGCAATGAGGCGCTCATTTCACCAAAAACCATGCTCGTTTCACGCCATTTCACGTTTCGTTTCAACAATCCTGAATCGCTATCTTTCCTAGACCCGTGAAGAGTTAGAGGGAAGCCACGTAAGTAATTCTTTTTCCCGAGAACCAGAGGGCGATAGCCCCAGGGGTATGCCTTCCTTTTACCCCTGAAACTCGGCGGGCAACCAGGACTTCATTTCACCTTTTCCGGACGAGTTTCGTAGGTGAGTCATGGGCAAATCGCACACTCGTTTCCCATTTCATGCCTATACCCATGAAACGTGAAACGAAGGGTCATTTCAGACCCTCTTACCTATGACAGAGCCTGGAAAAAGGATGAAACGAGGCTCGGCAAAAATTCAGGCTCTCGTTTCACCGGAAACTGGCCTCGTTTCACGCCGTTTCATGTTTCGTTTCATACTTCCGCTCGCTGCCGCGAACGGTGCGTGAACAAACAAGCGGGCAGGCTTTGTTCGTCCTTTCTCGTTATTGCTTCGGCGCGAGCGAGGCCGCGAGTTTTTGAAAGCGGGCCTCATTGCGCAGCGCATCGAACATCGGATCGAGCGGGAGCAGTGCGGGAATGAGCTTTGGCCTCGCGCGCGTGCGTGGAATGGGTCGGGCAACTCATTCACCGCCCCGCTTCGCACGGCGAAGCGTTTACAGCCGGAAGCGGTCAGGTCGTGGCCCAATTTCAACAAACATGTCGATCTTGCCGTTGTCTAATTGTCAGTGATGTTACGTGTTAGTCGCGAGTAGCATTCAAATTATTTGTCCATGTCCGCCCAAGCCAAAGGCAGTCTCCATCTCGAAATCGGACATGTCCTGTTCATCGACATCGTCGGCTACTCCAGGTTACTAATTAATGAGCAGAGCGAGTTGCTTGGTAAGCTAAACGATGTCGTTCGAGGGACCGAACAATTCCGTTCGGCGGAGGCGGACGGCGGATTGGTGCGTTTACCTACGGGCGACGGGATGGCCTTGGTCTTTCGCCACAGCGAGGAAGAACCGGTGCGTTGCGCTTTGGAGATCAGTC
>Ga0310913_10000238_pt1 | contig 24005 bp, 19 predicted proteins | sample GREbulkMGOX082_FD_203447 | JGI IMG/M metagenome (GOLD analysis project Ga0310913, IMG submission 203447) | Lab enrichment of tropical soil microbial communities from Luquillo Experimental Forest, Puerto Rico - GRE.bulkMG.OX082 | ecosystem: Environmental > Terrestrial > Soil > Tropical forest >...
GAAGAGGCTAAAAGTACCTGGGGCAATAGTTCCAGTGCCGCCGAGAAACAGCGCGGTCAGCAGAAATACAAACACCCCGACCGGCTGGAACACGGCGCGCTGCTCGGGCGGCGGCCATCCGCGCAATGTGCACCAGATCGTCAGCACAATGCCGGCGAAACCGGTCGCTCCGCCGAGCGCTCCGTTCAGCGTGCCGACCATGCCATCGGTAAAGCGCCCGGCCTCGCTCGCGCTCGGCAACCTTGGACGGATCAGGCTGTAAAGGCTAAAAGCGACGAGCACGACACCGATGCCGAACCGCCAACTGTCCGGCGAGGCCCAGCGCAGGAGTTGGGCGCCGAGCGGCACGCCGATCACCGCGCCGATCAGAAACGGCGCAAGCCTGCCTGGACGGATCGCGTGCCGCAATTTCCAGGCGGCCCAGCCCTGTACAATCAAGCCGAAGGTCGCGATGAGAACGGTGGACTGGGCCGGGGGCAGGAAGTGCAGCCAAACCGCCGCCGCGACAATCGCAAACGCGAATCCGGCGAGCCCCGCGACAAAGGAGGCGGCAAAAGTGGCGGAAACAAACAGGATCAGGTTGACGGCAGAAAGGTCGCCCATCACACACCCCATCGCTGCCGCCGCGAAAGGCGCGGCGGGGATAGGGCAACGCTTGGCCTGTTACAGCTTAGGGGTGGTTGCCGGTGACCTAAGCACTATCGTTGTGCAGGCAGGAGAGTCTGTCAAGCGCCGAGCGGCCGGCCCTAACGTACTGAAAGACCCGGACCTTCCTTTTCAAACCGACGCACCGCTTCTTCAGGTCCGTGATCTTCGAACGAAGCTTCTTAAACCGGTGTCGTTCAGCTTGGCGGTGGGCGAGTGTATTACCGTGAAGGGGCCATCCGGCGCCGGCAAAACCTTGCTGTTGCGCGCCATCGCCGACCTCGATCCCAATCAAGGTCTGGTGAGCGTCGAGGGCAGCGACCGCTCGACAGTCCCAGCTCCGGAGTGGCGCCGGCTGGTCGGTTATGTCCCGGCGGAGCCGGGGTGGTGGGCGGAAACGGTCGGCGAGCACTTTGACGATTGGATCGCGGCCGCCGCTATTCTTACAGACCTGGGATTTTCTGAGAAAGCAAAGAGCTGGCCGATCGCGCGTCTGTCCACGGGCGAGCGGCTGCGGCTTGCGGTTGTCCGTGCCCTGATCATCCGACCGAAAGTGTTGCTGCTCGATGAGCCGACCGCGGCTCTCGATGCCGCTTCCGTAGCAGCGGTCGAGTCGCTGCTCGCGGACCGGATACGAGCAGGTCTTGCTGTTTTATGGGTCACACACGACGCGGGTCAGACGAGGCGCATCGCACGCCGGCAGCTGGCGGTCGAGGCCGGAAACGTCCGGGAGGAGATCGATCAGTGACCAGTTACATCACCCTGAGCTATGTGGACCTTGCTTTGGCGAGTGTCCTTGTTCTGATCAATGCGGGGCTCTCCCTAATATTCGGACTAAAAATTCACCGAAGCCTGCTGATCGCCGCAATCCGCATGGCGGTACAGCTCACGCTGATCGGCCTCGTGCTGACCGCTCTGTTCTCGCTTGTCTCACCGCTTTGGACCGGCCTCGCGGTATTCGCGATGATCTTGTTTGCCGGCCAGGAGGTCATGCAGCGGCAGGATCGGCGGCTTTCCGGCTGGTGGTGCTTTGGGTTGGGCACGGGCTGCATGATGATGTCTTCGGTTCTGGTGACCGTCTTTGCCCTACTGACCGCAATCCGACCCAGCCCGTGGTATGACCCGCGCTACTCGATACCGCTGCTCGGTATGATCCTGGGCAACTGCATGACCGGAATTGCATTAGGGCTGAACACGTTGACGACGAGCCTCATGCTCCGCCGCGCGGCCGTGGAAGCCCGATTGATGCTCGGCGCGACGCGATGGGACGCCGCGGGTCCGGTAACGCGCGATGCGCTGCGCAGTGCGCTGATGCCGACCATCAATTCCATGTCCGCGACTGGTCTGGTGTCTCTCCCCGGGATGATGACGGGGCAGATCCTCAGCGGAGTCCCCCCTGTCGAGGCAGTCAAATACCAGATCCTGGTCATGTTCCTGATTGCGGGCGGTACCGGCTTCGGGGCAGTAGCCGCGGTACTCGGCGGCGTCTACCGCCTGACCGATGCGCGACACCGGCTTCGCCTCGACCGCCTAGCGGCGCCGCAGGCTACGTAGCGGACATACGTACCACGGCGCTGTGGGACTGGCGTTCTACACCAGAAAACCGAGGCCGCCCAAGGCGCCGCCGGCCGCCAGAAGCCAAAGCGGATTGAGACGCGTCGTGAGCATGACAACAGCGGCGGCGCCGGTCACCGCGATGGCTGCCCAAGTGATACCGGCGGCTTGTGCCATCACGATGCCGCTCGCGATAATCAAACCGGTGGTTACAGGAATGAGCGCGGATTGCAGCACGCGCTGCCAGTGCGCTTCCTGAAAGCGGTGGATCAGGCGAAACGCAGCGAAATAAATGGTGCAGGGCGGCGCGAAGGTGGCGGTGGCGGCGGCAAGCGCGCCGGCCAGCCCCCACACCTTCCAACCGATGAGCCCCATCATCAGGATCATGTTCGGGCCCGGGATCGCCTGAGCCATGGCGAAGATATTCGTGAAGTCCTGATCCGTGATCCAGCCATGCGTGGTTACGACAAACGCACGCACATCGGGCAGCACGGTTGGAAAGCCGCCGAAACTGATCGAGGAAACGATCGCAAGATGAAACGTCAGCGCCAGAAGATCGGAGGCCGTTTTCATGATCGGCGCGCTGCAGAAAGCGCAATGCTGAGCGGCAACAGCGCGATCAGCACAATCGGTAGCGGGAGGCGGCTGAAGGCCATTATGACCAGAGCCAGCACGGCCAGGCCAATCGTCAACGGCCGGCGGCGATGGGGCCGGAGAAGTCGCAACCCGGTCGCGATCAGAAGACCGGCCGCGGCTGCGGAAACCCCGCCGAGAACATGGCGAAGCAGGGGCGCTTGCGCATAGCGAAGGCTAAGCACGCCAAGCGCCAAACCGCCGCTCCAGGGCAACACAAGAAACCCCGCAATCGCGGCGAGCGCCCCGGGCGCGCCGCGCAGTTTTGTGCCGGTGCAGACCGCGATGCCGATGATATTCGGCCCCGGCAGGAACTGGCACAGGCTGACGATATCGAGGAATTCCGCGTCGCTGAGCCAGCCCCGCTGTTCAACTGCAATGCGCCGGGCCCAGACGATCCCGCCGCCAAAGCCAAAAACCGATACTGTCAAAAACGCCTTGGCGATGGCGCCGAGCGGCGCGGCGGCGGGCTGTTGCAGCGGCAGAGCGGCCGACATGGCTTAGGCGTGCTCATGCCGGTGATGGAGGTCGGGATAATGCGGGTGCTTGTGGACGAGACGGCCATGCTGGTGCGGATGGCTGTGCGGTTCGCCGTCTGGATCGGATGGCCCATGCGCGTGCCGATGATGCTCGTCGCGAACATGCCGGTGCTCGTGAAAAAGCGGTTCGTGCACATGCTCGTGCTCGTGTTTTTCGGCAAGATGCACATACACACCCGCCGCCATGAGCCCGGCAGCGCCGATCAGGGGCCATGTGATGGGCTCGCCGAGCAAAGGAACCGCGATCGCAGCGCCGATAAAGGGAGCGGTCGAAAAATACGCTCCGGTGCGGGCCGCACCGAGATGGCGCAACCCCAGTACGAAGAGCGTCAGGCTAACGCCATAACCGAGGAACCCGACGATAGCCGCCGCGGCAAGGGTTCCCTCTTCGAGCAGCTGCGCGCCATGGGCAAACCCCAGCGCGGTATTGATGACCCCGGCAGCAACACCCTTGACCATGGCGATCTGGACCGGATCGCCGGCGCTGAGCTTTCGGGTCAGGTTGTTATCGATGCCCCAGCAGATGCAGGCCGCGACGATCAGCGCACCACCCCCGCCGGTCATCGCCGCACCGTCTGTTGGCCAGGACAGTACGAGCGCGCCGGCGAGTATAGCCATGGCGCCGGCAAACACCCGGCGATCGACGTTCTCACGGAGGAAGATCCAGGCGATCGCCATGGTGGCGAGGCTTTCGGTGTTGAGAAGAAGCGAACCGGCGCCACCCGATGCGGACGTCAGTCCTGCCATCAGCAGCGCAGGACCGAGAACGCCGCCGAAAAGGACGATCAAGCCAAGCCACGGGAGATCGCGCCGGCGCAGCGGCGCCTCTGCGGCTCTGCCTGAAAGCCGGGCGCCTAGGCTGATGATACCGAGGCCGATTCCGGAACCGAGATAGAGCAGGCCCGCAAGCAGCAGCGGGTCGGTTACGCCTAACAGCAGCTTCGCGACCGGCGTGCTTGCGCCGAACAGAGCCGCCGACGCGAGCGCGAGCAGCGGTCCTGAGTAGTTCGTGAAAAGTGAAGGGTTCATGATCGGGCTCCAGGCCTGAATCCTTACCACGGGATCGGGCGTTGCCCGGAAGTCATTGCCGGGAGAACAATGTTAGGAGCCCGTGCTGAAGCAACGCACGATCGACCGCGTGCGCCGTTTTCTAAAGGCGCACGTGCCGAATAACGCTTTGCGGCGATACGCCCTGGCGCGCAATAGCTGACAGATGTGTGGTCCCGCCCGCCTTTCGACCGAGGCCCGGAATGGGTCGAGCGGCGCCATGGCGCGATGTCGGCGACACGACCGCTCCGCTCTCGACTGCGCACAGGCCTGACGCTGCGGGGTTCCAACTCGGTTCAGGATACCACCATTCGGACAGTCCGAGCACGAACCTATTGGCAGCGAGTCCGGCAGAACTCGCTATCTCACACGGCCAGACGGGGGATTTCCGTGAGGCGCGCGCACGGGATCTGCCCCTCGTCATCAAAGGCCGATGGTAGGGTTGTTTGCCACCTGATTTGCCACCCCAAACGCCGGTGATCATCGGAGAAGAGAGGTGAGCGTACACCCTCTACCGCTTTGGAAAACGTGGGAAAACGTTAGGATCGGGTAACGGAAATTGGTAGAGCGTCGCCTTTGGAGACCGGTGCTCTACCAGTCGAGCCACACTCCTAATCCTCTCGCCCTTCGAAAATGGCGCATCGACGGCCCATCGGACAGGATCCCCACTTCACTAAATGATAATGATGCCTATTCCTACTTTAAGATTTTGGCGACGACGCCGGCGCCGACGGTGCGGCCGCCTTCGCGGATCGCAAATCTGAGCCCCTCATCCATCGCGATCGGCGCGATCAGCTCGATCTCCATCGAGATGTTGTCGCCCGGCATCACCATCTCGGTGCCCTCCGGCAGATGCACGGTGCCGGTCACATCGGTGGTGCGGAAATAAAACTGCGGCCGGTAATTGCCAAAAAACGGCGTGTGCCGCCCGCCCTCTTCCTTGGTCAGGATGTAGGCCTCGCACTGAAAACGCGTATGCGGCGTGATCGAGCCCGGCGCCGCCAGCACCTGGCCGCGCTCCACCTCCTCGCGCTTGGTGCCGCGCAACAGCGCCCCGATGTTGTCGCCCGCCTCGCCCTGGTCGAGCAGCTTGCGGAACATCTCCACACCCGTCACCACCGTCTTGGCGGTCGGCCGCAGCCCGACGATCTCGACCTCGTCGCCGACCTTGACAACCCCGCGCTCGACCCGCCCCGTCACCACCGTGCCGCGCCCGGAGATCGTAAACACGTCCTCGATCGGCATCAAAAACGGCCGGTCCTTGGCCCGCTCCGGCTGCGGGATGTAATCGTCCACCGCCGCCATCAGCTGCAGGATCGAAGCGTGCCCCTGCTCCGCGTTGCGGCCCTCCAGCGCAAACAGCGCCGAGCCTCGGATCACCGGTATGTCATCCCCCGGAAACCCATAGGAGCTCAACAGCTCGCGCATCTCCAGCTCGACCAGGTCCAGCAACTCGGGATCGTCGACCATGTCGATCTTGTTCATATACACCACCAAGGACGGCACCCCGACCTGCCGCGCCAACAGAATGTGCTCGCGCGTCTGCGGCATCGGACCGTCCGCCGCCGACACCACCAAAATGGCGCCGTCCATCTGCGCCGCCCCGGTGATCATGTTCTTGATGTAGTCCGCATGCCCCGGGCAGTCGACATGCGCATAGTGACGCTTGTCGGTCTCGTACTCGACATGCGCCGTCGCAATCGTGATCCCCCGCGCCCGTTCCTCCGGCGCCTTGTCGATCTGGTCAAACGGCACAAACGTCGCACCCCCCGCCTCCGCCAAAACCTTGGTGATCGCCGCCGTCAGCGTCGTCTTGCCATGGTCAATGTGACCAATCGTCCCGATGTTGCAGTGCGGCTTCGTCCGCTGAAACTTCGCCTTCGACATCGCTCTTCTTCTCCGTTCGATCCAGCCCAAGCTGGACTGTTAAGCCATCTTGGCGCGGACCTCGTCCGCCACCGCCTGCGGTACCTGCTCGTAGTGGTCGAAATGCATCGTAAACTGCGCCCGGCCCTGGCTCATTGACCGCAACGTGTTGACGTAGCCGAACATGTTGGCTAACGGCACCATTGCATTGATGACCCGCGCATTGCCGCGGCTATCCATACCGGTAATTTGACCGCGGCGGCTGTTCAGATCGCCGATGACGTCACCCATATACTCTTCCGGCGTCACCACCTCGACCCGCATGATCGGCTCGAGGAGTTTCGGGGCGGCCTTCATGACGCCTTCCTTAAAGGCGGCGCGGGCCGCGATCTCGAAAGCGAGCGCACTCGAATCTACATCGTGATAGGCGCCGTCGTACAGCGTCGCCCGGAGGTCGATAACGGGGAACCCGGCCAGCACGCCTGTCTCGGCGGATACCCTCAGTCCTTTCTCGACGCCCGGAACGTATTCCTTCGGCACGGCGCCGCCGATGACTGCGTTCTCGAATACAAAGCCGGAGCCTGGCGACAGCGGTTCGAATCGAATCTTGACGCGGGCGAACTGGCCGGCGCCGCCGGTCTGTTTTTTGTGCGTGTAGTCGATTTCGGCCATGCGGGTGATTGTTTCGCGGTAAGCGACCTGCGGCGCGCCCACATTGGCGTCTACCTTAAATTCCCGTTTCATCCGGTCAACGATGATCTCGAGGTGCAATTCGCCCATCCCCTTGATCACAGTCTGACCACTCTCCTGATCGACCGTCACCCGGAATGACGGATCCTCAGTGGCGAGCCGGGCGAGCGCCTGGCTCATCTTTTCCTGGTCGCCCTTGGTCTTCGGCTCGACTGCGATCTCAATCACAGGCTCCGGGAACTCCATCCGCTCCAGTACGACGGGCGAGCCGGGGTCAGAGAGCGTATCGCCGGTCGTCGTGTTCTTGAGGCCGGCCAGCGCGACAATGTCGCCGGCACGGGCTTCCTTTATGTCCTCACGGTGGTTCGCATGCATCTGCAACATGCGCCCAACTCGCTCGCGCGAACCCTTGACGCTATTCAGCACTTGGCTGCCGTTGGTCACGACGCCCGAATAAATACGGATGAATGTCAGCGAGCCGACGAAAGGGTCGCTCATGATCTTGAAGGCGAGGCCGGCAAAAGGCTCGTCATCCGAGCAACGACGCACGACCGATTCATTCGAGCCGACCTGAACGCCTTTGATCGCGGCCACGTCGGTCGGGGCGGGGAGGTAGTCAACCACCGCGTCCAGGAGCGGCTGCACCCCCTTGTTTTTGAAGGCGGAACCGCACAGCACCGGAACGAATGCGCCGCCGATCGTGCCGCAGCGGATGCAGCGCTTCAGTACCTCCTCGCTCGGCTCCTCACCGCCCAGATATGCTTCGAGGGCTGCGTCGTCCTGCTCAACCGCGGTCTCGATCAGTTTCGTGCGGAAGCTCCTCGCCGTTTCGACCATCTGCGACGGCACCTCGACAACATCGAATTGGGCGCCCAGGGCTTCATCACGCCATTTGATGGCCTCGAATCCGACAAGATCTACGACGCCAACAAAATCGCTCTCGATCCCGATTGGCAGTTGCAGTATCAGCGGCTTCGCCCCTAGCCGGTCATCGATCATCGCCACGCAGCGGGCAAAATCCGCACCAATTCGGTCCATTTTGTTGACGAAGCAGATCCGAGGAACGCCGTACTTGTCTGCTTGCCTCCAAACGGTCTCCGATTGAGGCTCGACGCCGGCCACCGAATCGAACACAGCGACCGCACCGTCGAGGACGCGCAAGCTGCGCTCGACCTCGATCGTGAAATCGACATGGCCAGGCGTGTCGATGATGTTAATGCGATGGTCTCGCCAAAAACAGGTTGTGGCAGCCGAGGTGATCGTTATTCCGCGCTCCTGCTCCTGCGCCATCCAGTCCATCGTCGCGGTGCCCTCGTGCACCTCTCCGATCTTGTAGGACCGACCAGTATAATAAAGGATGCGCTCGGTGGTCGTCGTCTTGCCGGCATCGATGTGCGCCATGATGCCGATATTTCGGTATCGCTCGAGGGGTGTCGTGCGTGCCATAAACGAAACTCCGCGACGCCACCTGAGGCGGCGCCCTCAAAGAAGTCATATATCGTACAGTGGTCGGCGGTCGTCGCCTACCAACGGTAGTGCGAGAAGGCCTTATTCGCGTCGGCCATCCGATGCGTATCTTCCCGCCGCTTCACCGAGACGCCACGATTATTGGCAGCGTCGAGGAGTTCACCCGAGAGCCGTTCCTCCATCGTGTTTTCCGAGCGATTCCGCGAACTCGCGATGAGCCACCGAATAGCCAGCGCTTGACTGCGGTCCGCACGTACTTCGATCGGAACCTGATAGGTGGCGCCGCCGACGCGCCGGGAGCGAACCTCGACCGCGGGGCGCACGTTGCTGAGGGCGTCATGAAATACGCGCAACGCATCCTGCCCGCTACGTTTGGCGATTCGGTCGAGTGCGTTGTAGACGATCCGTTCGGCTACCGATTTCTTACCCTCCCGCATCAGGCAGTTCATGAATTTGGTCAACACAAGGTCGCCAAACTTCGGATCCGGGAGAACCTCGCGTTTGACAGCAGCTCGGCGGCGCGACATCGCGCTTCTCCTACTTCGGACGCTTCGCGCCGTATTTCGAACGGCGCTGACGGCGATCTTTCACACCTTGGGTATCGAGCGTGCCCCGGATGATGTGATAGCGGACGCCGGGCAGGTCTTTGACTCGCCCGCCGCGGATCAAGACCACCGAGTGTTCTTGCAGGTTGTGGCCCTCGCCCGGGATGTAGCTCGTCACCTCGAAACCGTTCGTAAGGCGCACGCGCGCCACCTTGCGCAGAGCCGAATTGGGCTTCTTCGGCGTGGTCGTGTACACGCGCGTGCATACCCCCCGCTTTTGCGGGCAGGCTTGAATCGCGGGAACCCTGTTGCGCGCCAGTTCCGGTTTCCGCGGATTGCGGACCAGCTGGTTTATCGTCGGCATCGTCACAACCTCGTCAAACGCCACAACCGCCCGAGGCAATTGCCGCGCTCGGACGACGAATTTTCCTACCAAAGTTTAGCACGCCCCTCGCAGGGCCGCTGAGCCACAGGCCAATCACGAGCTGCGTCTAGGTGGCTTCCTACGGCCAGCCCTGAATTGAACAATAGTACTAGTGATCCAGGCGAACCCGGTCAAGTCCCCTTGCCGCGCAACACAGTTGCCGCGCGGAAACGAAACCCGGAAAAAGTTTATGCCGTCTGCTTGTCAGGCTCGACCAGTTGGGCGGCTTCCTCATTCGCAGCGATCTCAACGAGCTCGCGGTCACGCTCGGCCGCCAGCTCGCGCAGCCGCGCGATCACCGCGCCCGTACCCGCCGGAATCAGGCGACCGACGATCACATTTTCTTTAAGGCCGGTCAGTGCGTCGACACGTCCGGACACCGCCGCTTCCGTGAGCACCCGCGTCGTCTCCTGGAACGAGGCGGCGGAGATGAACGAGTTCGTCTGCAGGCTTGCCTTCGTGATGCCTTGAAGTACCGGACGTGCTTCCGCCGACCGCAATTCCTCGCTTTCTGCCTTGGCATTTTCAAGATCGAATTCGTATCGATCCACCTGCTCACCGGCAAGGAAGGTCGTATCGCCAGGCTCCGTGATCTCCACCTTTTGCAGCATCTGCCGGACAATTACCTCGATGTGCTTGTCGTTGATGCGCACACCCTGAAGCCGGTAGACCTCTTGGATTTCGTTGATCAGATAGCTCGCCAGCTCCTCGACCCCGAGAATCCGCAGGATGTCGTGCGGAACCCGGTTCCCATCCATCAACAGATCGCCCTTGCGGATATAATCCCCTTCCTGGACGCTGATGTGCTTGCCCTTGGGGATTAGATATTCGGCGGGTTCGGTTCCCTCCTCGGTCGGGGTCACAATGATGCGCCGCTTCGCCTTGTAGTCCTTGCCGAATTCGACCCGACCCTCACTCTCACTGATGATTGCAAAATCCTTGGGCTTGCGCGCCTCGAACAACTCCGCTACCCGCGGCAGACCGCCGGTGATGTCGCGGGTCTTTGATGACTCACGCGGAATGCGCGCGAGGACGTCGCCGGCCTTGACGTGGGCTCCGCTTTCCACCGAGAGGATCGCGTCGACGGACATGAAGTAGCGCGCCTCCAGTCCGTTTGCTAGCGTCAGCACCTCGCCGTCTTCGTCGCGCAGCGTGATCCGCGGCCGGAGATCGCTGCCCCGCGGCTGTTGCTTCCAATCGACTACGACCTTGGACGAAATGCCGGTGGCCTCGTCTAAGGTTTCGCGCATCGAGAGGCCTTCGATCAAATCGACATAATGCGCGATGCCGTCCTTCTCGGTAATGATCGGGATCGTGTAGGGATCCCACTCAGCGAGGTGGTCGCCGCGTTTGACGCGGGCGCCGTCATCAATGAGCAGCCTGGTGCCGTACTGCACACGATGTCGCGCCTTCTCGCGGCCGGCCTCGTCTAACAGCACGATTTCGGTATTGCGGCCCATCACTACCGGCACGCCAGCGGAATTGATCACGACGTTACGGTTCTTGACCTCGATCGCGCCGTCGAATGCGGCCTCGATAGAGGATTGCTCGGCCCCGCGCTGTGCTGCACCGCCGATGTGGAAGGTACGCATCGTCAGCTGCGTACCGGGCTCGCCGATCGATTGCGCCGCGATGACGCCGACCGCTTCGCCGATATTGACCATCGTGCCGCGCGCAAGATCGCGTCCGTAGCACTTGGCGCAGACCCCAATGCGCGACTCACAAGTCAACACGGATCGGATCGGAACGGTGTCGATCGCTGCGCGCTCCATGCGATCGACCGCGTCTTCGTCGATCAACTCCCCGGCCGGCAGCAAGAACTCGTCGGTCAGCGGGTCGATTATATCCTCCGCCGCCGTACGGCCCAGAATCCGGTCGGCGAGCGGCGCGATGACCTCGCCGCCATCGACGACCGCGCTTGTGCGGAGCCCGCGCGTGGTGCCGCAGTCCTCCTCGGTGACAATCGCGTCCTGCGCAACATCGACGAGACGTCGGGTCAAATAACCCGAATTCGCAGTTTTTAGCGCGGTGTCAGCCAATCCCTTGCGGGCGCCGTGCGTCGAGTTGAAGTATTCGAGGACAGTGAGCCCCTCCTTGAAGTTCGAGATTATCGGCGTCTCGATGATCTCACCCGACGGCTTGGCCATCAAGCCACGCATCCCGGCCAACTGCTTGATCTGCGCCGCCGAGCCGCGAGCGCCGGAATCCGACATCATCCATACCGAGTTGACCGGCTTGCCGGGCTGCAGCTTGCCGATCATCTTCAGCATCTCGTCCGCAACCCGGTCGGTGCAGCGCGACCAGACATCCACGACCTTGTTGTACTTCTCGCCCTGGGTAATGAGCCCGTCTTGATATTGCTGCTCGTATTGCTTGACCTGCTCCTGCGCTTCGGCGACCAGACGCCGCTTTGCGTCGGGGATGATCAGGTCGTCCTTGCCGAACGAGATGCCGGCCTTGCAGGCTTGCTGGAAGCCCAGCGTCATCAGATGGTCGCAGAAGATGACGGTCTCCTTCTGCCCGCAGTGGCGATAGACTTCATCGATGACGTTGCTGATCTCCTTTTTGGTCAGAAGCGTATTGATGAGCTCGAAGCCGATCGCCGGGTGTCGCGGCAGGATCTCGGACAACAGCATGCGACCAGGCGTCGTCTCGACCCGCTGCACAACCGGCCTGCCATCGGCGCCGACTGTGTGAAAGCGCGCCTTGATCCGCGCGTGCAGAGAGACGGCGTCTGCTTCGAGCGCCTGCTCGATCTCGCCGATGCTGGTTAACAACATGCCTTCGCCCTTTTCGCCCGGACGCTCCATCGTGATGTGATAAAGGCCCAGCACGATGTCCTGCGACGGCACGATGATCGGCTTGCCGTTCGCCGGGCTCAGGATGTTGTTGGTCGACATCATCAGTACGCGAGCCTCGAGCTGCGCCTCGAGCGATAGCGGCACATGCACCGCCATTTGATCACCGTCGAAATCTGCATTGAATGCGGTGCAGACAAGCGGGTGTAGCTGGATCGCTTTGCCTTCGATCAGGACCGGTTCGAATGCCTGAATTCCCAGACGGTGAAGAGTGGGCGCCCGATTTAGCAAGACCGGATGCTCACGAATCACCTCTTCAAGGATATCCCAGACCTCCGGCCGCTCCTTCTCCACCATCCGTTTGGCGGCCTTGATCGTGCTGGCGAGCCCGTAGAGCTCGAGCTTCGAGTAAATGAATGGCTTGAACAGCTCGAGCGCCATCTTCTTCGGTAATCCGCATTGGTGCAATTTGAGTTCCGGACCGACAACGATCACCGAGCGGCCTGAGTAATCGACACGCTTGCCGAGCAGGTTTTGGCGGAACCGACCCTGCTTGCCCTTCAGCATGTCAGACAGAGATTTGAGGGGCCGCTTGTTGGCACCAGTAATGATTCGTCCGCGCCGGCCGTTGTCGAACAGCGCATCAACCGCCTCCTGCAACATGCGCTTCTCGTTGCGCACAATAATGTCGGGTGCGCGCAGCTCGATCAGCCGTTTCAGCCGATTGTTACGGTTGATGACGCGGCGGTACAGATCGTTGAGATCGGAAGTCGCAAAGCGGCCGCCGTCGAGAGGAACGAGGGGCCGTAGCTCGGGTGGAATGACCGGGATGACCTCTAGGATCATCCACTCTGGCCGACTATTCGAGTCGATGAAGGCCTCAATGAGCTTTAGCCGTTTGACGAGCTTCTTGCGCCGCGCCTCCGAATTTGTCTCTAGAAGTTCGTCGCGCAGCCTCCCCTTTTCCTCGTCCACATCGATGGCGGACAACATGGTGCGCAACGCCTCGGCCCCGATCGACGCGGTAAACTCATCGTCGCCGTAGTCGTCCTGTGCCGTCAGGTATTCCTCCTCACTGAGCAGCTGATGCTGCTTCAGCGGCGTCAATCCCGGCTCGATGACGACGTAATTCTCAAAATAGAGAATCCTCTCGAGATCCTTTAAGGTCATGTCGAGCAACAGTCCTATTCGGCTCGGCAGTGATTTGAGAAACCAGATGTGCGCAACGGGTGAGGCAAGCTCGATATGACCCATGCGGTCGCGCCGGACCTTCGAGAGGGTCACCTCGACGCCGCATTTCTCGCAGATGATGCCGCGGTACTTCATGCGCTTGTACTTGCCGCACAAGCACTCGTAATCTTTGATTGGTCCGAAGATGCGAGCGCAGAACAGCCCATCACGCTCGGGCTTGAAGGTCCGGTAGTTGATCGTCTCCGGCTTCCTGATCTCGCCGTACGACCACGAACGGATGCGCTCCGGGCTTGCGATCGAGATGCGGATCTGATCGAAGCTCTGCAGCCCGCTGACTTGGCCAAAGATGTTCATCAACTCGTTCATGAACGACCCCTTCTGCGAACGATCATCATGCCTGCGCAAACCAGCGTCCAGGGCGCCCGACGCGGCGCTTGCAACCCTGGAACCCCACCCTGATTTCAGCCCCCGTCGGCCGTTCCAGAGATGATGGGGCGGTAGAAAAAGAAATCTCCACTCGGGTGCTCGTACGACTTTTGGTCAGTAGCCCCGTTGCTCCAGTTCGACGTTGAGGCCGAGCGACCGCAATTCCTTCACGAGCACATTGAAGGATTCGGGAATGCCGGCCTCGAAGTTGTCGTCGCCGCGCACAATCGCCTCGTAGACCTTGGTCCGGCCGGAAACGTCGTCCGACTTCACCGTCAGCATCTCTTGCAAGGTGTATGCCGCGCCGTAGGCCTCCAGCGCCCAAACCTCCATCTCGCCAAACCGTTGGCCGCCGAACTGGGCTTTGCCGCCCAAGGGCTGCTGGGTCACGAGGCTGTATGGACCGATCGAGCGGGCATGGATCTTGTCGTCAACCAAATGGTGTAGCTTCATGATATAAATATAGCCAACGGTCACCGGTCGATCGAACGGCTCTCCGGTGCGGCCATCGATCAATGTAACCTGCCCCGAGGGGGCGAGCCCCGCACGCTCGAGCATCGCGACGATATCCTCTTCACGTGCGCCATCGAACACCGGGCTTGCCATCGGCACACCGTGACTGAGGTTTCCGGCCAGTCCCATAAGGTCGCTCTCTGTGAGGCAATCGATATCGGTCTTTTCTTCACCTTGATAGATCTCGCCGAGAACGGTGCGCAACTTGCGGTCGCCCAGACCCCGCCTGACTTCGGCGAGCACTTCACCGATGCGTTGCCCGAGCCCGGCCGCGGCCCAACCGAGATGTGTCTCAAGGATTTGACCGACATTCATTCGGCTCGGTACCCCGAGAGGGTTCAACACGATATCGACCGGAGTGCCGTCCTCGAGATAGGGCATGTCCTCGATCGGCACGATCCGCGAGATGACGCCCTTATTGCCGTGGCGACCCGCCATCTTGTCACCGGGCTGCAGCTTTCGTTTCACCGCAACGAAAACCTTGACCATTTTCATTACGCCGGGCGGCAATTCATCGCCGCGCTGCAGCTTTTCCACCTTACTCTCGAAACGCTCGGTGAGCGCGGCGAGGGCATCCTCCATCTGCTTTTTCAAGCCTTCGATATCGGCCATCCTGGCGTCATCGCGGATCGAGATCTGCCTCCATTGCACCGCCGGAATCTCGGCAAGTACCTCCTCGGTAATTTCAATCCCCGATCTCATGCCTTTGGGGCCACCGACCGCGATCTGATCAAGCAACAGCTCTCTAAGCCGCGCCGCAAAACTGCGCTCGAGGATCGCTCGCTCGTCGTCGCGGTCCTTGGCAAGACGTTCGATCTCGGCCCGCTCGATCGCTAGCGCACGCTCGTCCTTATCGACACCGCGGCGGGAGAAGACACGCACCTCAACGATAGTGCCCGATACTCCGGGTGGCAGCCGCAGTGAGGTATCGCGTACATCCGAGGCTTTCTCCCCGAAAATCGCACGCAGCAGCTTTTCCTCGGGAGTCATTGGGGATTCGCCTTTAGGAGTGACTTTGCCGACCAAAATGTCACCCGGCTTTACCTCGGCGCCGATATAGACGATCCCGGCCTCGTCGAGGTTTCTCAGCGCCTCCTCACCGACATTCGGAATGTCACGCGTGATCTCCTCCTGCCCCAATTTGGTGTCGCGCGCCATTACCTCAAACTCTTCAATGTGGATCGAGGTAAACACGTCATCGGAGACGATCCTCTCGGAAATCAGGATCGAGTCCTCGAAATTATACCCATGCCACGGCATGAAGGCACAAAGCACGTTGCGCCCGAGCGCCAGCTCGCCGAGGTGGGTCGAAGGGCCGTCGGCAATAATATCGCCGGCCGATATCTGGTCGCCGACTTTGACGAGCGGGCGTTGCGTGATGCAGGTGTTTTGATTGGACCGCTGGAATTTGAGGAGATTATAAATATCAACGCCCGAAGCGGCGGTCGAGGTCTCTTCGGTCGCGCGTATCACTATGCGGGTCGCGTCGACTTGGTCGATGATCCCCGAGCGTCGTGCGATAATCGTAACGCCAGAGTCGCGGGCAACGGTCTCCTCCATCCCGGTACCGACGAGCGGCGCTTCCGCTTGGATGAGCGGCACCGCCTGGCGTTGCATGTTCGAGCCCATCAGGGCGCGGTTCGCGTCATCATTCTCAAGAAACGGGATCAGCGCCGCTGCTACGGAGACCAGCTGCTTCGGCGAGACATCGATCAGGTCGATGTCCTCGGGCCGCGTCATGACGAAGTCGCCGCCCTTGCGGCAATTCGTCAGATCGACGATGATCCGTCCCTCCGCGTCGGTCTCGACATTCGCTTGGGCGATCGCGTAGCGCCCCTCATCCATCGCCGACAGATAGACGACCTCGTCGGTTACCTGGCCGCTCACCACCCTGCGGTATGGACTTTCGATGAAGCCGTACTGATTGACGCGCGCGTAGGTAGCCAAGCTGTTGATCAAACCGATATTCGGACCTTCGGGGGTTTCGATCGGGCAGATCCGCCCGTAGTGGGTTGGATGCACGTCGCGCACCTCGAAGCCGGCGCGTTCGCGGGTCAATCCGCCTGGCCCGAGCGCCGATAGACGCCGCTTGTGCGTAATCTCCGACAACGGATTGGTTTGATCCATGAACTGCGACAACTGCGACGAGCCGAAGAACTCCCGCACTGCCGCCGCGGCGGGCTTCGCGTTGATCAGGTCATGCGGCATCACCGTGTCGATCTCGACCGAACTCATGCGCTCGCGGATCGCGCGCTCCATCCGCAACAGGCCGACACGGTATTGATTTTCCATCAGCTCGCCGACCGACCGGACCCGGCGATTGCCGAGGTGATCAATATCGTCGATCTCGCCGCGACCGTCCTTGAGGTCGACCAGCACCTTGAGAATTGCCAGAATGTCGGCCTTCCTCAGGGTACGCACGGAATCGTTGGTGGTGAGCCCGAGCCGCGAATTCATTTTGACGCGGCCTACCGCTGACAGATCATACCTCTCCGGGTCGAAGAAAAGGCCGTTGAACAGCGCCTCTGCGGTTTCCAGCGTCGGCGGCTCGCCCGGCCGCATAACGCGATAAATATCGATCAGCGCGTCCTCGCGAGTGGCGTTCTTGTCGATCGCGAGCGTGCTGCGGATATAGGGACCGACCGTGACGTGATCGATGTCCAGCACCGCCAATTCGCTGATCCCGGACTCCGTCAGCTGAGCAAGGGCTGGCGCGGTGATCTCGTCACCGGCTTCGAAATAAACCTCACCGGTCTCTTCATTGATCAGATCGGATGCGAAATACCGGCTGATCAGTTCCTCTTCGGTGACGAGGACGTCGGTAAGCCCTTCCTCGCGCAGCCGTCTGGCATTGCGCGGCGTCAGACGCTCGCCCGCGGCAAGAACGATCTCGCCGGTGCGGGCATCGCGCAGATCGCTCGTCAGCTTACCTTTGAAATTCTCTTCCCTGAACGGCGCCATCCACCCCTGAGCGCCGCGGCGGAATGTGATTGTTCCATAAAAGCTGGAGAGAACCTCTTCCTTGGACATGCCGCCCGCCTCTCCAGGCTGCAGCGACCTGCCCTCGGCGTTGCGACGCACCCGCAATTCCTCGGTGGCGGCGTCGTCGAGGGCGAGAAGCAGCGTCGTCGCTGGCAGTTTGCGGCGCCGGTCAATCCGGACATAAACGTGGTCTTTGGCATCGAACTCGAAGTCGAGCCACGAGCCGCGATAAGGAATAACCCGCGCCGCAAATAAGTATTTCCCAGAGGAATGCGTCTTGCCCTTGTCATGATCAAAAAATACGCCCGGGCTGCGGTGCATCTGAGAGACGATGACGCGTTCGGTGCCATTGATGATGAAGGTCCCATTCTTCGTCATCAGCGGCATATCGCCCATATAGACGTCTTGCTCCTTGATGTCGCGGATCGAACGTGATCCAGTGTCCTCGTCGACATCCCAAACAACGAGCCGAAGCGTAACCTTCAGCGGTGCGGCAAAGGTTATGCCTCGCTGCTGGCATTCATCGACGTCGTATTTCGGCGGCTCCAACTCGTAGCGAACGAACTCCAGCTGGGCGCGCTCGGAGAAGTCGCGGATCGGAAAAACCGATTTGAAGACCTCCTGCAGTCCGATACTGGCGCGCTGCTCGGACACAACCCCCATCTGCAAGAAATGATCGTAAGAGCTCTTTTGAACCTCGATCAAATTCGGCATCGGCGCAACTTCAGCGACCCGCCCGAAGTTCTTGCGAATCCGCTTCTTGCCCGTAAAGGAAATGGCCATGCGTGCTCCTCGATGTCGCCGCCGGTGGGCGGCGGATATACGGCACCCTCACTCAAGCCGGTGACCGCTCACCTCTGGCCGACGTGATCGGTCCGGGGTATCCTCGTGATGCAGTGGATTTTGGCGCAGCCGCGCATTCTCCCAGTTCAAGACGACAGAACCCGGCGTGCGCGACCTTTCGCGCCCCGGCTCCTGCGTCTGAGTGTCGGCGGCGACCGACAGAGATCGGACGCCCGCCCCGCGAGATAAATATCGTGGCAGACCTACTTTATTTCAACCGTGGCACCGGCGTCTTCAAGCTGTTTCTTGATTTTCGCAGCCTCTTCTTTGTTGACGCCCTCCTTGACCGGTTTGGGTGCCGCCTCCACGAGATCCTTGGCTTCCTTGAGGCCGAGACTGGTGATGGCCCGGACCTCCTTGATCACATTGATCTTCTTATCGCCCACCGCGGCGAGGATCACATCGAACTCGGTCTTCTCGACGGCCGCCTCGGCCATCGGAGCGGCGGCTCCGCCGCCAGCCGCTGCTACTGCCACTGGCGCCGCCGCTGATACCCCCCATTTTTCTTCGAGCATCTTTGAGAGTTGCGCAGCTTCGATGACACTCAAGGCGGAAAGGTCATCAACCAGTCTTGCCAGATCAACCATGTTTAACTCCTAATTTTACTCTGCTGACAACCATTATGCAGCCTCGCTAGCCCCTTCGCCCTGTTTTTCGGCGTAGGCCGCAAAGACGCGCGCGACTTGGCCGGCGGGAGCCTGCAACACCCTTGCGATCCGTCCCGCCGGGGCCTGCAACAACCCGATGAGCTTGCCGCGCAACTCATTGAGTGAGGGCAGGCTGGCTAATTCCCTGATGCCGGCGGCGTCCATTTGCCGGCCGGCTAGGCCGCCGCCGATAATGGTCAGCTTATCGTTGCGGTTAGCGTACTGGACCACTACCTTGGGGGCCGCGACCGGGTCACGCGAAAACGCTATCGCCGTGGGGCCTCTAAACAGCGGGATCAGCAACTCAAAGGGGGTGCCGCTGAGAGCGCGCTTCGCGAGGCGATTTTTGGTCACCCGAAAAATGGCCCCTGCGTTACGAACCTGCTGCCGCAATTGGGTAGCTTCCGCGACGTTCACGCCAACCTGATGGGTCACGACGACACAGGCCGCGCCGACCAGATCTTGCTGCAAGCTCTCGACTAGTTTCCGCTTTTGCGCTCGATCCACCGCGATCTCCGATCCGCCTTTTGAGCTTCTCCTCGGCGGTTACTCGGCCAGCCCAGATAATTCGACCTTCACCCCAGGACCCATCGTCGAACTGACGCTGACCTTTTTAATGTAAGTGCCTCTGACGCCACTCGGCTTGCCGCGAACGATCGCACCGACAAAGGCGCGCACATTATCCGCCAACGCTGCCTCGGTAAAGCTCGCTTTGCCGACGCCGGCGTGAACGATCCCGGCCTTTTCGGCGCGGAACTCCACTTGTCCGCCTTTGGCAGCTCGCACCGCCTCTGCGACATTCTGCGTCACCGTACCAAGTCGCGGGTTCGGCATGAGTCCGCGCGGACCCAGGATCTTGCCGAGGCGGCCGACCAAGGACATCAGATCGGGTGTCGCGATTGCGCGATCAAAATCGATCTGGCCAGCCTGGACTCTCTCGGCGAGATCCTCGGCCCCGATTATGTCTGCCCCGGCGGCCTCCGCCTCCTTGGCGCGATCGCCACGAGCGAACACCGCAACGCGCATCGCCTTTCCGGTACCGTGTGGCAACATTACGGTGCCTCTAAGATTCTGATCGGGTTTGCGCGGATCGAGGTTCAAGTTCATCGAGACTTCGACGGTCTCGTCGAATTTCGCCGCAGCACGTTGCTTGATCAGCTTGAGCGCGTCATCGAGCGGGCGCGCCACAGTCGGATCGATCCCCTCGTAGGCTTTCTTTAGCCGCTTTCCGGTCTTGGCCATTCACCTCACTCCACGATTTCCAGACCCATCGAACGCGCCGAGCCGACCAGCATACGGCAGGCGCCATCGATGTCCTTGGCATTGAGATCCTGCATCTTCTGTTGTGCAATTTCGCGGATCTGCGCCATCGTCACGCGACCGACCGCCCGAGCTTTGCCTGCGGTCTGCGATCCTTTCTCAATCCCCGCAGCCTTTTTGAGGAAATGGCTGTTGGGCGGGCTCTTCGTGACGAACGCGAAAGAGCGATCCCCGTAGGCGGTGATCACGACCGGTATAGGCATGCCGGGCTCAAGATTCTGCGTCGCTGCATTAAAGGCTTTGCAGAACTCCATTATGTTGAGACCGCGTTGACCGAGTGCTGGGCCAATTGGCGGCGACGGGTTCGCCTTACCGGCCGGGACTTGCAGTTTGATGATCCCAACAATCTTTTTCGCCATTTACTTTTCGCCCGCTACCTGCCTCACGCTAGGCCTTCTCGACCTGCGAGTATTCCAGCTCCACCGGGGTCGCGCGCCCGAAGATCGAGACTGCGACCTTGAGCCGGGCTTTTTCTTCGTCAACCTCCTCGACGAGTCCGTTGAACGAGGTGAATGGACCGTCGCAGACGCGCACCTGCTCCCCGATTTCGAACGTAACCGAGGGCTTCGGCCGCTCGATCCCCTCCTGCACCTGGTGCATGATCCGTGCAGCCTCGTGATCACTGATCGGCGACGGCCGACCGCGTCCTCCGAGAAAGCCGGTGACCTTAGCGGTGTTCTTGACGAGATGCCAAGTCTCGTCATTCATATCCATCTTGATCAGCACGTAGCCTGGAAAGAATTTGCGCTCCGAGCTCACCTTGGCGCCGCGCTTGATCTCGACCACCTCCTCTGTCGGAACGAGAATTTCCTCGAATTTTTCGGAAAGACCCTTCTGCTCGGCCTGCTCGCGGATCAAGCTCGCGACCTTCTTTTCGAAGCCGGAGTAAACGTGGATTACGTACCAGCGGCTCGCCATTGCGTGCATCCCAACCTTAATGCCCGAGCCCAAAGATCAACCGCACCCCAGCCGAAAACACCTGATCTACCAGAAAAAAAAAGGCAGCGGCGATAAACACCATCGTGAATACCATCGCGGTGGTGACGACGGTTTCCTTGCGGCTCGGCCAGGTAACACGAGACACTTCTTGGCGGACCTGCTGGAGGAACTCGATTGGGCTCGTCTTCGCCATATACTGACTGCTCCCGGTAACTGCTCCCGGCTGAAGGGTACCGCGCCGGCCGGATATGGTCTCTCTTCTGCCTCCGTTCTAGGATGTTTGCTGCGAGGAGTGGCAGGAGTGGAGGGGCTCGAACCCCCAACCCCCGGTTTTGGAGACCGGTGCTCTACCAGTTGAGCTACACTCCTACGACGTGTGCTTTCAATGACTTAGTGCCTGCTCTGCTCAGTACAAGGCGGGTACAAATCCCACCTTGCCACCGGATTTGCCACCTGATCACCCCGCAGAGGAAGGCGCGCGTTCTACAGGAGTTCTAATGGCGATGTCAATCTTACCTGCGGCATCGCGCCCCAGGCCCTCTACGAGATGGGAACAGCGATCAAGGGTGACCTGAATGCTACCATGCCCTAGTGCGGTCTCGACCACCTTGGGGTGAACCCCGCTCGCCAACAGCATCGATGCGAAACCGAGCCGCAACCCGCTCGTGCGTGAGCTTCGCTAACGGTCGCGCGCCGAGTGTCGGGATCAGGTGGACCCTGACGATTTGCGCGTAGCGTTCCGCAGTTCTGGGGCTGACCTTTTTGCGATATGCGTCAGCCAGGTTTCGAGGTAGGCGCCGGTAGAGAGCTTTGCCGTGGCGCTCGCTAGCTTGCCCTCGTTCGCCTCAGTCATCGGCTCGTTCAAGCGATCTTGCGCTTGGCGCTTCGTACCCTTGTAGGTGACGATTTGGTCTTGCGCCCGCCATCCTCAGACGGGAGGTCGAATTTCAGCTCCCAGGTCGTCTTGGCGGCATTGCGCGGGCGAATATGCCCTTTCATGGTGCTCCTCCTTTCCGCTTGCGAAGGTTGTGGTAATCGGATCGGCAGCGATTCGAGCAGAAGCGCGACTTGCCGCGGCGCAGCCTCCCTGGTGCGCGCTCGGTACCAGCGGCCGCATTGGTCGCAAGCGGTGATCTCCTTCAGTTCGGCGACCGCCGCATAAAACTGTGCCGCAACGCCGACAGCAGCGTGTTCGGTTGCAGCGAAAAGACCGGATCGACCGGACCCTCGTCACGCCACACCAGGCGCCCGGCGATCGTCGCGGGTAACAGGTCCTCACTATGCCATCGTAGGCGTGTCGCTGTAGCGCTTTGCCATATACCTACGAGGCGCCGGAACCGTCGAATGTGGTGAAACCACGTTTCGAGCCCCTCGCCTTCGCCGGCAAGGTCGCGGAGCCTGAGCGCAGCAGACCGACAGAGCTAGCGAACTCGCAACACTCCACCGGTGTCTCGGCGAGCGCCAGCGCGGCCGGTCCGCTATCGGTAATGGTCGCCGAAGCGTCGGGCGGCGATCAGCTGGTTCACTCGATCCTGCGGGAATTTGTTTTCGACATCGCCTGGTACCGGGAACGAGTCATCAAGGTCGACCCCAAGCGCCTCGGCCGATGCCTTGTCGAGAACCGCGACGGCACGATCATCGGGGCGGAGAAAGCGGCCGCGACCGACCGAGAAAGCGCTGACTTGGGATTCTTTCTCAGGCTCAATGCCGAAAATGTAGAGGTTGAGAAAAGCTGTGCCTGACACGACGTTGCGAAGCAAGGACTGTCGGGCGACAACGGTACCACCGGCAGCGCTGAGCTTCCGGGGGTCGATCAGAGGCTCATAGACCGGGAGAGATGCTATGGGGCGGGCGGCGAGGATGGCAATTTCGTCGCTTACATCAATCGATGGAGTGCCGCGATGCCCCAGCCGAACGATTTGAGCAGGTCCCTGGTTGCCCTGGACCAAGATAGCACGATCATTGCCGTCGTCGAGCTGAGCCAGTCGAGCTGGCTGGTTGGCGGCATCCTCCCCGGCATTGAGCGTCAGCCATGCAAGAAGCTGGAGCCGAGCCCTGAGCGGCTGCTTGCCCTACTGCATCGCTGGCGCGACGAGTCAGTCAGGGCTGGCCGCACGATCACGCGGATTGCGGTTGCCTTCGAAGCCGGCCGCGACGGCTTCTGGCTGGCGCGCTGGCTGGAGGCGCGTGGGGTCGAGGCGCACGTGATCCATCCCTCGAGTGTGGCCGTGTCGCGGGAACATCGCCGGGCAAAGACCGATCGGCTCGACACCGAGTTGCTGAAGCGCGGGTTCCTGGGATGGTTGCGTGGCGAACGGGGCCACTGCAGCATGGCGCGCGTGCCAACGATTGCCGAAGAGGACGCCAAGCGGCCCAATCGGGAGCGCGAGTGCCTGGTCAAGGAACGCACGCGGCTTGTGAACCGCATGAAGGGCACCCTGGCCCGGCTCGGCATTCGTAACTTCAGACTGACCCTGCGCAACGCGGCGGAGCATCTGGCAGCCCTATCCACGCCGGAGGGCTCTCCGTTGCCCCCGAATGTCGCAGCCGAACTGGAGCGCGACATCGCGCGGTTAAGGTTGGTGATCGGCCAGATCAAGCAAATCGAGGAGGCTCGTCGACAGCGATTAGAAGAACAGCCTGAGCGCGGGCCGCACGCCATGGTTCGGCTGCTGGCTCGGGTTGTCGGCATCGGCATTGAAACGGCCGATATGCTGGTCAATGAGGTGCTGTCGCGGCCCCTGCGTGACCGCAGGGCGGTGGCGCGCTACGCCGGCCTGACGGGTGCGCCGGACGAGAGCGGCGCCAGGCGGCGGGAACAAGGGCTTGCCAAAGCCGGCAATGCCCGGGTCCGCCGTGGGATGATCCAACTCGCCTGGCGCTTTCTGCGGTTTCAAAAGAACAGCGCACTGACCCAGTGGTACCAGGCCCGCACG
>Ga0310913_10000244_pt1 | contig 23801 bp, 22 predicted proteins | sample GREbulkMGOX082_FD_203447 | JGI IMG/M metagenome (GOLD analysis project Ga0310913, IMG submission 203447) | Lab enrichment of tropical soil microbial communities from Luquillo Experimental Forest, Puerto Rico - GRE.bulkMG.OX082 | ecosystem: Environmental > Terrestrial > Soil > Tropical forest >...
ACCAGAAGCTTGAAACCTTTCTGAAGTAAAGCGGACAATCGCCACAAAATGTCCGTAACGGCACAGCTAACGCTGTGGTCCAGATAAGTTGAGCTCACGTTCAGCACAAAATACGTTGCTATAAAGGTTTGCAATCCAGGACCGTCCGCTCGACGTAACGTTGAGGTAGCTGATCGCACTTTGAATGTGGGGCGATATGCTGCTCCAAAAAAAATGCGGATAAAGATCGGTGAGATCGGCCGGCGAAGTATAGCCGAGTTGCTTGTTCATACCGACTTCTTCAAATTCGTAATAGAGCGCATTGGCTTTACGGAGGTAGTGGGGGTCTCCGAGTTGGCCAATGAGATCGGCAGCGCGCACCAGCATGCCATCTTCGTTATCGTTAGCGTCGGCGGCGGGCACTACTGGAAAGCGCGTGAACTCGATGGCGTTGGCGATGCGGATAGCGTCGAGCGCTTCGATTTCACCTATACGATCCATCACGAATAGTTTCGAGCGGTCGACATGATAGGGCAATAGCGCGGCGTCCGACGAGCCGCGCGGCAGTTTAGTCTTATTACCTTTAGCATCGATAATATAACCGTCGGGGCTATCGCCCTTAAGAATACCACGGACGTAACCAATATCGTGAAACAGGCAGGCGATAAGGATGTGCGCGAAATCGCTGGCATTCGTCGGAGTTCGAAGCATTCGCCCCCTCACGATGTCGTAACCGCAAAGCGTTACTAGCATCGTATGCTCGAAGTTGTGATACAGCGCGTCACTGTTGCCGATACAATCGAGAGCAAGTCGAGCAGCCGACTGCACGAGTTCTATTAAACCTTTGTCCGTCGAGCCAAACCGACGATCCAGGTGCTCGGCAAGGCGGGAACCTAAGGCCTCGGCCGCCAGTTCGGGAATGGTAATCATTGTTGCCCCTCCCGTAGCCGCTCTGACTAGATCGTGACACTTTGTTTTGCAGTTCACAATACGACGCATTCGGACACCTAGGAGCAAGTGGTGAAAATCGACGGACGCTGTCACTGCGGCTATGTGACGTTCGAGGCCGAAGCCGATCCCGAAACTACTACCATTTGCAATTGCACAGACTGCCAAACCATGAGCGGCGCTCCATTGCGAGCGGTCATCATCACTCGTCCGGGCACGTTTGTGCTTCTATCGGGCACACTAACGGAATATGGAAAGACCGCTGATAGTGGAAACGTCCGAGTACAAGGTTTCTGCCCTCAGTGCGGGACGGCGATCTATGCGACATCGACTGGCGATGAGCCAAAAGCCTACAACGTGCGCGTCGGAGCGCTTCGCCAACGGAATGAATTGGCGCCCCGTCGGCAGATATTTGTTCGCTCTCAACAACCTTTGGTCAACGACCTCAACTCAATCCAGAAATTCGAAGGCATGCCGAAATGAGTTGGGGCAGGTTGGGCATATTTCATTAACTCCTCAACCCGGCCGCTTGCGCAACGTCAGACCAACGAGCGGTTTCGCGACGAATGTACTCTGCAAACTCGTCCGGACCACCGTTGAGGGGTTCAAAACCCTGCTTGCGAAGCGCTTCCTGAGCTTTTGTCGTTTGCATCGCCTTGGGTGCGGCGTCGGCAAGTTTATCAATGATTGGACGCGGCGTGCCTTCAGGTCCAAGGAGGCCGAACCAGAGGCTGGTGTCGAAGTCCGCCATGCCCTCTTCTTCCAGCGTGGGCACGTCGGGCAGCGCACGGGAGCGTTTATGGGTTGCGCTCGCAAGCGGCCGAAGCTTGCCGGCTGCGATCTGGCCAACCACCGTGGAAGCGGGCGAGAACGTCGCCAAGGCGCGGCCGGCAATGACATCCGTTACAGTCTGCGGACTTCCTTGAAAGGGCACCTGCGTCCATTTGATGCCGGCGCGTTGCGCAAACAGTTCGCTGGCAAGATGCGGCAGGCTGCCCACCACCGTGGCGTGGAGCGCTTGGTCGGGCTTCGATTTGGCCAGGGCAATGAGGTCAGCAACGCTGTGCACGTCGCTGTCTGGATTAACGACCAGGATTACAGGAACCGAAGCCAGCAGTGCAATCGGCGTGAGGTCCCTGACCAAATTGAAGGAAGGATTGGGATTGATGATCTGATTGACAATGATTGACAGCGTCGCAAGAAACATGGTGTAGCCATCTTTGTTCTCATGACTGACATATGCCGCGGCAATGCTGGATCCCGCGCCCGGCTTGTTCTCGACCACAATCTGCTGACCGAGAATTGGTCCGATGCTCTCGCCGAACACGCGCGCGGTAATGTCGGCCGCCGCACCTGGGGTGAATCCGACAATCACGTGGATTGGACGCGATGGATATGCGTCCGCCGCGCAGGCGAACTGCGGCGGCAACATCGCCGCAAGACCGAGCACGGACAGCTTCCTGCGATCGATCTGCATCACTAGGCGCTCCGTTAATTCGTTTTGATGCATTTGCCCACGCAGCAAGCGCCGCAGCCATCTAACAACGCTATCGTACTTTTCTGGACCCGTGGAGGGGTGCATATCTCTTTCTGGCATTTAGCGGACATCGAACGGTCGCCCGGAAATGTCCGCTTTTGGGGGTAAAGCTGACATTGCAGCTTTAGGGCACCACGTCCGCTTTTGACCCAAAGCGGGCATCGGGGGCTCAGGATTTTTGCAGCGCGAATTTATCGTTGAACCCCGTTCCGCCGATCGCAAATCCCTGCTGTAATCGCGCTCTAAAAATCGGCGTAGTCCGAAGCCTTGGGATGGGCGATGCGACGCCGCGATTTCATTCAAGGAATTGCAGTTTCTTCTGCTTGGCCGCGAGCGACGCGCGCGCAGCAGCCATCGATGCCGGTAGTCGGGGTTCTTAGCGCGGAATGGCCCAATGCGGTTACAGCGGACCGTTTGCGTGCTTTCCGCCAAGGACTGAACGACACCGGCTACGTCGAGGGCCGGAACGTAATGATCGAATATCGCTGGGCGGAAGGCCGGAATGATCGATTGCCAGCACTGGCAGCCGAACTGGTTCGTCTTCCGGTGAATGTGATTGTCAGCTTTGGGAGCACCCCAGCATCGATTGCCGCAAAAGCGGCGACTACGACCATTCCGATCGTCTTCGCAACGGGCGGCGACCCAGTCCGGCTCGGCTTGGTCGCGAGCCTTAACCGGCCAGGTGGCAACATGACGGGCGTGGCCATATTCGCGGTCGAACTAACGGCAAAGCGACTAGAGCTGCTGCACGAGTTGGTCCCTACGGCGACCATAATCGCCGGGCTTGTCAACCCGACCGATCCCGTTTTAACCGAGCCCGAAACGAGAGATCTGCAAGCAGCGGCACGAACATTGGGCCTTACGCTCCATCTACTGCATGCCAGCACCGAACAGGAAATTGACACGGCCTTCATGACCTTGGTTCAACTGCGCGCAGGCGGGCTGGTGATCGGGCCTGACGCATATTTTAATAGTCGGAGCGAACAGCTAGCCGTTCTGACGCTCCGTTACGCGATACCCGCAATATACGAATGGCGTGAGTTTGTAGTGTCTGGCGGGTTAGCGAGTTTCGGACCAATCCTAGCGGACACTTACCGTCCGCTCGGGGTCTACACTGGCCGAATTCTCAAGGGCGAGAAGCCTGCCGATCTGCCGGTGCAACAGGCTACTAAGCTGCAACTGATCATCAATATGAAGACCGCCAACGCGCTTGGCATAAAGGTGCCCCTGCCATTGGTCGGCCGCGCCGACGAGGTGATCGAATAACAGTCTCTGCCGCAGTGCAGAATGTCCGCTTTTGGCACAAAGCGGACATCAGAAGCAGACGGATCAATGTCCGCTTTCGGGGGTAAAGCGGACATCAGTGGGCGCTAATACGATGTCCGCTTTTGACCCAAAGCGGACATTAGCAGATCTATTGACGGCCCTTTGGGGGCCGCTGATTGTGATAACCTGCAATCGCTTTTGATGCAGCTTTCAGCCGGGTCGGCGAATGAAGCGACGTCAATTCATTGCACTTCTTGCCAGTGCAACGGCCGCGTTATCACAGTCTGCACGAGCACAGCAGCGAATGAGACGCATAGGCGTGCTCATGGCGCACCTTGAGAGCGACCCCGAATTTCAGGACTATCTGGGAGTTTTTCGAGGTGGTCTCCAGCAACTTGGCTGGGTCGAAGGGCGCAACATCAGAATTGATGTGCGCTGGGGCGCGCTCGACGATGCGGAAGTAAGACAACGATCTGCCAAAGAACTTGTCGCCCTACAACCAGATCTCATCATTACGCAAAATACGCCGCCAACGGCGACGATGCTTCAGCAAACGAGCACGATCCCTGTCATTTTCGTGATTGTTGCCGATCCGGTGGGCAGCGGCTTTGTCAAGAGCCTGGCACACCCGGGCGGAAACGCTACCGGGTTCACAATCATGGAGCCTACGATTGTAAGCAAGTGGCTAGAGCTATTGAAGGAGATTGCACCGCAGGTCACTCGTGCAGCACTCTTGTTCAATCCGGCGACGACACCTTATGCGAGTATTTACCTAACTCCATTTAAAACTGCCGCGCCTTCTTTTGGGTTAGAGGCCACTACAGCAATTGTTCACGACGAAACCGAGCTCGAAACAATAATTGCTGTGCAGGCGCGCGAGCCAAACACTGGCCTCGTCGTCATGCCAGATGGCTTTTTGAATGTTCACCGCGCAAAGCTGGTTTCGCTGGCAGCTCAGCATCGTATACCCGCAGTCTACCCGTGGCGTTTCTTTCCCGAGGAGGGCGGCCTGATGTCGTACGGGAGCGAGATGCGGGATGAGTTCAGGCTTGCCGCGGCATATGCCGACCGCCTGCTCAAGGGTGAGAGACCAGTCGATCTCCCAGTGCAGGCGCCGACAAAATACGATCTCGTCATCAATTTGACGGTCGCCAAGGCGCTTGGGCTCAATGTGACGCAGCAGTTTCAACAGCTGATAAAATAATTGAATAACGGAAAGCGAATGTCCGCTAATGGCACAAAGCGGACATCCAGTTGCGCTCACCAATGTCCGCCTTTGGGGGTAAAACAGACATGATTTTCTGACCACTCCAGCCGCAAACGCTTTAGCTATTTCCTCTTAGGGCGACTGCGATTTTGCGATGATGGTGCTTCCTGAAGGTTTGCCCATCTCGTGTCAGATGGCCTACCGTTGATATAGCTGATTTCGGAGTTCGGCCACTTGCCAGTGATAACAAGGCGACTTGCCGAATAAGGCCGACCACTAATGCGAATTTGATGGTAACCCCTCCCATTCTTTGCCCCGGCAATAGCGCCAACAGGAGCGCGACTGCTAGCGCTCACCTTCCACCGAAATATCCCAGTTGTAGGGGCGTAACTCAGGACTTTGCGTAGTCGTTTAGCGGTCAACATGGGCAACCAAAATATCTCTCGAAATGCACGGTAAACATCTGCAAACGCAATGATCGGAATGCGACATAGTTCCTGTCGAAGACCAAAACGTTCGCCAACGGACCGTGAAGCCCATCAATGCCCCCGCTTTTCACGCATAGCGGACAGCCGTAGTTGCACCGCACATGTCCGCTTTGGGGATAAAGCGGACATCGCGATTTCAGAGCGTCATGTCTGGTTTTGACCCAAAGCGGACATCGGCCATCTATTTCGCCGGATTGCGTCACCGGCCGGCAGTGCGTGTTACTTCTTCATCATCATCGTCATCGGGCACGAAACCACTACCGCCGCACGTTGGGCATTGCTGCTCATCGTCCGTACCCTTTTCAACGACGCCATCACCGTTACAGTCTGGACAAGTTTTCACGTGGCCTCCGTGTGGACACCTTCGCGAGCCTACCCGCCAAGAACGTCAATCCAGTTCGATGTTGGCGTCCTTGATCATCTTTCCCCAGTGGGCGAGCTGCGCCTTGATGAAGTCGCCCAGTTCTTCGGGCGTCGAGGAAAATCCCTCGAAGCCTATATTCTTGAACTGTGCTTGGGTCTCCGGGCTGTCGATGATCTTGCGCAAGGCGCCGTTGAGCTTGGTCACGATTTGCGGCGGCGTGCCGGCGGGTGCGACCAGGCCCGCCCAGGTGTCGAGATTGAAGCCCTTGATGCCGGCCTCGTCCATGGTCGGCAGGTCGGGGAACAGCGAGCTACGCCGGATGCGCGACACTGCCAGCGGCCGCAACGTGCCGGCGCCGACATGCGGCATAGCGGTGGTGAAGTCGGCAAGCGTCATCGAGACGCGGCCAGCGATAATGTCCTCCAGCGCCGGGGGCGTGCTCTTGTAAGGCACGTGCAGCATACTGATTCCGGTGTCATGTTTGATCGTCTCGAGCGCAACGATACCGGCGGTGTTACCGGTGGCGAAGGTCAGGCTGCCGGGATTGGCTTTGGCATAGTCGATCATCTCCTTGACCGAATGGATCGGCAGGTTGGGATTGACGACTAGCATCAGCGTGAAGCTGCCGCCCCGCGTAATCGGTACGAAATCCTTCACCGGGTCGTAGTTGACGTCCTTGTGCAAATACGGATCGGCGGACAGCGGCGAGTTGGTTGCCATCAACAGCGTATAACCATCCGCCGGCTGGTGATGGACGTAAAGTGCGGCGAGCGCGCCATCGGCGCCCGGACGATCCTCGACAATCACCGGCTGGCCAAGCGCAGGACCGAGCTTGTTGGCGATGATCCGGCAGATCGTGTCGCTGGCGCTGCCGGCGCCGAACACTGCAACGAGGGTGATCGGCCGCGTCGGGTAATCGTCAGCGCGAAGCGCCGTATTGAACAACGTCGCTAGGGCCGTCACGACGATGAAAGCAAATTTTTTCATTGTCATTCCTCCCGGATGATCGCTGCCGTCGCCGCCGCAAGCCCCGTATGTTGTCCGACAGCGCGGCTTTCCAAAGATGCAGGAATCCCGCGGTGGTAGCGCGTTGCCCAGCGTTCGATGCCCTCCATAAACGCAGAAGGTGCCAGGAACCCGATCTTGACTTTTTTCCGAAGCGTATGCCCGCCGAGGGCACAACCGCTGCCTTTGATTTTTGCCGAAATCGGCGCGTTCCGCTGGCGGCTCAGCAATCAGAACTAAGCAAATTCTCTGCCGAAGTGAAGGTGCGGCAATGTCGCATTTTGGCACAAAGCGGACGTCACGATCGTCTCGAACCACGTCCGCTTTCGGGCGTACCATTTCTGACCCAAGCCGGACATGAGCGCTGCTGCGCCCCATCACATCTTGCATCGCAGTATCATCACAGGCGCGGCATGGGTCGCGCGTGAACTAAATCAACAAGTCCGTTACTAGCCGAGGAAAGATTTTGCCAATCGTCCGTCTTCGGATTTAGCAATGGGCATCAACTGATTAATTAGCTGGATCAGTTGATCCCCATCTACTGGCTTCATGGCAATCTTGATGTTTTGCTTCGTAAGACTTTGTAGCCTTACATCGCCGGTCAATACGACAGCTGGGATTTCCGAAGCAACGGCCGCACGCAGGGCGCTGATGCTTTCAACACCATTCATTGCCCCCGGAAGGTTGAAGTCGGACAACACTAAATCAGGGCAGATATTTTTCTTGGTGACCAGAGCCACTGCAGCATTACCATTTGCGGCGGACAATACATCTAACCCTGCGGATTCTAACAGCTGCTCCAATCCCAAACGGACATAAGTATCATCCTCGATGACAAGGATTGTGCCACCGAGAACGGTGTGAGTGTTTGCGGGTGCCAGTTTGGGTTGATCTGCCTGGTCAGCTTTCGCACGTGACAACGATAGTTCGATGGAGAAGCACGAACCCTTGCCGGCCGTGGAGCGTACATTAACGGGGTGGTTCAGCGTTTTTGCCAGTCGCTGAACAATTGCGAGACCCAATCCGTAGCCCTCAGGATGCATGTGATCCTGCGTCTGATAGTATTCTTGAAATATGCGAGGAATGTCTTCTCGCGCTATGCCAATGCCGCTGTCCCAGACCTCGACACGTATCTTGTTCCCAGCGCGACGACAGCCAACCAAAATCGTTCCTCGCTCAGTGTAGCGCACCGCATTTGAAAGCAGATTCCGGATCATCACCTCGAGCATGTGTCGATCACTGTGAACGGTGACCCTGGATCGAACCATCCGCCATTTCACACCCTTTTCCTTTGCGAGGTCGCGGAAATCGTCTGCTACTGAGTCAAACACGACGTTGAGCCCAAAGTCGCTCATGGTGGGAACAAGCTTTCCGCTTTCAATCCGGTTGACATCGAGAAGGCTGTCCAAAATACCTTTCATAATCTCGACTGAGTGTCCAATCCTAGTGATCAGTGTGCGTCCCTCACCGCCCCGAATGCGCCGTCTCAGGGTGTTTTGCAGGAGCGCTAAGCTTTGCAATGGTTGACGCAGGTCATGGCTAGCCGCTGAAAGAAAGCCTGATTTGGCGCGGTTGGCTAGTTCCGCTGTTTCCGAGCAGTCGACAGCTCCACTTCAGCTCGTTTGCTTTCGGTAATGTCACGCGTCAAACCTCGGACGCGTACAAGGCGCCCTGCGGCGTCAAATTCGGTTTGACCAGTTTCCTCGAGCCACACCTCCCGCCCATCGGGGCGCAAATAGCGAAAGGCGATGGCATACGATGGGTTGTCGGGACGAGCCCTATGGATGCAGGCTTTGACGAACCGGCGGTCGTCTGGATGGATTCGTTCAACAAACGAGTCCGGAGCGAGGACTTCTTGTTGACCATGGCCCAGGACTTCCCCTGCGTTATCGCTACGCTTAGTAACGCCGGTGTGGACATGCCAATCGAATGCTGTCACTCCACCGGCTTTAAGCGCGCTCTGCAGTCGCGTCTCACTCTCGGTGAGCTTGGCCGCATGTTCACGCCGTTCGGCAAAAAGCGCCGCCAGAACTAACGCGCAGAGCGCCACTGCCACGATACTGGCCTGAGCGTACAGGACTCGTTCAGCTACCGGCAGCGCTAGGTTGCCGAAAAAGCCAATGCCAAATGTTGTTGTCCAAACGGTCGTAAGGGCGCAGACGAACGTGGCTGCTGCAGCAAAGAACGGTCTGCAGCGGGCAGCAATCCACAGCAACAGAGGGAAGACAGCGGCGATGGCAATCTCGTCGGCCCAAGGGTCCTTCGGCAAATGGATAACAAGCGTACTCAGGGCAGTTAGAATCGCTAGAGCCGAAGTTCCTTCGATAAATTCTTTTCTTGGTATCGGATCAGTGCGCGACGGCAGCCCGATCAAGACCGGCGCAACCGCGATGATGCCGATCGCGTCGGACGTAAACCAATGCCACCACACTGAGAGTGTCGACCCCATCGAACTGTGGAACAAAACAATGCCCACAGTACCGACGATTCCGGATATGGCGGTTACAATGACCGCTACTACAAACAAACCGATTACGCGGTGCAGGACGTCCAACCTGAATGGTGAAATAAAAAATCGGGCAATCAGACCGGCGACGAGTGCCGCTTCGCCAGCATTATCAGCGGCAAAAACAACGGCGGTCCAGACGTTGCGGTCGCCCAATAGATTCGCCGCTATAGTTCCCGCCATTGTCCCAACGATTACGGGGATCCGTGCGCCGGAGCCCATCCTGATCAGCGCACCAGCTGCGATACCTGCTGCAGGCCAGAAAACAGCAACGCCGTCAGGTTTTGTGAGAAGAGCAAGGCTCAGCCGCGCTGCCAAGAAATAGGTAATACCGACTACAACGGTGAGCCAAATGGCAAAAGCCCAAGGACGCTGCCTACCAAAGGCGGGCACACCGTGAACGATCTTGCCCGATCGCAACTCGCGGAACATGAAAAGTGCTGTGAACAGCCCTTCCTCGCCTGAAATTATTATCAGTCAAATCGCATCCCGCATAGTCTTTGCAGAGCGCCGCAAAACGATGACGGCGCAAGCTGCCGAATTTTTGCCGCATAATCCCAATGGTTGGTGCTGAACGGACATGCTGTAGCGACGGTTGAACGTCTGCATTTGGCACAAACCGCACATCGTACAGCGGCTTGACGCCGTTCTCGCGCTTACTCTCCAAATTTTTTGCTTTGTGCAAAGCCGAAACTCACCGCAGCAGAATGTCGCTATTCGACGGCTTGATTTGGCCACACAGCAAGCTTAGGTGTGGCGTAATATAATTGAGTCCGGGCCCCTCTGGCGAGGACGCCGAAATGTCGGCCAACCTCGCGATGTCGGATCACCAATTCCGTGCCAAGGCGCATGGATCTGCCGACATCAGGGCTCAAAGTACTTTCCATCTCCCTGATCTGGCTGATCCGAGCTCCTTCGGCGCGAACGTGGCGTAGCTTCGAGGAGGAGCAGGAACATGGCCGTCCACTACATTCGCCCTAACCTCGCCGGTGAACTCCGCGATCCGTTTGATTGCGATGAACAGGTCGTCAAGACTCTGGTCACTGTGGGCGCTTTCGTTGCGCTTGCGGACGGACGTCTTGATGCGATCGAGCGCGACGAGGCGGTACGTTACATCGATCGGCAGCAGCTGGCGCCGACGATCTCACGACAGCGCATTGCTGACTTTTTCGACGCGCAAGCACGCCATCTCGAAGGCCGAGACTTTGGCGATTTAATTGTTGAGGCCCTTCGACCGGTAGCGGCTCTGTCACTGGCTTTCGACGTGGTTCGAATCGCCGAGCTCGTGGCCGCGGCGGATCAACACGTGGATCCTAACGAAGCGCAGGTGATCAGGCTTGTACGGCTGATTGTTGCGACTTCACCAGAGCCGAAGGCGGTCAACCCTTCTAGATCATCGGGGACTTCAATGCATCGACAGGAGCGCGAAGGATGAAACGATTATTTGCAGCCTCTGCCGTTCCGAACGAGGCTGAGGCGAATGCAACCAGCTTCGATGATTGGCGCCTCGAACGACTGTTAAATCGGTTGCCAAAACGTGTTCGCTCAACGGTTCGCTTCGTCCGCCAGCCATCCGCCCGCTGGCTCAGGATTCCAACAGGAGTACTGCTAACAGTTGGCGGCGCGCTTTGGTTTCTGCCGATTGCGGGGTTGTGGATGCTTCCGATCGGCTTGGCGCTGCTAGCCGATGACGTGCGGCCCTTGCGCTCCCTCCGGTCTCGAACTTTGGATTGGGTCGAACATCACCGACCAGATTGGCTGGCTCATGGATCCGGCGAGTAATGATTAGTTATGACCGATATCGTCGCCAACGACGCTGTCATGGCCTTGATCCAGGTGGTCATGATCAACTTGGTGCTGTCGGGAGACAATGCTGTCGTCATTGGCCTTGCCGCAGCCGGTCTGCCGGCCAAGCAGCGAACGCGCGCGATCACAATCGGAATTCTTATTGCAACCGCTCTTCGGATTACATTCGCCAGCGTCGCAACGCAATTGCTGCAGGTTTTTGGGCTTCTACTCGCCGGCGGCATTCTTCTCCTCTGGGTCTGTTGGAAGATGTGGCGCGAGCTTCAAACGACACCAAAAGATCAGCAAGGAGGGGACGAGACGTTGGTGGCGTATGCGTCAGGACGCAACGGAACAGTGGCAGGGAGTCTCAGTCGCAAGACACTCGGTCAGGCCACATTGCAGATCGTGGTGGCAGACGTCTCGATGTCTTTGGACAACGTCTTGGCCATAGCTGGGGCGGCACGCGAGCATCCCATCGTCCTTGTTTTCGGCCTACTCCTGTCCATTGCGCTGATGGGCGTCGCAGCCGATCTGATAGCTCGCTTACTCAACAAGCAGCGCTGGATCGCCTATGTCGGGCTCGCAATTGTTCTCTATGTGGCTTGCGAAATGATTTATCGCGGCGCTTACGAGCTGAAGCCGGTAATCGGGGTAGCGGGATTGATCTTTCAATGACGAAACCGCCGAATGCGACAAAAACTGCTGTCAGTAGTCGTGAAGCAAAGGTGAGCCCATGTTTACAATCTTCCAAAAGCTCTCGGAAAGGCGAAGCCTGCCTTTGGTATTGAGGATTGTCACAGTAGTTGCCGCGCTGACCGCAACGCCAATGAGTGCATCTGCGGATACCGATGCAGAGAGCGGCCGTCTTCAGATCACCTTGGTTAAGACCAGATACGGCGGCGGCAGCGGTATTTTATTTTATCAAGGACACAAGTATGGACTTGCTATTAGCGGCACACAACTCAAGGGATTTTTGATCAAAAGAATCGATTTGATAGGCGATGCAGTAAACCTACGAAGCGCAACGGACATTGTCGGCACTTTCACTGCTATCGATGGGGGAGTCGCAACAGTCGGACATGCCAAGACGGCGCGGCTTGAAAGCCCGAAAGGCGTGATACTTGAGCTCCGGGGAGTGAACTTGAACCGCAACTTCGCACTGAATTTGTCTGGAATGATCATAAAGAACCTTGGCTGGGAAACTTCCTCACAATAGCTAAGCCGCACTCTCAGTAGCCCGCGATGTCGACAGGCGTTACACGGCAGATCTTTTTCATGGGTGAGCTTCCACTCGAAGGCACTTCACCTTCGGACTCGCGGCAGCGGGAGCAATTCCTCTCGCAAGCCGGCTGCGATTTAGTTCGGCCAACGCTATTGAAACGGCGGCGCGGTCGTTCAACGATTTGTTCGATTTGTCTGACGTGATGCGCCGTTCCGTCGAGATCTTCAACGAAAGTGCAAGGCTGTGCAAACGGCGGAAACCGCCGGGAAAGATCAAAAAAATGCAGCGAGAGCACCGCCGCGCCGATGCCAGCCGCAGGGTACTAGCCCCTTTACCGTCTGATCCGTTTTGAATTTGAAGCTGGCCCCTTTTCAACTAACGACCAGCCGCAACCAAGGGAGCGATAAGAGATGTCGAGGGTCCTAACCGTGATTTTAGGAGCAATGGCTGTGCTTGCCTCAGTTTCTTGTGGCAGCGCTCAAAACGAGATGCAGAGGGCAACGGTAAAACCGCGCTGTTTAGTGGCGTGCGATTACCGGTGTACGTGTAGCCAGTGCTTGAACAATCTTTGTCCGTATCTCAGACACAGGCACCACCGCAGCTAATTGCCTCCAGGGACCGCCTCAGTTGGCGCGGCTCATCGCCGTGCCGACGGTCTGCGCCAGCGTTTGCCAGCCGGAGGCCAATGTGCGACTTCAGCCGTGACCGCTCGTTTGTTTTCTGTATTCCTGGCGTGGGAGATCCGGCTCCTGGCGTTGCTCGGTTAGCCAGCGGTGCAGTTCGATCCACTTTTCGGCTTCTGCCTGAGATTTGAATTTGCCGAAGTAACGCGGAGTGGCGTCCGGCCACGCTATTTTGACCCGCCATATGCCGCGTGCCGCTACTACCGGCGTTAGCACTACCGAACTCAACGCACACCACCTGGATGACTAATCATGCGCCATTTCGGCGGTGAAACTCTATTCCTGAATTTGCGATGCCAGGGTGCGGCATAAAGGGCTTGGTTTCTATTGCAGTGTCGATTGGCCTGATATTGGCCGTAACTGCAATTCTGTGGCGGCTCACCCTGACCACTGAGTCGTCTCACGCTCTTGTCTATACGACACCCGCGGCCGCGCGCGGCATGACAAGCAGGCGTCCAATTCTTCGACGGACCACGGCGGCGGGAAGCGGCGTTCCGTCATTTGAAAAAGGCCCCGACAGTTAGTACCGGGGCAACACACCTGCACTTTGCGGAAAATGCCCACGTGCCCCTGGGCGGAAAGCCTCGAACCGACCAGGCGGTGAGGAGGGCATGCCGTGGTTTTTTGACGCTGTGAGAAAATGTCCGCCAACAAAGATCTATTGCCGCGCTAGACTTGTGCGCGTGGGGACGATGACATGCACATTTTCGGTTATGTCGCCGTCGTTTTTTTGATCGTCTGCCTGCTTTTAGCGGCGACGAAATCACTCTCGGTGGGGTCACCGGCCTCGATGGTGATTGCTGTTGCAGATGTGGCGCAGGTCGAAGCACCAGACGCACAATCACCGCGTCAGCCGACTCCGGGTCCGATATTGCAGCAGCAAAATCAAACAGACCACGCGCTAGAGCGATCGCAACGCCGCGCCGAAGAGGAGGAGGACTTACTAAACATGCTGGACTAGGCTCGCCTCGCTTTGGCAGCGTCGCAGTCCAGCCGCCGGAAGGTTGCAATGAATACCTCCGTAGCAGCTGTCATTGTCGTGATTGCGCTCATACTCGGCAGCGCTCTGTCGATCATGAACAAGGCCTGCAAAAGCGGCTATCACGCGTGGTGCTCTCCGATGTCCATGATACGGCACCAAAAGTCTCGGCCACCTGTCTAACGCTCACTTGCGATAAGCCCCGAGCTCATACGGCTCTCGCGAACGAGCATCGCCGACGAGTGCTTGGGGAGTAGAGGGAGCGCAGCAAGCTAACGCGCGCGGCCGGCAGTAGCGTGCCACGAGTCAACCAGTCTCGGGGCGATTTGGTCCAAGTAACGGACCTCTAATATCTCGTACTGTAGCGAGATGGATTGGGACCAAGTCAGTATCTTTTTTGCCGTCGCGTGCACTGCGGCAATCGTATTTTTCATGGTCTATAGGGGGCCGAAGGCCTAAGGCCTGTGGGCAGTCGTCGTAGCGGGCCATTTTACGAAACTGTGGGCGAGACGCCGGTGCCGCGCTACACCGTTCGGGACTGACCCATGACGCGCTTGACCACCATCGCCGCGATGCCCGCAAGGACGGCCTTTGCCATCGGAGATGTCAAGATGTCAGTGATCGCGCTTGACCCAGACGCTTGCCCCTGAGGCTGCGCAGCACCACTGCCGAGCATATCCCGCAGCTGCCCTGGTTTCGAATGCAGATCGGTGAGCACTTGGCCCAGGTCCTTCGGTTCGGGCGCTACCTGTCGCGGCAGCGTCACGCCGCGCGTCGCGGCTCGGTCCTGCAGCATCTTCACGAACGCCGCCCGCTCTTCGGGCGACAGCTTGCTCAGCGCCTCTTGCGCCGCCTGAGCGTACTGGTCTGGCGCCACCGCGTGTGACACTTCGCCATACCGTTTCAGAACCTCCTGATCGGAGTAGCCCTCGGACGGGTCTCCTTCTTCGTATCGCTTAACAAAATCCCCGTAATCTTTCCGGCGTTGCCCACCGGTGAGTAACTCATCAAGGATACCCATCTAGCACTCCTCTGCGCATTGGTCGCCGGCACGACGACCTGCTTCGAACGTTAGAGTTGTAAGCGTGCCCGACATTGATTTCGATCAAGAATCCGCATTGGCGCTGCGGTTCGAGATCAGTCGCTCGGCGCAAATGTGAAGGTCCGCTGTTGGCACTAAGCGGACATTGGGCGGACCGACCGCTATTTTGAGCTAAGTCAAATACAAGAGGGAATTGGGACGTGCACAGGATCGCATTGTGAGGCCTTATAATCAGCCAGAAATGTGCAAATTGGGGCTAAACTGCTAGGCACCCATAGATTGTGGCTTAGGCTCCGGTCGCCTTGAGAGAGGGCCATGTTCAAGAATTTGCGCACCAGCACAAAGCTCACTCTCCTGTGCGCAATGTTCATTATTTCCATCGCAGCGACCACCTATAGTCTGGTGGCTGAAAAGCAGATTGCGATCGCCTTTGCGCGCAAGGAGCTCATTGGCAGCAAATTCCTGGAGACTCTGCGCTCAATCTACGACGCCGCTCTGATTGGCAGGCCTTTTAACCCTTTGGCGCCAGAGCCCGACGCGTCTGCGCATAAGATGGTGGAAGCGTTAACAACGGCGCAATCCGATGCAGCCTTTGCATTACACACCCGGGAAGTCGTTCTAGATCTCTCAAGCGCACTCTCACGTCTAGGCTCGAACCATCCGGTTGGTGACTCGACGAACGCCATAGAACTACTTGCCAAAATGCAACAACTTGCCTCGCGCATCGGCGACGAATCAAACCTCACGCTGGATACGGATCTCGATACTTATTACCTGCAAAACATTCTTGTCGAGCAGTTGCCGAAATTACTTGGCCGCTTAGGTGAACTGCACATGGTAACAAGCGGAGCTGCTGGCGTCGCAACTCCGCCCAACGAAACTAACGCGCATGTTCTTGTCCTTGAGGGGCTGATCGAGTCCGGTACTAGCGAAATTAAGAACAAGCTGACAGCGGCATATCGGGGAAATGCCGATGGCGGTTTGAAGCGAGCTGTCGATTCGACCTACGCTTCTTTATTTTCGTCTACTGATGCCTTCGTTGCCAGAACAAAGGCCGGTAGCGTCAATGGTGGCGCTACTACCGAAACCAATAGCGCTGCACTTGAACGCGAATACGAAGCGGTTGTGGGGTTGGCAAATAGAGCTTGGACGGTGTCGCAATCTCAGCTCGATCGGCTACTTCAACTACGTATCGATATGTTCCTCACAAAGATGAGTCTAAGCCTAGCCATGACCGGCGTACTTGTGGGCCTCAGCATCGTCATAGCCGTCATGACGTATCGCCACATCGTACGGCCGTTGGAGGGGCTTGAGAATGTTGTTTCAATGGTGCGCGAGACGAAAAATTATGATGTTCGTATTCACGATAACACCACCAACGAGATCGGACGGCTTGCCTCAGGCTTCGACGAAATGCTTGCCGAACTAGCTTCGGCGCGCGATCGAGAAAGGCTCGAGCAAGCCGAACGCGCTCGCGTCGCGCGACTGGTGACCGCCGGTGAGTTGTCAGCCGCCATTGCGCATGAGGTCAAACAACCTCTCGCGGCGATGGTCTCGCAAGGCAATGCGGCCCTCCGTTGGCTCGGGCGAAGCACACCCGATCTTGATGAAGCGCGCGCTGCCTTGCAAAAAATCGTTAATTCGGGCCACCGTGCCAGTCGAATCATCGAAAATCTTCGTGCCATGTTCAAAAAGGATGCCAACCCACACAAGCGCGTGAGTGTAAACGGCATCATTAGAAGTGTTCTCGGGCTTACGCATCACGAAATCCAGAAAAATGGCGTCATGCTCCAGACTGCACTTTCGGATGAACCGGCACCATATGTATTGGGGGACCGGGTTCAACTGGAACAGGTGTTTTTAAATCTGATCATGAATGCCATTGAAGCGATGAATGCTACGTCGAGCCGCAAAATGCTGGGAGTGAAGACTGAAATAGGTAAGAGTGGGGAGGTATTGATTACCTTTGCGGATTCTGGTTCGGGAATTGATGCCGACAAAATGGAAAAAATCTTCAACACGTTCTTCACTACGAAGCAGGGCGGTATGGGTATGGGCTTGTCTATCTGTCGCTCGATTGTTGAAGCCCACGGAGGGCGCATCCGGGCCTCATCTGAAGCGCCGAACGGGTCGGTTTTTTACGTCGAGCTGCCGAGTGCCGCATGAGTGACCGCACCAATGAACAAGCAGTTGTCTTTGTAATTGATGATGACGAGGACCTGCGCGACGGTCTATCCAATCTAATGCGATCGGTCGGTTTACAGGTTAGGGCATTCGCCTCTGCGATGGATTTTCTGAAAAGCAGTCTGCCGGATACTCCGTCTTGCCTTGTGCTGGACGTCAGATTGCCGGGGGTAAGCGGACTCGATTTTCAATCTGAACTAATTAGAAAAAACATTGGCATGCCCATCGTTTTTATGTCTGCTCACGGCGACATACCGATGACTGTGCGCGCTATGAAGGCGGGCGCTGTGGAGTTTTTGCCCAAGCCTTTCCATGACCAGAGCATGCTGGACGCGGTCCATAGTGCTCTCGAAAAGGACCGCCAACGACGCAAAGGCATTGGCGATACTTCCCAATTGAGAAGTAGCTTTGATTCATTAACCCACCGGGAGCAACAAATCTTCGCCTACGTGGCGTCCGGTCTCATGAACAAGCAAATTGCTGCTGAGACTGAGCTCAGCGAGATCACCGTGAAAGTCCATCGCGCCAGTGTGATGCGAAAGATGGGCGCAAAGTCACTGGCTGATTTGGTTCGGATGGCTGACGCATTGGGTGTCCGGCTTCCAAAATCCTGACGATCTATACCTAAGTATACTTCTTCCAAGTAAGTATAGTTCTCGGGACTTTGCGAGTGTAGGAATTTTACACACGTTCAATGGCGCACTGAATAAAATTCTGGAATACCAGCCTCCAAGGATAAAGAATCTGTCAAAGACGGCTATGATCTCAATAATCGACGACGACGAGTTTATGCTAGACGCGGTGAGTAATCTCGTTCGCTCTCTGGGTTACAGCGCTGCCGTATTTTCTTCAGCGGAGGATTATCTTCGATCTGATCATCTTCGAGATTCTGCGTGCGTGATCGCTGATGTGCAGATGCCAGGCATGACTGGAGCGGATTTGCAGGATCGACTCATCGCTGATGGCTTACGCACACCGATAATTTTTATGACAGCCTATTCCGATGAAAGGGTCCAGAAGCGGGTAATGGATGCTGGGGCCTTCGGCTTTCTGGGCAAACCCTTTGATGACGAATGTCTAATCAAATGCATCGATGAAGCCCTCAGGGGTTCGGTCGTCAGGTCCACAGGGCACTAATTCGCATCGACTAATACTATTTGGGGGCCGCCTTGCTGCGCATGATTGCGTTGCTTCGCTGCGCGCTATACCAGCGTATAAGGCTTCAAATTTCAGACAATCAATTCGTCCTAAAGGTCAATACAGCACCTAGATGCGGATTTCTACACTCCTCGACACAAGGCAAAGATGTCGGGGCGCTAATATGAGTATCGCCACCGGAATTTCACTGAATGAACCCTGGGCTCGGGCCGCGATCGCTGACGCGGCAGCTGTCACTCTTCTGAATCCCGGGTCACAACTGACTCAGGTTGGTCTATTCATGGCCGTCGATGTCGATAGGGTGTTGCCATGACCATTTACGATTATTCCGCACTCAGCGTGCTGATCGTCTTGGTGATGTGGCGAGCCATGCCGATGTTTGCCCGATGGAGATCAATCTCGGCGCAACACAAAGCCACGCGAGTTCTTTTCAATCGAGTGCGGAGCCCATAGGTAATTTCATCGGCCGCACACGGATCAATTTCGTCAAAGTGTGAGGGGAGAAATGCCGATCTATAGCTTCAAATTGAGGTCGGACGAGAACGTGTTCGCTGACGACGCAGGTGTTAGCCTTCCGAATCCCAAGCTCGCCTATCATTACGCTTGCGATGTCGTACGTGAATTGATGAGACGCCGGGAATCGGAAACTCGCTGTTGGTCTTTGGAAGTCCACGAGCAATCTCAGGGAAAACTTTTCGATATTCCCTTTGCGGAAATGGACTCTACCCTCGAAGCCTTATCTGAGAACTGGCGAAATGTCGTCGAGCAACTATGGCAGCAGGGGCGTTCGCTCCAGGATGCACTGTCGTAGCCTTTTTCTGTTACGAGGTTTCGTGGAGCCATGCGTCTGCCAAGCCAAATCGATGCAAATCTGCCTGACGGACGTTGCATGTCGCGTGCGATCAGCGACGATAGCCATCAGATCGCAACCCGTATCGCCCAGAAGCTTCGTGATGCGAAGTTCAGTTGTCAGATTGCTACATTCGTGCCCGCCGACACAGCGGTGCTCCGGCGCGACCGCGTCATTGTTATCATTGGGCTCGCCTTGTTGACTACGTTGGCGTGGGGCTACTCACTGTTACTCTCGGCCGATATGTCCATGGGTGGCACGGACATGGGTGACTTCCGGATGATTCCGTCCGGCATGGGGCTCATGGTGCCGGCACACACGCCGTGGGAGGCGATGGAGTTCGGATTCGTATTCGTCATGTGGACCGTGATGATGGTCGGCACGATGACGCCGTCCGCGGCGCCGATGATTCTCATGTACGCCCGCGCGGGTCGACACGCCAAGGCGCAGGGCACGCCACTTGCTGCAACTGTTTGGTTCGCTGCCGGCTATTTCCTTGTCTGGATCGCTTTCGCGCTGCTGGCCACTATGGTGCAATGGGCACTTGAGCGCACTGCTTTGCTAGATTCCTGGATGGCAAGCACGAGCAATGTGCTTGGAGGGGTGGTGTTCCTAGCGGTGGGCTCCTATCAGTGGACCCGACTCAAGGACGTATGCCTTGCCCAATGCCAGAAGCCGTTTGCGTTTCTGATGAGGCAAGGCGGCTGTCGCCCTGACGCACCGGGTTCCCTCATGCTCGGGCTTCGCCATGGCGCCTACTGCGTCGGCTGCTGCTGGGCCCTGATGGCGCTACTTTTTGTGGGCGGCGTGATGAACGTGCTTTGGATCGTGCTGCTCGCGTTACTCGTTCTCTTCGAGAAGGTCACTCCGCTCGGCCGTCTGATCGCTCACTTCGCCGGTCTAGTCCTCATCGCGGGGGGCGCATGGTTATTGTCAATGGGAATGCATTGAGCGTGCGCCTCGGGAACCAGCGTTTCACCAGTGAAATAGCAGCTCGCGCCTAGGCTGCAATGTCCGCTATTGGCACAAAGCGGACATTGCCACCGTCGCGAACGATGTCCGCTTTTGGGGGTAAAGCAGACATCGCAAATTCGTCCCGTCATGTCCGCTTATGACCCAAAGCGGACATTCAGCGCCCATTCAAATGCTAGCGGCGTGACATCGGATGTGCCGCATCCAGCGTTTGAAGCTCCTGCGGTGTCAGTGCCAGTGACAGCGCGACGGCGTTTTCCTTTACATGTGCCACGGACCCGGCTTCGGGAATTGCAATGACGTTACCGCCGCGGATGGTCCAGGCCAGTGCAACAGCGGCTGCGGGGCAAGCGTGTGCTGCGGCAATCCGCTTAAGAACGGGATCACCCAGCAGGCTGGCGCCGAGGCCGCCAAGCGGCGAATAGGCCATCACCGGCATGCTGTGCCGTTCGCACCATGGTAGTAGGTCGTGTTCAATGCTGCGGTCGCCGAGGTTGTAAAGGACCTGATTGGTCGCGCAGCGATCGCCGTGCGGAATATGGAAGAGCTTTTCCATGTCGCTGACACTGAAGTTGGACACGCCCCAGGTGCGAATCTTCCCCGCCGTGCGGAGCTTCTCAAACGCCGTCACAATGACGGAGAGGTCGCTGCCCCTATCTCGCCAGTGCGCGAGGTAGAGATCGAGGTGTTCAGTGCGGAGACGGGCAAGGCTTGCCTCGCAAGCACGCGCGATGGCGTCTCCCGTCGCCATGTGGTCCACTTTGGAGACTAGGAACACGCGGTCGCGCTGACCGGCAATCGCGCGGCCGATCAATTCTTCGGAGCGGCCGTTGCTGTACCCCTCCGCCGTGTCAATCAACGTCATACCAAGCGAAAGGCCGGTGCGCAGCGCTTCTTCCTCAACAGCTGCCGGATGTCTCCCCTGGCCGAGGTGCCAGGAGCCTTGTCCTAGCGCCGGGACAACGGTGCCGTCGCGAAATTTAACGGTCCGCGCTGTGCCGGTTGAAGCAACGGCGGTCACTGCACCGAGAGCCAGCGCACCTGACAAAGTCAACAATGAACTAAGCGCGACGCAACGTTCATTCAATTCACGCCGGCTCAGCAATCCAGTACCTCTACTCTTCACTACACTGTTCCTTCCACTGCGTGCTCGATCTGAGGATCGTTCAGCTGCAGCTGAGTTCCACTCGCCTTGCGAAGATTGAAGTGACCGGCCGCTTAGTCAAGAGATCGCGGAATGTCTGCTTTTGGCACAAAGCGGACATGACTAGCGCGGCCGCGAATGTCCGCTTTTGGGGGAAGAGTGCCAAAGATTAACCCTTCGGCAATTTCCCGGTAACCCCTCAGCAACTCCCCAGTAATGTACCAATCCCATTTAACCAGGGGCTCAAATACGGAGTTCCGCTTATGGGCGACCAACACACTAACAATTTCAAGCTCACGCCACCGCTTTGCCCAAGCTGCGCTCAGCGGATGAAGCTTGTCCGACGGACAAAACGGTTTGGCGGACTACCCGACGTGTATACCTTTGAATGTCGAACGTGCGGTGTTTCGCACACCGAAGCGTCATGACGACGATTACGATATAAAGCGGACATCGACGTCGTTGCGCTAGTTGCTTTCGTCGCGTGTATTCCGAGTGAATAACGGGGATTCTCTTGAAAGGGCCGCAAAGGCGCGACAAAGCTGCTGAAATCGTCGCTACCGTATTCCCAAGTAGGAAAACGGCCGATGAATCCAACAGATGAAGTGGTTGCGAAGACAGAACCCACCGAAATAGCAGGCTCCGATGATTGGCTAAGCAAGTTTGACGAGCCGTTTCGTGCCGCTCTCAAAGATGTTCAACGTGCAAGCAATCAGCTAAAGCCTGTAGAGAACTTGAATAGTTCTGATGTCGAATTGAACGAACGATTCGATGATTTGCCGCGTCCACGCCCTCTTCCGGAGGAAGTGGAAAACCTGCTTTCGCAGAGCCGTCAGGACCTCGACGACGAGGCTTCGGAACGAACGATAATTCGTCATCGTCTCCTAGCAATTGAAAACGAGGTGCAAAAGCGGGGCGCGCGAGGATTCGCCCGCTACCTGATCGCAATTTGTATTGGTGCTGCAGTCATCTTGGCTTGGCAATCTTACGGCGCGGCAACCAAGCAGTTAATCGCAACAAGGGCTCCGGAACTTGGTTGGTCACCGGAGACCCGGCAGATGATCGCGAATTGGGCGCAGCAGCTTGGCTGGACGCAGCCCCGGGCCGGTGCCGAAAGCACTGCTGTTCAGTCGTCCGTGCCGGAGACGGAGAAGGTGCAGCAGTTAGAGGCGGACATCGCCGCGGTAAGACAGACGGTGGAGCAGCGGCTTGCAGCTGAACAACAAACCGTCGAGCAGCTCGCCGCTCGTCAGGATCAGTGGGTAAGCGAGATCACCAAGCTGCAGGCTGAGACATCGAAATCCTTGAGAAGATCTCAGCTCATCCTCCGACGCGTGACGTCACAGCACCGCAATGTCGATCTTCACCATGTGAAGTAGATCAACCCCACATTCGGCGCTGTCGCGCGCCGGCGGTGCTAGGCTAGCGGCTGTGCCGGATGCATGGTGCTGGCGGGGGTGCGCCCGAGGTACGGCCGAACGGGAATTACAGGCACGGCGTACGCTCTAGGGAAACGATCGAACTCTTGAAACTCATTAAATCACTACGCTGACGAATGTCCGCTTTTGGGGGTAAAGCCGACATCGGTCAGAGGCGTCTCGATGTCCGCTTTTGGCACAAAGCGGACATCCCACCGTGCTCAGCCGATGTTTGCTGTGATGCACAACACGGCCGATTAGCAATGTGGTAGTGTGAGCTCTCGGTCTGAGGATGAGCCCATGAGGCGGCGAGAGTTCCTCACCATTCTTGGCAGTGCGGCGCTGATATCCCCTGCGACCAGGGCGCCGCCGATGCCTTTCCAAACCGGCCGACCCGGCTCATCATCCCACCACCAGTGAGGCACCTGCTCAAAGAGCGCCGCTTATAATTCCTTAAGGCGATAACCGACACCATACAGCGTTTCGATCATGTCGAATTCGTTGTCGCTGGCTTTGAACTTTCTGCGCAGCCTTTTGACGTGACTGTCGATGGTGCGATCGTCCACATAGACCTCATCGTCATAGGCCGCGTCCATCAGGGCGTTGCGGCTTTTCACTACGCCCGGACGGCTCGCCAGAGCTTGCAGGATCAGAAACTCGGTGACGGTGAGCGTCACCTGCTCATTTTTCCAGATGCAGGTGTGACGTTCCGAATCCATGCGCAATTGCCCGCGCTCGAGTACCTTGCTGTCGGCCTCCTTGGGCAGGCTGCCGTCTTTGGGCGAGGAGCGGCGCAGCACGGCTTTGACGCGCTCGGTCAGAAGCCGCTGCGAAAACGGTTTGCGGATGAAATCGTCGGCGCCCATTTTGAGGCCGAACAGTTCATCGATCTCCTCTTCCTTCGAGGTCAAGAAGATCACCGGCAAATCGGATTTCTGCCGCAGCCGGCGCAATGTTTCCATGCCGTCCATCCGCGGCATCTTGATATCAAGGATGGCGAGATCCGGCGGCGCGGTTTTAAAGCCGTCGAGCGCTGAAGCGCCGTCGGTGTAAGTGGTGAT
>Ga0310913_10000245_pt1 | contig 23696 bp, 20 predicted proteins | sample GREbulkMGOX082_FD_203447 | JGI IMG/M metagenome (GOLD analysis project Ga0310913, IMG submission 203447) | Lab enrichment of tropical soil microbial communities from Luquillo Experimental Forest, Puerto Rico - GRE.bulkMG.OX082 | ecosystem: Environmental > Terrestrial > Soil > Tropical forest >...
GCCTCGGCGCGGTGGCGTCGAGGAAACAACTCGAGACGGATCTCCGCTATATCGAGGTAGCCAAGAAGGAGGGCGCCGAGCTGGTGGCGGGCGGCGCGCGCGCGGATATTGGCACCGGGAAAGGCTATTTCCTCCAGCCGACGATCTTCGACGGGGTGACGCCCGACATGACGATCGCGCGTGAAGAGATCTTTGGACCGGTGCTGGCGGCAATCGAGTTTGGCGACGTCGACGAGGCGATCGCGCGCGCCAACGACAGCACGTACGGGCTCGCCGCCGCGGTGTGGACCAGGGACATCAAGAAGGCGCACCATGTGGCTCGCTGCCTCCAGGCGGGCACGGTGTGGATCAACACGTACAACGTCTACGACACCGCGGCGCCGTTTGGCGGCTACAAACAGAGCGGGTTCGGGCGCGAGATGAGCGTGCACGCGCTCGAGCACTACACGCAGCTTAAGACCGTCTGGGTCGACCTCAACAGGGCCTGACCCCGTGTAGAATCCGAACCGCTATGAGACCTTCGACTATCGGCATCGCGGCGATCTTCCTTGCGGCGCCGATCGCGCTGGCGCTCACGGCGATGGCGTGCGGGCGCGCTGAGGCGCCGCCGCCGGCCCGAGCGGCGCCAGCGCCGCCACCGGGTCCACCGAAGATGCCGTCCGTCGGCCTCTATGTGACCAATGAGACCTCGGGTGACCTGACGGTTATCGACGCGGCCACGTTGACCACGGTGACCACGATCCCGCTCGGGAAACGTCCGCGCGGCATTGCCGCCAGTCCCGATGGATCGCGCCTGTATGTCGCGCTGAGCGGATCGCCGGCAGCGCCTCCAGGCGTGGACGAGAAGACGCTTCCGCCGCCCGATCGCAGCGCGGACGGCATCGGTGTCGTGGATCTCCAAGCGGCGAAGCTGCTCAAAGTGTTGCCGAGCGGCCCCGATCCGGAGCAGGTTGCCGTCAGTCCCGACGGCCAACGCGTCTATGTCGCCAACGAAGACGCGGCGCAGGCGAGCATCGTCGACGTGGAGAGCGGCAAGATCGTTGAGACGTACAAGATTGGCGCCGAGCCCGAAGGCGTGTCGGTGGAGCCATCGAGCGGACGCGTCTGGGTCACGTCCGAACAGGACGGGGCGGTGTTCGTGATCGACCTCAAGACCCGCCGGGCGCCAAGGTCGGTGAAGGTCGGACCGCGGCCCAGGTCCATCGCGTTCCTTCCCGACGGCTCCAAGGCGTACGTGCCCTCGGAAACAGGCGCGTCGTTGACCGTCGTCGATGTTGCCAAGCTCCGCGTGCTCAAAACCATTTCCCTCGATGCCGGCATGCGGCCGATGGGGACCATCGCGACCGCCGACGGTAAACACGTCTACGTATCGACGGGACGCAGCAAGATGGTGCTCGCCGTGAGCACGGCGACCGACAGCGTCGTGGGCTCCATCGAGGCGGGTCAGCGCCCCTGGGGTCTCGCCCTCTCCAAGGAAGGGACGACGCTGTACTCCGCGAACGGTCCAGGCAACGACGTTTCAGTGATCGACTTGTCGCCGGCGATGCAGATCCGGCAGCGGATCGCCGTTGGACGAGGGCCCTGGGGCGTTGCCCTCGTCGCGCGCCCCTAGTAAGATCGATTCTCTATCGTTGCGAAGCCACCCTGCGTGCCGATGGCGGTCGTTCGCACTTGGGGGCTCTGCCCCAGGTCGAGCGACCGTAGGACGCGCCGGCGAGCTGCTGCGACCCAGCTTGACCGGTGGTCCGGCTACCGGTCGCAGGAGACGCCACATGACGGCCGGCATCGGACCCGTCTCGTCGTTCGTCGATCACCACTTTCGCCACTTCAACGCGGCAGCCTTGAAAGACGCCGCCGACGCGTACACGCGCCATCTCGCTGAAGGCGGCTCGATGCTCCTCGCGATGGCCGGCGCCATGAGCACGGCCGAGCTCGGGTTGTCGCTCGCAGAGATGATTCGCCGGCGGCTTGTCCACGCTGTCTGCTGCACCGGGGCCAATCTCGAGGAGGATGTCTTCAACCTCGTGGCCCACTCGCACTATGAGCGCGTGCCGAACTATCGCGACCTGACGCCGCGCGACGAGCAGGCGCTGCTCGATCGCCACATGAACCGCGTCACCGACACCTGCATTCCGGAGGAAGAAGCGATGCGCCGCATCGAGCGCATCGTCCTCGAGCGCTGGCTGGCGGCGGACCTGGCGGGGGAACGATACTTTCCGCACGAGTTCCTCTATGAGGTCCTGCGGTCGAAGCGCCTCGAGCCGTGGTATGAGATCGACCCGCGCGGCAGTTGGCTGCTCGCGGCCAGCGAGGTCGATCTCCCAATCTTCGTGCCCGGCTGGGAAGACTCGACGCTTGGCAACGTCTTCGCCGCGTACAACATTGCCGGCCGTTTCAAGTCCGTTCACACCGTGAAGTCCGGCATCGAGTACATGATGGCGCTCGCGGACTGGTACCGGCGGACGAGCGCGCAATCCTCGATTGGCTTCTTCCAGATCGGCGGCGGCATCGCCGGTGACTTTCCAATCTGCGTCGTCCCTATGCTGCATCAGGATCTGCGCCTTCAGGATGTGCCGCTCTGGGGCTACTTCTGCCAGGTCAGCGATTCGACGACCTCCTATGGCTCGTACTCGGGCGCGGTGCCGAACGAAAAAATCACATGGGGCAAGCTCGGCGCCGCGACGCCGAAGTATGTCATCGAGTCGGATGCGACCATCGTCGCTCCGTTGATCTTCGCGAAGGTGCTCGGCTGGTAGGCGCTTGCCCCAGCCATCGTCGAGCGCTACGCTGGCGCGTGACCTTGTTGAGACACCATTTCGCGCTTGGGATGTGCGTGGCGGCCCTTGTGGTTTCCAGCGTGCCTCACGCTCAGAACCGGATGACGTTCCCCCTCGTGTCCCAGAGGAGCGGTCATGCCGCCCTCGGCCTCGCGTTGCGCCGTTTGAACGTCTCTGCGACGTTCATGCAGGCGCCCGCGCATCCCGACGATGAGCACAACGGGCTGTTCGCCCTGTTTCGCTACGGCATGGGCTTTCGGGCGGTCGACGTGCAGACGAACCGTGGCGATGGCGGGCAGAACGAAATCGGCCCCGAGCTGTTCCAGGACATGGCCGTCTTGCGGACCTCAGAGCTGCTCTCGGCGCATCGCCTCGACGGCGCCGAGCAGTACTTCACGCGAGCCATTGACTACGGCTACTCGTTCGATCCCGAGGAAGTCATCAACAAATGGGGTCGAGACGAGATCGTCGGCGATTTCGTTCGGCTGATGCGGACCCTCCGGCCCGATGTCGTTCTCACGATGAACATTCAGGGACGCGGCGGCGACCGGGCGCATGAGGCGACCACCATTCTCGTCCGCGAAGCGTACATAGCGGCCGGCAACCCGGCGATGTTTGCCGGGCAGCTCAAAGAGGGCCTTCGCCCGTGGCAGCCAAAGAAGCTGTACTTCACGGGCGGCGCGTCGTCTGCATCCGTGCGTAGTCGCGTGGTCCGGCCCGACACGTCTGCGTACGATCCGCTCCTCGGCCGCAGCTACGCCGAGGTCGGCGCGGACGCCCACAGCTACCACATTTGCCAGGGCATGAACTTCCTGCCCGCGCTGCCTGGGTCCGGCGGACGGGGGTTCGGTGGCGGCGGCTACCAACTGGTCGACAGCCGGATTTCCGGGCAGATGGAGCGGGACGACGCCTCGATGTTCGACGGGATCGATACGACGCTCGCAGGAATCGCGCAGTACGCTGGTGCCAATCCTCCTGGCGCGCTCAAAGCGGGTCTCGCCGCCATCGCCGATCAGGCCTCACGCGCGCAGAAGGCTTTCGAGAGCGGCAACGATACGGCCGTGGCCGCGCCGGTCGAAGCGGGTCTGGCGGCCGTGCGGGCGCTGCGCGGGCAACTCCGCTCCATGCTGTTGGACGAGAATGCACGGTACGAAATCGATTTTCGTCTCGACCTCAAGCAGCGGGACTACGAGGATGCTGTCCTGGCGGCGCACGGCCTGTCGTTCGATGCGGTTGCGGACGATGGGCTGGTGACCGGCGGACAGAGGGTGAAGCTTTCGCTCGTCGTCGTGAACCGTGGCCGGTCGGAGGTCATCATCAGAGACGTCGCCATCGCCGGCTTCGACGGAGCGCCGACGTGCGGGTCTGCGCGCGCGGAGCAAAACGGCGTGCAGCAAGGGAACGTAGACGAGGGGCGCCCGGCACAGGGGCGCCTGCCGCAGGACGGTGTCTACAGCTGCATCGCGGACGTCCATGTGCCCGCAGCGGCGAAGCTGACGACCCCTTACTTCACCGACGAGTACTGGAAGAAGCCATCCAACCCCGCGATCGATCGCTTCGAGCCGGGGGTGCCGTTCGGCGTGCCGTTCGCGCCCACGCCGTTTCGCGTCACGTTCCGCGTGGGGGCGGGGGAAGCCGAGGTTGCAAAGGAGATCCCGGTCCAGTTCCGGTACGTGCGGGATATCTTCAGTGGCGACAAACGGATGGAGCTGAACGTCGTGCCGGCGCTCTCCGTGAGAGCGACGCCGGCGCTCGTCATCGTCCCGGCCGGGGCATCTGAATCGCTCCCCGGGCCGGCCGTGCGCGAGATCCACGTGGCGGTGACCAACGGCTTGAAGGGCCCCGCGCCGGCTGCCGTCAGGTTGGAAGCGCCGACTGGCTGGACGGTGACGCCCGCGACGGCGACCGTCAGCTTTGCTCGCGAAGACGAATCGTTGTCCGCGCGGTTTCAGGTTGCCGCCCCGGCCGGAGTCAGGCCCGGCACCTACACCCTTCGCGCCGTCGTCACCTCGACAGCGACCGGCGACGCGTCCTTCTCGAGCGGTTACCAGGAGATCGAGTACCCGCACATCGAGCGCCGCCAGATCATCAAGCCGGCCGAGATCGAGCTGAAGGTCGTCGATGTACGAACGGCGCCCAACTTGACGGTTGGCTACATCGTGGGGGCCGGCGATCAGGTCCCGCCCGCGATCGAACAGCTCGGCGCCAGAGTCGCCTTCATCGATCGAGACGAGCTCGCGTGGGGCGACCTCTCGAAGTACGACGTGATCGTCACGGGCGTGCGCGCGTACGAGCGGCGCGACGACTTGCGCGCCTACAACCAGCGGCTGCTCGACTACGCGGCGAGGGGAGGCACCGTCATCGTGCAATACAACAAGTTCGAGTTCAACCAGGAGCAGTACGGCCCGTTTCCGGCGAGGGTCAGCGGCAACCGTGTTGCGGATGAAGAGGCGCCGGTGAAGGTGCTCGTGCCTGGTCATCCGGTCTTCAACGTCCCGAACAAGATCGGGAAGGCGACCTGGGACGGCTGGGTTCAGGAGCGGGGGTTGTACTTCCTGGGACAGAAAGATCCGAAGTACGTCGATCTGATCTCGATGGTCGACACGTTCCGCGACAACCCCGGTGAGCAGCTCGGCTCGCTGGTCGAGGGCCGGATTGGCAAGGGACGATGGGTCTACGTGGGGCTCAGCTTGTGGCGCCAGCTGCCGGCCGGAACGGAAGGCGCGTATCAGCTGCTGGCGAACTTGATCGGGCTCGCGAAGGTGCCGGTCAACTAAGCTGCACGCACCTTCAACCAATCCGCTGCGACGTTCTGATTTTTGCTTGACCGGCCGATCTGGTCGAAATTATGCTCAGGTAGCAAGTTGAGACTCAATCTCACCAGGACATCCCCATGCACCTGACGATCGCGCGATGATCACGTGGTTGAACGATCACGCGCTCGTCGGCCACGCACCCATCCTGTTCTACGTGCTCGCGACGATGATCGACACGCACATCACGACCGCGTGCGTGACTCTGTATCTTCACCGCAGCCAGACGCACCGCAGCATCGCGTTTCATCCGCTGGTCGCCCACGCCATGCGCGCCTGGTTGTGGCTCCGGACGGCGATGCCGACCAAGGAATGGGTCGCGGTGCACCGATGTCATCACGCTCACGTCGATACCGACCAGGACCCGCACAGCCCGATCTTCTTCGGCATCTGGCGCGTTGTCTTCCTGGGCACGCATCTCTATCACGCCGCCGCGCACGACCAGGCAATCTGTGCGCAGTACGGGAAGGGCACGCCTGCCGACTGGGTCGAGCATCGTGTGTACCAACCGCTCAGCCTCGTGGGGCCGGTGATCACGCTCGTGACGAATCTGTTCGTATTCGGGGCCGCCGGCGCCGTGATGTGGCTCGTCGAGATGGCGTGGATCCCGTTCTTTGCGGCGGGCGTGATCAACGGTCTCGGCCACTGGTGGGGGTACCGCAATTTCGAGACACCCGATCACTCCCGCAATCTACCGGGGAACGGCTGGGCGATCGTGACGTGCGGCGAAAGCCTTCACAACAACCATCATCACGTGCAGAATTCGCCTCGATTCTCGATGAAGCCCGGGGAGATCGACCTCGGCTACTACTACTTCCGACTGTTGTACAGCCTGGGCCTGGCAACCGCGCGCTGACCCACGCGACCGACTGACCACGCTGCTCTTATTGAATCGTGATCGTGCCTTTGAGCGCGGCTATGTCGAAGTGGATGTGGTCGTGGAATCCGCAGGTGCGTGCAGTGTTGAGGTTACCAGTCAGGCGCCGTTGCCCAGGCTCCAGATGGCCCACTTGATTGAGCTCCGGGCAATCCGTGTGCGCGGGGTGCGGATCGGAGTACATCTCGTGCGCGATGGTGTCCTGGTTCACGAACAGCACCTGCGATCCGGGGGGCACGGTGATGTTCTGAGGGCACACGGCGTTGTTGAGGATTGTGATGGTCGTTGTCGCCGGTCCCGAGCTGCACGGCGACGGCGTCGGTGTCGTGGCGTTCGAGCCGCATGCCGACGCCAACGCGGCCCCCACGATCAGACACTCGATCCTCAATCTGCAATCCGCAATGTGGTCACGCTTCCAGCCTGTATTTCGCCAGGTAGTACGACAGCGCCCGCTGGCTGATCCCCATCGTCTCGGCCGCGTCCTTCTTGACCCCGCCGGCACTCTCCAGGGCGCGGCGGATCGTTTCACGCTCGACCCATTCGATGTTCTGGCGCAGCCGCAGCGACGGGAGGCCCGTCGTCTGCTGCGTGACGGCGCCGATCACCGACACCGCCTGGGCCGTGATCGCCGGGCCGGCCGCGAGCACCACGGCCCGCTCGATCGTGTTCTCCAGCTCCCGCACGTTGCCGGGCCAGTCGTACTGTTGCAGGCCTGCGAGCACGCCATCGTCGATCTTATCGACGCGGCGACCAATGCGCTGCGCGTGCTTGCGCACAAAGTGCTCGATGAGCGCCGGAATGTCGTCCCGCCGCTCGCGCAGCGGCGGAATTTCAATCGGAATGACGTTGAGGCGATAGAACAGGTCTTCCTGGAATTTCCCGTCGGCCACCATCTGCCTGAGGTCGCGGTTCGTCGCCGCGATCACGCGAACGTCGATCTTCTCCGTGCGCTCGGACCCGAGCGGCTCGATCTCCCGCTCCTGCAGCACGCGAAGCAGCTTCGACTGCAGCGTCGGGTTCATCGTCCCGATCTCATCGAGGAAGATGGTGCCGCCGTCGGCGAGCCCGAACTTCCCCTTTTTCGTCGTCGTCGCCCCGGTGAAGGCGCCGCGGACGTGACCGAAGAGCTCCGATTCGAGCAGCGTCTCGGGGATGGCCGCGCAGTTGACCTTGATGAGGGGCATGTCACGCTGGGCGCTCCGGTCGTGGATGGCGCGCGCAACGAGCTCTTTGCCCGTTCCGGTCTCGCCGGTGATGAGAACGGTGCTCTTGGTTCCCGCGACGAGCTCGGCGCGACGGATGACCTCCTGCATGGCGCGGCTGCGTCCGATGATGCCGTAGTGATCGAACTGTTCGTCGCGCTCGCTGACGAGATACCGGTATTCGGTCCGGAGGCGCTGATGGTCGAGCGCCCGGCGCACGACGACGAGCAGCTCGTCGATTTCGAACGGCTTCTGCAGATAGTCGAGCGCGCCGAGCTTCATCGCTTCGATCGCGCTTTCGACCGTGGCGTGCGCGGTCATCATCAGAATCTGCGGCCGCTCGTGCTCGGGCACCGCCGCGACGAACTCGCGAATCAGGTCCAGTCCGCTCAATTCCGGCATGATGTTGTCGACGATGAGGACGTCGAATGTTCGCTCAGCGAGCAGGCGCTGGCCGTGGCGGGCCGAGGCGGTCTCCGTCACGGTGTGGCCCGCGTCGCGCAGTGCGCGCCCGAGCGCCTTGAGGATCTTCTCTTCGTCGTCGACGAGCAGAATTGAGCCGCGGTGCGTCATGAGAAGGCGTAGGGGCCGCCCGACGCGCTGTCGACGGGAAGGTCGATGCGCACAGCGGTGCCGTATCCGGGCGCGCTCGAGACCAGGATCGTTCCGCCCAGACCCTCGATGATGTTCTTCGCAATGGGCAGCCCGAGTCCAGTCCCGCCGCGTTTGGTCGTGAAGTAGGGATCGAAGATGTGGGAGAGCGTGTCGGGGGTGATGCCGGCGCCGCGGTCGGTGATTTCGATCGACATGCGGGCGCCGCGTGCGCGGCTGGACAGGGTCACCGGCGCCGCGCTCGCCCCGTTGACAGCATGCCGGGCGTTCACGAGCAGGTTGACGAGCGCGATGCGGAGACGCTCAGGATCGGTGGTCACCGTTCCGAGCGTCGGGTCGAGCGCCATCGAGATCTCGACGCCCGGGCCCGAGGCCAGCGCGGCGGCCGCGGCATCGCGGCACAACGCGTTGACGTCGGCGCGCGCGAGGTTGAACTGGATCGGCCGCGCGAAATCGAGCACTTCGTTGACGACACGGTTGAGCCGTGCGACCTCTTCGTCGATGTCGTGCACGGCCTCGTGAATGCTCGTCGCGTCGGCGCCGGCCTGCCGCAGCGTGTGGAGCGACGCCTTCATGATCATCAACGGGTTCCTGACTTCGTGCGCGATCACCGTCGAGAGACGGCCGAGCGAGGCGAGCCGCTCCCGCTGCGACATCTCCCGCTGAAAGCGCGCGACCGACTCGGTGAGCGTGTTGAACGTGGTCGCCAGGAGCCGCGCGTCGTCGTCGTCCCAGCCGTTCGGATGGCGGAGCGCGATCTTGCGGGTCAGGTCGCCGGTCGCGGCGACGTCACGCATCGCGGCGGTGATGGCCCCGAGCGGTCGCGCGATCGTCCGTGCGACGGCGAAGCTGAGGCCGATGGCGAGCAGTACGGCGACGATCGCTGTGACGAAGAGGCCGGTGTGGATGCTCTGGAGTGACTGGAGCTGCTCGGCGCTCGAACGGAGAATCAACGCGACTGCGCCGGCGGCATCCCGGGCCCCGAGGGAGTCCGACCCGCCGGCGTCGACCGGGCTCAGACGGACGGCGGAGCCCGGCGCGGCCGAAGGGGCGTCCTTGACGACGGTCAGCGGGCGCGGCAGGGCGAGGTAGTCCTCGCGGCCAATCTGCACGTGCGAGATCGAGGTGGTTCGCAGGTACCCGCCGAGGGCGCCGTACTGGTCGCGCGGCAGCGTGGCCGCCAGGACCTGCCCGTTCATGCCGAACGCGATGTCGCTCCCCGTGATCCGCTTCAACTCCGACGCAAGCGCGTCATCGAGAAGAAAGCCGGCGCTGAGAGTGCCGAGGATTTCAAACCGCGGGCGCTCGAACACGACGGGCACGGTAATGGTCTGAAGGATGCCGCCGGGCTGCGGCAAGAGGCTGACGCTGTCGTGGCCGGCCAGCGCGTCATGGATGGCCGGCTGGTGCGCAGTGACTGCGGCGGCGCGCGGCGATCCGCCGGCCGAGTAGAGCACCTCGCCGTTCTTGTTCGTGACCAGGACGAGGTTGGCTTTCAGCTGCGCCTGGTAGCCGGCGGCGATCTCCTTGAGCGTCGGCGGGTCGTTCGTGTCAATCGCGGCTTTGAGCGTCGACAGATCCGCGATGAGCCGCGCCATGAGCGTGAAGGTCTGCGCGCGCTCGGCGCGCCAATGATCGACCTGCGCGGCCGTCGCGATCATCTCACGCTGGAGCGTCCGCTCGGCTTCGGCCGTGACGCGCTGGTTGACGAGGTAGATCGCCACGCCGATGCAGAGCACCGCGAGCGCGGCGCTCGCGAGGAAGATGCGGCTCCCCAGTGACGAGAATCCGAATGACGTGACGGGCTTCATCGCAGCGTGAAGTCCAATTCGGCGGCGGCGCCGTCGGGCACGACGGCCGGCTTGGGGTCTGAAGCGGTCCCCTCGTTCCAGGCGATGACGTTGTAGGTGCCTGGAGGGACGTTCTCGATCCCGTAGTCGCCCGCGGCGTTCGTCACCGCGAAAAACGGGTGGCTGAACACGAGGATGAACGCGTTCATGTGCGAGTGGATATCACAAAAGACGCGCACGATGCCGGGCTTGTCGAAGCGGATCGATTTGGAATGCCCGGCGGCGTACCGACCGAGGTCGAACCGCGAGGTCTTCGAGAGCGAGAAGACGTTGTGGTAGAAGGCGTCTGAATTCGGGAAATCGACGATGGTTCCGGTCATGATGGCCACCACGTGCGGCACGAACGCCTCGTTTCGCTGATCCATGACGGCGTGTCCGCCTTCGTCAGCCTCGAACGCGCCGCGCGGCGCCGACTCAAGGTACACGACCGATCGTAGGAGATCCGGAAGGTCGCGTGGAGCCGGCGTGCCGAGATCGGAGACGCTGGGCCGCCGCTCGACGGGCAGCGGGACTCGACGAAGCTCCACACGCCCGCGGATCGAGCCGGGCCGGGCGGCGGTGATGGGAGGGGGTGGCGCATGGAACCGGGAGACCGGGACCCGCGGAGCGGCAAAGCCGAGCGCCAGCACGGAGGCCAAAGGGATCGCCCAGGCCTGCAACCGGCTCTGTCGTCGCGCAGGTATCGTTTCCGCGGAAGTGTGCGCTAGAACCAAAAGACCACCTGAGTCGCGACCAGATTTTCGTGGGCGGGGAGCCGTCCCCCGTCGCGCGAATTGTGCTGGTACGAAACCTTGAGCAGCAGGTTTCGTACGATGGAATAGCCCCCGCCGGCTTCAACGCGCGTCACCGGCGCGTCCCAGGGCGTGGTGCCGAACGCGCTGGCGATCGACCCGAATCCGAGGTAATCGACGCGCGCGGCGGCGTATAGTCCGGGCGTGATTTTGTAGCGTCCTTCGACGAAGGTGGCCAGAGCGTCGAGCGGATCGGTCCGCGCGGGCTCGGCCGCAAACGGCACGCGCCAGCGGCTGAGGATGGTCTCCGCACGCATGAGGAAGTACTCCCTCGAATACTCGATGTCCCCGCCCCAGGCCGCCTGCGTGAAAGGGGTCGCCGCGATCGGCCGCGGCGCGATGGCCGCCGCCGCACTGGCCGCCGCGTCGCTGACGAATTCGCCTCGCGCCACAGAGGTCCCGATCTGAAGCCCCGGAGTCGGCCGCCATTCGAGGCGGCCGGCGACCTGCTTCCCTCCATTGTCATCCTTGAAGAGCGGATTCGAGATGGTGCCGTTCGTGACCGAGGCCGTCACGCTCAGCGCCCGTCCGTTGAGGAACGACGCGTGAGCCTGGACGCCCGTGTCCCATCTGAGCGCGCTCGCGAGCGGCACGCCGTGTTCAACAGCCGGGCTGCCCACGGAGTACCGTACCCTCCAGCCGGTACCTTTCTTCAGCACCAACTCCTCCGCGGACGCCGGAAGAGCGTCGGGCCGAAGCGTCGACAAGTACTGATACGCGAGGGGGAATCCGATCAGGGGGTTGTCGGACACGTACGTTCGTCGCGCGAACGCGCCGAAGGTGGGCGGTATTCGGCCGGCCTGGATGTCGATGTCGCGCGTCGTCCATGGACGAATCCGCACGTAGAGCGCGTACGGCCTGATCGTGCTGAAGTTCTCCGTCTCGACATTGCCCAGGACCGCCACGTGATCGTTCGCCTTCACGAGGGCGGTCACGCTCACGCGAAACATTCGGAGCGCTGAGTACCCGTAGTCGGTGTAGTCGAAGAACCCGGGATCGTCCGATCCGTACGTCGCGGACACATCGCCGCCGATCGTGATGTGGCCATCGGCCATGCTGATCGGCCCCGGCGCCAGCGTGCGCCACGACTCGGCGCTTTGCGCGGCAGCAGATTCTATGCAGGCGGCGCAGCACGCTCCGGCGACAACCAGGCACCGGCACGCTCGCGCAAGGCGAGCGGCGCTCCAGGCTTGCATCACGTGGTCAAATTATAATCCGCTGCGTGAGGCGCCTACGGCGGGCGGCGCTCGTTCCGGTGATCGCGGTGATCGTTGTCGCCTGCAACGCCGAGCGCGCGGTCGCAGCAGACGCGACCGACAGGATGACGCGGACGGTGCCGCTTCCGCCGGGACTGCCGATCCGTGTCGATGCCACCGTTGCGGATGTGACGATTGTTGGATCCAGCCGCTCGGACGTTTCTGTCGAAATCGTCAGACGAGCGCCATCGCCGGCGGAGCTCGCCCGGTACCCGGCACTCGTCGACACGAGATCGGACGCCCTTCACATCGGCGCGGTGCAGGTCGAAGACGGGCGCGACGCCAAGCTCAAGTCGGAGATCGTGGTTCGCGCGCCGGCCGACGCCGTCTTTCAAGCGGTGCGGGTGTTCGAAGGGCGCGTGCGTGTCTCGGCGCTCACGACCGCCTGCGACGTCGACGTCCGCCGCGGCGCGATCGAGGCGACGGCGCTCGCAGGACGCGTCCGGCTCGAGAGCGGCATCGGCAGCGTAGACGTCCGCGATGCCACGCTCACGCCGGGCGGGATGCTCCGGCTGCGCGTGTTCAACGGGCCGTTGCGTGTGCGCTTCGCGCGAGCCCCGGCGAACGCACGGATTCTGGCGCTGACGTTCAACGGTGTCATCACCTCCGACATTCCGTTGACAATGAAGGATGCGTTCGGCCCGCGCTTCGGGGAGACGACCATCGGCGCCGGCGATCCGGTCATGTCGCTGGACGCCGTCAAGGGTGACATTGCCATCACGGTGGAGAAGCGGTAGGTGACTCGGAGCGCCACAGTCGTGGCTGATGGCTCATGGCTGATCGTCGATCGGGCATGGCTCGTCATTCGGCCAGGGTCAGGGTCCAGCGGATGATCATCGTGCCAGAATTGAGCCGCGTGAGCGACACGTCGGGATACGGTGAGATGAACGTCAGCGACTCGAGCCGATTGTTGAGAACACGCCAGCCGCGGACGACCGTGGCGCGGCGCCCTCCGTACAAGTAGGCCAGCTTCGACCGGTCGTACGATCCTGCGGCGCCGAAGACATCCAGTGCTTCCAGCCGTTCGGCTTCGGCGAGGTGGATGTTGGGATGCCCGGCGGCCGTCTTCTCGACCGATTCGGTCGTAGTACAGACCTCGTAACTCCCGTACTGGGAGCGCGCAGGCGTAAAAAGCGCCAGAAACGCCGGATCGCACCCCGCTTTCCAAGAGTTTGATAACGCTAGTATTATCAATGTGATGGCGTACATCATCTGCGAGCCTTGCGTGGGAACCAAGGATACCGCCTGCGTGGACGTCTGTCCCGTGGATTGTATTCATCCGCGCAAGGACCAGGCCGACTACGCGGCGGCTGAGATGCTTTATATTCATCCCGACGAGTGCATCGACTGCGGCGCCTGCGTTCCGGCGTGCCCGGTCGACGCCATCTTCTCCCTCGACGAAACGCCGGCGAAATGGACTGATTTCATAGGGAAGAACGCGGCATATTACTCGTAGCTCGTACTCGTCGCGACGGAGAAACCGTATGGGTCTCATCGATCACAGATTCGAGGACAACTTCATCACGACCAGCATCGACCGCGTGCTCAACTGGGCCCGCGAGTCGTCGATCTGGCCGATGGGCTTTGGCCTGGCCTGCTGCGCGATCGAGATGATGGCCGCGTCAGCATCACGGTACGACATCGCACGCTTCGGGGCCGAGGTGTTCCGCGCATCGCCTCGGCAGTCGGACCTCATGATCGTCGCCGGGACGGTCACCAAGAAGATGGCGCCCGTCCTTCGCCGGCTTTACGATCAGATGCCGGAGCCGAAGTGGGTCATCTCGATGGGGAGCTGCTCGAATGCAGGAGGGCCGTTTCCGACCTACAGCGTGCTCCAAGGCGTGGACAAGGTCGTGCCGGTCGACGTCTACGTCTCGGGTTGCCCACCGCGGCCAGAAGCCCTTCTGTACGGTCTGATGCGCCTGCAGGACAAGATTCGGAAGGAAGGCACCGTGCTGCGCAAGGATCGGATCATCCCGCTCGGCCAGTCCGAGCCGGTCATCATCGGGGAGCGCTCGTAATCGGCGCCACGCGGTCATACCATGCAGACAATCATCAAGCTCTTCAAGACGATCTTCCTGGTCGACCTGCTGAAAGGCCTCTGGGTCACCTTGAGATACACCCCCCAGCCGGCGTTCACGTTCCAGTATCCGGCCGAGCGCCGGCCGACCGCGCCCCGCTTTCGCGGCGTCCTGCGGCTGCAGACGGAGCCCGGCACGGGCGCGCAGACCTGTATCGTGTGCGACCAGTGCGCCAAGGCATGTCCGGACGACCTCATCGCGCTCGGCGGGCATCGCGAGCCTGGCGCAAAGATCAAGGTGCTGGACTACTTCGACTTCAATCTGTCACGGTGCAGCTTCTGTGGCCTGTGCGCGGAGGTCTGCCCGACCAAGCCGATCAAGGCGCTCATCATGAGCGAAGACTACGAACTCGGAAGCTACAGCCGGGAAACGCAGATTCTCCGCGTCGATCAGATGTACGACGGCGTGCCGATCGAACAATACACGCACTGAACTTTCCTTTTCGGTAAGCTGGGGCGCAAACAGCGCCCAGGATTTGGCAGATTCCGGCCGGCGCGATTCTTGTAGGGAGCAGTGATTCCCGTTGGACGTCCGCCCGGATCGGGAAGGCCTCGGCGCGATGGGTGCGTCGTCTGACCGGTATCCCGGCGTCGCCCTAACGGTGAAAGAAAAACCGACCCTGTGTAATCAAACAGGGTCTCGCGGTGGTCGATCGATGTAGGATCCCGGAGGCCCAGGAGCGAAGGGACCAAGGACGACGGACGGACCAAGGCCCAAGAACCATTTGTCCGGGGGAGGGGCCCCGGAGAATAGAAGCTGCTTCATGACGAGCCGTCTTCGAGTCGTCGCCGCCTCGGCGAGCATCGTTGCTGCCGCGTCACTTGCCACCCGGGCGGATGTTCGGTCCTCGTCGCAGGCATCCGAAATCCAGCTGCAACTCGGCGATCTCCTCTTTGCGGAAGGGCGCTACCTGGACTCCCTCGATGCCTATCGCAACGCCCTCAAGACGGCGCCGCCTGATTCGTTGCGTCGGCCGCGCGTCGGCGTCATCTCCTCGGCGCTTCGCGTCGCCGAGTTCGAGATCGCGCGCGAGGAAGCAGAAAAACTGTACCAGTCGGATCCCACCGGTCCCGAATCGATCGCGCTCTATGGAGATGCGCTCTGGGCGTCGGGCCTCTTTCAGGACGCCGAGGCAAAGTACACGGCGGCGCTGGCGTCTGCTCCCCAGCTGGCCCGGGGACATCACGGGCTGGCGCGGGCGCTCGCGGCACGAACCAGACTGGGCGAGGCAATGACCGAGGCCCAGGAGGCGCTCAGGCTGTCGCCGCGCGATCTCGAGATTCACCACACCGTAGGGTCCATTTTCGAGCGAATGCACAAGTTCGAGGAGGCGGCCGTCGCGTACTCGAACTACGTCAACCTGCTCCCGAACAAAGATCAGAGCGAGAAAGCGGCCTGGTCGCGTGCGGAGATTCGCTTTCTGCGGTCGTTCGGCCAGCGCGTGCCATTCGAAACCGACCTAGGAGCGGACGATCGGCTCTACACCGTCGATTTCCGGCTCGTGAACGAGAAGATCGTGGTTCGCGCGAAGGTCAACGACGGAGCCGCGCAGGACTTCGTGATTGACACCGGCTCGGAGAACACGGTGATCACGCGCGGGACCGCGCAGCGTTTCGGCATTACGCCAGTCACCTACACGCTCAGCGCGGGCGTCGGCCGGATCGGCCTCCGGGGACTGCAGCTCGCGCGCATGGACTCGCTCGAGATCGGATCTCTCAAGCTCCGCAACGTTCCCTGCCTCATCAAGAACCCGCCGCTCCGCGACATTCCGGTCAAGGAAACTGAAGCCTTGTCGCCGCTTGCGCTCGGCTATTCCATGGTCATCGATTACAGGACGCACAAGCTGACGTTCGGCAAGACGTTGCCGGACGAGGCGAAGGACTTCGAGCTGCCGCTGCGTCTCTACCGCCTCGCGACGGTCAGCGGCACCATCGACGGCGGGCACAAGGCCAACTTCGTCGTCGACACGGGGGGCGAGGTGATCTCAATCAGCCAGGCGACCGCCTCCGCGCTCCACAAACCACAGGGCGCACGCCGGATCGCGCTGAAGGTCTACGGCACGTCAGGTTGGGACGATGATGCGTTTCTGTTGCCGGGTGTCGACCTCGCGTTCGACACAATCCAGTACAAGAACTTCCCTGTGGTCGTCTTGAATCTCGACGCGCCGAGCGCGCTGCTCGGGTTCCAGCTTGGCGGAATCGTCGGCCACAAGTTTCTCAGCAAGTACCGCGTGGCGATCGATCTGGACCGTTCGGTGCTGAGGCTGAAGAACGTGTCGTAGCCGCCAGCGCCTTTCTCTGCAGCCTCGCTTCCCGCCGGCCAGCCGCCTCTTCACACACGCGACGCTCCTCCTCGGTCTCGACGAGGAGCGGCGGCACGGGCACGCGCCTGCCGTCTCGGTCGATGGCCACGAAGGTCAGAAATGCCCGGCTCGTGAGCTGACGTCTGCCTGTCAGCGTTTCTTCCGAGAACACGTCCACCTGGACTTCGAGTGATGTTGTGAAGGCGCACGTGACGCGCGCCTTCAGGATGATCAGGTCCCCTACCTTGATCGGGTGCAGGAACTGCAGGTCGTCAACCGCAGCGGTCACGAGCAGCGTCCGCGTGTGTCGATGACAGGCGATTGCGCCGGCGATGTCGATGAGGTGCATGACGGTTCCGCCCAGGATGAAGCCGAGCGGGTTGGCGTCGTTGGGGAGGACGACCTGCACCATCTCGGTCGCCGAATCGGCGGCGCGCTTTGCGGCCAGATCCTTCACGCAATCAGAAGTCGTACCCGATCCAGATGGCGAAGCGCGGATGGCGGAACCACGAGCTGCCGCCGCTGCTGGCGAACACGACGTCTTCCCACTCCTTGTTGAACGTCGTGCGCCATGACCAGTCGAAATGAATCGGGAATCCCAGGGCGAACGTCTCGAGGCCCAGGCCGTACGACGCACGGCCGTCCTTCAGCCGGAACCCACTGATGACTTGCGGCTGGCCGAAAATGAGCTGTGGTTGACCGTTGGCGCCGAGAATCGGTAGCCCAGAGGGATCCGCCACATAGCCGATCACCGGGCGGCAGACCTCGGACCGGCTGGTCGCGAACGTATACCCCCCGGTGGTGCAAGGATCCGACGACGGCTGGTTGTTGAACCAGGCGCCGCCCATGCCGGCAAAGAAGACGCCGCGTACGCCGCCGACGACGCCGATTGGCGTGAGAGCCGCTTCGATGAGCGGAAACCGGAGCTCGGCGTTGCCGTACACGACGTTCTGCCCTGCGAACTGCAGGTAGTCGTAGCCGCGCAGATCGGCGTTGCCGCCGAAATAGATGAAGTCAGGAAAATCCCCCGAGCTCTTGAATCCTCTGATGCGGGTCGCCAGCACTCCGGTTCCGCCGATGCGCAGATAGTGCCGGAACTCCCCGTCAAAGGTTTGTCGGGACAACATGCTGCCGCCGAGTTTGGGCGCGACGCTGTACGACAGACGGAAGGTATTGCCGGCCAGGGGACCAAATTCCCGGAAGATCGTCGTCTCCTGGACGAGCTCCACGCCTAACGGCATCAGGTAGCCGTTTCGGAAGATCGGTTGCCCGTAGACCTGCTGCTGGTACGTGATCGCCTGCTGCTGGAGACTCGGATCGTTGTACTCCTCGTTCAGCTGCATGAAGCCGGCCGACACCTGGACGCGGCGATAGCGGTCGAGAGGATAGATGCCGACGGCCTGGCCGCCTCGAACCGTTCGCGTCGCAATGGCCAGGCTGCGGTCGATGAACGGCGAGAACGACGGATCGTAGAAGACGCCTCCGAGCTGGCCGTAGAAGAACTGCGTGGTCGAGTAGCCTTCAAGCCCGTACTGGAAGCGCCGCCCCAGGTTCACGTACGACGCGGCGAGGGTGCGATACTGCGAGATGGACGCGGCGTAGATGCTGATCTGCTTGTCGCCGAGCACATCGCCAAACGTGACCGCCGTCCCGCCGAAGATGTCCCCGTTGCTCGTCACGCCGACGTTGATTGGTGGCCGGCCTTCGAGGAACATCTTCTCCCACGCGCCCTTCTTCCGCACATTGGACTGGACGACCGAATGCTGGAGCGGCGGCTGGAAGTCGATGATGGGCCCGGGCGCGCCGAAGTCGGATGAGGACGCCGTGTGCAGCGGCTCTTTGCGCTCGAGCGTTCGAATCGAGTACTCGCCCTTGAAATAGCTGACGAACGCGACTCGACTGGTCTTGCCCTCGTTCAGCACGACGGGCGACCAGTTGCCGCCGACGGCGTCGGTGTACTGCCGCAGCTCGCCGCTCGTCAGATCGAGCGTCCAGATGTTGAGGATGTTGCCGTTGCGGGCGACGTCAGGCTCGAGCGGGATGGCCGGATCAGTCGCGGTCGACGCGAACACGATAGTGTGGTCGTCGATGAACTGCGCTCCCGTTTCGTCCTGGGTGCCGAACGTGATCTGAGTCTTCTTCTTGGTGTCGAGATCGAGCCGGAACAGCTTGTCGTTGCCGCTGACACGGGCGGTGTAGAGGATGAACTTCCCGTCGGGCGAAAAACTGGGCGCGCGATCCCCGAACGGGTCGTTCGTCAGGTTCACGACCTCCTTCGTCTCGAGGTCGACGGTGAAAATGTCGCCGACCGCGCCACGAAGGGCATCGAACGCGACGAGCTTGCCGTCAGGCGAGAACGCGGGTGATTCGGGCTCATCCACCGACTTCATCGGGATTCGCAGCTCGATCTTGCGCGTGAGCACGTTCTGCACGACGAGCGTCCGCTCTTTGTTCGTGCGCACGAAGTAGGCGAGCCGATCGCCCTTGGGCGACCAGGCCATCCACGGGTTCGCCATCTGGTCCACGCCCATCTGGACGATGTGATCGAATCCCATGTCCTTGTCGAAGCCGGGCGTCAGATTGCGGACGATGGAACCGTCCTTGGAGGAGACGAGGATGATGTCGAGCTCCTGATCTTTGCGGTTGGCGGTGACGACCGCGAGCAGGTCGCCCGACGGAGAGGGCGTGATCGAGAGCGCCTGCGCGAAATGGGTCTTCTCCTGATTGGGCGACAGGTCGCGGCCGTAATCCGCGGGGCGCTCCTTATCGCGGAAGGGCTTGAACCGCTCTTTCAAGTACCGCTCGAAGGCTTCGTCGAACTCTTCTTTCTTCAGCTTCAGGGCTTCCTCGTAGGCGTCTTCGCCGCCGCCGATGACGCTCTTGCGGAGCGCGAACATGAACTGACGGATGCCTTCCTTGCCGTACTTGGCCTCGATGAACTCGAAGACCGCGTGCCCGAGGTTGTAGATCAGCCGCGATGGTCCCGCCGTGCCGTAGCCCTCGAGCTGGCTCATCTTCGGCACGACGTCGGCGATGGCCGCGTCGCGGACGACCATCAGATCCAGCGGTTCCCACTGGCCCCGCTCGTAATCGGCGCCGCCTTCGTTCACCCACAACGGAACGCTGCGGCGGATCAGCGTCTGCGGGATGATGTCGAACTGGAACTGGTGCGTGAGCTCGTGAACGATGAGCCCGTAAAGCCGATCAGGCGGGTCGTCGATGGGCGCGACGATGCGCTGGCGGAACGGCTCGGCGAACGCTCCCACGCCTTCCACGCCGGCGCCCGGGTCGACGTTCTCCTGCTCGAATTCACTGTGGGTCTTGAAGATGATCAGCTGCACCTTGAACGAGAGGTCGTGCTTGAGGTCCGCGCTGATCTGCTGGTACGCGCTCTCGGCGTAGCTGGCGATGCGCTCGAGATGAGGCTGCACTTCAGGATAGAAATAGATCTCGAAGTGATCGGTCGTGTAGATCTGCCAGTTGAACGTGTCGTAGTGCGGGTTGTTCTTGCCGTAGTACGGGATGAACGGAGTCTGCGCCGCAGCGGCCGTGGCGAGCGCGGCAACGATCGCGGCGGCGCCGAACACACGGATCGATGATCGAGGGGAGGGCAGCGGCACGCGGGGGCGCATAAGCGAATCCTCTGAGTCAGCCGGCCCTTCGCGTCGGCGGGGTGCAGACTCTGCGACGGCCAGCGGGAAACCTGCTCGAGCGGTCAAACTCGCTGCGATCTTACTGTTGACCCGGAGTCGCCTGCAAACCCTGTGCTCGACAATAGCGCCGCGGTTCCCGGCATAAGACGCGCTTTTCTCGACGTAACGCGCGCTTCTCCGACGGTGGTTGTCCTCTCGCGGCGCCGTCCCCGACGCCTGCGGGCGACAACGCTATACTCAGTGGTCGGGCCAAGCCAGGCACGTTCGACAAAACAGGCAGTTCAGGTGGGTCGTCGTCGAGGCGTCAGGTAGGGAATAAATGCCCCGCTCCCAGGGTTTACGCGTGGTGACACCGGCATTCGAGGCCGAGGCGCTGGCGTCGCTCGACAGCCTGTATCGCACGGCCATGCGTTTGACGCGGGTGCCGGCCGACGCCGAGGATCTCGTGCAGGAGACCTATTTGAAGGCGTTTCGCGCGGCCGACAGCTTCAAACCGGGAACCAACTTGAGGGCCTGGTTGTTCACGATCCTCCATAACACGGCCCGCAACCGGATGCGCGATCTGGCCCGTGACGCTGTTTCGGCGGATAGCGAGCTGGTGGAGCGGGCCGCCGAAGCACCGGCGCCGGGCGGACCTGCGGAAACACCAGAAACGCTGTTGCTTCGTGACATTCTTGCGCCAGAATTACAGGCAGCGATCGACGCCCTGCCAGAGGCGTTTCGTCAAGCGGTCTGGTTACGCGACGTGGAGGAGTTTTCTTACGCGGAAATTGCCGAGATGTTGTCTATTCCGGTGGGAACGGTCATGTCTCGCATTTCCCGTGGCCGGCACCTGTTGTTCGAACACTTGAACCATTTGCGGCCAGCCAATGTCTAATTGTCGCACGATCGATCCGCTCGTCACCCGGTATGTTGACAACGAGTTGCCTGAAGGGGAGCGCGAGCTGGTCGACCAGCACATGCGCGTCTGCCCGCCGTGCCAGCTACGGGTACATGCCGAACGCTCAGTTCACGACTTGATTCAGGCGCGCCGGAAGGCGCTCGGCACCGCCTGCGCCCCGGCGGCGCTGCATGCCCGCTGCGCTGCGCACGCCTGGCGCGAGACTGGCGGATCCATGCGCGCCGGTACGGCATCCGGCGAAGCGGCCCCGACACGGCGGGAGATCGTGACAGGACGCGAAGGCGGATGGCGGCGTGCGACCTTCACGCGCGGCGGCGTCCCTGCACGTCCCCCGCGCTCATCTTCGCGGTTCGCGCCTTTTGCCCTCGCCGCGTCGCTGGTCCTTATCGTCGGCGCCGCCTTTCTGTACCAGCTCACGGCATCCTCGTCCCGGGTCATGGCCGCCGAGCTCGCCGCCGACCATCTCAAGTGCTTCGCGATGAACGACGTCCTGCACCCGCACCAGACGGCTGCGACCGTCGAGAGCTCGATGCTGTCGGGATTCGGCTGGCGAATGCACGTTCCATCGTCCGCCTCCGCGAGCGACCTCGAGCTCATTGGATCGCGGCTCTGCGTGTACGGCGACGGCAGGGTCGCCCACATCATGTATCGCCATCACGGCGAGCCGCTCTCGCTGTTCATGCTCCCGGCATCGCGGGCGCGGGAGGAGGAAATCGTCCAGGTTCTCGGGCACCGCGCTGCCATCTGGTGCGACGGCGAGCGGACGTTCGTCCTCGTGGGGCGCCAAGCGAAGGAAGAAGTCGAACGCATGGCGCTGGTCGTCCGGACGGCCATGAAGTGATGAAATGAAAAGCAAGGCGGTCAGGAAGTAAGGAAGCAAGGAAGTAAGGAAGTAAGGACGTTTCGCATGACGACACGAATGCGGTGGGGAATTGCATCGGTGAGCGCGCTCGCGCTGGCGCTGCTCACATTGAACGCCGACTTGGACTGGCCGCATCTCGGAGCGGCGGCGGCGGGAGGGCCCGGCAACGCGGGCATCGAGGCCAGCGCCTGCCCCGCTGACGCCAAGCCTGCGAACCTCAACTTCACGCTGAAGGACCTGTCGAACAACGACGTCAAGCTGTCGTCGTTCAAAGGCAAGGTGATCCTCCTGGACTTCTGGGCCACCTGGTGCGGACCGTGCAAGATCGAGATCCCGTGGTTCATCGAGTTTCAGAACAAGTACGGCAAGGCGGGCCTCCAAGTGATCGGGATTTCCGTTGACGACGAGCTGCCCAAGCTAAAGCCATACGTGGACACGATGAAGATGAATTACGTCGTCCTGCAGGGCTTGAACCATGACGATGTCCAGGACGCCTATGGACCGATGTTCGGCATTCCGGTGACGGCGGTTATTTCGCGCGAGGGCAAGATCTGCATGAAGCACGCGGGCCTGGCGTCGAAGCCGTCTTTCGAGAAGATGATCCAGGGGCTCCTGGGTGTGTGAGCGCCGGGCGCGGATTTCGCACCATGGTATGATCGGAGCGCGATGAAGGGGTTTACGCACGCGCGTCTCGCTTGCGGCTGCCGCCTTGCCTTCCGCGAGGGAGTCGAGGGCAGCCCGGTCACGGTTGTGGTGGATGAGAAGTCGCCGGCCTGCACCCTGTCGCTGCACGTGCGGGATCTGCCCCTGTACGATTATCGGGAAGCGCTGCGCCCATCGACTCGCGTCGGTCCACCCGAAGAGGAAGAGTTCGAGGAAGAAGGATAGTTCCCGCGCACGCGCGCCGTTTCTTCCCGCAACATCGCGTACGATGTCCTCCGCAATGGGGCCGGTCGTCGTCAGTCCCGGTCGGCGATCGCATAATAATCTTGGCAGCTGAGCTGAATGCCCGGAGTCGAGTCCGACCTGTCTCGCCTGCGCATCGACCGGGAAGGGGCGCCGCGCCGCCGGTGGCTGCCGGGGGCCGTGGTCCTTGTCGTGGCAGCTGCGGCGGCAGTGGCGTATCCCTCGGCTCGCTCATATGTCGCGGAGCGCCGCGCCCCGCAGGTCGACGTGGCACGGGCGACCCAAATCGTGGCATCGCCGAGCGGTTCGATCGCGCTCCCTGTACTCGTAGCGAGCGGTTATGTCGTCGCGCGGCACAGCAGCGAGGTTGGCGTGAAGACGGGTGGCCGAATCCTGACGCTCGGCTTCGAAGAGGGCACCCGGGTCCGGAAAGGCTCGGTCATCGCGCAACTCGAGCACGCGGACATCGAGGCGCAGCTCGAGGCGGCGCGCCGGGCCGTGGCCGAAGCGGACGCCGCGCTCGTCCAGAACACCGCGCAGCGTGATGAGGATGTCAGAAACGTCGAACGGCAGCGCGCGCTCGCGAAGGAGGGGATTACGACCGACGCGACGTTGACCGCGGCCGAGGCGGCAGCCGCGGTCTCGGCCGCGCGCGTCACGTCGGCGGCGGCCGCGATCGAGTCGGCGCGGGCCCGCGTTCACGTGGCTGAAGAGGCGCTCGAGAACACCAATGTGCGTGCGCCGTTCGACGGCATCGTCATCAAAAAGCGAGCGGAGGTCGGCGAAACGGTGTCGCCGTTCGGCGTCGCGGGT
>Ga0310913_10000250_pt1 | contig 23543 bp, 17 predicted proteins | sample GREbulkMGOX082_FD_203447 | JGI IMG/M metagenome (GOLD analysis project Ga0310913, IMG submission 203447) | Lab enrichment of tropical soil microbial communities from Luquillo Experimental Forest, Puerto Rico - GRE.bulkMG.OX082 | ecosystem: Environmental > Terrestrial > Soil > Tropical forest >...
GTTGTCCAACCTGACACGGACCTGGTGCGCGTATATGCCGGGGTCGATCGGCTCCGGCTGCACGACCTCCGCGCCCGGCGTTGCGTCGGCGTTGATACGATAAACCCGAAGTCCGCTCGGATTGCTGAACGCGACCAGCAGGTGCTCGGAAGGAATGTCGGTGGTCATGTGGATAGGGCGGGTCGGCAGTGTGATCGGATCGCCATGCGGGGCCAAAGCGCCCGATCCGGGATCAATACGGAACGCACTCCCGTGTTGTTTGTCGCCGGCCGGACCCATGCCAGAGGCGGTGCTCGACGCGACGCAGAGGAACCGGCGCGAAGCATGTGGCCAAGCGTAGTGAACGTTCGCCGGCAGAGGCACCGTGCCTCTCTTGGCCAATGCGGCGGCGTCAACGTCCACATCATAGTGGGTCAGCTCCGGCCCGACGCTGGCGTAGAGCGCTACTTTATGCGGGTTCGTCTGGCCTGACGTGGATTGAGGCATGGCGGCGGCACCTCGTAAGCGAAGGCTGATGGTGTCAGCATCCGACATGCCGGGCGGCGCGTCCAGCGCCGGAACGGGAAAGCAATGATCCGGCGATTGCCGCTCGTTCTTGTTTTCCTCGCCTTTGCCGCAGCGCCGCAGGCCCTAGGGTCGGAACCGGAGGTGACGCCGATCATCCACTTCGGCGATCCGGCCGATGCGGTGCGTATCACGGTCGCGAGGGCCCGCCTTTCCCCGGTCACGGGAACCCGCGTCAATGCCGGCGGGACCGCGGCGCGGGTCGATTTTGAGCAGGCCGATTGGCCGGAGCTGGTAATTCGGCCGGCCGAAGAGCCGGCCGATTGGTCGGGGATGCGAGCACTCGCGCTACCCGTCGACAACCCGACGGCCGAGCCAATCGATTTGGTCATCCGCGTCGACGACGACCCACACGCTGACGGGAAGCGGCATTCGCTGACTGGACATGCACGGCTTCGTTCTACTGAGGCCGGGATGCTGATCCTGCCCTTACCAACCAACGACGCCCTACCGATGGGAATGGTCGCGGGACCACCCGCAGCGGCTCCCCGGCTCGATGCCCCCGTCCGAGTGATCGGCGGCGCGCGGGGGGCGGTCGACCGGCGCCACGTCACAGCAATCCATTTGATCCTGCTCAAACGCTCATCAGGACGCACCGTGATTTTCGGCGATCCCGGCATCATCCGTGGCGACGATCTCGGTCCGGAAGCTTATCGGTCGATCGTGGACGGCTTTGGGCAATACACCCACGCACACTGGGAGGGGAAAGTGAGCTCAGACAAAGACCTGCAACACGCACGGACCCGCGAGGAGCAGGAGTTGCGGGAGGGGCTTCCGCCGCCTTTGGCATTGGATCGCTACGGCGGGCTGCTGGCGGGTCCGTTTTTTGGCGCGACCGGTTTTTTTCGCACAGAGCGGCGGGATGGCCGTTGGTGGCTTGTCACACCGGATGGCCACGGCTTTTTCTCGCTCGGGATCGATGTCGTGGCTCCAAATATCGGGGCAACCTTTGTCGAGGGACGGGAGTTCATGTTTGCGGAACTTCCCGGCCCAGGAGGTCCCTTGGCTACGCATTACAGCTACGGGGATGAACGCGGAAGCCTGCCCGAAGAGCGAGGCCGACATTTCGACCACGGCCGAAGTTTCGACTTCTACGCCGCTAATCTGCAGCGGAAATATGGGGAAGACTATCTACCGTTTTGGCGCCAGACCGCGGTCGAGCGGCTGCGCACCTGGGGCTTCAACACCATTGGCAACTGGAGCGAGCCCCAGCTGCTCGAACGCCGCGAGATGGCCTATGTCGTGCCCATCCACATATACGGAATAGACGGAAATTTCGCGAGAATAAGTAGCGGGTGGGGAAAGATGCCGGACCCGTTCGATCAGGCATTCATGGCCGCAGTCGACCGCGACGTGCTAAAGGCGGCCTCGGCCTACCGCGACGACCGATATCTGATTGGTTACTTCGTCGACAACGAGCTGGCGTGGGGGCTAGGCAATGCTACGGATCCGCAGCTCCGCTATGGCCTCGGGGCGGAGGCGTTGCGGCTCGGGCAGGCCAGTCCGGCAAAGCGGGCCTTCGTCGCTCAGCTCAGTGAGAAATATCGGGATGTCGAGAATTTTTCTGCCGCGTGGGATATCACTGCACGCTCGTGGGACGAGCTCCGCCAAGCAGGACTGACGCTATCATCGTCGGCCCTCGCGAGGCCGGCAGTCATCGATGATCTTCGGGCGTTCAGCGCACTTTTCGCCGGGACCTATTTTCGGATCGTCTCCGAGGCGATCCGGCGCCACGATCCGCATCATCTTTATCTGGGCAGCCGCTTCCAGGCGCGCACGCCGGAGGCAGTCGCAGCATGCGCAAAATACTGCGACGTCGTTAGTTTCAACGTTTATCGCGAGGATCTCGCCGGCGAGGAATGGACGCGCTTTCACGCACTGGACAAGCCGGCGCTGATCGGCGAGTTTCAATTCGGCTCGACGGACACCGGATTATTCTGGCCGGGGCTCTTTGACGTCGCCGTCGAGGGAGAGCGCGGTCCTGCTTATGCCGCCTATTTGCGCTCTGCACTGGCGAACCCGGATATCGTCGGCTGCCACTGGTTTCAATATGTCGACGAGCCGCTCACCGGCCGCCTGCTCGACGGCGAGAACGGACACATGGGTTTCGTCTCCGTCGCCGATGTCCCTTATGCCGGGCTGGTATCAGCAGCGCGCGAGGCCAACCTCAGCTTGCTGAAGTCGTTGCAGTGATACTCGGCCTGCCGAGTAAAGCCTATTCGATCGCCGGCAATGACCGAAGATAGGCGATCAATGCCGCCATGTCGTCGTCTGCAATATTTTTGTATGCGGCAAACGGCATTGGCGGAAATAGTTTGCGCCCGTCGCGTGAGATGCCGCTGCGAATTGCTTGCTCGATTTCGGCGTCGCTCCAGTCACCGAGCCCGCTTGGCGTGAGGTTCGCCGAGACCGATATTCCCCACGGACCGTGGAACTCCTTGCCGCCTGCCCCGAGCCGTGCGGCTTCGCCCGGCCGCGGCGGCTCGGTGTGGCAGTCCATGCAACGGGCTAATGGACCGGCGAGGTACTGGCCATAGGCAATCTTGTCCTCCTTGGGCGGCGCATCGACATGCTCGACCGGAGGGCCCCGGCTGACCGGCAACGGCTTATCGTAGTGTGACTCGGCGGTGATCGGATTGTCGACTGGTGGGACGCTGCGCAGATAAGCGACAATCGCTTTGACGTCTTCGTCCGCCAAGGATCGATAGGATCGTGACGGCATCGCCGGACCGAGCAGCCTGCCGTCCGGACGTCGACCTTCGCGTATCGCCAGAGCTATCTGATCGTCGCTCCAATTGCCGATGCCGGTCCGGGGATCAGGCGTTATGTTGGGGGTGACCGCGGTGAAATCGGCATGCTTGATAATCTCGCCGCCGGCAAATTTTTTGTCCTTTAGAGGACCGGTCGGCCCCCTCGGCGTGTGACAGTTTCCGCAACCGGCGAGGGTCTCGACGAGATAGCGGCCGCGATCGAGCTGGCTCTCGGCACGAACCGGCGCAGCACACAGGACGAGCAATATTGCGATGGCGACAGAGAACTGTCCCATTGGTTCCTTCTCCGAATTTGTCGATGCTTTCGGACGGGTCCGAGCCCGGGGGGCCTCGTGACTTTGGCCGGGCTACATGCTGGTGAGGAGCAAGTATCGGACGCTGTTGCCGACTTTAAATATCTTTGCTGATTTAGCTAATTGATATCACGTTAATCCGGATGCAATTAGTTATTTCGCAAAAGATCCTCCCCAGGAACCGACTTCCGACACCGGCTCGACCTGTGCTACATCCGCGATTGGTTAAAGGCGGCTCGGCCGTCAAGGCGCGGAGTTTCGGTATGGGCGTCGCCTATCACGCGCACGCGCGCTTTCTCGACCAGCAGGGTCACAAGATTACCGTGCCCGCCCCTGTTGATCCGCAGACGCCGACAGTGCCGTGGTGGTACGACTGGATCGCAATGAACGCCGCTGGACTGCGCCATGTCGGCTTCACTGCGATCCTCTACCCGCCGGTGTGCAAAACTCAATCCGGTCACTTCAATACCGGCGACGGTTATGGCGTTTACGACCAGTATGATATCGGCTCGAAGAATCAGATGGGCTCGGTCGAGACCCGCTTCGGCAGCCGCGAGCAGCTCCAACGCTCGATCGCGATTGCCCATGCCTGCGGGCTCGACGTCTATGTCGACGTGGTGCTGCACCAGCTGATCGGGGGCAACAACGGGGTGTATCGATACTCGGGCGCCAATGGGGCTGTGGGCATCGGCCGCTTCCCAAAGCACCCGGGCTGCTTCCGCGGCTCTCCGCCGCGGCGTCCGGAGGATCCGGTGCCGGTGCCGGCGGACGATTTCCCCTTTGGCGACGAGCTGGTGTATGTCAATTGCGAGCCGCCGGGCTATACGATCCAAGGGATGATCGATTTCGGCGACTGGCTGACCCGCTCGCTCGACTGCCAGGGCTACCGGGTCGACGACACCAAGGGAATGGCAGTCGCCTTTGTAAAGCAATGGATGGACGCCAAGGCGATGACCGGCCGGTTCTGCGTCAGCGAATATTTCGACGGCAGTCCGCAGAACCTTTATGGCTGGGCGGAGAGCGCGATGGGCGGCCGCTCGCTGGTCTTCGATTTCGCGACGCATTTCGGGCTGCAGAATATGTGCGACGATGCCGGGTTCGATATGCGCCGGCTCGACGGCCTCGGTTACACGGCTCTCGACCCGCTGCACTCGGCGACCTTTGTCGACAACCCGGACACAGACCTATCGCCGGGCGAGCAGGTGATCAGCAACAAACTGCTTGCCTACGCTTTTATCCTCACCACCGAGGGCTACCCATTCGTCTATCACAAGGATTACAGCACCGAGCCCGGCTGCTATGGGCTGAAGCCGTGGATCGACAATCTGGTCTGGATCCATGAGAACCTGGCATCAGGGAATACGCTTACCCGCCATGCCGATCGGCAGGTCTTTGTCCATGAGCGCCTGGGTCAGCCGGGGCTGTTGACGGCGATCAGCAAGGATCCCTGGGACCGCCACACAGTCACTTGTTCGACAAATTTCGGCGCGAATGCCCCGCTGCATGACTATACCGGCCGACACCCGAATATCCGGACCGATGGCGAAGGGCGCGCGACCTTTACGGTTCCGAGCAATGCCTTCGGCAGTGGTCAAAGCTGTCTCTGTTTCTCGCGGACCGGCTTTGGCGCTGCGCCGGTGCTTCGGCCGCGAAGCACGATACAGGTATTCTTCGGTGCCGGCGACTTGGACATCGCTCCGGCGCAGGACGGTGAGGCGATCGTCGGGCGCATTTGGGCGGCCCAGGGTACGCGTATCGCCGCGGAGTTCCGGAGCCTGCTCGCCCTCTGGCGGCAGCACGCTTCGCTCATCGTAGAAGTACTCGATCCGGTGGGGACGGCGCTCACCTCGGGGAAGGTTACGTCGAATCGGGCGCTCGCGCTGCAAGCAAGGGTTCGTCGAGACGGCTGGCACGCCTTCAAGACCACCGGGGCCGGCCTGCCGCGAGAGAGCGGCGTGCCCTTCGAGCTTAGCGTGACCTACACTGCAACGCAGGAGTTCGCCCTCCGATGAGCATTTCCGTACTGACGCGCAGCTACAACAACGCCCGCCCCGGCGCAAACCCAGCGGAGAGCGTGCTGACGGCCGCAGCGGTCCGCAGCCGCGGCATCCGGCGACTGTTCTCTCTGCCATTACCGGGAGACCGGCGCGGCGCCGAGGCCCAGCCCCTGATAGTGCCTGGAGTTGGCTTGCCGGGCGGACGGACCCGTGATCTGTTGCTGCTCGCCACAATGGCGAACCAGGTCTTCGCCTTCGATGCCAATGATGGCACCCCGGTTTGGCAGCACGCGCTTGGGACGCCGATCACCAGCTCGGGCCGGATCGACGAGCATCCGATCAACGACCATTGGGGCATTCTTTCGACGCCTGTCGTCGATGCCTCAGCTGGTGTGATGTACGCCTGCGCTTGGATGAGCCCGGACGGTTCATACACCGGAGCGCAACATTGGCTTCATGCGTTGAGCATCGTCGACGGTCACGCCGTACATCCGCCGCTCAACCTCGAAGGCGCCACCTATGATCCGGGCCACGGTCAGCCGGTACAGTCGTTTGCGTCCGCCACCCGCTAGTAGCGCGCCTCGCTGCTGCTGGTCTCGGGAACAGTATTTATCGCCTTCGGCTCCCTCTTCGAGACAAACCGGGACAGCCGAGGCTGGATCATCGCTTGCGACACCAGCGCGTGGCGGATCTCGGCGGCGTGGGCAGGCGCGGCGAAGGGCTTTGGCGCCGGAATCTGGCAGGCTGGGTCGGGCCTGGTCGCCGACCGCGATGGTTTCATCTATTGCATGACAGGCAATGGCACGTTCGACGCGATAACCGATTGGGCGGAGTGCTTTCTAAAGCTCCGCTACACTCCGCCCGCCGGACGCCGGGGAGGCTCGATCGCGGTCGTAGACTGGTGGACGCCATGGACCGACGATGGGCGCTCCGGCCTCGACCCGTCGGGCGACGAGTACATGATACCGACGCCAAGCAAACCGGCGCGTCTATGCGATGAACGATAAAGCCGGGTGGGACGACATGGATCTCGGCTCGGGCGGGCCGGTGCTGATCGAGGATCTCGGCTTTATTGCCGGCGCCGGCAAGGACGGCATCTTGTTCGTGGTCAAGATCGACGAGATGGGCAAGACTGAGCCGGGCGATCTCGACCACCCCGCGGGCAACCATGCCAAGCTCGCGGCGCCACCGATCTGGTTCACGTTCTGTCCCGGACCACAGGTCAGTGCTGCGCCAAACGACATCTCGACGCTAAACCAGCATTTTTTCAGCGCACGCATCATCAGCATGCCGCGCCGATCTATTGACGCAGCGCCGAGCACGGGCCGATGCTGTTCTGTTGGGGAGAGAACGGAAATTTGCGCGCCTGGAGCGTCGCCGCGAACGGTGTCGCGACCTATCTCGCCTGCAATGCCGAGGTTGCCTCGGCCCAGTCCCAAGAGCAGTTCGGCGGGATGCCCGGCGGTATGATGTGCCTGTCGGCCGATGGCGCGGCGTCGAACACCGCGGTGCTGTGGGCCTGCATCCCCTACCTCGACGCGAACACTGCGGTGAGTCCGGGCCGCCTACTCGCGTATGACGCGACTGGGTTCAGTACCTTCGGCGACGGCAGCAAGCAGCTTCGCGTGTTGTGGGACAGCCAGGACTGGAACCTCACGTTCAGCTTCTGCAAGTTCACTCCGCCGGTCGTCGCCAACAGCAAGCTCTATGTGCCGACCTACGATGCGCGCATCGACGTTTACGGGCTGGCCTACGGGCAGCGGAGGTGATTCGGAGCTTTTTGAAGGAGTCGTTCGGCGCCTTGCGCTTAAGCAAATCTAGTGGGCTGGCGACGCGTCTGTCTACAATACGTCGTAGCAAACATTCAAATTCCAATCAGCGAATTCGATCCGGGTCTCTGCTCCTGATGCTTCCCTGATAAGCCCATCCTTCTCTCCCTGATAGACCGAATGAATTCCCTGTTCGATCGCCTAGGGAATTTGCTGGGTAAGTGGCTGATCAAAAGCGACGAAGTCGACCGCGAGAAGGCATTTTTGGGCCCGAATCGGCGTTTTCCCTCTATTTTCGCTGATCGATGGCCGCTCGGTTGCGATTACACTCACCGGGGTGGGGATCGGTGACGAGGAAGGGTCATGTACGCGCTGAACGGACGGGTCGGGCTGGTCACCGGCGGCGGCGCCGGCATCGGCCGGGCGATCGCCCGCCGCTTGGCGCGCGACGGGATGGCAGTTGCCGTGCTCGACCGAAACGCTGAGGCGGCGCAGACTGTCGCGATCGAGATCGGCGGGCTGGCGCTTACGACCGATGTGACCGAGCCCGAAGAGGTTGGCCGCGCCGTCGATGCGACGCTGGCTCGCTTTGAGAAGATCGACGTGCTGGTCAACAATGCCGGTGTCGCCTGGATGGGCCCGGCGCTCGACATGCCGCTCGAGGCGCTGCGGTCGATGCTGGCGGTAAATGTCGAGGGTGTTTTCATCGTCACCCGCGCGGTGGTGCCGCACATGACAAAGCGACGCTCGGGCTCCATCGTCAATCTCGCCTCCTGGGCCGGCAAGACCGGCCCGGCCTATTTCGCCGGTTACGGCGCCAGCAAGTTTGCAGTGATCGGCTTGACCCAGGCGCTGGCGCGCGAGATGGCGCCGCACGGTATCCGGGTCAACGCGATTTGCCCCGGAATTGTTGTCGACACGGCGATGCGCACCGCGATCGAGGCGCAGCAACACCGCTACGGGCTTCCCGAGACCGCGGAGCGCGAAAAGTCGATCCCGGTCGGGCGCGTCTCGGTGCCCGATGATGTAGCACGAGTCGCCGCGTTTCTCGCCTCGGACGAATCGTCCTATATGACCGGCGAATCGATCAATCTCTCCGGCGGCCTGTTGATGGATTGAGGAGGAGAAGCATGGCGAACCCAACCTACAAAACCGCGCTGATCGTTGGCGCTGGGCGCGGATTGAGCGCATCCCTTGCGCGCCTATTCGCAACCGAAGGGCTGCGGGTGGCGCTCGCAGCGCGCGATACCGCAAAACTCGCGCCGCTGTGCGCCGAGACCAGCGCCAAGTCCTTTGCTTGCGACGCCGTCGAGCCCGACCAGGTGGCGCGCCTGTTCGGGGCGGTCGAGGCAGCGATCGGCGCGCCCGAAGTCGTCGTCTACAATGCGAGCGCGCGCGCCCGCGGTCCCGTGGCCGAGCTGGTTCCGGTCGAGGTCGAGCGGGCGATCATGGTCAGCGCCTTCGGCGGCTTCCTGGTCGCGCGAGAGGCGGCATCCCGCATGGTCCCCAAAGGGCACGGGGCGATCCTGTTCACCGGCGCTTCCGCGAGCGTCAAGGGCTATCCGCTTTCGGCGCCTTTCGCGATGGGGAAGTTTGCGTTGCGTGGTCTTGCCCAGAGCATGGCGCGCGAGCTCGCCCCGCAAGGCATTCACATTGCCCACTTCGTCATCGACGGGGCGATCCGCAACCCGGGCCGGGTCGAGCCGCCGGATCGTCCGGACAGTATGCTCGACCCCGACGCGATCGCCGCCTCCTACCTCAACGTGCTCCGCCAGCCACGCTCGGCCTGGACCTGGGAGATCGAGTTGCGGCCCTGGGTCGAGCGGTTCTGAGGCAACAGGATTCCTAGTCCTACCGCCGCCGCGACGCCGATCGCGGCGCGGCCGCGGGTTCAGGCCGTTGTGGTCTGGGGCGCCTTCGCGCTGTTGCTGATGCTATCGGCGGTGCCGGTGTTTTCGACGGTGCTCCCGCCGCTGGTGGATTACCCGAATCATCTTGCCCGGATGTATCTCCTGGCCAAGGGCGGCGATGCTTTCTACAGCGTGCATTGGGCCGCTCTGCCGAATCTGGCCGAGGACTTGATCGTGCCGCCGCTTGCGCGGGTGCTGCCGCTCGATCTCGCGGGAAAGCTGTTCCTGGTCATGATCTTCGCTCTGATGGCAGGCGGGACAATGTGGCTCAACCGTGTCGCCACCGCGGGCTGGCGGCTATGGCCGTTGCTCGCCTTTCTCTTCCTTTACAACCGCATCCTGTTGTGGGGCTTCGTCAACTACCTCTTCGGCGTCGGCGTCGCACTTGGCGGAACGGCGCTATGGCTAGGCCTGGAGAGACGGCGCTGGTGGCTCAGGGTATCTTCATCATCCGTCGTGGCGTTGGCTTGCTTCTTCAGTCATATCGCGGCCTTCGGCCTCTACGCGTTGGTCATCCTTGGCGTCGAAGCCTTGCCGGCCGTGACCGAATTGCGCGCCGGTCGATGGCCGGCGCTCGGCCGTCGGATCGTGATTACCGCATCGCAATTCGTCGCTCCGACGGCGCTCCTGCTCGGGGTTCGGCGCGACTGGCAAAACGCGATGGCCAGCTTTGCTGGGTTTCACCGCAAAGCCGATCTGCTGTTCAGCGTGTTCGACAACTACGACCGCGTCTTCGACATTGCCTGCTTCGCTCTATTCCTTGTCTTAATCGGCGGGCTGGTATGGACCCGACGGCTCGGCATGGATCGGCGGCTGGCCTTGGCGGCGGGGGTTGTCTTTGCTGCTTATCTGTTGCTGCCCAGCCAGATGTACGGCGGCTCCGGGGCCGATCACCGGCTCCCGATCGCGTTTTTTCTGCTGGTCGTCGCCGCGAGCGCACCACGCTTTCCCAGTGGGCGGATCGCAGCCGCCGTCGGGATTGTGGCGGCATCGATTCTAATCTGCCGCTTGAGCGTGATCGAGTACGTTTGGCGCGAGGCGGACCGGGTTTATTCAGCCGATCTGGACGGCATCAACGCGCTGCCGCGCGGCAGCAAGCTCGCGATCGCGCAGCCACCCAATCTCTTCCACGTTGCAGCCGTGCCGGAGGTTCATCTCGCTGTGCTGGCGATCCCGCGCAGCGAAGCCTTCGTACCCACCCTCTTTGCCATCGCGGGTCAGCACCCGGTGGCACTGAAGCCCCCCTTCGCCGCGCTTGCCGAAGCGGCGCGGCCACAGGACCTCTGGGCGGCGCTCGTCGTCGTCGGCACGCCCCGCCAGGATACTCTGCCCGCGGCGCTGGAGCGCTACGATTTCGTCGCATTTTCGGACTATCGACCAATCCATTTATCGTCGAGCCGATGTTTGGCACCGTTTTTTGTACAGCCGACCTTTCAGATTTTCGTTGTTGTGCACGATCTCGACTGCGCCGGCCCTGCCGGCTAGCTGCCGAGCGTCACGATCGACGACATAGCGGACCCCACGACAGGATCTCCTGCCAGCGCCGTTTTGCCGCATGCGCCGGATAGGGCCACGCCGCCATCACGTGCCATCCGTCCGGGTCATGGCGGAGCAGAACCGCCTGCGAAGGCGGCAGGTCCTCCCAGGCCTCGGGTACGCAAGATATTAGGGCGAGGCGATAACCCGACCGGGCCACCTCGTCGAGCGTACCCTGATCGGCGGTGTCGCGACGCAACAGATCGAGCCTCCGGCGACGCGGCGGCGTTTCGCCGAGAGCGCCGGCGATCATCGTGGCAACGCTGTCGTTGTCGCCAGGCAGCAGCAGCGCAAGCCGGTCGCCGTCCGCAAGATAACTCTTCAGGTTGGTGGCGAGGCTGCGCACGAGCGGCTGCGGCATGTCCAAGTCGAAGCGCAAGCGGTACGCGTAGCCGACGGGGGCCAGGATAGCGATGCCAAGCGCGAGACGGCCCGCCGCCCGCGCCCGCCCGCCAGTCAGCCACTGCCGGATTCCAAGATCTCGTGCCGCGAGCGCCAAGGCGAGGACCAGCACGAGGGCGAGATGAGTGTTGTAGCGGAAGAACGAGTGCGCTTCGATGCTCATCTCGCCGGAAAAAAGACCGATATAGGTCAGCAGCAGGAACCCGTTGTAGAGCGCGAACAAAGACGCAAAATAGCTCAGTAGCCGGGTTGTGCGCGTCCAACCCTGCCGGCTAAGTAGTATTGGCCAGGCGGCTAAGGCCGCCGCCGTGCAGCAAAAAAAGACCGTCTTCCCGGTGACCACTTGGCCGGCACTCGTCAGGATCTCCGAAATTTTCCGCCAATTCCATTGCGCAAAAGGCAAAGGCTTCAACTCGTCGACACCGGCAACCGCGACGTGATAACGCCAGAGGGTGTACAGCGCGAGCGACGGCAGCAACGCCAAACCTACTAGACGTAGCATATCGCGGAGCTGACGCCCGTTTTCCGCGTAGCTCGTCAGAGCGGCAGCACCGGCACTCGCCGCGACTAGTCCGACTCCCGATTGTTTTGCATTGACCATCGCGACAAATATCAGGCTGATCGCCGGCGCCGCGCCGGAGAGCTGTTGGCCCACGGTAAACTCACTCTGCGCCGACACCAGCAGCCAGGCAGCCATGGCTGCTGTGGCCGCGAGCGCAGTCTCACCGTACGCCGAGAGGTGAAAGCGTGGCACAAAGCCTGGATTTAGCAGGGTCACCAGGAGCATGCCGCCGGCAACAGCACCCCAGGGGAGGACGGCTTCTTTTGTGCGGCACGGCATGGCGAGCGCGCGGGCGACGAGAAGTCCGACGGTGAGCAACAGCAGAGCATTGATCAGTGACATGCCCGCCGCCGGATAATTCGGCCACGCGAAGCTGCCAAGATAGCTCAGGAATTGCGTGTTGTAGGGCGCTGCCGGCAAATAGGAATAGCTCGGCGGCAAACCCGCCGTCGGCAGTCTGCCCCAGTCGACAAGGTAGAAGGCATTAGGCAGGAGGTTGAGCCAGGTATCTGGCTGGGATGGCTGAATCGGGGCCATCACGAACCAGAAGACCAATGTCACCGCCATGGACCGCCCAAGGGTTTTCCACGTGCCTAAGGCCGGCCGGCGATTCCGCAAGACCGGCACGCAAACCGCCATCAGGGCAAAGCCCGCCGCCGGGATCGCTAGACTGAGCGGGACCAGGACACCCCAGACCGTGAGCACTAGGCAAAGCGCACCCCATCCGATGCCGATCTGTATCTCGGGTGGCATGCGACGGCCAACGATCATCGCTCCCGCCAGCATCAGCATGACGGCCACCAACCAAGTTACGGCGAGACTGACTAGATCCGCAGGATGGGGAAAGTACTCGGTTATCAAACGCGGATTCTGCTACTGGTCAGACCCTGGCTAAGCGGTCGCAACGGTCCCGAACCTTCAGCTACCCGAAGCACCTGCGCTAATACCCGGCAGACTGGAAGGTCGTCCAGGCAGGGGATGCTCAGCACGTGAATTTTGGGCCCGCGCGGCGCGCACCGGTTTGGATCCGAGGCATCGGAGAATAGGACCAGGACGGGTTGGCCACCGAGTGCCGCGATGTGTGTGGCACCGGTGTCATTCCCAACGGCGAAAGCTGCCGCATCGGCAAGATCGACCAAGCTGGTAAGCTCGGTGCGGCCAACAAGGTCGATCGCAGAAGGGCACGCCGCACGGATTTCGGCCGCGAGCGCTTCCTCGCCCGCACTGCCGATAATGACCGGAATAATCCCGGTCGCTTCGAATAACTGGCGGGCTAACTCGCCGTAGCGTCTCGCGGGCCAACGCTTATCGGCGTGGCGCGGCGACGAGCCGGGAATCATGACAAAAAAGGTACCCTTTCTCAGTCCGGCCGGAAGGGACCGTGTCGAAGCCGGACAGCGTGGCAAAGGTGTCGGGTGGATCCCTGCCATCAGCAGCTGCTCAGCCTGCTTGTCGATCGTGTGTTGCGGAAAGCGTCCCGGATTGGCATGTGGGTGCGAGCAACTCCAGGCGATTCCCGACCATTCGGGCAGACGGGCCGGAAGGAACAACCAAAAGTACAGGCTCGAACGATCAGATGTCTGAAGATCATAAACCCGGTCGAAGCGACCACTGCGCAAGACACGGCGGAGCGCCGCCCAGCCGGCGATGTCGAAGATCTTCGGTCGGCTATCGATGGCGATCTCGTCAAAGAGACCGGTCTGTCGCGCGAGCCCGGCGAACGTGTGGGTGGTAAGAAGCGTAATCTCGTCCTTGGCATGGTACCGCCGGATGGCCGCTGCCGGCCCGAGCGCCTGCACGAAATCTCCGAGCGCGCTCAGCTTGATTACGAGGATCTTGCGCGGTGTCGACGACTGTCGGCGTGTGACCAGGCGCGGCCGGCGTGCCGCTAGGGCATCGAGATCAACAAGATGCGAAAGCTCTTCGAAAGCTTTGAATACCGCGGCGTGCTTCTCCACATCGGCCGCGCCGATGCTGGCGAGGAGGCTTCCGACAACGCGTTGGGCTAACTCCAGCGCCGGCGGGTCGTAAGGGTCGGGGCGCAGACTTACGGCAGCCGCGACCGCGGTAGATGACAGAAGGACTCGCGATCGAAAACGCAACCGGATGAGCGGGCGAATAGCGATATGAGAGGCGCAGACGGTCAGGCCGGCCTCATGCGTTTTGAACCGTCGGTAGAGGTATGATAAATCGCAGGCGATCGTGTAGCGGCGATCTCGTCTCCGGCGTGCCTCGTTCCAGGCGAAGAACGCGTTGAGGGGTGTACCCTTGGGGAAGTCGCCCGCGCTCAGCGGCCGGGGTGAAATACGGGAATTGGGGCCCGTCATACGACCTGATTACCGCCCACTGAAAGCAAAGCGTCTTCCAGCATGCGAGATTGAGCGACCGCGCTGAAACGCTGTATCGCCGCCTCCCGGGCGGCGATACCCATTCGGGTGCGCAACGTAGGGTCACCGAGGAGGCGTCGCGCCGCTGCGGCGATCGACGGCGAATCGGCCGGGGGAACGAGGAACCCAGTGCGCTCGTCTTCGATCGCTTCGGCGATCCCGGCGATTGCAGAGCCGATAACCGGTGTCGCACACGCCATCGCCTCCAGCACCACGTTTGGCAGCCCCTCTGAATCGCCCGTCGGGCCGGCCACGCTCGGGACGCAGATCGCGAGCGCACCCTTCATCACGCGTCGCACCTCCTGATTCGGAAGCCAACCCAGAAATCGCACGCGCGTCAGCCCGAAAGCCTGGCGCTTGAACACCTCGACCATCGGTCCGTCGCCAACCAGGACGAGATCGACGGCGGGGCCCTCGCATTCCAAAGCGCGGATGGCCTCGAGAAGATGCGCGACCCCTTTTTTTTCTACAAAGCGCCCGACGAACAGCAGATAAGGACGCTCCGCCGGCGGCGGCGAATTGCCATCGTCTTCAGGCTCAATGCCGTAACGGATGACCTTCAGCTTCGTTGCCGGAAAATTGCGCGCGAGCAACGCCTGGCGAACGTGCTCCGCAACGCAGATGATCAGGGCCGCCTCCTGCTGCAATGCTTCGCAACGCCGTTGGAATATCGTTGGAACGAGCGTCCGTCTGTAGTGCGCATCTTTGGTCGCGTCGCCTCCGTGGAAGGTGACCGCCAACGGAAGCTTCAAGGCGCGAGCAATCGGCAAGGCAAGCGCACCACCGCGTCCGAAATGGGCATGGATCAGCCGCGGCCGCAGCGTTGCGAGATCCGGCGCGGGGGGAATACGGCCGAACTGCTTGAACATTAACCGATCAAGCACGCCGGCGGCGCCGCGCCGGCCGAGCAAAATCGGGTCGGCCGCGAGGTCGGGCAGGCCGGTATCCTTCCGACAGCCGATCCAAATCGGCGTCAGACGGCGAAAACCGATATATTGCCGCCGCAGGAAATGAGCCTCCGAGCGTGGAACGATGCGGTCTCGGTAGACGAGCAGCGCGCTGCTGTCGGTCAAAATGCCCTCACACCGGGGTGACGCGCGCCGCGGCCGCCGATTGCCGTGCCGCAAGCACAACGAAGGCCGCCGCCACGAAGAGACCGCTGAGAAACCACTCCTGCCAGATCCCGAAGCTGACCAGCCCGACCGAAACCGCCGCAATGGCGGTCCCGGAAATCATCGCTTGGGCCGGCCAAGCGCGCCAGGCTGGCGTGCGAAAAGCCTGCCAGATCATGAAAACTAGAGGGCCGAAGCCCAGGGCAACACCGATGCCGCCGAGCTCAAGCCACACCTGCAGGATGGCATTGTGCGAGTGAAGCGGCAGGGTTTGACTCGACAGCGCAATGCCATCGGGCCGGTTGGCAGCATCGCAGTGATGGATGATCACTTGCGAAGTGCCACCGGGTAGCCGGCGTGCCGCGTCGAGTCCCCAGCCAGCAATTGGGTGCTGCTTAATGTGCTCGGCGACGAAGCTCCAGATCTCCAGCCGGTGCAAGGCCGATGGCTTGTTGTCGGCAAGCCAGCAAGTCGCCTCGGCGTCGAGCGACACCGGGAACAGCAATGGCAGTGTGACTGTGGCTAAGCCCAGCAAGGCGAGTACGACCCAGCGCAACTGCGGCAGAATCAGAACTGCGACGAGCGTCAGCAGGCCCGCAGCGAGCGCGGTCTTGGCAGACAGACTCGATGTCTCCAGAATCGCGATTGTGGTCAAGAATGCGCATGCGGCTGCAAAACGGGGGGCACCGAACCGCCACAACCCGACCAGCACCGGCACCATGAGAATGGCATTGAGTGTCGCGGCGCGCCCGTAAGCGAGGGCCGGGTCGATGCCGGCCGGCTGGGGTCCGTGGAGAAAGATCGCGAAGTGACCTCCCAATACCAAGTCCACAGCGACGACCACGTCCCCGGTAGAGAGCCCCAGGGCGGCGGCCGTTAGCGGCAAGCGGAGCCTCTCCAGCGGCAGCAGAGCAAAGCTCGTGACGAGGACGATGCCACCCGAGACCAACACCGTCACACGCAGCATCACAGCGGCAGCGGCCTTGCTGTCCAGCGACCAGGCCGAGGAGGCAAGCATCCAAGCGAGAAACGGTCCGATATACGCGAAGGTACGGATGCTCCTGGCGACGACCGGAAGTCCGTGTTGGTGCGATAGCACCAGGGAAAGAAATGCCAGTACCAGCATCGCCGCGACCGTTCCGAGCGACGCGGCATATACCAGCGGGCCGATGGTGAGACACATCAGGCTGAGCGGAATGTCCTTGCTGTCGACCTTCAGCCCAGCGACCTTGGCCCGCGACAGCGGAGATGCCCAGCGACAGTCGGCGGTCGATCCGTTAGGTGTGGTCGACGGCCTGGACGAACTCATCGGCAACCGTGTCGAGCTTGCGCAGATAATGCGGGATATGGTGCGAACTGCAAAGGTCGGGCGCAAAGGGCGGCGCCGCCTACTAACAGAGCAGGAGGCTCTCGTAAATAGCCAGACCACCTTCAGGTATGGACAGTGGCCGCGCAGACCGAGGGTTTTCCCTCCGAAATGCGGCGGTAAGAGCTGCGCCCTTGACAAACATCTTGTGGGGCGTGCGGCGTTTGTCGTGAGCGACAGATGCGTCGCACTTTCGTGGCGCCGCGGGATTGAGGCATCGTTGTGCGTTTGGGGGAGCGCGCGAGACCATAGATGTTTGAAGCCGAGGCCCGTTGGCTGCGTTGTGCGCTCGACGCATTCCCGACCGAACGACTCTCGCCGCTGCTTAATCTCGGCAGCAGTTCGGTAGAGGTGCGCCAGGGTATCCAACCGTGGATCGAGGATCAGGTGTTCCTCCCACTGCGTGCGCGCGATGTAGAGGTCGTCCACGTCGACATGCGCGAGCTTCCAGGGGTCGATGTACAAGCCGATCTGACCAATCCCGCCGATGTCCGGCGCTTGTGCGCGCTTCGGCCGCAGGCGTTGCTCTGCTGTAACCTCCTGGAGCACGTGGTTGAGCCCGATCGGCTGGCCCGTCACTGTCTCGACCTGGTGGGGACGGGTGGGCTCCTCTTCGTTACAGTGCCCTTCAGCTATCCCTATCATCGCGATCCGATCGACACGATGTATCGCCCGAACCCGGCAGAGCTCGCCGAGCTGCTCGCTGGTGCTCGGTTGCTGGATAGCACGATCCTTGGTACCGGGGTCTCCTATCGCGACACTGTGCGCGACCGGCCCTGGATCCTGCTGCGTCACGCCTGGCGCTTGCCGATCCCATTCCTGTCGTTCGAGAAATGGAAGCGCTCGATGACGCGGCTCTACTGGCTCGTCGCCGAATATCGGATTACCTGCGCGGTGTTCGAGAAGCTCTAATATCGAAACAGGTTTGAAGGTCCGGCCCCGCGATTACCGGGAATTTCGGATATGGATGAGACGGCTTTGAATGAGCTTGCTGGATGGGTGACGGAGGCTGGGTTGATCGGGCACGACGAGCGCGAGCTGATGTCTGGTTTTTGCAGTCGCATCGTCGATGCCGGCGTTCCGCTGGCTAGTGCCATTGTCATCCTCGACACGCTTCACCCGATATACGAGGGCCGGGCATTCCGCTGGCGCGCCGATTTGCCGGACGAGGCTGAGGCAATCGACTACGGGCGCACCAATGAGGGCGAGGCGGCCGAGAACTGGCGACGCTCTGTCTTTTACCACCTGCTGCAATCGGGCGGCAGGCTGATGCGGCGCCGCTTGGCGGCTGGCGATCCGGCCGATTTTTCATCGGTTGTTCAGGCCCGCGATGAGGGAATGACCGATTATGTGGCGCTAGTCCATCGATTTGCCGCTGAAGGAGTGATCGGAGAGATGGACTGCGTTTATTCGTCCTGGGCGACCAATGCGCCGGACGGATTTGACGACGGGGCAGTGCTCGCGCTACAGCGGATCGCGCCGTTTCTCAAACTCGCCGTCAAATCGGCCACGCTTGCGCGGATGGCCGGGACGCTCGCCGAGACTTATCTCGGCCGCGACGCCGGCCGGCGGGTGATGAGCGGCCGCATCGCCCGCGGCGTCGCCGAGAAGATCGGCGCGGTGCTGTGGTACAGCGACCTGCACGGTTACACTCATCTCTCCGAAAGTGTGTCGCCCGAGCAGATCATCCCGTTGCTCAACGATTACGCCGAAGTTGTCGTCTCGGCCGTGCATGCCAACGGCGGTGATGTGCTGAAGCTGGTCGGCGATGGCACACTCGCTATTTTTCCTGCCGATAATCGCCAAGAAGCTTGCCTTGGAGCGCTCTCTGCCGCTGCGCAAATGCGCAAGGGCGTCGTCGAGTTAAACGATAAGCGTGCCGTGGCCGGTTTGCCGACCACCCAGGTCTATCTCGCGCTTCATGTTGGCGATGTCTTTTACGGCAACATCGGCAGCAAGGACCGCTTGGATTTCACTGTAATCGGCCCGGCGGTCAACGAGGTGAGCCGGATCTTGGCGATGAGCCGATCGGTCGAGCAGGACGTGCTGCTCTCGGCGAGCTTCGCCAACGCGGTCGGTCCCGTCATGCGCCGCCGCTTGGTCTCGCTCGGTCGCTACGCATTGCGCGGCGTAGCGCAACCCCAGGAGCTGTTCACTCCCGAACCCGATTTCGAAATCCCGCAGCCGAGACGATAGGTGTTTGGCTCAATCGAGCGGATCCTCGGCTACACGTCCGAAAGTGCGAAAGTCGTGATAATCGCCTTTGAAACATGCTCTTATCCTCAAACCCGTTGAGGATGTCCCTTGTTACGGCGAGCCGCGCGTTGTTCGGCGGGTCCCTGGCTGCGGGTCAGATTGAAGGCGGTGTTGACCAAGGCGACGTGCGAGAACGCCTGCGGAAAGTTCCCGAGCTGGCGCCCGAGGCGGGGATCATATTCCTCCGCCAGGAGGCCGACATCGTTCTGAAGGGCCAAGAGGCGCTCGAACAGATCACGCGCCTCGCCGGTACGCCCTTGCAGAATGAAGTTGTCGGCGAGCCAAAAGCTGCAGGCCAGAAACGCTCCTTCGCCCGGCGGCAGGCCATCGGCCACCTCTCCAGTGTCGTAGCGACTGACGAACCCGTCTGCCAACAGTCGCCGCTCGATTGCGCGGACGGTGCCGACGATGCGTGGGTCGGTCGGCGGCAGAAAGCCGACCAGCGGCAACAGCAGCAGGCTAGCGTCGAGCGCCTTAGATCCGTAAGCCTGAACAAAGCTGCCGAGGTCGGTGTCGAACGCCTTGTTACAGACGTCCTCGTGGATCCTGTCACGTATCTGTCGCCAGCGCGGCAGCGCGCGGCCGGTACTGCCACGCTGCTCGAGCATCTTGACCATCCGATCGAACGCCACCCACACCATCACCTTCGAATGAGTGAAGTGCTGCGGCGGACCGCGCACCTCCCAGATGCCTTCGTCCGGCTGATCCCAAATCTTGGCCAAATGTCTTAGAGACACGCGCCCAATCGCGTCCCCGTGCTGATTCGGGGGCAACCCGTGGCTCTGGGCGTGGTAGAGCGCGTCGAGGACCTCGCCGTAAATGTCGAGTTGCGTCTGGTTTACCGCGGCGTTGCCGATGCGGACCGGGCGCGACTCCTCAAATCCGGGCAACCACGGCACCTCCCACTCGGTGAGACGCCGCTCGCCGCCCAGGCCATACATGATCTGCAGCTGATCGGGGCTGCCAGCTACCGCGCGAAACAACCAATCGCGCCACCTCCGCGCCTCGTCGTAATACCCAGCATGCATCAATGCCAGCAGGGTAAAGGTGGCGTCGCGCAGCCAGCAATACCGGTAATCCCAGTTGCGCACGCCGCCGAGCTGCTCGGGAAGCGAGGTCGTCGGTGCGGCGACGATGCCGCCGGTCTGTGCGTAGGTCAGCCCCTTCAATACGACCAGCGAGCGTCTGACCACGTCCGTCCATGGGCCTGCGGATGCGCACCGGTCGGACCACCGGCGCCAGAACGCTTCGGTGTCGTGCAGCGCGCGGGCCGGATCGACCGGCGGCGGCAATGGTTGATGGGAAGGGGCGTAGCTCAGCACGAACGGGATCGTCTCACCGGCGCCGACGGCGAATTCGCCGACCGTTTTGAAGTCCTCGCCGCGCAGCGGCGCCGGCGTACGCAATACCACCCGCTCGGGCCCGCCGATGGCGGAAAGGCCGCCCTCCGGCAGCCGTTCGACCCACGGCACCACCGCGCCGTAGTCGAAACGCAGGATGAACTCGGTGCGCATGGCGACGCGCCCGCGCAAACCGCGAACCAGGCGCACAAGCTGGGGAAGCCGACGGCGCGGCCGCATGAAATCGACGAGCTCGACAGCACCCTCCGGCGTCTCGAACATGGTTGCCAGGATCAGCGAGCCATCGCGATAGCGCCGCTCGATTCGGGCAGTCGGGTCGACCGGGGCGATCAGCCAACGGCCGTGCCCGGGCTCGCCGAGCAGCGCCGCGAAGCACGCCGCCGAATCGAATCGCGGGAGGCAGAGCCAGTCGATTGAACCGTCGCGGCCGACCAGCGCGGCCGAACCGCAATCCCCGATCAGCGCGTAATCCTCGATTCGCCGGCTCGACGGCACGCTCAACCCCCTCCAAGCCTCACGATTAGCCGCTCATCACGACACCGGCGCCGGGAAATCTCGTGTTGGTTGCCCTGATTTGCGTTTGATGTGCGCAACACGCTGTCCATTCCGTAAAATTGAATATAATCCGGAAACCAAGTCGCCGTGCAGCCGTTCTTCTGTGTAGGGGGCACAGCTATGAGGGATGGGGAAGGATTAGGAGATCGAGTGATGAGGCATCTGGTCCATGCTTCGGGCCGGCGCAGCAAGATTGCGGGATTGTGCGTCGCGCTCTTACTGGCGGCAGGCATCATCGCCGAGCGGGCCGCGGCGATCACGACGGGCCCGCAGGACAGCGTGCGCGGCTTTTATGCGAACTTACTCGCTACGATGAAGGACGGTCGGACGCTCGGGCAGAGCGGTCGCTACGCGAGGCTGGCTCCTGTCGTAGACAGAGTATTCGACGTGCCCGCGATGACTCGCCTCGCCATAGGCTCGTCCTGGGCAACGCTCCCCGCGGCTCGACAGCAGCAACTAATGGAAGCGTTCCGGCACTACATCGCGGCGACCTACGCCGACCGATTCGACAGCTATTCGGGCGAACAGCTGCAGGTCACCGGCGAGCAGCCCTACAACGCGGACGTAATTGTGCAAACGAAAATCGTCAAATCGGATGGTGAGCCGACCACCCTCAACTATCTGATGCGCCAGAACCAGGGCTCGTGGCAGATCTCCGATATCTACCTCGATGGCTCGATCAGCCAGCTGGCAGTGCAGCGCTCCGAATTCAACTCGATCCTGCGGCGCGAAGGGGTCGACGGCTTGGTCATGGCGTTGAACCGCAAGGTCGACCTGCTGAGCCATGGCGTAGCCAAGGCGTCCTAGCGCGAATTGACGGAGGACCATGTCGACCGACACCGCCCCGTCGGTCTGTCGATGACGCTGACCATTGGGGATAGTTTGACGGTCGGCCGTCTTGGCTTTGGGGCAATGCGCATCACCGGGCGCGGCATCTGGGGACCACCACCCGATCAGGGCGCCACCATCGCATTGCTTCGCCGGGTCGTCGACAAGGGCGTGACCTTCATCGACACAGCCGACTCCTACGGGCCGGGGGTCAGCGAGACGCTGATCGCCAAGGCGCTGTATCCTTATCCGGCGGGGCTCGTAATCGCGAGCAAAGGTGGGCTGACGCGCTCGGGTCCGGGCTATTGGGACGTCGACTGCCGGCCGGAACATCTGCGACAAGTCTGTGCGGACAGTTTGCGGCGGCTGCGCCTCGAGCGGATCGAGCTCTACCAGCTTCATTCCGTGGATCGCCGGGTACCGATCGAGGATTCGATCGGTACCCTTGTCGACCTCCAGCGCGAAGGCAAAATTCGCCACATCGGGATTTCGAACGTCTCGGCGGCGGAGCTGTCACGAGCGCGAAAGGTCGCGGAGATCGTCTCGGTCCAGAACAGCTGCAATCTTCGGGACCGCTCATCCGATGCCCTCGTCGACATCTGCGCCGGCGCCGGCATCGCCTTCATTCCGTACTATCCTCTCGCCAAGGGTCGGCTTGCCCGGCCCGATTCGCAGCTCGTCCGAATTGCCGAACGCCACGACGCCACATCTGGGCAGATCGCGCTGGCATGGCTGCTGCACCGCTCGCCCGTCATGCTGCCGATCCCGGGGACCTCCTCGCTCGCCCATTTCGAGGAGAATTTGGGGGCGGCCTCGATCCGTCTGAGCGCCGAAGAGGTCCGGGCCCTTTCAGCCGGCTGATTAGCCGCCCCGATCTTCGGGTTTCCTGCCTCATTTCGGGCAGATCTTCCAGATCACGCCGGTGCCGGGAATCTGCACCAGCGCCGCATCGGCGGGGATCTTGACTCCGGTATCGGGGTCCGACCGTCCGAAATCCCGGATCGCGCCGTAATCGGCAACATAGGCGCAGCCATCGGGCCCAAACCTGACGTTCGTAGGGCGGTTGAAGCCGGCAATCCCACTGACGAACGCCTGCTCGAAGGTCGTGTTGTAGGCAAAGCGCTGGAAATTCAGAACTAGCGGTTTTCTTCCGCCGCGCTCATCGTCGTGCGAGTCCCCCAGTTGCGGCCCGAAATTCATCAGCTTCACTTCGTGCCCGGCCTCGGGCGCCGGCGCGGTGGCGTTCGCCGCATTGAACCCGAAATCGCCTTCGAGGGTGTAGAGCGCCGCGCCGGGCTGCACAGGGCCGCGGCCAAAGGAGTTGGGAGCGAAGTCGATCGCGGTGAACGACGAGTCGGCCGCCTCGATCGCCAAAGGTGAGGCAATCTGCTGCGGCGGAAACGCCAGCACATCGCGTATCGGGACGTTTTCGGTCAGAATTCGCTTGAGGCTAGCCGGCGTGCAATTGCTGGGCGAGTTCGAGGCATCGAAGATGCAGAGTGCATCAAGAGGTGAGCCGACCGGATTAAACACCGCTTGGTTCGACGGCAGGAAGCCATAGCGATCGGGCCAACCGTGGTAGTCCGGAGAACCATCGGGGTTTTGGCGGGCAAGGTGCAGTGACTCCGGAGCGTTGTTGGAAGGTCGAGAGCCCATTTCATCAGCACCGTCCTCGCCAACGAGGAGACCCCCCGCCAAAGGATGATCATCCGGCGCAAAACGAATGGCATAGCCGTTCCGGTAACCCCACGAAAACGGCTCTATAGCGCTCAGATTATCCGACTGTGCCCGCAAGACGGCGCCGTTGCACACACCTTGCCGAACCTTGCCGGTTGTTGCGTTGAAAAACGCCGGCACCGTCCCGCCCTTATTCT